>Ga0247742_10000044_pt1 | contig 108795 bp, 98 predicted proteins | sample UWRJL208509C2_FD_180944 | JGI IMG/M metagenome (GOLD analysis project Ga0247742, IMG submission 180944) | Plant litter microbial communities from Arlington Agricultural Research Station in Wisconsin, United States - UWRJ-L208-509C-2 | ecosystem: Environmental > Terrestrial > Plant litter >...
GCCCGGCAGGCTCAAACGCGTGCTGTGGAACACCGACGACAGGTTGATCGCAATGATCGAATCCCAGCGCTCCACCGGGAATTCGTCCACCGGCGCCACATGCTGGATCCCGGCGTTGTTCACCAGGATGTCGATGCCGCCAAACTCGCGCTCGGCGTAGGCAATCATCTCGGCGATCTGCGCCGGGTCGCTGACGTCCGCCGGGTGATGCCCGACCTTGCCGCCGAAGGCCTGCACCTGGGCGATCACCGCGCTGGCGTCGCCAAAGCCGTTGAGGATCAGGTTGGCGCCGGCCTTGGCCAGGCTCAGGGCGATGCCCAGGCCGATGCCGCTGGTGGAGCCGGTGACCAGGGCGGTCTTGCCGTTCAATGTCGTCATATCAACCTCACACAATGCCGGTGGCGTAGAAAGTACCAATCACCACGAACACCGCGAGGGTCTTGATGATCGTGATGCCGAAAATATCTTTATAGGCTTCGCGGTGGGTCAGCCCGGTGACCGCCAGCAGCGTGATCACGGCGCCGTTGTGGGGCAGGGTGTCCATGCCGCCGCTGGCCATGGCCGCGACCCGGTGCAGTACTTCAAGAGGGATATTGGCCGCATGGGCCGCTGAAATAAAGCTCTCCGACATGGCCGCCAGCGCAATGCTCATGCCGCCCGAGGCGGAACCGGTGATACCGGCCAGCAGGGTCACGGTAATCGCTTCGTTGACCAATGGGTTGGGAATGCCCTTGAGCCAGTCCGCCAGCACCAGGAAGCCCGGCAGCGAGGCGATTACCGCACCAAAACCGTATTCCGAAGCGGTGTTCATCGCCGCCAGCAGCGCGCCGCTGACGGCACTCTTGCTGCCCTCGGCGAGCTTGCTGCGAATCGCCGAGAAGCCGAACACCAGCACCACGATAATCCCCACCAGCAACGCCGCCTGCACCGCCCAGATTGCCGTGAGCTTGGCGACTTCGGTCTGCACCGGCGCGCTCATGCCCGGCAGGCTGAGGGTGTGGGTTTTGCCGTACCACAGCGGAATCCAGTGGGTGAACAGCAGGTTCATGATGCCCACCAGTAACAGCGGCGACAGCGCGATCCAAGGGTTGGGCAGCTTGATGTCTTCGGCGGTTTCCGGCTCGTTGCGCAGCTCGGTCCCATAGCCTTCACCGGCGCGCTGGGCCTTGTTGCGCTGGCGGGCCAGATACAGCATGCCGGCGCAGAACACGAAGATCGTGCCGATCAGCCCCAGCCACGGCGCGGCCCAGGCGGTGGTGTTGAAGAAGGTGCTGGGGATGATGTTCTGGATCTGCGGCGTGCCGGGCAGGGCGTCCATGGTGAACGAGAACGCGCCGAGGGCGATGGTCGCCGGCAGCAAGCGCTTGGGGATATTGCTTTGGCGGAACATCTCGGCCGCAAACGGGTACACCGCGAACACCACCACGAACAGCGACACGCCGCCGTAGGTCAGCAGGGCGCACACCAGCACGATCACCAGCATCGCCTGGCGGGTGCCGAGCAACTGAATCGCGGCGGCGACGATGGAGCGCGAGAAGCCAGAGATTTCAATCAGCTTGCCGAACACCGCGCCGAGCAGGAACACCGGAAAATACAGCTTGAGGAAGCCGACCATTTTCTCCATGAATACCCCGGTGAACGCGGGAGCGACGGCGGAAGGGTCGGTGAGCAGCACGGCGCCGAGGGCGGCGATGGGGGCGAACAGGATGACGCTGTAGCCACGGTAGGCGGCCAGCATCAGCAGCGCCAGGGCCGCTAGGGCAATGATCACACTCATGGTGTGTCTCCATCTGATTGTTATTTTTGTGGGGGGGAGGCGGTGGGGAGAGGCTTTAGCGAGATGTGTGCCAAGTTGTTAACCTGTTGAAATATATAGAGAAATTCTTGATCTGTGAGAGTGTTCTCAAGTTTTGTCCCGAATTTGAGACTGTTGGAGATCAAATGTGGGAGCGGGCTTGCTCGCGAATGCGGTGTATCAGGCAGTAATTCAGGCACTGACACACCGCATTCGCGAGCAAGCCCGCTCCCACATTGGATTTTCTCTGTATTTGGAATTGTGTCTCTTTTTGGAGACTAGGCGATGCCCAAGGCAACCATTTTCTTGTACAAGGTCGACCGACCCAGCCCCAGCCGCTTCGCCGCCTCCACCACATTCCCCTCACAGTGCTTCAACGCCGCCCCAATCACCTGCCGATCAAACCGCTCCCGGGCCGCGCTGAAACTCTCGCCCTCAACGGTCTCTACCGAACTCTGCTCAACCGGGCTGAACGTACCAATCGCCGCGCGAATTTCACTGGCGTCCAGCACCAGGTCATCACTCAACAGCGCCGCCCGCTCCAGCACATTGCGCAGCTCGCGGATATTCCCCGGCCACGCATGCTGCGCCAATAACGCCAAGGCCTCGCGGTCCAGCTCATGCTGGCTGCGCAACTCCTCCAGAATCGCCTCGCTCAACGCCGGCAAATCATCCAGCCGCGCGCGCAACGGCGGCACCTGGATCGGCAGCACGTTCAGGCGGTAATACAGGTCCGCCCGAAACTCCCCGCGCTTGATTGCCGCTTCCAGGTCCATGGACGTGGCCGCAATCACCCGAACATCACTGTGGATCATCTCGTTGGAGCCCACCGGCTCGAACTCTTTCTCCTGCAACACCCGCAGCAATTTGCTTTGCAGTGGTAGCGGCATGTCGCCGATCTCATCCAGAAACAGCGTGCCGCCCTGGGCAATCTGCAACTTGCCGGGTCGGCCCTTGCGGTCGGCACCGGTAAATGCGCCGGGCGCGGTGCCGAAGAATTCCGCCTCCAGCAAATCATGCGGGATGGCTGCGCTGTTGATGCTGACGAAAGCTTTATGGGCGCGAGGCGATGCACCATGAATCGCCTGGGCCAGCAGCTCCTTGCCGGTCCCGGTTTCTCCCAGCAGCAACACTGGCGACTCCGCGCTCGCACTGCGCCGCGCCCGACGTTTGACTTCCAGGCTGGCCGCGCTGGTGCCGATAAAGTGCGCGAAGTTGTATTTACTCTGCCGCGACCTCAGCAGCGACCGAGTGGAAGCCAGTTCCTGCTGCATGCTCAGGTAACGCTCGATCAGCGGCGACAGGTTGCGCAGCTCATCAAACAACGCAAACCCGATGGCGCCGATCACCTTGCCGGCGTCGTCATGGATCGGCAGGCGCATCACCACCAGCGGGCCTTTGGGCGTGTCCTGGATATCCAGCAATATCGGCTGGTCGTTACGCACCACCTGGCGCAACAGGCTGTTGGAAATCACCTGCTCGCAGGGTTGCCCGATGGCTTCGTCGGCGCTTTTCAGGCCGAAGCGCTTGGCGTAGCGCTCGTTCATCCAGACGATGTTCGCGTCACCGTCGACAATCACCGTGCCTTCGCTGGACTGCTCGATGATCTCGAACAGCGACTGGATCGCCAGGCCGCGAACGTATTGGTAATCCTTGAGGCTGCCAGTGGTGCTCATGGGTGCGCCGCCGCGAGGAGTTCCCGGGTGTAAGGGTGTTGAGGCGCGGCAAACACTTCATCGCTGGGCCCGCGTTCCACCACCTTGCCGTCCTTGATCACGATCATGTCGTGGGCCAGGGCCCGCACCACCGCCAGGTCATGGCTGATAAACAGGTACGTCAGGCCGTACTTTTCCTGCAGCTCAAGCAGCAGGGCGACCACCTGTTTCTGCACGGTACGGTCCAGCGCCGAGGTGGGTTCGTCCAGCAGGATCAGCGCCGGCTTGAGCACCAGCGCACGGGCGATGGCGATGCGCTGGCGCTGGCCGCCGGAGAATTCATGGGGGTAGCGATGGCGGCTGGCAGGGTCCAGGCCCACATCTTCCAGCACGCGAATCACTTGGGCTTCGCGGTCCTTGAGGCTGCACGGCGCATGCACTTCCAGGCCTTCGCTGATGATCTGCGCCACCGACATCCGCGGGCTTAGGCTGCCGAACGGGTCCTGGAACACCACCTGCATCTGCTTGCGCCACGGCTGCATCTGCTTTTGCGTCAGGCCGTCGAGGGCCTCGCCCTGGAAGCGAATCGTGCCGCTGGAATCCAGCAGCCGCAGAATCGCCTGGCCCAGGGTGGATTTGCCCGAGCCGGACTCGCCGACAATCCCCAGTGTCTTGCCGCGCTGTACCTCCAGGCTGATGCCATCCACCGCTTGCAGGTACTGCTTGCGCCGGAACAGTCCGCCGCCCAGCGGGAACTGCACACTCAGGTTATCCACCTGCAACACCGTCTCCCGCGCCTCGTGATTCAAGACGATGCCTGCCGGTTCAGCATCCAGCAGCAGGCGGCTGTAAGGGTGCTGCGGGGCGCAGAACAGGGTTTCGCAATCCGCCTGTTCGACAATTTCCCCGGCCTTCATCACGCACACCCGCTGGGCAATGCTGCGCACCAGGTTGAGGTCGTGGCTGATCAGCAGCAGCGACATGCCCAGGCGTTGTTGCAGGGACTTGAGCAGCAGCAGGATCTTGCGCTGCACCGTCACATCCAGTGCAGTCGTCGGCTCATCGGCAATCAGCAGTTCCGGTTCACAGGCCAGGGCCATGGCGATCATCACCCGCTGGCGCTGGCCGCCGGAGAGTTGGTGGGGGTAGGCCTTGAGGCGTTCCCGGGGCTTCTGGATGCCCACCAGTTCGAGCAATTCGAGGATCCGCGCCTGGGCCTGTTTGCCGCCCAGGCCCTTGTGCAACAGCAGGGTTTCGCCGATCTGCTTCTCGATGCTGTGCAGCGGATTCAGGGACGTCATCGGCTCCTGGAAGATCATCGCAATCCGGTTGCCCCGCAGTTTTTGCAGGGTGGCGGGCGAGGCGCCGAGCAGTTCCTGGCCGCGATAGCGCACCGAGCCGGTGGTTTCGGTGCCGGCTTCGGGCAGCAGTTGCAGGATCGAATGGGCGGTCACCGATTTGCCCGAACCCGACTCGCCCACCAGCGCCAGGCACTCGCCGGGGCGCACGTCCAGGCACAGCTTGCGCACCACCGTCTGGCCGTTGAAGGCGACACTCAGGTCGCGAATCTCGATCAGGTTTTCAGTCATCTCAACGGCCTTCATGAGCGTGGGTCGAAGGCGTCACGTAACGCCTCGCCGATAAACACCAGCAACGACAGGATCAGCGCCAGGGTGAAAAACGCGGTCAGCCCCAGCCACGGCGCTTGCAGGTTCTGCTTGCCCTGGGCGATCAGCTCACCCAGTGACGCGCTGCCGGCGGGCATGCCGAAACCGAGGAAATCCAGGGCGCTCAAGGTGGAAATCGCCCCGGTCAAAATGAACGGCAAGTAGCTCAGGGTGGCGGTCATCGCGTTCGGCAGGATATGCCGGCGGATGATCTTGCCGTCCCCCAGGCCCAACGCCCGCGCGGCCTTGACGTACTCCAGGTTGCGCCCCCGCAGGAACTCGGCGCGCACCACGTCCACCAGGGCCAGCCAGGAAAACAGCGCCATGATCCCCAGCAGCCACCAGAAATTCGGTTCGACAAACCCTGACAGGATGATCAACAGATACAGCACCGGCAGCCCGGACCACACTTCCAATATTCGTTGCCCGAGCAAGTCGACCCAGCCGCCGTAATAACCCTGCAACGCACCCGCCGCGATGCCGATGGCGGCGCTGATGGCCGTGAGGGCCAGGGCAAACAGGATCGACACCCGGGCACCGAAGATCACCCGCGCCAGCACGTCGCGGGATTGGTCATCGGTGCCCAGCCAGTTCACGCTCGATGGCGGGCTGGGGGCAGGGCGGGTCAGCTCATAGTTGGGGGTGTCGTCGCTGAACGGGATTGGCGGAAACAGCATCCAGCCACCGTCCTTCTTGATCAGGTTCTGCACGTATTCACTGCGGTAATCCGCCTGGAATGGCAGTTGCCCGCCGAACTCCTGCTCGGTGTAGCGCTTGAACACCGGGAAATACAGTTCGTTCTGGTAGCTGAGCACCAGGGGTTTGTCATTGGCGATCAACTCGCCGCCGAGGGTCAGGATAAACAGGCCGATAAACAGCCACAGCGACCACCAGCCGCGGCGGTTTTTCTTGAAGCGTTCAAAGCGCCGACGGGCCACGGGAGAGAGCTTGAGCATCAGGCGTTCCTCGCGGCGAAGTCGATACGCGGGTCCACCAGGGTGTAGCAGAGGTCACCGATGAGTTTTATCAAAAGGCCAAACAGCGTGAAGATAAACAACGAACCGAACACCACCGGATAATCCCGTGAAACCGCAGCTTCGTAGCTCATGCGACCGAGGCCGTCGAGGGAGAAGATCACCTCGATCAGCAGCGAACCGGCAAAGAACACCGCGATAAATGCCTGGGGAATCCCCGAGATCACCAGCAGCATGGCGTTGCGGAACACATGCCCGTAAAGCACCCGGCGTTCACTCAAACCTTTGGCCCGGGCGGTGACCACGTACTGGCGGGTGATTTCATTGAGGAACGAGTTTTTCGTGAGGATGGTCAAGGTGGCGAAGCCGCCGATCACCAGGGCGCTGACCGGCAGTACCAGGTGCCAGAAGTAATCGGCGATCTTGCCGACGGTGCTCAACTGGTCAAAGTTTTCCGAGACCAGCCCGCGCACCGGAAACCAGTTCAACGAAGTGCCGCCGGCGAACACCACGATCAGGAACATCGCAAACAGAAACGCCGGCATCGCATAGCCAATCACGATCGCGGTGCTGCTCCACACATCGAAACTGCTGCCATGGCGCACCGCCTTGCGAATGCCCAGCGGGATCGACACCAGGTAGGTGATCAAGGTGGCCCACAGGCCGAGGGAAATGGTCACCGGCATCTTTTCGAGGATCAGGTCGGTCACGCTTTTGCCACGGAAGAAGCTGTTGCCGAAGTCCAACTGGGCGTAGCTCTTGAGCATCAGCCACAGGCGTTCCGGCGCGGGCTTGTCGAAGCCGTATTGTTTTTCGATGTCCTTGATCAGTTTCGGGTCCAGGCCACGGCTGGCCCGGGAGCCGCTGCTGAGGCTTTCGGCAGACGAGCCGCCGACGCCACCGCCACCGATGCCTTGCAGGTGGGCGATGGCCTGTTCCACCGGCCCGCCGGGCGCGGCCTGCACGATAACGAAGTTCACCAGCAGGATAATCACCAGGGTGGGAATGATCAGCAGCAGGCGCCGCACGATATAGGCAAACATCAGCGGGCTCCCGGGCGTTTGGTCAGTTCGGCTTTCATCTGTTCATTGGTCAGCGGCGTGGGGCTGATTTCCCACCAGGTTTCCAGGGCCTCATCGGTCTTGGCTTCCACGGCCGGGCGGCCGAAACGGTTCCACCACGCGGCGGAGGTGCCCGGCGGGTAGTAGTTGGGAATCCACAGGTAATTCCATTGCAGCACGCGGTCCAGGGCGTGGGCGTAACTGAGCATCAGCGACTGGGTATCGGCCTTGACCAGGCCGTTGATCAGGCTGTCGACGGCCGGGTCTTTCAGCACCATGTAGTTGTTGGCGCCGGTATCAAACGCGGCGGCCGAACCGAAGTAGTTGTACAGCTCCATCCCCGGCGAGGTGGTAACCGGGAAGCCGGTGACGATCATGTCGTAGTCCCGGGCCATCAGGCGGTTGACGTATTGCGAGGAGTCAATGCGGCGGATGTTGAGGGTGATGCCGATCTGCGCCAGGTTGCGCTTGTACGGCAACAACAGGCGCTCAAGGCCGTTCTGGGCGTTGAGGAAGGTGAACTCCAGCGGCTCGCCCTCGGCATTCACCAGCTTGTCACCGTCGGGCTTCCAGCCGGCCTGTTCCAGCAGGGCCAGGGCTTGCAGCTGCTTGTCGCGGATCATCCCGGTACCGTCGGTGGTGGGGGCCTTGAACACCTGGGTGAAGACTTCGTCGGGAATCTGCCCGCGCAAAGGTTCCAGGATCGCCAGTTCCTGGGCATCCGGCAGTTGGGTCGCCGCCAGCGGGCTGTTGGAGAAGAAGCTCTGCTGGCGGATGTACATGTTGCGCATCATCTGCCGGTTGGCCCACTCGAAGTCCCACAGCATGGCCAGGGCCTGGCGCACGCGGCGGTCCTTGAACATCGGTTTTTGCACGTTGAATACGTAGCCCTGGGCCGGCTGCGGTGCCTCCTTGGCCAGGTGCGCGCGTTGCAGGCGGCCATCATCGAGGGCCGGGCCGTTGTAGCCGATGGAGTAGCCGGTGGCGGAGAATTCGCGGTTGAAGTCGTAGGCACCGCCCCGCAGGACCTGGCGCGCGACTTCGGTGTCGCCGAAGTATTCCAGGCTCAGGTGATCGAAGTTGTACAGGCCGCGGCTGATGGGCAGGTCTTTGCCCCACCAGTTCGGGTCACGCTTGAACGTGATGGTGTTGCCGGCATCCACCTTGCTGATGGTGTAGGGGCCGCTGCCGAGGGGAATCTCGTAGCCGCCGCCGTCGGCGAAGTTGCGGGTCTTCCACCAATGCTCGGGGAACACCGGCAGGGTCGCGACATCCAGGGGCAGGGTGCGGTTTTCATTGCTTGCGAAATCGAAGCGCACCTGGCGCGGGCCTTCGACTTCGACGTGTTTGACGTCGGCGAACAGCGTGCGGTAGCGCAGGCTGCCCTGGGTCATCAGCAGGTCAAAGGAGTAACGCACGTCTTCGGCGGTGATCGGTTGGCCATCGGCGAAACGCGCCTTGGGGTTCAGGTAGAAACGCAGGGACAGACCGTCATCTGACCGCTCCATCTTTTCCGCCACCAGGCCGTAGACCGTGTAGGGCTCGTCCAGCGAACGCAGGGCCAGCGGCGAATACAGCCAGCCATCGACCTGGCTGACCCCGATGCCTTTGTCGCCATAAGGTAGTACATGGTCGTAGCGCCCGATTTCGATCGCCGAACGCCGCAGGCTGCCGCCCTTGGGGGCATTGGGGTTGGCGTAGTCGAAATGGGTGAAGCCGGGTTGGTATTTGGCCGGCTCGCCGTACACGGTCAATGCCGATTGCGGCGCGGCGATCACGGCGGTGCTGGCCAGCAACAGGGCCAGGGTGGAGCAAAACAGGGTAGAAAAAGCGACTCGCATTATCAGCCTTGGGCGCCGGGTGAAGAGGTAAAGGGATTTGTACGCTATGCGCGTACGCCTCGCCAGTCATCACACTGTCACAGATGCACAACGGCCCACCAAAGGGTGGGCCGTTGTTTTAAACATTAGCGCGGACTGGATCAGTCCTGACGGCTGGTTACTTCCAGCAGGTGATAACCGAACTGGGTTTTCACTGGGCCTTGCACGGTGTTGACCGGGGCGCTGAATACGACGGTGTCGAATTCCTTGACCATTTGGCCCGGGCCGAACGAACCCAGGTCGCCGCCTTGACGGCTGGACGGGCAGGACGAGTTGGCTTTGGCAACTTCGGCGAAGTCGGCGCCGCCTTCGATTTGCGCTTTCAGTTCGTTGCACTTGTCTTCGGTGGCAACGAGGATGTGACGGGCGGTGGCTTTGGCCATGAGGGGTATCTCCTTGGGTAAAAATGCTGAGCGTACCGGATTCAGGTGGTTATTTCCTGGCAAAGTTCCCCTGGGTTGCCTGGACGGTCAGGATCGGGCCATTACGCCGCTGTGGGTCAGCCAATCGATAAACAGCGCAAACAGCTCCGCCTGGGAGTTGATTTCAAGCTTGGTATACAAATGCTTGCGGTGCATGCGCACGGTTTCCGGGGAAATGCCCAGCACCTGCGCGGTGGATTTCACCGAGTGCCCGCGCAATATCAGGTGGGCGATTTCCCGTTCGCGCACGGTCAATACGCCGCTGCCAAAATGCATGAACGCCGCTTCAATCTGCTGATGCACCTGGGTCTGGGTGAAGGCCTCGTCGCTGATCACCTTGCACAGCCCGCCCGTGGTGCCGAAGCGGCGCAGCAGTTCGCGCACGATGGGTTGGGCGGTTCGTTGCAGTGCCAGTTGTTCGTCGCTGAACTGGCCGGCACTCAGCCCCTGGAACATGCACAACGAAATCTTGCTGTTGGGGCACAGGTCGACGATGTAGTAGCTCTCCTGGGCGCCGCCGCTGCGCAGGTAGTAGGTTTTGTAGTACTCGCTGTTGAAGAAATCGTCCGGGGCGATCTGCGCCAGGTGGTAGAAACCTTCGGCCAGGCCCTTGTCTACCGCGAGGCAGAACGGGTCCAGCAGGTAGCCCCGGGAGAAGTAACGGTTGATGATCTCTTCGTAGTGCGGCCGGGGGATGCCTTGCTGGTAGAGCAAGTGTGGCGCCTGACCCTGGCGCTCCAGGCTGATCATCATCGATTCGATAGGGGTCAGCACACTGAGGGCGCAGGCCAGGTGTTCAAGGAATGACGCTTCGTCGACGCTGGCGAAGGCGTGGGCCAACGCACCATTCCAGGCGTCGAGCACCTGGAAGGACGGGGCAGGGCAGTGATCGGCATGCTCGTTCATGCCGGCCAGTCTACCCGCCGGCCAGGGCCCCGGCAAAAGCACCGGGGCGCCCAGGCTCATCGGCCTTGATACTCGCCGCTCTGGCGCAGCTCTTCGGCGGTGTCGAGGATGCACTGGCGCAGGATTTCCACCACTTGATCCACCTGGGCATGGGTGATGATCAGCGGCGGCGACATCACATTCAGGTGGCCAATGGGCCGTACCAGCAAGCCTTTGGCCTGGGCCCGCAGGTGGATCTTCTCGCCGATGTTCACCGCGTCCGGCAGCAGCGCCTTGGTGTGTTTGTCGGCGACGAACTCAATGCAGGCCATCAGCCGCTGGCAGCGCACATCGCCCACCAGCGGCAGGCTGGCCAGGGTTTGCAGGCGCTGTTCGAGGTACACGCCGACGTCTTCGACATGGGCCAGCAGGTTCTCCCGCTCGATGATCTCGATGTTCTTCAGCGCCGCCACGCAACTCACCGGGTGGCCGCTGTAGGTGAAGCCGTGGGTAAAGCAGCGGCCCTTGCCCGGCTCGCCGATCACTTGCCAGATGCGATCCGAGAAAATACACGCGCCCAACGGCAGGTAGCCGGACGTCAGGCCCTTGGCGGTGGTGATGATGTCCGGTTGCATGTCGAACACTTCCTGGGAGGCGAAGAATTTTCCCAGCCGGCCGAAGGACGTCACCACTTCATCCGCCACGTAGAGCAGGTCATAACGTTGGCAGACTTCCCACATGCGCCGGTGGTAACCCTTGGGCGGAATGATCACGCCGCCCGAGCCCATGATCGGTTCGGCAAAGAACGCGGCCACTTTGTCGGCGCCGATGGTCAGGATCTTGTCTTCGAACTCATCCACCAGGAAATCGAGGAACTGCGCCTCGCTCATGCCCTGCGGCGCCCGGTAGTAATTGGGGCACGAAATGTGGTGGAACAAGTCGCTCATGAAATCGAATTCCGGCGCGCGGTCGGCGGCCTTGTTGCCGATGGACATCGTGAGGAACGTCGAGCCGTGATACGCACTGAAGCGCGAGATGATGTGTTTCTTCTCATGCTTGCCGCGACTGTTCTGATAGAACTGCACCAGACGATAGGCGGTATCGACAGCCGTGGAACCGCCGGTGGTCAGGAACACATGATCAAGATCGCCGGGAGCCAGGCTGGCAAGCTTGGCGCACAGTTCGATGGCGGTGACGTTGGCCATGTCGCAGAACGGGTTGGAATACGCCAGCTGGCGAACCTGGTTGGCGATGGCGTCTGCCATTTCCTCGCGGCCCAGACCAATATTCGTACACCACATGCCGCCGACCGCATCCAGGTAGCGGTTGCCGGCGGTGTCGTAGATGTAGGCGCCGTCACCTGCCGCGATATTCAGTGAGCCTTGTTCACGGTGTTCGTCGAACATATGAAAACCGTGCATGTAATGGGCCTTGTCGGCGGCGTCCAGTTGGTCGTGGTCGAACTGGGCGAAAAAGTCAGGATTTGGCAGGGTCATGGCGTTTACCTTCAATGGCTGGGTTTCACTTGCCGGTCTTCACGGCGTTCCAGGTACGGGTGATCAGGCGCACGGCAGCTTGGGACTGGCTTTTCTGGGTGAACAAGCGCTGCATCGTCGCCGGGTCCGGGTAGATGGCCGGGTTGTCGCGTATATCGGCATTTACGAAGGGCTTGGAGGCCAGGTTGCTGTTGGCGTAGTGAATGGTGTTGCTGACGCCGGCGATAACCTCGGGTTGCAGGAGGAACTCGATGAACTTGTGGGCATTCGCCACATGGGGTGCGTCGGCCGGGATGTAGAAGTTATCGAACCAGATCAGCGAGCCTTCCCTGGGGATGAAGTAACCCAGGTTGACCTTGGCCCCGGCTTCCGCCGCCCGGGCCTGGGACGTGGCGTAGTCGCCGGACCAGGTGGTGGCCATGCACAGCTCGCCATTGGCCAGGCCGTTGATAAAGCCGCTGGAGTCGAATTTGCGGATGTACGGGCGCACGGCCATCAGCACGTCCTGAGCGGCCTTGAGGTCTTTGGGCGCCACGCTGTTGGGGTCCAGGCCGAGGTAGGTCAGGGCCAGCGGGATCATGTCGGTAGGGGAGTCCATGAAGGTGATGCCACAGTCGGCGAAGCGCGAAACGATCCTGGGATCGAAGATCATCGCCAGTGAGCCGATGGGCGCATCCGGCATGCGTTCCTTGATCTTGTCGATGTTGTAGGTCACGCCATTGCTGCCCCAGGTGTAAGGCGCGGAATAGGTAACGCCCGGATCATGGGTTTCCAGACTTTTCAGCACTTGCGGGTCGAGGTTGTTCCAGTCCGGCAGCAGCGCTTTGTTGAGGGGCTGGAAGGCCTTGGCCTTGATCAGCAGCGGCACCAGGGACGCGTTGAGCACCACCAGGTCATAACCCGAGCGCCCGGACAGCAGCTTGCCCTGCACGGTTTCGTAGGAGTCGTAGGTGTCGTAGATCACCTTGATGCCGGTGGCTTTCTCGAAGTCGGCGAGGGTGTGTTCCCCGATGTAATCGGCCCAGTTGTAGATGCGCAAGGTGTTGCCCGGGTCGTCAGCGGCCTGGCTGACGGACGTTGATGCAAGCAAGACAGCGCTGAACAGGGCGATAACGGCTTTATGCATGGCGAACCCACCTTGATGTTGTGCTTGTTGTCAGGCCGAGGGGCTGATTGCACTTTCAGGCAGGTGGCGGGTGGGGCGCCATACCCCGTTCGGGTAGGAGGCGGTCAGGGCAGTACGATGTAGTCGTTTCGCGTGATGACCGGGCGGTGTACGCCGCGTTCCAGGTGGATGTAGCGCCCGTCTACCAGGTCGATGGGCAGGCAGTCGTCGATATCCAGTACGCCGTCGGTGTGGGATTGCGTCCAGTGCGTGAGCATCTGCTGTTTGCCTTGGGCTGCCGCCTCCCTGGCCGTGCGCGCAACCACCAGCAGGTAGTGGTGTGCCTCGCCAAAGACGTTCGATTCATACCCGCCCAGGTTGATGAAGTACAGGCGCGGCGCCCCGGCGTTCGGCGCCAGGTGGCTGAGCTGGACTTTCCAGCCGTCAACGCCATCCACCGTCATCCAGGAGTCGATATGTACACCTTTCTGGCTGCCGAACCAGCCCTCGCGCAGTTGCGGGTAGGCGGCTTCCAGGGTGTCGGCGACGGCGAACACCACATCATGCACTTCGATTTTCGCCCGGGGGTGCTTACCCCCCAACATGACCACAAACAGCATTGCAGGCCCTTTCTATGGCTGGGATGGAAAGGGCCACCTTCCTTCGATTGAACCCTTTTGTCCAGTCGGTGCCACACTGTTAATTCGCAAATTCATCAGGAGGTTGTCATGCGCACCATTGATCTGGCCGGCGTACCCGTCCCTGTCATCGGCCAGGGGACCTGGCGCATGGGCGAGGATCCCGGCAAGCGCAGCGCCGAAGTGGCCGCGTTGCAACTGGGTATCGATGAGGGCATGACCCTGATCGATACCGCTGAAATGTATGGCGAAGGCGGTGCCGAAGAAGTCGTCGGCGAGGCGATTCGCGGCAAGCGCGACCAGGTGTTCCTGGTCAGCAAGGTGTACCCGCACAATGCCAGCCACAAGGGCATTCCACGTGCATGTGAGGCCAGCCTCCAGCGCCTGGGCACCGACTACATTGATCTGTATCTGTTGCATTGGCGTGGGCAATACCCCCTTGAAGAAACGGTAGAAGCCTTCGAGCGCTTGCGTGAGGCAGGCAAGATCGGTCGTTGGGGTGTGTCCAATTTTGATGTGGCAGACCTGCAGGAGCTGGCTTCCCCGGCCTGTGCCACCAATCAGGTGCTCTACAACATCGAGGAGCGCGGCATCGAGTTCGACCTGCTGCCATGGTGGCAGCAACACAATTTACCCTTGATGGCCTACTGTCCCATCGCCCAGGGTGGCGAGCTGTTGGCCAGCCCGACCCTCAAGCAAATTGCCCGTCGCCACGAGGTCACACCCGCCCAGGTTTCCCTGGCCTGGGTCTTGCGCCAGGACGGGGTGATCGCGATTCCCAAGGCTGTTACGCCAGAGCATGTCCGGCTCAATGCCGCAGCGGCGAAGCTGGTGCTGGATGAGCACGACCTGGACGCGATTGACCGGGTTTTTGGGGCGCCGAAGCGCAAGCATCCGCTGGCGATGGTCTAGTGGCCGACAGAAACGGTGCCGTCCATGGCGATGCCGTTTCTGTTTCGGTGGCTGCTTAGCCGGCTACCGGGCTGCGCCAGTCATCAGAGCCAGAGGTACCGGAGACCTCATGGGTCCAGACGATTTTCCGGTAAGTGAAATACACATCCTCCAGATGCGTGAAGTGTGCGTTGTTCGGGTCCTGGCAATTGGGCATCCGTGACTGGATGTCCACCAGGATCGCGTCTTCCAACTCGATGGTGAAGTAGTGTTCCTGGGTTCCGGCTGAAGAGGTTCGGTACCACTCAAGGCGGCACTTGACCATTTCCCCGGAGGTCAATGCGCTGAACAGCAATGGCGACGATTTATCGAATACCTTGCTGATCATCAGGGGCTTGTGCACACGCTGGCCGGTGGGCTGGCCGGATTGCGGGTCACGGGGAATGATCACCTGATGCTGGAATGCTTCCACCAGGATCTGGTCTTCATGGCCTTCCTGGTAAATGTTGCCGACCGAGTCCTGGGTGAACGTGCCTGCCGTGATCAAGCCTTGCTTGGTGCCGGTGATGGATAGATACGCGGGTGTTGGCATGACGGTTTTCCTTGCCTGATAAATGAGGTCGTCCCGGCCGACGGACTTGCCGGCCGGGTAATGCTCGATATCAAGAAACGTGCCGGAAAGTTCGAGCGTCAATGAAAGCAGGGGGTTAAGGTTTTATTGGTTTTTATTTTGAGCGGCATTAAAGGTTTTAATTCGATTTAGTTGTATTTGTTTGCGCAGGGGTGTGCAGTTAGTTGCTCATGTTGATGGGCGTTGTTATTCGCAGAGTTCACCTCATTCATGATGATGCCTGGCGCCTTGGCTGCGCAAATTCTTGCGCGTCGGCGATTTTTCTATTCTTGTAGGAAACTCCTTAACTGCTATTTGGTGGCTTGAACAATGCTTTTTGCATGGATAAGGTTCGTGCTCTTCTCGTAGGGAAGGCAAACTTTAATCAATGTCCTGATGTGCGCTTGAATGGCCATTAGTTCACTGAACATGCTCAGGAAAGTAAAGTGCGGCCCATAATGGTTTACTCAGACAGGCTTTCCGATTATTACCTCGAACTTGCGCAGGCACCCAACTCGAAAACGAGTTATGCGGGGGCCGATATGCGTTTTTCGACCGAGTATGAGGCGCTTGAAACTGAACTGGGCAAGGCGCACTCCATTCACGGAAACAGTCAGCCTGACTGGCAATGGGTCGTGGAAAAAAGCGAGGCGCTGTTACGCCACCAGTCCAAGGACTTGCGGGTCGCTGTCTGGTTGACCTGGGCCTTGCATCAGCGCGAGTCCTTCCCCGGGCTACTCGCAGGCCTCGGATTGCTGCGCTACCTCTGTGAGCATCATTGGGCGGTCGTTTATCCGGGCAAGCTGCGTACCCGCAGTGCCGCCTTTGGCTGGCTGGTCCCGCGCCTCGAGCAGGTGCTTGCACAACCTGTTTCGCTCAAGGATCAGCGGCCCTTGTTCCACTGCATGCTCGAACACCTGGCGCGGCTGGACGAGTTGTGGACCGAACACCTTCTCGAAGATGCGCCACTGTTACTGCCGGTTCGCAGGCAGCTGTCGGACCGATTGCAACAGTCCACCGAAAGCGAACCTCCAGCAGGCGGTAGCACAGGGGTGATCGCCCATATCAGGCAGGTCGCGACTCAGTTGATGGCGCCCGAGCCCATTGTGGAAAACGAAAAGGACGCCCACAAGCTGCTGCGCACGCTGCAGGAACATGCCCGGCCCTTGTCGGCCTGGTGGCAGCGCCAGAATGCCACTGACCTGCGCGCACTGCGTCTGAACCGAACGTTGACCTGGCTGACGATCACCAGTCTTCCGGACTGTGACAGCGAACAGGTAACGCCTTTGCGCGGGCCGGCGCCCGACAAGCTCAAGCGGTACCAGGAGCGCTTTGCCCAAGGGCAGCATACCGACCTGCTGCTGGAGCTTGAGGGCAGCCTGGCCGGAGCACCTTTCTGGTTCGACGGCTTGTACCGGGTGTGGGAGTGCCTGCAGGCACTCCAGGCCGACCTGGCCATGACCGAGCTGGAAGTGCACTTCGCGCTGTTGCTCCAGCGCTTGCCGGGGCTTGCACAGCTGCGCTTCTACGACGGAACACCCTTCGCCGACGACGTCACCCGTGGCTGGATCAACACCCAGGTTGCCCGCCATTTGCAAGCCCCGGTTCCACTCAGGTCGGCACCTGATGCCCCGGCTGCGCCTTGGGACAAAGCGTTGCACGACGTCATGCCCGTGCTGCGCAAGGACGGGTTCAAGGTGGCTGTGCGGTCCCTCAAGCAGGGCATGCAAACCGCAACAGGTGATCGTGCCCGGTTTCATTGGCGGCTTGGCCTGGCCAGGTTGTGTTTGCTGGCAGGCAAGCATGACCTGGCCAAAGTCCAGCTCGATCACCTGGACCACGAGCTGCAGCACTCAGGCCTGCAGCGCTGGGAGCCCGAGCTGGCGGTTGAAGTGCTGCAGCTCTTGCATGGCTGCTGTGACGTATTGCCCCAAAGCCATTCCGTGCGTGAGCGCAAGGAAGATGTCCATCGCAGGCTGTGCCACTTCGATCTCGAAGCGGCACTTGAATAGGCTTTCGAGCCCCCCGAAAAAGGAGAAACACCATGGCGAAAGAAGGTTCGGTAGCCCCCAGGGAACGCATCAATATCACGTTCAAACCCGCCGTCGGCACTGCGCAGGAAGAGGTCGAGCTGCCGTTGAAATTGCTGGTGCTTGGTGACTTCACCCAGCGTGAAGACCTGCGCAAGCTCGAAGACCGCAAGCCCGTCGGCATCGACAAGAACAGCCTCGACGAGGTGCTGGCCAAGCAGGCCTTGGGCCTGGCCTTGAGCGTCCCCAACCGGCTGCAGGATTCAGCCGAACCTGACGAGTTGGCGATCCGGGTCAGGATCAATTCGATGAAGGACTTCAATCCTGCACAGCTGGTTGAGCAGATACCCGAGCTGAAAACGCTCATGGACCTGCGCGATGCACTTGTGGCGCTCAAGGGGCCGCTGGGCAACACGCCGAGCTTTCGAAAGGCCATTGAAAATGCCCTCGCCGATGACGATTCGCGCAAGCGGGTATTGGCTGAATTGGGGCTGGACAGCTCCGCCGTATGACTCTCTCAGTTAAAAGGACACTGACACCATGACTACCAGCCAAAGCCCGTCGCATGCGCCCATCACGGATGAGTACAGCATTCTCGACAACATCATTGCCCAGACCCGCCTCAGTGCCGACGACGAGGCCTACAGTATTGCAAAGCGCGGAGTCTCGGCATTTATCGAGGAGCTGATCAAGCCGCAAAACAAGGGCGAGCCGGTCAAGAAGCGCCTGGTTGACCGGATGATTGCCGAGATTGACGCAAGGCTCAGCCAGCAAATGGATGAAATCCTGCACCATCCCGACTTCCAGGCGCTGGAGTCTTCCTGGCGTGGCCTGCAGTTGCTGGTTGATCGCACCAATTTTCGTGAAAACATCAAGATCGAACTGCTCAGCGTCTCCCGCCAGGATCTGCTGGATGACTTCGAGGACTCACCGGAGGTGACTCAGTCCGGACTCTACAAGCACATCTACAGTGCCGAATACGGTCAGTTCGGCGGCCAGCCCGTAGGGGCAATCATCGCCAATTATTTCCTTTCCCCCAGTGCTCCCGATGTCAGGCTGATGCAGTACGTTTCCAGCGTGGCCTGCATGGCCCATGCACCGTTCATTGCGGCGGCCGGCCCTGGTTTCTTCGGCCTGGAGAGCTTTACCGGCCTGCCTGACCTCAAGGACCTGAAGGACCATTTTGAAGGGCCGCAGTTTGCCAAATGGCAGAGTTTTCGCCAGAGCGAAGATGCCCGCTACATCGGCCTCACCGTACCGCGCTTTCTATTGCGTACGCCGTACGATCCCGTTGATTGTCCGGTCAAGACGTTCGCCTACCAGGAACATGTGGCCAGCAGCCACGAACACTATCTGTGGGGTAATACGGCCTATGCCTTTGCTACCCGCTTGACGGACAGTTTCGCCCGGTATCGCTGGTGCCCGAACATTATCGGCCCGCAGAGTGGTGGTGCAGTGGAGGACTTGCCGCTGCATCACTTTCACAGCATGGGCGAGATCGAAACCAAGATTCCTACCGAGGTGCTGGTATCCGACCGACGCGAATACGAGCTGGCGCAAGAGGGCTTCATTGCCCTGACCATGCGCAAGGGCAGTGACAATGCAGCGTTCTTTTCCGCCAGTTCGGTGCAAAAACCCAAGTCTTTTGGAATCAGTGCCGAAGGCAAGGCTGCCGAGCTGAATTACCGGCTCGGTACCCAATTGCCGTACATGATGATCGTCAATCGCCTGGCCCACTATCTCAAGGTGCTGCAGCGTGAACAGCTGGGGTCGTGGAAGGAGCGCACCGACCTTGAGCTGGAACTCAACAAATGGATTCGCCAATACGTAGCCGACCAGGACAACCCCAGCACCGAAGTGCGTGGACGGCGCCCGCTTCGGGCTGCGCGCATTGTTGTCAGTGATGTCGACGGGGAGCCCGGCTGGTATCGCGTCAACCTGAGCGTTCGCCCGCACTTCAAGTACATGGGGGCAGACTTCACTCTGTCGCTCGTCGGCAAGCTCGATAAAGAATGAGCCGCCGCCACGTGATTACCCAAAACCGCAGCCTTTTCGAGCGCCTGGAGTCCGGCGTGGGGCGCAGCCCGCAAGGTTGCGTCGTGGAATCCGTGGCGGGTCATCTGGCGAAAATGCTCAGCACCCGTGCGGGCAGTGTCCAGACGCTACCTGATTACGGGTTACCTGATCTGAATGACATGCGCCTCAGCCTGCATGACGCGTTGAGCCAGGCTCGGTTCCTGATTGAGCGCTTTATCCAGGCCTACGAACCCCGTCTGAAGGATGTCCGTGTCAAGGCATTGCCTCAGGACCGTGACCCGATGGTGCTGGCTTTTTCCATCGAGGGGGCCATGGAAGTCAATGGCATGACGCAAGCGGTCGCCTTTTGCGCCAGCCTGGCTCACGGCGCACGGGTCGAGGTCAAACCGGATGTCGTTTAACCGCTACTACCAGGGCGAGCTGAGCGCACTGCGACAGTTGGGGCGACGCTTCTGCGAGCGCAACCCGGCACTCGCGCCGTTTCTTGGGGACGCTGGCCAGGACCCGGACGTAGAACGGTTGCTTGAGGGTTTTGCATTCCTCACCGGTCGCCTGCGGCAGAAGCTTGATGATCAATTGCCGGAGTTGAGTCACTCGTTGATGCATCTGCTGTGGCCCAACTATATGCGGCCGCTGCCGTCGTTCAGCATGCTGCAGTTTGATCCGCTCAAGCGCACAGGGCCGGCCATCAGGGTCGAGCGGGATACACCGGTGGAAAGCATTGCGATCGACGGTGAACGCTGCCGTTTTCGTACCTGTTACCCGACGCAGGTCTTGCCGCTGCAACTGGCCGCCATGGAGTACTCGGTACAGGGCGAGGGCGCTTTGCTCTGCCTGCGTCTGGAGATGACGGCCGAGGGCAACTTCAGTGAGCTGGAACTGAACTGCCTGCGTTTGCATCTCGCGGGGGAGCAGCCCGTCAGCCAGGCGCTTTACCTGGGGCTTTTGCGTCACCTGGACGGGTTCGAGTTGCAGCCTTTCGGACGCGACGGGCTGCCGGTCATCGGCGCCGACGGCGAGCCTGTTTCATTGCGTTTGTCCAGCAACGATATCAGTCCTGTGGGCTTTTCCGAGGATGAGGCACTGATCCCTTATCCGTTGAATACCTTTCGTGGCTATCGCCATTTGCAGGAGTACTTCGCCTTTCCCGACAAATACCTGTTTGTCGATGTGAGTGGCCTTGGCGCGTTGAGCAGGTTGCCTATTGACGTACTCAAGCAGCTACATGGCGTGACGTTACGCTTCGACATGCGTGGCCGCGGTATTGAGCGAATGGCGCCTACCCTGGACAACGTGAAGCTGTACTGCACGCCCATCGTCAATCTGTTCAAGCACGACGGCGTACCGATTCGCCTGGACGGCAAGCAGGACGAATACCTGTTGTTGCCTGGCGAATACGCCAGGGGGAACTGCGGTGTATTTTCCGTTGACAAGGTCACGGGATGGCGGCCGGGAGGCCTCGGGTACCAGGAATATGTTCCGTTCGAATCGTTTGAGCACGATTTTGGCAGCGCCGCGCCCAGCTATGGCGTTCGCCAGCGGCCATCCCTGCAACATGCCGGCCTGGATACCTGGCTGAGTTTCGACCGGTGTCCAGTGCATGAACAGGAAACCCTGTCGATTGAACTGACCTGCACCAACCACAACCTGCCACGCCTGCTGCAGGTGGGCGATATCAATCAGGCGTGTGAACAGACGCCCGAGTTTCTCTCGTTTCGCAACATCACCGCGGCAACCCCCAGCTTTGCGCCACCCCTGGACAGCGACTTCCTGTGGCGACTGATCAGCAATATGTCGCTCAACTATCTGTCATTGACCGATATCAACGCCTTGAGGGTGATCCTCGAAACCTACGACCTGCCGCGTTATCACGACCGCCAGGTGGAAAAGGTCAGCAGGCGAAGGCTGGGCGCCCTCCGTTCGATCAGTCACCAGCCCGTAGACCGGCTGCACCGAGGCCTGCCATTTCGCGGCTTGCGGGTTGACCTCACCATCGATCCTGAAGGCTACCTGGGGGAGGGCGACGTGTTCGTCTTTGCCTCGGTGCTCAACGAGTTCTTCGCGCTTTACGCCAGCCTCAACTCGTACCACGAACTGCGAGTCATCAGCACACAAGGAGACGTGTACCTATGGCCACCCCGGATGGGCCAGCAGCCCCTGCTTTAACCGCACTGTCCCGAGTGATTCGCGAGTACTCGGTGTTTCAGGCGGTCGCGCAGATTATCGAGCGCCTGCGCGAGGCGCATCCCTCGCTGGACGATGAGGCGCTTTACGATCAATTGGAGTTCCAGGCCAACCCAGGCTTTGGCTTTCCCGGCAACGACATTGATCGTGTGGAGTTTTTTGTCGAGCACGGCCATTTGCGGGCACGGCTTCGCCTCAATGTGCTGGGCCTGTTTGGTACAGGGTCACCGCTGCCGGCGTTCTATGGCGAGCAAGCCTTTGCCGAGGTAGCGGGCGGTAATCCGACGCGGGAATTTCTTGATCTTTTTCACCATCGCCTGCACCGGCTGATAGTGCCGATCTGGCGAAAATATCGTTATCAGGCGAGTTTTCAAACGGGCGCCCGCGATCCCTTTTCCGAGCAGATGTTTGCATGGGTGGGCCTGGGTGGCAGCGCGATTCGCAGCGCGGCTCAACTGAACTGGAAACGCCTGTTGCCCTACCTGGGGCTGCTGAGCCTGCGCGTGCACTCCGCCGCGCTGATCGAGACCGTGCTGCGTTATTACTTCAAGCACAACCGGCTGGTCATCGAGCAGTGGGTCGAGCGCAGGGTAGTGATCGACCATGAGCAGCGCAATGACCTTGGTCGCGCCTATAGCTCGTTGGGTTCGGACCTGGTGCTGGGGGAGTGCCTTATCGACCGCAGTGGCATGTTCAGGGTTCATGTATTGGCACTCGACTGGCAGCGTTTTCACGAGTTTTTGCCCACCGGGGCGGGTTACGAGCCGCTGTGTGCGCTGGTGCGTTTTGCCGCCCGGGACCCCTTGGAATACGACGTGCGACTGGTGTTGGCGGCGGGCGAGGTCCGGCCGTTGCACCTTGGCGAGCACAACGTCTGCCGCCTGGGCTGGACCAGTTGGCTGGGGCATGAGCGGGCAGACGGCGTGGTCATCCTGGCCAGTAAAAATCATTAGGGATTGATGGATATGATGAATGTGGATCTGCAACAACTTATCCAGGCATTGACGGCGTCCACACGGCGCGACCTGGAACGCAGCGCCGAGCGTTGTGTCACCCGGGGCGGCGGCGAGGTCCTGGTGGAAGACTTGCTGCTGACGCTCCTGGAGCATCCCGAGGGTGTTCTTATGCGAGCGCTGCAGGATGCGGGCGTGGATGCCGGGGAATTGCAGGCCGTGCTGCAACCTCGGGTCGACCAGAGCGCGTCCCGCAATCCGGTGTTTTCGCCCGCCCTGGTGCAATGGCTGCAGCAGGCGTTGCTGGTTGCCCATCTGGAGCTGGGCCGACGGGAAGTGGACCATGGCGCCTTGCTGCTCGCCTTGTTGCGCAACCCGATGCAGCACGCTGGCAGCCGTTACCAGGCGGTGATGAGCACGCTTGATGCACCGCGTGTGCTCGGATTTCTCTTGAGTGAAAACGCGCAGGCGGCTCCAGCTGAGGCGGGGAGTTCCTTGCTGGAGCGCTTTACCCATGACCTGACTCGCCAGGCCCGGGACGGGAAACTCGACCCCGTGCTCTGTCGCGATAACGAAGTCCGGCAAATGATCGATACGCTCGCGCGGCGGCGCAAGAACAACCCCATTCTGGTGGGCGAGGCGGGTGTCGGGAAAACCGCGATAGTCGAGGGCCTGGCCCTGCGGATCGTCAGCGCGCAAGTGCCAGAGGTGCTCAGGAAGGTGCGCCTGCTGACCCTGGACATGGGCCTGCTGCAAGCCGGTGCCAGTATCAAGGGTGAGTTCGAGCGCCGCCTCAAAGGCTTGATCGATGAGGTCAACGCCTCGCCGCAACCGGTCATCCTGTTCATCGATGAGGCCCATACCCTGGTCGGCGCAGGCGGCCAGGCCGGCAGCTCCGATGCTGCCAACCTGCTCAAGCCAGCGCTGGCACGAGGTGAGTTGCGTACCATCGCCGCGACGACCTGGTCGGAGTACAAGAAGTACTTCGAGAAAGACCCGGCGTTGGCACGGCGTTTCCAGCCGGTGCAGGTGCACGAGCCGACGGTTGACGATGCCGTGACGATTTTGCGTGGGTTGGTCCCGGTGTATGAGGCCAACCACGGGGTCTACGTGCGCGATGACGCCGTGGTCGCCGCCGCGCAGTTGAGTGCCCGTTACCTGGCCGGCCGCCAGTTGCCGGACAAGGCTGTGGACGTGCTGGACACCGCTTGTGCCCGGGTGCGGATCAGCCTGGTCACGGCGCCGGACGAACTGCAGCAGTTGCGCGCCGAACTGGCCGAGGGCTCGCGCCAGCAACGTGCCGTGCGCAGGGATGCCGACGCGGGGTTGGCCATCGATGAACAGGCGCTGCAGCAGCTCACCCGGAGGCTGGAAGAAGTAGAGGTCGCTCAGTTCCAGCTTGAACAACGCTGGACCCACCAGCGCGAACTGGCCGAGAAGGTGCTCTCGCTGCGCCAGCAACTGGCCGACGCCGGTAACCTTGGCGAAAGTACCGAGGCTCTCGCTTCGCTCCTGGCCCAGAACCATCAGGCGTTGCAGGCCATACAGCACGAACAGCGATTAGTCAGCTTCGAAGTATGCCCACGGTTGGTGGCGCAGGTTATCAGCGCCTGGACGGGTATTCCCCTGGAGCAGCTTGCCCGCGAACACAGCGCGAAGGTCCTGAACTTTGCGGATGATCTGCGTGGTCGCATCCTCGGCCAGGAAGGTGCCGTGCAGGTCCTGGACCGTTGCCTGCGGGCTGTCGCGGCCGGCGTGAACAAGCCTGATGCCCCCGTGGGGGTATTTCTGTTGGTGGGCCCCAGTGGTGTCGGCAAAACTGAAACAGCCCACGCCCTGGCCGACCTGTTGTATGGCGGCGAGCGCTTTGTCACCACGATCAACATGTCTGAATACCAGGAGAAACACTCACTGTCCCGGCTGATCGGCGCACCACCGGGTTATGTCGGTTACGGGGAGGGCGGGGTGCTGACTGAGGCGGTGCGGCAAAAGCCCTATTCAGTGGTGCTGCTCGATGAGGTGGAAAAGGCCGATCCGGATGTGCTGAACCTGTTTTACCAGGTGTTCGACAAAGGGGTAGCCAATGATGGAGAAGGGCGTGAAATCGACTTTCGCAATACCCTGATCCTGATGACTTCCAACCTGGGCAGCGATCTTGTCACCGGGCTGTGCGCCGACAGTCAACGACCGGCTGTCGAAGTACTGCACGCCGCAATCCGGCCGGTACTGACAGCTCATTTCAAGCCGGCGCTGCTGGCCCGTATGCGAGTCGTGCCGTATTACCCGGTGGCAGGCGCGGTGCTGCACCAACTGATTGAACACAAACTTCAGCGCCTGGGCCAGCGTCTGCTTCAGCGCAAGCTCGCATTCAGTCACGCAGGGGATCTTGTCGCACACATGGCCGAGCACTGTAGCCACAGTGGGAGTGGCGCGCGGTTTGTCGACCAATGGATCGAGGAAAACCTGTTGCCGCAGGTGGTGGATCGCCTGCTGGATGCGATGGCCGTTGGCAAGTCCCTGCAGTTCGTCCATGCCAGGCTGGATGCCAACGGCACCGTAATCTGTGAGTTCAGCTGATGGCGGACAATCCGTTTACCCAGTTGCCAAGCCCGCTGGACTACGCCGCTGCCTTGTTGGGATGGTTTACCCGGTTGGGCATCAATAGTGACGAATCGACATTGGCCGATGACTTTGCAGCAGGCGCCGCGCAATTGAGCGGCTGCGAGCTTGGCCAGTTGTACCTGCTCGACCAGGCCACCGGCCGCCTCGAACTGGCTGCCCAGTATTTGCCGGGCCTGTCGCCGCCAGGGGCGGTTGTGAGCTCGGGCGCGGATTTTCGGAACGAGCAACTGTTGCAGTACGTGCTGCAACAGAACCGGGTGTTTAACCTCACCGAGGCAGGCAGCAGTGTGTATGACACGGGGTTTCTGCCAGCGGGCGCGGCGTCCTGGCAATCACTCCTGTGCGTGCCGTTACCGGGGCCGAGCAAGCAGGTATCCGGGATGGTGTTGTGTGCCAGCCTGCGAGCGACGGAGCTGGCTGGCTACGGTGCGTCCCTGGGCCAATTGGGCAGTTTTGTCTTGAGCCAGTTGGCCCTGTTGCGGCGAATGCGCCGGGCTCCCGGTGCGTTGAAGGTGGTTCGCAGCACCCGCAGCACCAGCGCCTACGGCTTGATCGGAAACAGCACGGCCATGGACGAGACGTGCCGCCTGATCGGCAAGGTGGTGCATAGCCCCTACACCGTGCTGCTCCGGGGCGAGACCGGCACCGGTAAAGAGGTGGTCGCCCGGGCCATTCATGCTGCCGGCCCGCGCAGCAGCAAGGCATTTGTGGTGCAAAACTGCGCAGCGTTTCCCGAAGGCTTGCTCGAAAGTGAGTTGTTCGGTTACCGCAAAGGCGCGTTCACCGGGGCCGAAAGAGACCATGCCGGCCTGTTTGACACCGCCCACGGCGGCACGCTGCTGCTCGACGAAATCGGTGATATGCCGCTGTCACTGCAGGCCAAGTTGTTGCGGGTCCTGCAGGAGGGCGAGATTCGGCCGTTGGGTGCCAACACGTCCCACAAGGTCGACGTGCGAATCGTCGCGGCGACCCACCGGGACCTCACCAGCATGGTGGCTGAAGGAAGCTTTCGCGAGGACCTTTATTACCGGCTGGCGCAGTTTCCTATCGAGTTGCCGGCGCTGCGCCAGCGGGACGGGGACGTGCTGCAACTGGCCCGGCATTTCGCCGACAAGGCCTGTGCACTGTTGGGGCGAGCCACGGTGGGCTGGTCGAGTGCGGCCCTGGATCAACTGTCCAGCCACCACTTTCCCGGCAACGTTCGTGAGCTCAAATGCATGGTGGAGCGGGCGGTTCTGCTGTGCGACGACGAGGTGATCCTGCCTGCGCATTTATCGCTGCCATCAACCCTGTCCGCGCCCGCTGTCGACGCAACGCTGCGCCAGCGCATGGAGCGAGTCGAGCGGGTAGTGCTGATCGACTGCCTGCGCAAGAACCGTGGCAATCGAACCCGCACCGCCCGTGAACTGGGCCTCGCCCGGCGCACGTTGTTGTACCGCCTTGCACGCCTGGACATTCCGTTTGGCGAAGTCCAGGGAGAGTGCTGAATGGCACACCCTTTCAATTCCGGGAGATACCTGATGCCTGTTAGTCAGTGGCAAGCCCTGGTGCTTGTGTTGTTTTTGCTGAGTGGCTGTAACACCAATCATGTCTTTGACGACGATGACTACCGTCCGCTGGGTGATCCACGGTCCACCGGTCGTGGCCTGTGAGCGCGGAGGAGTCCTGCCATGCAGCTAGTGTTTGAGGTGTGCCCTGCGGGGCCAGCAGAGTCCGCGCCGGCGCTGCGCAAAGTCTTTGACGGTGTGGGGGGCGTCATCGGCCGGGGGGCCGGTTGCGACTGGACCCTGCCTGACACCAGTCGCCAGGTTTCCGGTCGTCACGCGGTGATCAGTTATCGTGACGGCCGGTATTTCCTGACGGATATCAGCAGCAATGGAACCCGCCTGGCAGGCCGCAGTGAGCGTCTGCATGAGGGGCAGCAGCAACCGATAGATGACGGCGCGGTATTTCAGCTGGGGCCGCTGAGTATTCGCGCACGACTGGTCAGCCCACCGCTGGGACAGGGCCAGGACGGATTACACAGGCTGATTCCCGATGATGCATTCCTTGAGCTGGACCCACTGCGGGCAATGGCCAGCGAACTGCAGCGCGAGGACGGGTCGCAAGAGCTGGCGGCCCTGAACATGACCACCTACGAGACATTGCGCTGGACGGACCACGCGGCGGCGGACCGGGATCACCTGACGGTTCCCGAGCTTGTGAAGCCTGCGCGCCAGGTCGCCCCAAGTCCGCAATCGCCCGTTCCAGGTCACGGCTCAGGGCCATTCTGGTTGGGGTTTGCGCAGGCACTCGGTATTGATCTGGGCGACCTCGATGAGTCGGCAAGAGAAGTCCTGGCGATCAAGGCCGCGAGCTTGCTCCGGCAAATGACTGAAGGGTTGCAACAGAGCCTGGGCACCCGTAACGAGCTCAGGCAAGAGCTGAAACTGGCACTCACCCAGACGCCGCTCCAAAACCCCAACCCACTTAGAGACAGCGCAGACGCCAGTGCGGCCTTGGGGTCGCTGCTGGGTGTCGGGCAGCTGGGGCAGGTTTCCGCCGAGATGCTTGTCATGCGGGCGTACCGCGACATGCAGGCTCACGAGGTGGCCTTGCTGGCGGCCTGCCGCGCGGCAGTACGCGGCGCTCTGGCGGCCTTTGCGCCCGGCCATTTGCTGCTGTGCTTCGAACGCCAGGCAAGGCCGCCGCTGATCCCCCGGTGTGGCGCCCGCTGGCGCGCGTATCAGCGCCATTACCAGGCACTGATCGAGGACGAGCACTTGAGCGAGCGCCTGCTGGGCAGCGACTTCGCCAAGGCGTACGAGGAACAGATTCGTCTGATCTCAACCCTTCACCGTTATCCAGGATGATCTTCATGTCCCGAGTCACCGTTGCATTGTTGTGCGCTGTAATGGGTTTGCTGGGTGGTTGCTCCCTGTCGCCCTTTTCGAAGTTGACCAAGCTGGACCTGACACTGACCGCCAGCGAACGGGTCAACCCTGATTTCCATGGTCGCCCGTCGCCGATCGTGGTGCACCTGATGGAGCTTCGACACCCCGTGGCTTTTGAAAATGCGGACTTTTTCAGCCTTTATGCTCATGCCGAGCACACGTTGCCCAAGGACCTGGTGAACCTCGAAGAGCTGGAGTTGCGCCCCGGCGATCACTCCACGCTCAAACTCAGTCTTGAGCCCGGCAGTCGTTATGTCGGCGTGCTGGCGGCGTACCGTGATTTGCCTCACTCGCAATGGCGCTATGTGTTGCCGGTGACCGCGCAGCGATTGACCGGCGCTGAACTGATCCTTGATCAGGCCGGCATTCGGTTGGTCAACCCGCAACCCGCGAAGGTGGGCGACTGACATGTACAGCCAAAAAGTCATCTGGCAGGAAGGCATGTTGTTGCGCCCTCAGCATTTCCAGCAAAACGATCGGTACCACGATCAGCAACTCACGCGCCGCACCCAGCTGTTGTGCCGTCACGCCTGGGGCTTCCTGGCCCTGGAAATCGATGTGCAATACCTCAATATGGGCAAGGTCGTTATCAGCCAGGCCAACGGCATATTGCCGGATGGCAGCCTGTTCGAGCTGGGTGGCGCGATGGAGTCGCTGGTGCTGGAGGTTCCGGTAAATACCGGGAAGCAGTCGATCTACCTGGCCTTGCCGCTGGCCACAGGTAACTGTGTTGAAGCCCGTCGACCCGAGCAGATTGATGTGTTGGCGCGCTACAAGACTCTTGCGGTAGACGTCAGCGACTCCAACGCCGGGGAAGAAGCTCGTCGTCAGGTCAATTGCGGGCAGCTGGATTTTCGCCTGTTGCTGGGGGAGCAACACAGCGACCCGCATTACGTGAAGCTCAAGGTTGCCCAGGTGCTCAGTTGCACCGAGGAGGGCGTCAGCCTGGACCCCGATTTTATCCCGAGCTTCATTCACCTGCATGGCTCCGGCTACCTGCTGTCTTGCCTCAAGGAAGTGATCAGCCTGCTCGCTTACCGGGGGGATGCCATCGCCGAGCGGATTCGCGCCAACGGTACCGCCGCCGGCGCGGAGGTTGGCGACTTCCTGATGTTGCAATTGATCAATCGCACCGAACTGGTCTTGCGTCACTACCTGGGCCTGAGCCAGGTCAGCCCTGAAACGCTGTATCGAACATTGCTGTCGATCCTGGGTGAACTCGCGACGTTTGCCAGCGACAGCAAGCGTGCGCACTTCGAGGGGCATTACCGGCACAGCGACCAGGGCGCCAGCTTTCGTGGATTGATGGAGCCGATTCGCAGCCTGCTGTCGATGGTGCTTGAGCAGCATGCCATTGAGCTGGCGCTGCAGCCTCGCCAGTACGGGGTGCTGGTGTGCCCGGTGAGCGATCTCAACCTGCTGGGTTCGGCGACCTTCATTCTGGCCGCCAGCGCCCATTGTGACGCCGAGGAGCTTCGACACCGGCTTCCGGCGCACCTCAAGGTCGGCCCCGTGGAGCGGATTCGCGAGTTGGTCAACCTGCAGTTGGCGGGCATCAAGGTCAAGCCGCTGCCGGTGGCTCCCCGGCAGATACCGTTTCATGCCGCCAACACCTATTTCATGCTTGAACTCGGTGCCCGGGACATTGAGCAGTTGAAGCAGTCGGGAGGATTTGCCTTCCACGTCAGCGGTGAATTTGCCGAACTGGAACTGAAATTCTGGGCCATCAGGAACTGAGACCATGGACAGGGAATACCCGCAGGACGAGAAAACCGTCCTGCTTGATCGACAGGGACGCGGACCGGCGCAGGGACCGATGACCGACTTCGCATCGCCGCCGCGTTTCGAACAACTGGAAGACCGGATGATCTACGCGGCCCGCTTGCAGGGCGCGGAGCATTTCGACATTGGCCTGAACAGTTTGGTGGCGCCTGCCTGGGAGCTGTTGTCCGAGGTGGTCCGCCTCAAGCGCAGTACCGCCGAGGAAAGCCTGCGCGCCCTGAATGAACGACTCTCGGCTGCAGTCACGCTGTTCGAGACGCGGGCCCGGCATGACGGGGCCCAAGGCAGCGAGGTCATGGCGGCGCGGTATGTGCTGTGCAGCGTGATCGACGAGGCAGTGGTCACCACCTCATGGGGCAGCCAGAGCGATTGGTCGAAGATGAGCCTGCTGAGCAGTTTTCACAACGAAACCTTCGGCGGCGAGAAGTTTTTCCAGTTGCTTGAGCGCATGTCGAGGGACCCCTTCAAGCACCTGGCGATGCTGGAGTTGATGTACCTGTGCCTGTCCCTCGGGTTTGAGGGCAAGTACCGGGTCATGGAGCGTGGGTTGTTGCAGCTTGAACAGGTTCGGGACGCGCTGTATCGGCAGATCCGGCATGTGCGGGGTGATACGCCTGCGGCGTGCGCGCCGTCGCCCAGGCCGGAACAGCCGCGCCGGAAACGGCTGAGGGTCGTGTCGCTCACCTGGATTGCAGTGTTTGTCGTCGCCAGCCTGTTGAGCCTGTATGCAGGATTTGCCTGGGTGCTGGGCCAGCAGCGTGAAGCGGTGTTGCAACCGTATCAACTCGTGGCGCCGGATATGTTCCGGGCGCCGCTCTAACGCAGGGAGCAACGCATGAACGCATTCTTCAGGAGCGCGGGCGCCGTGCTGGGCAGGGTTTGGGTCTGGAGCCTGCTGCTGGTGCTCGCGGTCGCAATGGCCGTGTGGTTCTTCGGGCCACAGCTGGCTGTCGACGACTATCGATTCTGGCAAGCGGCGGCATCGCGCTTGCTGACAATCAGCGGGCTGTTTTTGTTGTGGGGCCTGGCGATGGTGTATGCCAATTGGCGCAGTATGGCCCGGCAATCAACCGTCGATGACGGCGAGCCACGCCCGCGCAAAGGCCAGGTTGAAAACGAGCAGCGGCACCTGCGCGGTCGCTTCAAGGACGCTTTGTACACCCTGAAACACTCCCGGATTTATGGTGAACGCAGCCCGCGTTGGCGTAATGCATTGCCCTGGTATTTGCTGATCGGCAAGGAAGGCAGTGGCAAGTCCCGGATGTTGGCCGCCAGTGGCTTGCAGTTGCTCCAGGATCAGGGCGCGTCGGTAGCGACACAGGGCGGTGCCACGCGGGACTGTGACTGGCATTTCGCCGAGGACGGCGTGTTGCTCGACGTCGCCGGCCGCTACCTTACCCAGCCTGACAGCCAGGTGGATGGCGCGGGTTGGTCGACGCTGCTGGAGCTGCTCAAGGTGCGGCGCCGGACACGCCCGCTCAACGGTGTGGTGGTGGCGCTGTCCACGGACACATTGCTCCATGGCGGCGAGCGTGAGCTGGAGAGTGAGGCGCGGGCAGTCCAGAGTCGGTTGCTGGAGATCCGCCGGACGTTGCATGTGGAGGTGCCGGTCTACCTGGTGGTGACCCAGGCCGACCGCCTGCCGGGGTTTGCGGAGTTCTTCGAGCGGCCGTTGGGCGAAGGCAGTGATGCGGTGTTGGGCGAATCTATCGTCCCAGGCAAAGCGGGTATTGGCATGGCCCAGGTACGACAGGCGTTTGAAGCACTGCTGCAGCGCTTGAGCGGTGAGCTTGTGCAGCGCCTGCACCAGGAACGCAACAGTGATCTGCGCGGACGGATGCTCGACTTCCCCCATCAGGCGGCCCGGATTGGCGAGCGCCTGAGCCTCTATATCGACGTTGCTTTTTGCGGCCCGCGTTATCAGCACACCAACGGCTTTCGTGGTTTCTACTTGACCAGCGCCGACGGTGGCCCACAGGCACTTGAACCACGTGCGTACTTTATCCAGGGCTTGTTCAGCCGGGTGATTCTGGCGCAAGCCGACCTGGCGGACCTCGATAGCCAGGAGCGCCGTCGAATCCGCCAGCACCAGGGGGGGCTGGCCCTGGGCGCGCTAGTGGTCGTCGTGGCGGCGGGCTTGCTGTGGACCCACAGTTACTCCTCCAATCATCAACGTCTGGAGCAACTGCAGGCGCTGGCACGACAGCCCGCACCCGTGCAGCCTGGGTCAGACGCTACCCAGGCACTCCTGCCGCTGCTGGACAGCCGCCTGGCGGCCACGCGGATTTTCCCCTTGCCGGGCGAAGCCAGGCTGGTTGAGCGGATGGGGTTGTATCAGGGCAGTATCAGCCGTCCGGTGCTGGAGCAGGCCTACGAGCGTGCCTTGGGGCGGCTTTTGCTGTCCCAGGTCAGCGAGGTGCTGCAGGAACAGGTTCGCGGCAGCCTGGAAGATCGTGAGCGGCTGCTGGATAACCTCCGGGCGTACCTGATGCTCAACCTGCGGGAGCGGCGGGATGTCGGCTGGCTGCGTGAGCGGGTGGCGGGGCATTGGTCTGTACGGTTTGCCGGTGAGCCCTCCGTGCAAAACCGGTTGAATGAACATTTCGCGCGCTTGCTTGAGCAGCCGTTCGTGCAGCCGCTCGATGACGAGCTGGTGGCCCGCGCGCGCCACGTGTTGCGCGGCGAATCGCTGGTTGACGTGGTGTACCGGGTGCTGCGCGAACAAACTCGCGGCCTTGAACCGTTGCGCCTTGCACACGGGCGGGTGTTTGAGGGGGGCGAGCGTTCCATTCCGGGGTTTTATACCCGCACGTACCAACGGCATTTTGAAGCGCAGGGCGCGCGGCTGGTGAATACCATCGTCCAGGACAACTGGGTGCTGGGAGAGGGCGCCGACCTGAGCGCCATGGATTTGCAACGGTTGATGGTGGAGCTTGAACAACGCTACTTCAGCGAGTATGCCGATGCCTGGAGCGAGGCGCTTGGGCAGGTTGGCCTGCGTGAAACTGAAAACTCCAGGCAAGGCGCCGAGCAGCTCGCCAGCTTGACGTCGGCCCAGTCGCCGTTGTTGCAGTTGTTGCAGCAGGTTCGTGACCACACGCGCCTGCCGTCGGCCAGTGAGCGCCTCGACGAGCTGGCTGCCAAGCTGCCTGGGCCTGCGGCAGAGCGGTTGCCGACCGCCGCCGGGCTGGTCAATGCCTTGCCCGACAGCGCACGGCGAGCCATGCAGCGCCGCTTCGAGCCCTTGCACCAGTTGCTGGACAGCCAGGAGAACCCGGGGGCCGAGTTGACCGGCGTGTTACAGGCGCTCAACGACTTGCACCTGCAGTTGGCGAGCTTGAATCGCGAAGGCGCGCCGGAGCCGGTCGCGTTCGAGATGGTCAAGCGGCGGATCCAGGGGCAACAGGATGCGCTGAGTAACCTGCGCAACGTGGCCGCGCGTTTGCCGCTGCCGCTGGCGGGCTGGTTCGAAAGCCTGGCCGACGAGCATTGGCGCCGCCTGCTCGACCAGGCTTATCGGCATGTGAACCAGCGTTATCAGAGCGAGGTATATGGTTTCTACAGCAGGGCGATCAAGCTGCGTTTCCCGTTCAATGCCCACGCCAGCAGCGACGTTTCCCTCAACGACTTCCAGGAGTTTTTCAAGCCTGAGGGGATCATGGCGCGATTCTTTGACAGCTATCTGAAGCCTTTCGTCAGCGGTGATTCCGGGCGCTACAGGCTGCGTAGCCTGGATGGGCGCAGCTTGCCGATGTCTCGGGCGTTGCTCGACCAGCAGGCGAAGGTGCAGGTGATCAGGCGCGGTTTTTTTGCGGATGAGCCGGGGGACTTGCAGGTTCGTTTCACGCTCGCACCCTATAGCCTGGACCCGTCGGTGAGTCGCGCGGTCTTGCGTTTGGGTGGCCAGCAGATGGAGTACCGGCACGGGCCGATTGTCCCCATGGCGATGCAATGGCCAGCCGAGGCTGAGAATGGTCGCAGCAGCCTGGTACTGGAGCGTGGCAGCGAGCGGGCGCTGGGGCTCGAAAAAAATACCGGGGCCTGGTCCCTGTTTCGCTTGTTCGACTTGATGCAGAACGAACCCTCCAGCGGGCAGGATGAGCTGATCCTCAAGGCTGACCTGGCAGGCTTGCGCGCCAACTACCTGCTGACCAGCCGACGCACACCCAATCCATTCCAGATGGCGCAGTGGCGAACCTTTCGCCTGCCGGAGCAGTTGTGAGCCAACCTCGCGACCGCTGGCACAGCGCCGGTCGCACAGACCGTGGAAAGGTCCGTTTACGCAACGAGGATGCCTTTCTCGATTGCCCCGGGACGGGCTGCTGGGCCGTGGCGGACGGGATGGGCGGGCATCAGGCGGGGGATATCGCCAGCCAGCTGGTGGTTGATGGCCTGGCGTCATTGCCCGGCCAGGGCAGCCTGGATGAACGCGTCGAGGCGACCTGTCGTTGCCTGCAATGGCTCAACCGGCGGCTGGGCGATGAATTGACGCTGGCCTCCCATGGCGCCGAGGCCATCATGGGAAGCACGGTCGTGGCGTTGTTGCTTCAGGGCGATCGCGCTGCGTGTGTCTGGGCCGGTGACAGTCGTTGCTATCTGTGGCGCGGGCAGACGCTGTACCAGCTGTCGCGAGACCATTCGCTGTGTGAGCAATTGATTGACCAGCAGGTGAGCCCGGAACAGGCCAGGGCCCATCCAGACGCACGGGCCTTGACCCGGGCCATCGGCTCGCGGGCACCACTGAGCCCGCAGGTCCTGGAACTCGGTACCTTGGCAGGGGATGTGTTTCTGTTGTGCAGCGACGGCCTGTACCAGGCGCTTAGCCACTCTGAGTTGGGCCAGGCCTTGAGCCAGGGAAATCCGCAACGTGTCCTGGACCAGCTGTTTGCAGGTGTCTTGCGCGGCACGGCCGGCGACAACCTGACCGCTGTGGTGGTGCAGTCATGCGCGACCTGACCCACTTTGCCTTTGCCAAGGCCCCGGTAAACCCACCGCGCGACGGAGCCCCCGAGTTGCTGGCCGGGCGATACCTGATCGAGCGCGTGTTGGGCGCAGGCGGCATGGGCGTGGTCTATCGTGCGCGGGACCTGCTGCACGAACAGTTTGGCGAACCCTGTTCCAGTGTCGCGATCAAGGTGTTGGGCGAAGCCATTCGCGAATCTGCGGATGCCCACGTGTTGCTGTACAACGAGTTTGCCCTGACCCGCAGCCTGCGGCATGAGCAGGTGGTGCGTGTGTATTCATTTGAAGTGGATGCTCCCGGCCAGATCGCATTCTTCACCATGGAGCTGCTCCAGGGCATGACCCTGGACCGGTTGCTGCTGGAGTGCCCCGGCGGTTTACCCTGGCAAACGCTGCAAGGCATCGCCGTGCAATTGCTCGACGCGTTGCGCCATAGCCATCAGCAGGGTGTGCTGCACGGGGATGTGAAACCCGCCAATGTCATGGTGGGAGACGGCGGGTTGCGCTTGTTCGATTTCGGTCTGGGCGAGGCTTGTGGACAGGCCCCGGCGGGTTCTCCAGGCTTGAGTCGCAGCCGCTTCAATGCCTGGACGCCCGCGTACGCCGCGCCGGAGTTGCTGGCTGGCGGAGCACTGTCGGCCAGCGCCGACCTGTATGCAGTGGCCTGTGTGTTGTACGAATTGGCACAAGGCCGGCGCCACGCCAGTGACAGGCCGGCCCGGCCCCGGCAACTGCCTCGCCATTGCTGGCCTGTATTGCGTATGGCGTTGACGGCTGACCCTGAACGCAGGGCCGTTACCCTTGATGAATTGCGCGCGGTGCTCGCTGATCGCAGGAAGGGCCTGGGCCGCTGGTTCTAGACGGGCAAGTCGTGCAGCTGGCAATACTCCGACCAACTCAGGCCTGCCATTTGCGCCACCTCCTTGTGCACCTCAAGGCGTTGCGCCTCGAAATCCGCCGGGGAATGCGCCGTCAATTTCAGCGTCAGTTCCCAGGCGAACAAGCCCTGTTGCTCGGCTTCTGCCTCGAAGGCTTCATGCAGGCGCTCGGCGCGGTACTGCTCCATGGTTTCCCCTTTGGCCTGGGCCGCCAGGGGGTTCAATGTATTCAGTTCCGCGGCCAGGGCCGGGTGTTCACTCAAGAATCGGTCCAGGGCTAGCTGGTGGTTTTCGCCGGGTTGGGACAAAGGTTTACTCCACGGTAAGAGAGACGGTCAGTGTGGCTTGGACATTAAAAAAGCCGCCATGGCTGCATAGGCGGGCAAGGTCACCCCATCATTGGCGGCGTTGCCGGCCACCGGGTGGGAGGCATAGCGAACAATCACCATTTCGGCCTTGGGGTCGATGTAGATGCTCTGGCCATGCACCCCACGCGCCATGAAGGCGCCGTCGGGATTGTGGGTTACCCACCACATGTTGCGATAGCTCCAGCCCTTCAATTGAGCGTAGCCGGCCTGGGCGAACGCCTGCTTGTCGCCGCCCTGGCGAATATCCGTCACCACGTTTTCGGGCACGATCTGCTGGCCATTGAAGCGCCCGCCGTTGCGCAGCATCTCGGCAAACCGGGCCAGGTCCCGCAGCCCGGTGTTCAGGCCGCCACCGGCGAAGGGTGTGCCGATGGAGTCAACGGTGAAGTAGGCGTCCTGTTCGGCGCCAAGCCGACTCCAGATGCGTTCGCTGAGCAGTTGCGCGACATTGCGCCCGGTCGCGCGGGCAATCACCCAGCCGAGTACGTCGGTATTGACGGTCTTGTAGCCGAAGGCACGCCCGTGTTCGCCGCGCTGCTTAACCGTTTGCAGGAACTCGTAGTAGCTGCGCGGCCCGGTGTAGTCCTTGGGTTTGGGCAGCGGGTTGCCGGCCTGGGCGTGGGCCCAGACTTCGGCGTTGGGGTCGGCATAATCTTCGCTGTAGTCCAGGGCGGTGGTCATGTCCAGCACCTGGCGCAAGGTGGCGCTGCCAAAGGCCGAACCGCCGAGTTCGGGCACGTAGTCGACGATCTTTTTCTGTGGGTCCAGGGTGCCATCGGCCACCAGCATCGCGCCCAGGGTACCGATCACCGATTTGGTGACCGACATGGCCGCGTGTTGCCCATCCTCCTTGAGCACCCCGAAATAACGCTCATAAACCACCGTGCCGCGATGCATCACCACGATGCCATCGGTGTAGGTGGCGTCCAGGGCCTGGCGCCAGGTCAGCGGCTGGGCTGCACCCACTGGCTGCACGGGGATTGCATCGAGTGCCGGGTCGAGTTTGCGTGGCAATGCCAGCGGTGCGCCGAGCCCGCGGGAGACGTTCACCGTGGGCATCAATTGGCGAAAGTTGGCGACACTCCAGCGCATCGCCGGGAAGCGGAAATAGCTGCCGTCTTCAAAGCGTACGGTGCGGTCGGCCGGCGGCGGTGCGCCGACCATCCATTGCAGCCTGGCCGGGTCGCTGGCCTGGGCATCGGCGAAGGTCGGGGTGGCGGCGCCGGCCAACGGGCTGGTCAGCCCAAGCAGCGCACAGGCCATGAGGGGAGTGAATCGCAGCATCAGTCGAGTCCGTTCGAGGGGTGCGTCGTTTTTTACGACAACCAGTGCGCCAAAGGATGGGCCAACCCGAGCCAATCGACAAGCAGCAAGCCCCTGCGGTGATTCTGAATAAATGCGCCAGGGGCGGCAAAAGCCTTTCGCTTGCGGTGTCAGGGCGTGTAGCGTTACCCCGTGATAAGGCGACAGCCAGGTGTTATTTTGCGACCCTGGCATCAGGGACCGAGGGACAGGTGATGGCGCAAACGCTGTTCAAGCTTTTCTTCACCCAGCGGCTGGCGGCCCTCGCCAGTACCGAGTCGTTGCGGGCCATACGCGAGGGGCTGTTGTGGATCCTGCCGTGCCTGCTGGTATCGGCCGGTTTCCTGATCCTGTCCGAATGCGCCCGAGTGCTGGGTTTCGACCCTCAGGTGGTGGCCTTCCTGGCGGGGTTGCACAACCAGATCAGCTCGGTGATCCCGCTGCTGGTGGCAGCCTCCATCGGTTACATGCTCGCGATCCAGCACCGCCTGCCGCAACTCCCGGTAGCGTTCCTGTGCCTGGCCCATGTAGTGATCGCCACGTTTGTGCTGCGGGATTTTCCCCGAGCCTCGGCGACCTTCGTGTTGTTCATCGCCATCGCCTCACCGCTGATCAATGTGCCCGCCATCGCCTGGCTGCATCGGCGTCGCTGGACGCGGTTGATCAACGAAGACCTGGTGGGGCACAACCTCAAGGGCACCCTCAATATGGTGGTGCCGGGGGCGATCACGGCGCTCGGGCTGGTGCTCGTGCTGTCGTTGCTGTTGCAGATTCCGCAGGTGGCACAGCTTCAGGGGCCGCAGGTGCTCGATGCACTGGAGACGCCCTATGGCAGCGGCCTGTTTGTGACCCTGATGAATTCGCTGCTGTGGTTTTTCGGGATCCATGGGGTCTACGCCATGCAGCCGTTTTTTGATGTGCTGGACCAGGCGGTCGGGCTCAATAATGCGGCGGTGGCCGCGGGCGAGCCGGTCAAATATCTACTGAATGGCGGCTTGCTGGGCAGTTTCGCGTTTATCGGCGGTTCGGGTGGTGCCCTGTGCCTGCTGCTGGCGATCCTGCTGTTTTCCAAAAGCCGGTCCATGCGATTGGTGGCGATGGCGAGCCTGCCGTTGTCATTGTTCAATGTCAGTGAAGTGCTGTTGTTTGGCTTGCCGATCATTCTTAACCCGCGGCTGTTCATTCCCTTTCTGGTGGTCCCGGCGTTCAACGTGATACTGGCGTTGATGGTGGTGCAGATTGGCTGGGTGTCGCCTGCGGTGGTGAGCGTGCCATTTACCGCGCCGGTGTTGCTCAACGCCTACCTGAGCACCCACGGCGATCTCGCGGCAGTGTTGCTGCAGGTGGTGTTGCTGGGGGTTGGCATGCTGATCTATGCGCCCTATGTGCGCGCGATCAACCGCCAGGCCACGGAGGGCGGCACGGTGTATTTGAAGTCGCTGGACATGACCTTTCGCGGCCTGGAAGAAAAAGGCCGCTTGCTGGAGCTGGACCCGGTAATGGCGTCCCACAAGGCCCAGGCGCGACAGGTCAGCGAGTTGAGTCATATCCAGCAGATCAGCGACTACGAGTTCTACCTCGAATTCCAGCCGCAGATTTCCACCCGGACCGGGCTATGCACCGGTTGCGAAGCGTTGATGCGGGCCCGGGACGCCGAAGGTACGGTGCATTCACCCTGGGAGTTCCTGCAATGGCTGGCCCATGCCAGGTTGATGCCCGACGTGGATGTGTGGGTGGCATCCCAGGCTGTGCGCCAGTACCAGAAGTGGCAGAAGGTCGGGTTTACGTTGCCGATGACGATCAATATCTCCAGTGCCACGCTGACTACCCCGGCGTATGGTGATCGGCTGGTGGAGATACTGGCCCAGGCCCACGGGCAGGTTTCGGTGGAGATCACCGAGGATGCGCTGGTGGGCGATATCCAGGGCACGCGGCAGATGATCGAGAAGCTCCAGGCGATTGGTGCCAAGGTGTATATCGACGACTTCGGCACCGGATTTTCAGCGCTGAGTTACCTGCACCAGTTCCCCGTGGATTTCATCAAGATCGATCGCAGTTTCGTGGTCGCCCAGCATGATCCAAAGGGCGCCCAGGTGTTGACCGGGATGCTGCGGTTCTGTGAGGCGTTGAACCTCGGGGTGGTGGTGGAGGGCGTGGAAACCGCCGAGCAACTGGCGTTTTTGCAGTCGGGCTCGGAGCTGATCATCCAGGGCTGGTATTTCAGCAAGGCGCTGCCGGGCGATGAACTGGAGCGGTTCGTGCGCGGGCGGTATACCCAGATGCAATCTAACGCTCCAGAACCCCTCTGAAGGTTGCGCTCAACGCCCGCAATGTCTCGCGGGAGCGGCCGTCGCTGATTCGGCTGTGCAGCACGATTTCACTGACGGGCAATGCCGGTAATCCGTACTGTTCGCTGACGTCCACGGCGCCCGCCGGCGCCACTCGCCGGGCCAGCGCCGCCACACCCAGGCCGGCGCTGACTGCTGCACCCACCGCCATTACGCCGCCGCCGACAAACACTTCGGTCCAGTCAATCCGCGCCTCATCCAGCGCGCGCACCGCCAGGTGTCGCACGCCGCAGGGCGAGGCCATGGTTGCCATGCGCAGGGGCGTGCCGGGGGTGTGCTGCCAGGTAGGCGCGGCGAACCAGCCAAAGCGCTCCACCACCAATACCTCACCGTCCTGGCGATCGCCTTCGTTGCGCACGATCACCGCGTCCAGTTCGTTGCGGTCGAACGCCGCCACCAGGTCGCGGGACGAAGCGATCCGCACCTCCAGGATCACCAGCGGGTCATAGGCGGCCAGGCGGCTGAGCCACAGTGGCAGGTCCGGCCCGGCCACGTGGTCGCTGATGCCGATCACCAACCGTCGCGGGGCGCCATTGCCCATGTCACCCAACGCCCGTTCGTGGGCATTGAGCAGCGCGCGGGCGGCGACGATGAACTGCTCGCCCTGGGGCGACAGCCGCACATGCCGCGGTGTGCGCACCAGCAGGCGATAACCGAGGCGTTCTTCCAGGCGCTTGAGCTTGAGGCTGATGGCTGCCTGCGAGGTGTCCAGTGCCTGGGCCGCGCGGGTGAAACTGGCGAAATCGGCGACCAGCACAAAGGCGTGCACGGTGTCGATATCCAGCGGCTTGAGTGCGTCGGTCATTTCAGTTCCTTATCACACCTATATCCGGTGATATCTTGCTGAAATCATGGGCGCTGCGCAAGCTGGACACTCATCTGAACAGGAGCGCCATGATGTTTGCCAAACAGTATTCACACCGCTTGCCAGCCGATTACGACATGGGTGTCATCCGTGAGCGGGCCGCTCGCCTGGGGCCGTTGTGGGATCATGCCGAGGGTTTGCTGTTCAAGGCGTTTATCGCCCAGGAGCGAGGGCAGGGGCCGGGGGTGGGTAACCTGTATTCGTCGGTTTATCTGTGGTCGGATCCTTTGCAGGCTGCGGATTTCTTGCTCGGCGAGCGCTTCCAGAAGGTCCTCGACAGTTTTGGCCAGCCGCACATTGAGTCCTGGTTACCGCTGGATGTGCAGCGAGGTCCGGCGCAAGACGCCTTGAGCCTGTATCGGGAGGAGTGGGCGCTGGCGCCGGGGGCGGACCGCGGGCAAATCCTCGCCGCAGAAAAGGCCCGCAACCAGCAGCTCGCGGACAGCAGCGATAACTTCGCGGTGTTTCTGGCGCTGGATGTGCAGGCGTGGAAGCTGGTGCGAATTACCTTGTCGGGCAAGGCGCTGGATGTGAACCATCCGGGCAATGGCTACGAGGTGTTCTACCTGGCGCGGCCCGGGGTGTGAATGCCGGTAGCCGCCGATGCGTCGGCGGCTACCTGTACCGTCAGGAGTTGAGACGCGCCTGAGGCTGGCTCAGCTTGCGCTCGGCCACGGCGCCGAACACCAGGCCCAGGGTGGTCCACAGCACCAGTTGAATCCCCAGGGAGGCCACGCGGAATTTCCACAGCAACACTGCCGAGAACTGTTCCGGCACTTCGTTGATGGTCGGGAACAAGCTGCCGGCCACCGACACGATCACGATATACAGCGCCACACCGAGAATCGCGCCTGCCCATAGGCCACGGCTGGCAATCAGCTTGCGCGCCGCGTTGATCGCAATCACCGCAGCCGCCACCGACACCAGCAGCATCAGGAAGAACAGCTTGGTGCGTTGCGCGATGGTGGCGGGGTCGCCCACCGATGGTGGGTTGGCCGGATACTTCAGCCCCGGCACCACGATGATCGTCACAAACGCCGCCAATGCCAGCAGCGCTGCCAAGCCACGGGGGCCGACCTTGCCGATGCGGCCCAGGGAGTAGGCGAACACCAGGGCGAAAATGCCACCCAGGGAGACGCTGTACACCACCACGCCGGTGAACAGGCCGAAGGTACTTTGTACTTCGCGGCTCACCAGTTCTTCTTCCGGCGCGTCGCCGTGCATCTGTGCCATCTGATCTTCGAAGGCGATGGCCTTGTCGATCTGCGGCTCACCAAAAGTCTTGGCGAAGCCGAAGGCCAGGATGCCGGCGAGCAGGCCCACCAGCATCCCGCGAACGAGTAAATGCCCTGTCATGTCGTCACGCTCCAATCAATGGCAGGGGAAACCCAGCAGGTGGCGACCGTCATGCACAAACTCATGCACGTACATGCCTTTGAACACGGCCGTCGCGCCTTGCTCGGCGCCGACGAAGTAAATCGCGAGCAACAGCAGCAGGCCGCCGAAGATCGCCCAGGGCAGGATTTCGCCCAGGGGAATGGACGGTATTGAAACGTCGGAGCCAGTTGCAGCGGTATAAGCCATGAGAACCTCCAGGGATGACGCGTCCCGAAATGGATAGCGAGTTGGCTGAAACAGGGTCTGGCTTACGGCTAGAAGGCCGAATACAGTGGCGCGACCGCGCCGGCATTGAACCGGCTTCCTGTTGCAGAATAGTTGAAATATGTTGAAACAACTTCGCAAGTCTACGCTGACTGCACCTTAAAACCAGAGCGATTTGTCATGCAGGCCATCCGTTTGACCCTTGTTGCCCACGCCAGCACCCGTGCCCAGAAACAGGCACGCTTTGCGCTGGATGAGTCGGTGGAGATGGACTGGCAGCAGGCGGCGCCTTCCCAGGGGCAACGCTTCAAGCGTGCACCCCGGGTGCTGTGCGGCCCGGAGGCGCGTACCCGGCAGACGGCGGCGCTGTTTGCCGACGATGCTTTGGTTGAAACAGCCCTGCGCGATTGTGATTTTGGCCGCTGGCAAGGGTTGGCGATCGAGGAGGTTCAGCAGGCCGAACCCGAAGCGCTTCAGGCCTGGTTGACCGACAGCACCTCGGCGCCCCACGGCGGCGAGTCGGTAGTGCAACTGTGTGAGCGGATAGGGCAGTGGTTGCAGTCCCTCGAGCAATCCCCGGGGCATGTCGTGGCGGTGACGCATCCATTTGTGATCCGCGCAGCGCTGCTGCATGTCATGCAATGCCCACCCGCCATGTTCAACCTGATCGACGTGGAACCGCTGTCATCCACCGAGTTGCGCTTCAATGGGCGTTGGCGCCTGCGCCTGGAAACTCACGCCTGACGTCCCGAACATGGCAAAATCCGTTCCCCGCACCGAGACCCCCCATGAAGACTTTCCCATGAAACGCATCCTGATCATCGGCATTGGCGCCGGCAACCCTGACTACATCACGATGCAGGCGGTCAAGGCGCTCAACCGCACCGACGTGTTTTTCCTGATGGACAAGGGCCAGAGCAAGGACAAGCTGATCGACCTGCGCCGGGAAATCTGCGAGACCTACATCACCGATCACGCCTACCGCTTTGTCGAGGCCGATTGCCCCGAGCGGGTGCGTGGCGATATCGACTACACCACCGCCGTGAAGGACCTGAACCGCGACAAGCAGCAGACCTTCGAACGGATGATCAATGAAGAAATGGCCGACGGCGAAGTGGGCGCATTCCTGGCCTGGGGCGACCCGGCACTGTACGACAGCACCATTCGTATCCTGCAGGCGATCCTCGCCAGCGGCAGCTGCGAATTCGAGTTTGAAGTGATCCCCGGGATCACCAGCGTCCAGGCCTTGGCGGCGCAGCATAAAGTGCCGCTGAACCGCATCGGTCGCTCCATCGAAATCACCACCGGGCGCCGGTTGGCGGCGGGGCAGGCGAGTGATGCCGACACCCTGGTTGTCATGCTCGATGCCGAAGATTCCTACCGCACCGTGGCCGATCAGGACCTGGATATCTACTGGGGCGCCTACCTGGGCACACCGGATGAAATCCTGATCAGCGGCAAAGTGGCCGAGGTTGCCGAAGAGATTGAACGTGTGCGCAAGGCGGCGCGCCAGGCCAATGGCTGGATCATGGATACCTATTTGTTGCGCAAACCCTAGAGGTTGATGCTCATGCTCAAACTGATTGCCCTGACGGTGGCGCTATTTACCGGCGCCGCACAGGCCGAAGACGTATTGCACACCGACCTGCCGCTGCCTTACCTGGAACAGACCCAAAGCGATGCGCGCAACGAGCCGCTGGTGATCTTCCTGCACGGTTATGGCAGTGACGAGGCCGACCTGTTCGGGCTCAAGGACCGCTTGCCGTCGACCTGGACCTACCTGTCTGCACGGGCACCGATGCCGGTGGAGGGCGGTGGTTATCGCTGGTTTCGCAAGAAGCCGGGCGATGGCGATTTTGATGGCGAGACCGCCGACCTGCAGAGCAGCGCCAAGCTGATCGAGGCCTTCGTCGCCCAGGCCACCACCAAGTACCACACCCAACCTGAGCGGGTGTTTCTGGTGGGGTTCAGCCAGGGTGCGATCATGTCGTACGAAGTCGGGTTAAGACATCCCGAAACCCTGCGCGGGATTGCGGCGTTGAGCGGCAGCCTGCTGCCGGTACTCAAGGCCGAACTCAAGCCGGATGCGCCACTGGGCAAGCTGGCGATTTTCATCGGTCACGGGACGCTGGACCAGGCGCTGCCGTACTACTCGGCAACGCGGGCCAACGAGGTATTGCAGGGGATTGGCCTCACGCCGGAATTCCACGGCTACCCGGGGATGATTCATACCGTCGGTGAGGCGGAGTTGCTGGACTTGAAGCAGTGGCTGGAAAAGAGCCTGCGTTGAATCCTGCGATGTGAACGCGATCAAAAATGTGGGAGCGGGCTTGCTCGCGAAGACGGTGTTGCAGTCAGCACATGTATTAACTGACCCACCGCATTCGCGAGCAAGCCCGCTCCCACATTGGATTTTCACTGCCAGATAAAACCGGTTATTTACCGCCGATAATCTGCTTCACCAACAGTGCATGACCGGCTTCATCATCCGCCCGGGAAATGGCCTGCACCACCAATTGGTGGCTGCCGGAGCCCGTCAGGAAGGTGGAACTCAGTGTCTTGCCACCGCCCATGGTCGCGGTGCTGTCGACCTGGCGCAGGGCCAGGCCTTTCACGGTGAGTTTCTTCTCGGCGCCTTTCTTGAAGTCCGGCAGGGCGGCGCTTTGTTCCTTGACGAAATCCGCCACGGCACCGTCGAGGAACTGCGGGTCGTTGTCCTTGATCAGGCCGGCGACACTCGGTTTTTCGACGACGAAGATCACGCTTTTGGTGGCCTGGTCACTGTACATCGTGCCGCTGGCGCCTGCGGTGCCGTGCTCGGCATCACCGGCCGGCAGTGGGTCGGCCAGGTAGGACTTGGGCAGGTTGAAGCTGAACTTGCCATCCAGGGTGGAGATGGTCTGGGTGGCGGTCTTCTGCGCCGCTGGCTTGCTGGCGGCGAGGACTTGGCTGGCGCCGAAGCCGGCGGCCAGCGCGAGGGCCAAGAGGGCTGCGGTCTTGCTGAGGGTGGCCATGAAGCTCTCCAGGGATGAACGAAATTGCGCCGTATTCTGTCAGAAAACTCGCAAGATCGTTCATCTCCATCCCTACACCTTGTCGGACTCTTCCTCGATCCGGTCCATCTCAAACAGCCGTGCCAGTTCCGTCCGGGCTTCCTGGGCAGACTGCATCACCTTGGCCGCGTCGTCATACACGGCGTGTTGGGCCGCCAGCAATTGCAGGTCATGGTTTTTGAAGCGGCTGATGCGCGCGTCGGCCTGGGCCTGGGTCAAGCCAAGGCCCACCAGGGTGCGGCGGCTCATTTCCAGGCTGGAGTAAAACGTCTCGCGCACCGGTGACGCGTCGAGGTCCACCAGGCGGTGCACATGCTGGCGGTTACGGGCGCGGGCGATGATCTTCATGTGCGGGTAGAGGCTGCGCACCAGCTCGGCGGTCTTGATGTTGATCTCGGGGTCGTCCATGGCGATCACGAAAAACTCGGCCTGGTCGACTTTCGCTGCGTGAAGGATTTCCGGGCGCTGCGGGTCGCCGTAGAACACCGGCATGCCGCCGAAACTGCGGGTCAGTTCGATGGTTTCCACCGAGGTGTCGAGGGCAATGAACGAGATGTTCTGTGCCCGCAGGATCCGCGCCACGATCTGCCCCATGCGGCCCATCCCGGCGATCACCACCCGTGGCGCATCGCTTTCGATGGCACGGTATTCCTCGGGCACTTCCACCGGCTTGGCCTTGGGCTTGAACAGCTTCGGGCAGAGCAACAGCAGCAATGGCGTCACGGCCATGGACAGGGTGATGGTCAACACCAGGATGTCGTAGAGGTGCGGCTCGAACAGGCCTTGGTCGCGGCCGATCTTGAACACCACGAATGCGAATTCACCACCGGCCGCCAGCACCACGCCCAGGCGCAGCGCGCTTTCAGGGTTCAGGCCGACTGCCAGGCGACCCACGCAAAACAGCAGCGGCAACTTGATGGCGATCAGCAGCAGGGTCAGCCCCAGCACGATCACCGGCGCGCTGAACAGCAGGCTGATATTGGCGCCCATGCCCACGCTGATAAAAAACAGACCCAGCAGCAGGCCCTTGAACGGTTCGATCTGCGATTCCAGCTCATGCCGGTATTCGGAGTCTGCCAGCAGCAACCCGGCGAGGAAGGCGCCGAGGGCCATGGACACGCCCACCAGCTCCATCAGCCATGCGGTGCCGATCACCACCAGCAACGCGGTGGCGGTGGAGACCTCCCGCAGGCCGGTCTTGGCGACGATGCGAAACACCGGCCGCAACAGATAGCGCCCGCCGATGATCACCACGGCGATGCTGCCCAGTACTTCCAGGCCGTGTCGCAGGCCCTGGGAGGTGGTGGCGGGATGATCGCTGCCCGCGAGCAGCGGCACCATGGCGATCAACGGGATGGCGGCGATGTCCTGGAACAACAGAATCGCAAAGGCCAGTCGCCCGTGGGGCTGGTTGAGTTCCTTGCGCTCGGCGAGGCTTTGCAGGCCAAACGCGGTGGAGGAGAGCGCCAGGCCAAGGCCCAGCACAATCGCGCTGTTCCATGATTGGCCAAACACGAACAGCGCGACCACGCCGATCACGGTGCCCGTCAGCAACACCTGCGCCAGGCCTACACCGAACACTGCCTTGCGCATCACCCACAGACGCTTCGGTGACAACTCCAGGCCAATGATGAACAGCAGCAATACCACCCCAAGTTCGGAAAACTGGCTGACGCTTTGCGGGTTGCCCACCAGGCCCAGCACCGATGGGCCGATGATCACTCCGGCCAGCAAGTAACCCAGTACGGCACCCAGTTGCAGGCGCTTGGCCAGGGGCACGGTCAGGACGGCAGCGAGCAGGAATACAACGGCCGCTTGTAACAGGTTGCCTTCATGGGGCATTGGGGACTCCGGGATCGTTTTGCTGAATCAACAGGTTTTACTGTAGGAGCGAGCTTGCTTTGCAGGTCCCAAGGCCTTCGCCTCCGGGTTCATTGGATGTCGTCCGGTTCTTTCGCGGCACTCTCCAAACTATTAATACCATTTATTTCAATGAGTTTTATGCACGTGGCGGTCGGGATCATCCGTGGTGCCGGCGCTATGGTCGTGTCTTCAGCCGCGCGAAAGGGTGGTTTTTTATGGGCTGAGCATTGTGCGGGAATAATCTACAAACACTTTTCCGGGACAAACGGAAGCCTGTACAAGCCAGGAACTCCTACAGTTATGCCCTTGAGTTTATATTCCATGGATGGCATATTTGCATGAGTTGGGACGTTGAATACACGGACGAGTTTGGAATCTGGTGGGGCGGTCTGGATGCAAAGGAGCAATCCTCAGTATCGGCCAGTGTGGATTTACTGGGCCTTCTGGGGCCAGGCCTTGGCTTCCCCCACAGCAGTGACATCAAGGGCTCCAGGCATGGCTGCCTGCGAGAGTTGCGGGTGCAACATGCCGGGCGGCCTTACCGCGTTCTGTATGCATTTGATCCGCGCCGGTGTGCCTTGTTGCTGATTGGCGGGGATAAAACCGGTCGAGGCCGGTGGTATGACGAATACGTCCCGCTGGCTGAGAAGTTGTATGACGAACATTTGGAAACACTGCTTAAAGAGGGCCGTCACCATGGCTAAAAAATTCAGTGAGCTGCAGGCTCGCATGACACCGCAAGCCCGGGCCGATGCAGAGCGCATCTTCCAGCAACACCTGAAAGAAATGCCCCTGCATGAACTGCGCAAGGCGCAACAGATGAGCCAGGATACGCTGGCCAAGGCGCTGAATATCAATCAGGCGGCAGTGTCCAAAATGGAGCGGCGTACCGACATGTATATCAGCACGCTGCGTAACTATATCCGCGCCATGGGAGGAGAACTGGAGATTGTCGCTACGTTTCCTGATGGCCAGGTAAAGATCGAGAACTTTGCCCACTGAGTCATCCGCTCCGTCAAAGCCCGGCCATGCGCCGGGTTTTCTGTTCGCTGAATGCCTGTCGTCATTGTGCAGCTTAATGGACAATACTCGCCATTCTCGCCCATCGGACATCAACGTGAACCAACTTCTCGCCATGCGTGCCTTCGTCCGTGTCGTCGAAACCGGCTCCTTCAGCCGCGCGTCCGACCAGTTGGCACTGCCGCGTTCCACCGTCAGTAAACTCATCACGGACCTGGAGAAGCACCTTGGCGTCAAGTTGATGCATCGCACCACCCGTGCGCTGGCGGCGACGCCGGAGGGGTTGGAGTACTACAGCCACGCGCTGTGCCTGGTGGCGGAACTCGATGAACTGGACAATGCCCTGCGCGGGCAGAAGCTCAAGCCCGGCGGCCACCTGAAAGTGGATGCGCCGGCGTCCTTTGCCAATTGCCTGCTGATCCCGGCGCTGGTGGATTTTCATCGTGAGTACCCTGAGATCACCATCGCCCTGGGCATCAGCGACCGCGCCGTGAATATCGTGGGGGAGGGCGTGGATTGCGTGCTGCGCGCTGGCAAGCTCGATGACATGGCGATGATCGCCCGCAAGGTTGTCGACCTCGAGTACGTCACTTGTGCGGCCCCCGGCTACCTGGAGCGCATGGGTACGCCCGTGTCTCCCGAGGACCTCGAGAAGAACCACCTCAAGGCGGGGTATTTCTTTGCCGGGTCGGGTAAGCCGGAGCCGTTGATTTTCGAGAAGGGCGCGACTCGGTATGAGGTAGGCAACTGCGCGTTTTCCACCAACGAAGGCAACGGCCTCAAGGAAATGCTGCTCGCCGGCCTGGGCGTCGGGCAGCATTTCAAGACCATCGTTGACTACTACGTAGAGGCAGGCCATTTAGTCCCGGTACTCGAAGACTGGACCCGGCCCGCCACGCCGTTGCACATCATCTATCCACCCAATCGCCATCAGAACGCCCGGCTGAAGGTATTTATCGACTGGGTGATCGAGCGGTTCGGCGTCAGGCAATAATCGCTGTCACGCGGATTTCAATGCGCATTGCCGGCAGCCCCAGGGCTTCTACTCCCAGCTCAGTCCAGATGGGGGCGTGATTGGGCATGTAATGGCGGTACCACTTGACCATCTGCTCGTTCACCTCCGGCGGGAAACCTCCCACGTGGTAGGAATTGACGTGTACCACATGCTCCCAGCCGGCGCCGGCTGCCGCCAGGGTGCGTTCGAGGTTTTGAAAGGCCAGGGCGATCTCGTCGGCGAGGGATTCGGGAATCTGGAACTCGTCATCCCAGCCGCCCTGGCCCGAGGTTTCGACGCGGTTGCCGATTTTGACCGCCTGGGTGTAATGCAGGGTCTCGCGTGCAATGTCGCCGTAACCGGGTGTGATGAAAAACTCGGGCTTGCTCATGGTGTTCCTCGGTTTCAGTGGTTGACCCGACAAAGGTTAATGGACTGAATCTGCGAACAAAATCCGCGTTTCTTGTCATCACTGTGCAGGGATGTGGATAGTCCGAGTATCAGTTTTTCACATTCCCGTAGCCCGCCCTTTGTTACTATCGCCCTCCGTCGTCGCCAGGAGTCACCGTCACATGCAACACCAGTGGGATGAAATGCACCGCACCCGCAAGCCCACGTTTGTGTTGTGTGGCGAGCCCCAGGGGGATGTGCTCAATCTCTACGTGCATGGTTATTCGGCGTTCTTCAACCAGCAACAACTGGGTAGTTTCTCCCGGCAACTGGCAACCATCGAAGGCTCCACCAACCTGATGCTGTTCTGGCCGGCAGGGCATTTCCTGGAAAACCTGTTTGCGCCGTTCAAGGATGTGATTACCTCGATGTTGGGTGGCGGCAGCCTGGGTGCCGCAACCATCGGGGTGGGCAAGGCGATTGCCTATTTCCTCGACCACTACAAAAGCGTCGAGGCGCGGGTGGATGAGGTCGCCAAAAGCCTGCTGCCCGAATTGGCCAACTACCTCCATGGCGAGTCGATCAAGGTGCGGCAGATCAACCTGATCGGCCACTCCCTGGGCGCGCGCATCCTGGTCAAGAGCCTGCTGGCCAGCCCTGAGGTGGCCCGTGAGTTGCCGCTGAACAACCTGCTGCTGATGGGCGGTGCAATTTGTACCTCCAGCCCCTGGGACCTGGTCTCGGCGCCGCTCAGCGGTCGGGTGATCAACTGCCACTCGAGCAAGGATTGGGCGCTGGCGCTCAAGCCTGACACCGAGCGCTGCATCGGTCGTTATGCGATCCCGCTGACACCGGCGCTCAAGGCCAAGGTCGCCAACGTGCACCTGGCCACGTTCGACCACGCCGCGTATTGGCCGCAACTGAAGACGGTGGTGCAGTACACCGACCTGCTGCAGGAACGCCGGGGTATGATCCGCGCCGATCAACGCAGCAGCGAAGTGCGCTTTGCCGAAGAGGATGTCGAGCTGTTCCCGCTGCTGGTGCAGGCGCGGCCGGAGGAGTTGCAGTTTTTCGCCGAGCTGATGGCGCAAAAGCGCAGTGCCTCTATCGACGCCACCGTGCGCGAGCCCTTGAAGCTGGCCATCGAGTTGCAGCGCATGGGCGGCGACACCTTTATGAACCTGGCCCGTGGTCATGGCGTGAGCTATCGCGAAATCGCCCAGGACGTGGCGCAGCGGGTGGGTATCAAGTTTGATCAACCGATCGAGAAAGTGGCCCTTGCTGATCTGGAACTGCAGGTTGCCGAGCGGCTGATCGAGCAATACAAGGACAAGCTCAGCCAGGCTGATCGCCAAGTGTTCGAGGCAGAGTTGAAGGCCGCGGCACAAAAGGAACAGGGTTTTTTCAATCGTTTCGATGTCGGGCGCTCAGCCACCACTGCCCTCAGCGGGACCGCGCTGGCCGGGTTGACCGGGTTTATCCTGCGCCGGGGCGCGGCCACGGCCATTCCGGTGGTGGGGCAGGCGCTCGCGGCGGCGATGCTGCTGGTGACCGGCGTGCGGGCGTTTTCCGGGCCCGCGTATTCCATCACCACCCTGGCGGTGCTGGTGATCGGGGTGATTCGCGAACGCCTGGAGCGTGAAGCGCTGAACCAGGAGATGGATCTGGTGGTCCAGGTGGTAGAGGCATTTGATCTGCCCCGGGAGACGGTGATGCGTACCGTTGCGTCTGACTGATAAGCTGCGTTCACGTCTTGTGTGAAAGCCTGGTACCCCGCGTGAAATTCAGCCTGCCCAAAATCGCTACCGCCCCGTTCTGCCCGCCGGAAGTCGCCGGCTCCATCGTCGTTGATCCCCGTGCCTCGTTTTTCAAACGTGCGCTGATGTTTGCCGGCCCTGGCTTGCTGATTTCCATCGGCTATATGGACCCGGGCAACTGGGCCACCGCCATCGAGGCCGGTTCGCGCTACGGCTACAACCTGTTGTTCGTGGTGCTGCTGGCGAGCCTGGCGGGGATGGCGGTGCAGTGCCTGTGCTCACGGCTGGGTATCGCCACCGGCAAGGACCTGGCGCAACTGAGCCGCGAGCGCTACAGCCGGCGCTCGTCGTTCGTGCAGTGGATCCTTGCGGAAATCTCGATCATCGCCACCGACCTCGCCGAAGTCCTCGGCTGCGCCCTGGCGTTTCACCTGTTGCTGGGCGTGTCACTGACCACCGGGATTGTCATCACTGCCTTCGATACCTTGCTGATCCTGGCCCTGCAAAATCGAGGTTTCCGCCGGCTGGAAGCGATCATGCTGGCACTGGTGGCGACCATCGGCGTGTGTTTCTTCATCGAGTTGGTGCTGATCAAGCCTTACTGGCCCGACGTGTTTCGTGGTTTCACCCCGTCGTTGTCCGCCATCAGTGATGCCGCACCGTTGTACCTGGCCATTGGCATACTGGGGGCCACGGTGATGCCCCATAACCTCTACCTGCACAGCTCCATTGTGCAAACCCGGCTGTTCGGCAAGGACCTGGCCAGCCGCCAGGACGCGGTGAAACTGGCGCGTATCGATACCATCGGTTCCCTGTCCCTGGCTTTGCTGGTCAACGCGGCAATCCTGATACTGGCCGCCGCCGCGTTCCACCAGACCGGCCACACTGATGTGGTGGAAATCCAGGACGCCTATCACTTGCTCGACCCGCTGGTGGGTGGCGCGTTCGCCAGCGTGCTGTTCGGTGTTGCGCTGTTGGCTTCGGGCCAGAGCTCCACGTTCACCGGCACCATTGCCGGGCAAGTGATCATGGAAGGCTACCTAAACCTGCGCATTCCCTGCTGGCAGCGACGCCTGATCACCCGTGGCCTGGCGCTGATCCCGGCGTTCCTCGGGGTGTGGCTGATGGGGGATGATGCCATCGGCAAGCTGCTGATCCTCAGCCAGGTGGTGTTGAGCCTGCAGTTGCCGTTTGCGTTGTTTCCGCTGATCCGCATGACGGGTGACAAGCGCCTGATGGGGCCGTTCGTCAACAGCTTGCCTACGCGGCTGCTGGCCTGGAGCTTGTTTGTGGTGATCAGCGGGGCGAATGCCTGGCTGATCGGGCAGTGGTTGTTTTGAGCGAAGTGAATTAAGTCAAAACGGCCAATGATGTGTATTTCGCCACTATCGGGTCGGCTGTCACTAACTTCATCGGCTCAATGATAGCCGTTGCAATGATGAGCCGATCAAACGGGTCCCTGTGATGGTGTTCAAGGTCCTTGACCGCGATGGCGTGCTCCGAGGTGATGGGCAGTTCCACGTAGCCGCTTTCCAGGCAGTATTCGCGAATTTCGTCCAGGTTTACGTTGAGCTTCCCGAGCCCGACCTTTATCGCCAGCTCCCAGAACGTGGCGGCACTGACGTAAATTTCAGCCGCGTTCTCGATCAGCTTTCTGGCCTTCGCTGGCAGTTTTGGATCATCGCTCAGGGCCCAAAGCAGGATGTGGGTATCCAGCAGTATTCTCATGGGTGGTTTCCCTCAAACGCATCCAGCATGTCGTCTGGCAATGGCGCATCGAAGTCATCCGGCACCACTAGTTTGCCCTTCATCGCGCCAATTCGCCGGCCTGTCGGTTTCCCGACAGGAACAAGGCGAGCCATCGCCCGCCCATGCTTGGCTATGGTGATGATTTGGCCGGCGGCGGCATCATCGACCAGTTTTGATAAATTATTTTTTGCTTCACCCAACGGTACGGTAATCATTTGGTCTTCTCGAGGTTTTGGCCAAATATAGCCAAAATTTCGTAAGCAGGCAAAGATCAACCGACTGCTGGCGGAGGGTGATTTTTGCGGGGACGATTGCAGGTTTCCGAACGGGTAATGACTGGCATCCATGACGTCTCTCCTGAAGGAATTCCTCGAAGTCTGCCCGAGTGCAAGCGGTTTTTGACCCGTGTTGTGGAAAATCAGATCGGACTTACTTGAAGGGGGATTTTTCCCGACAGTGCGGGCCGAATAGTTTCCCACAGTTGCTCAACGGTCCCAGTAAGGCACTGCCCCAAAACACTCGACGAAGTAATCAATCACGGTCCGCACCTTCAACGACAGCCGCCGGCTACCCGGCCACAGCGCAGCAATCTGTTGCGGCTCCAGGGTCGTCGCCACTTCATAGTCGCTGAGCACCGCCTGCAGCGTGCCGGCGCGCAGGCCTTCACCGATCAACCATGACGGGAACACCACCAGCCCCAGGCCTTGTTCGGCAGCGTGGGTCAGGGTGTCGGCGTGGTTGCCGGTGATCGGGCCCTTGACGCTGTAGGACGTCCAGTCGCCCTGGTCGCGGCGGAAGAACCAGCGCTGCTGGCCGGTGACGCCCTTGTAGGCCAGGCACTGGTGGTTCACCAGTTCGTCCGGATGCCGGGGCGTACCGAAACGCTCCAGATAGCCGGGGCTGGCAGCGAGACGAAAGCGCTGGGGGGCGAAGATTCGCGCCTGCATGCCGGAATCGTTCAGCACGCCGATGCGAAACAGCAAGTCTGTGCCGTCTTGCAACGGGTCGACGTAGGTGTCGGTTTGCTGGATATCCAGTTGCAGCTTCGGGTAACGCCGACACAGCTCCCCAAGCCACGGCGAGAGGTGGCGTTGGCCAAACACCATCGGCGCATTGATGCGCACCAGGCCGCTGGGTTCGCTTTCCTGTTCCTGCAACGCCTGGCCGGCGGCTTCCAGTTGCTCCAGCATCAATCGCGCATGCCGGCCCAGCAGGCGACCGGCTTCGGTAGGGCTGACCGCACGGGTATGGCGGTACAGCAACTGTTGGCCCAGGGCCTGCTCCATCAACTGGACCTGCCGGGAAATGGAGGAGGGCGCCAGGCCTTCGCGGCGTGCGACTTCGGAGAAACTGCCGTAGTCCAGTACCGCGACAAACAGGCGAAGCGCCTTGAAGCTCAGTTCGTTCAAACCCTGCATCATCACTCCATGCTGTGCGTATTGCGCAAAGGTGTTATCGGTATGCTCCCATTTATCGCACAGCAGTGCCACCGGATAATACGCGCCATTGTTCCTCTCTCTAACGCGCAGGTGATGTATGCAGGCTTCTTCAGTGGCGGGTGTGGCTCAGGCCAGGCCCAAGACGTTTCTTCGGTTGTTGCTATTGCCGCTGGTGATCTTCGCCGGCATGGGCTTGTCGGTGGAGGCCGGCTTGCTGGGCCCGCTGGGTGTGCAGGTCGGCCACTTGTGGGCGACCTTGAGCATCTTCGGCGTCGGCTCGGCGATCCTGTTCCTGCTGTTGCTGTTCAGCGGCCCGCAAAAGGGTCCGGCGTTGACCGACCTGCCGCGCTGGCAATTGATCGGTGGCTTCCTGGGGCCGATGTACGTGGTGGTGCTGACCCTGGCGACCCCGCATATCGGGATCGCGATGACCATGATTGCGATCTTGTCGGGCCAGGTGGGCAAGAGCGTGCTGATCGACCACTTCGGCTGGTTTGGCACTGCCCGCAAGCGGGTCAACGTGGAGCGCTGGATTGCACTGGCGTTGATTGTGGTGGCACTTGTTCTGATTGCGCGAGGTTAAGGCGATGAACCTGATTCTGTTGTTGGTATTGGTAGTGGCCGCCGGTGCGGTATTGAGTGTGCAGGCCGCCATCAATGGCCGCCTCGGGCAGGCGGTGGGCGTATTGCGCAGCAGCCTGCTGACCTTTGTCGTGGGCGCGATCAGTACCGGGTTGCTGATTCTGTTCTTTGAGCCCGCCCACGCGGTCAGCCTGCTGGACGTGCCGAAGTGGCAACTGACCGGGGCGTTGTTCGGGGTGGTGTACATGATGGTAATGGTCGGCGCGGTCCCGATTGTCGGCACGGCAGTGGCGACGGTGGCGGTGATTGTCGGGCAGTTGGGCATGGGCATGTTGATCGATAACTTCGGCTGGCTCGGCAACCCGGCGATCGAGCTGTCCGGCAGCCGCATCGTGGCGATGCTGTGCCTCGCGCTGGCCCTGGTGTTCATGTACCGCAGCAACGCTCGTCGGGCTGACTGACGGGCCTTTGAACCTTGAATCGTTGCCTATAGTCATTGCTTGAGGTGCCGGCGTTCGCCGCACCTGGACGACCACGAAAAAGGAGTCTGACCATGCAAGACATGCAAGAAAAAAAATGTGCCTGCCAGGACTGCAACTGCCAGTTGGGGGAAACTGCGGTGATGAAGGATGGCAAGGGCTATTGCTGCCAAGGCTGCGCCGAGCATCATGCCCATGGCGAGCCTTGTGCTTCGGCGACCGGGTGCGAATGCACCAAGTCCGCCCACGGCTAACGCGGCGACCTGTAGGAGCGAGCTTGCTCGCGAAACACCCGAGAGCGACGCGGGGCACCAGGTGCCCCGTGTCATCGTTAACGACCTTCGCGAGCAAGCTCGCTCCTACAGTTTCACGCGCTGGGGCGCGCATCCGAGCGGCGCCATTGCACGTTTTCGATGCCGAATTTCTCGGCCTGGGGCTGGCTCGTCTTCTTCACCTGCTCACGGGCAAAGCGCCCGATACGGCCTACGCCGGCGTCGCAGCTCGCCCAATGCCAGGCTTCGGCGTTGTCGAGTTTTTCCAGGCGGATGATGAATGACTTGGGCTGGCCATGCAGCGTGTAGTCGATCACGAAAAGTTTTGCGTTAGTCATGGATCCGTAAACCCTCCTTGTGTCTTTAAGTGACCCTGCGCAGGTGGTAAAAATTCACTCGGATCATCCGGTTCACGTCTTATCATGGCGCTCCATACTTGAACGATGTGTCTTCCATGGCCCTTGCCGCGCCTCCCGACCTCAGTGATCACGCCGTCCCCGTGCAACCCTTGGCGCGCACCTATCCGCGCGGGTTGTATGTCGAGCCCCATCAACACGATTGGGGCCAGTTGCTGTATGCCATGAGCGGCGTGATGTGGGTCGAGACACCCCGGGAAGCGCTGGTGGTGCCGCCCCAGCGCGCGGTGTGGCTGCCGCCGGGGGTCGAGCATGGGATTCGCGTGGTGTCGGACTTGCAGATGCGCAACATTTACCTGCGCCCGGCGCTGGCAGCGACCCTGGACAGTCAAGTGCAAGTGATCGAGGTCGGCGGGCTGCTGCGCGAACTGATCGTGGCGCTGGTGGAGCAGGGCGACAAGGGGGACCAGGCCTACTACGAGGCCGTGGTCGGCCTGGCCCTGCTGGAATTGCAACGGGCCCGGCGCTCGCCGATCCGCATCGCCTTGCCCGTGGGCGCCGACCGACGCCTGACCAGCGCCTGCCAGGCGGTGATGGCGTCACCGTCCCTGGACATTCCCTTTGAACAGCACGCCGAAGCCGCCGGCGCCAGCGTACGCACCCTGGCCCGGCTGTTCCAGAACAGCCTGGGCATGGGCTTTGCCGAGTGGCGCCGCCAGGTGCAGTTGGCCACCGCCGTGGCCGAGTTGATCCAGGGCCAGTCGGTCAGCGCGATCGCCCGTTCCCTGGGTTATTCGCCGAGCAGTTTCAGCGACATGTTTCGCCGTGAATTGGGGATGGCGCCGTCGCAGTATCCCGTCTGAGGCTTGGCCGAAATCCTGAAGCACTTGGCCGATGCTTCGGTTTCAGCCCCCCTACACTGACCGCATCAACCCTTGCTGCGGAGTGTTCCATGAATTACCTGATTTCCTTGGCCATCGGCCTGTTGGTCGGCGTGATTTACGGTGCCCTGGACTTTCGCTCGCCTGCGCCTCCCGCCATTGCCCTGGTGGGGCTGATGGGCATGTTGATGGGCGAGAAACTCTGGCCCATGGGCCGGCAGTTGGTCAGCACCTGGTTGTCCTGAACCCTTTGAACTTCGATGGATATTGGCCATGAAAGCACTGCAATTTTCCGCCACCGGCGATCTCGCCGCCCTTGCTTACGTTGATGTCGCCACGCCGGTGCCGGCGGCCGGTGAAGTCCTGGTGCAGATCAAGGCTGCCGGGCTTAACCCCAGCGACGTGAAGAACGTGCTCGGGCGTTTCCCCTACACCACCTTGCCACGCATTCCCGGGCGGGACTTTGCCGGGGTGGTGGTGGAAGGTCCGCAGGAACTCGTTGGCCAGGAAGTCTGGGGCACCGGTCGCGACCTGGGTTTTTTCGCTGACGGTTCCCACGCCCAGTACCTCACCGTGTCGGCCAAGGGCGTGGCGCACAAGCCCAGCCACCTGAGCTTTGCCCAGGCCGCCAGTCTCGGCGTGCCGTACACCACGGCGTGGGATGCGCTTGAGCGCAGCGGTGTCGGCAAAGGCACTCGCTTATTGGTGATTGGTGCCAATGGAGCGGTAGGCAGCGCGGCGTTGGCCCTGGCGAAGATTCGTGGGGCCCAGGTGCTCGGGGCCGTGCGTCGGCCGGAACAGGTCGAGGCCTTGCGCGAGCAGGGTTTCGAGGGCTTGTTACTGGGCCAGCCGGAAGCGCTGGGAGGGCAGGTTAATGCGCTGTTCGGTACGGGCGCCGATGTGATCTTTGACACCACCGGCTTCTGGTTGCCGGCAGCGGTGGCGGCGCTGGCGCCTTTTGGCCGTATCGCGATCATCGCCGCGCCGGTGGACGGGCACGTGCAACTGCCGGCCCTGGCGTTGTATCGCAAGGGTGGTTCGGTGGTGGGGATCAATTCGCTGCTCTACAACTGCGAGCAATGCGCCGTGATGCTGGAGCAGTTCGGGCGGTTCTTCGATGAGGACTTGTTGCCGCTGCCGACCGGTTTGCGGGAAGTGTCGCTGGCCGACGGTGTGAAGTGCTTTGAGCAAGTGAACCAGGGCAGTGCCGACAAGATTATCTTCCTGCCCTGACCCGCTCATTGTGGGCGCGGGCTTGTGTGGGAGCGGGCTTGCTCGCGAAAGCGGTGGGTCAGTGCCGAATGTACTGGCTGACACACCGTATTCGCGAGCAAGCCCGCTCCCACACAAGCCCGCTCCCACATTTGATCTTTATTCAGGCTTCGGGAACGCCTTTTTCCCACGCCGACCAGTTCTTCAGAATTGCCTGCACCAGCGGATTACCGGTGCGATACAGGTTCTCCAGCGCCGGCACAAATCCGCCCTGGTCTGCATACTTCAGCAGGTTGTCCACTTCGCTGTAGCCCGGGTACGGCCGATCAAAGTCGGAACCGGCCCGCACCACCGCCAGGCGATTGATATCCACCAACCCTTCACGGCTGGCCCGCAGCAACGCTTCATAGGTGGAGTTGTCTTCCTGCTGGGTGGTGCAGTACACGCCTTTATTGTCCGTCAGCAATTTGGTCCAGACCTCGGCGCGCTCACTCAGGCGCGTCCCGGAGAACCAGGTATTGCCCGCCAGGGTGTCGCACTGGGTGACCTGCGGCGGCTGATTGGCCGGCGCGTACGGATAGTGTTTGCGCCAGGCCGTGGACTCCTTGCTTTCACTGAGCTCGACTTTTTGCGACAGCGCAAACGCCTTGGCTTGCAGCTTGGGATTGAGCTCGAACACTTCGGTCTTGTAGTCCAGCGGCGGCTTCTCGTTCGGCCCCTTGGTATTGATGCCGATATAGCCGGTCGGCCAGTCCTTCGGCGCGTCCCGTGAATCCAGTTCCCATTGGGTTCCGAATTCCACCAGGTAATGGGCCCACGCGGCGGTGCCGATGGTGCCATGGTGCGGGTTGATCCCGGCGATCCCGGCGATCAGGAAGTAGCTCTGGCGCAGGTCGAACTTGGGCGACAACGCCAGCGCCAGGGTCGAGGCGGCAGCGTTGGTCTGGCCCATGCCGGTCACCAGCAGGCACACGTCCTGGGTATTGCAGCGGATCACTGGATACTCGGCCGACAAGCCTGGCACGCGAACTTCCTGCTTGAGTTCCAGGCGCTCGATCCAGTTATGCGCTTCGGGGGCGAACATGGTGATCAGCATCACCTTGGGCTTGATCGGGGCCGGGGCATCAGCCAGCACGACGTGCGGCAACAGCGCCCCGGCGGCCAGGCCGATGGCGGTTGAAAGGCGGGTAAAGGTCTTCATCTACTGCTCCTTGTTCACACTCAGAATTGATAGCCCACACCGGCGTAGTAACCCCAGCCGTTGGAGCGGGCGCGGAAATTGCCGTCGCCAAAGTTCAGCTCGCTGCCGTCTTCCCAGTTGCCGCCGTTGTGGAAGTAACGGCCTACCAGGGTGAAACGCAGGTGAGTGAACGAATACAACAGCACGTTTGTTGCAACCAGGGAGTTGGCGGTGCGCGCGGGGTTGTCTTTGTGCAGATCCGAGCCGAAATCGTAGTTGGTGAAGCCGATATAGGTCAGCGACGCACCATTGTCGAAGCTGCCGATGGGCACGATGTATTTCATCTGCGCACGGTAGCCGTCCCATGAGTATTCGTTGCTGGCGCCGTAGTTTTCCCACTGGTAACGGCCATAGAAGTTGGCCGACAGGTTGACCCGCGAGTGGGTCTCGATGTCGGTGCCCAGGCCGCTGTACAAGGTGTTGGCACGGTTGTCCTTGTTGCTGCCGTGGTCGTAGATCCAGTCAAACGCCACATACCATTCCTTGAACGGGCCGATGGCCAGGCTGCGACCGGCCAGGTAGTCGATGGAGATGCGCGGTTCGTGCTCCATGAACACCGGCGAGCCGTGGTCCCACGCGCCTTTGTCGTTGCTGTTGCCGATCCCGAAGATCTTCGGGATGTCGACGTAGCCATACAGTTCGAACGGGCCCTTGCGGCCGAAGTATTCGTACTCAAGGTAAACGTCATCGGCGGGTTTGGGGCCGAAGCTGATGTCTTTGCTGCCGATCACCGTCAGGTCCTGGTTGAACCAGTCCGACAGGTACACGCCTTTTTTCGACGGGCTGGCTTCCGGGGCCAGGGCTTCGCCCTGTGCTGAGTCATCGGTGGGTTTTTCCTGCGCCAAAATGGGTCCGCTGAGTACTCCCGTAACGGCAGCCAGTAGCAGGGAAACAGCAAAAGGGGTAGCCGACGCGGATCGTCTGGAAGTGGGTTGCATTGAAAATCCCTGTTCGTACGCGGTTGGGGCCCGATTCTTCGGGTTGAGGTGAACCTGGTTGCCAAGTTCGTTCCGCAAACGTTTGCACAGGTTGTACCAATTTGTGTCAATTGCATGAAGGAATTGAGAAAAGTGGGAAATAGTCGGCCTTTTGGTCAGAAATGCGCCTTGGTAAACGGCAGCGCCTGATCGCCATTGCGGTTAAACAGGTACATCGCGGTTTCCCGGCGATATTCGCTGGGCGTCTGGTTCATCTCGATGCGAAAGTGCCGGTTGAAGTTGGAGAGGTTGGCGTAACCCACTTCAAAGCAGATATCGGCCACTGACATCTCGCTTTGCAGCAACAGGCGGCAGGCGCGCTGCACCCGGAACTTGCGCATCAGGTCGATAAAGCCGTGGCCGGTGACGCGCTTGAAGAACCGCGAGAAGCCTGGCTCGCTCATGTCCAGCCGTTGGGCGATCACCGACAGCCGCAGGTCGCCGGTCAATTCCGTCATCAGGTATTCGAAGGCCTTGTGGATACGCTCCGAGCTGCGGGCATCCAGGCTTGGCGTGTAGCAGGCACTGGCCAGGCAATGGGCTTCCCCGGAGGGTGCCTGCCCCAAGGTATGCAGTAACTGGATGAACAGAATCAGGCGCGCCAGGCCCTCGGCGGGGCCGATGGCCTCCAGCAGGTGCGCAGCCTTCAGGGCGGTTTCACCGGTGAATTCCAGGCCGCGCCGGGCCCGGTCAAACAGGCCTTGCAGGTCGCCCAGCTCAGGCAGCGTGGTGCGCAGGGCCAGCAATGCGGCGCCGTCGAACTGCAACACCACATCGCGCCCCGTCAGGTACTCGCCGGGGGTCAGGTCGCCGATCCAGTCGTGGGGCAGGTCGGGGCCGATCAGTGCGACATGGCCGGCGCCAAACGCACCGATATAGTCGCCCGCCACGAGCTTGCCGCTGCCCTGGCGGATCAGGTGGATTTCAAATTCGGGGTGATGGTTCCAGCGGGCCAGCTCGAACGGATAGTCATGTTCGTACCAGCGAAAGCCATGCTCGGGCTCGGCCAGAATCACTTCCAGCTCGGCGGGGCGCTGCTCGAAAAGGGCGGATCGGCTTGCAGGCATGGGCTTGGCCCTTCTGGGCTTTTTGGAATGGCACCAAAATACGCCCTTTGTCCAAGTAGCCGCTACCCCGGGTTTTGCCCGCCACTGATACTTTTTTGATCTTGGCGATGCGGTTAAAAAAGTATCAGCCAGGCATCCGCCATTCGTTTGTTCGGCTCCGGGCAAGCTGCTGTAATCGGGCCGTCAACAACAAAAACAATAAGTGGAAACCGCCATGTTCAAGCTTCCGAAAGCGCTGTTCCTGCTCTCCGGCCTCACTCTGGCGATGGCCAGTCACGCGGCCGAAACCGTGACCATCGCCACGGTCAACAACAGCGACATGATCCGCATGCAGCGCCTGTCCAAGGTGTTCGAAGAGCAGCACCCCGAGGTGAAACTCAATTGGGTGGTGCTCGAAGAAAACGTCCTGCGCCAACGCCTCACCACCGACATCGCGACCCAGGGCGGCCAATTCGATGTGCTGACCATCGGCACCTACGAAACCCCGTTGTGGGGCGCCAAGCACTGGCTGGAACCGATCACGCCGCTGCCCGCCGACTACGACGTGGAAGACATCTTCCCCGCGGTACGCCAAGGCCTGTCGGTGAACAACACCCTCTACGCCTTGCCGTTCTATGGCGAAAGCACCGTCACCTATTACCGCACCGACCTGTTCAAGCAGGCCGGCCTGGCGATGCCCGAGCATCCGACCTGGACCCAGCTGGGCGAGTTCGCCGCCAAGCTCAACCAGCCCGCCAAGGACCAATACGGCATGTGCCTGCGGGGCAAGGCCGGCTGGGGTGAAAACATCGCGTTGCTGAGCACCATGGCCAACGCCTTTGGTGCGCGCTGGTTCGACGAACAATGGAAACCCGAGCTGACCAGTCCCGAGTGGACGGCGGCGGCGAACTTCTACGTCAACACCCTGAAAAACTATGGCCCGCCGGGCGTCTCCAGCAACGGTTTCAACGAAACCCTGGCGCTGTTCAACAGCGGCAAATGCGCGATCTGGGTCGACGCCAGCGTTGCCGGCTCGTTCACCACCGATAAAACCCAAAGCAAAGTCGCCGACAGCGTGGGTTTTGCCGCCGCACCGACCGAGGTCACCGACAAGGGTTCGTCGTGGCTGTACGCCTGGTCCCTGGCGATCCCGGCCACCTCCAAACACAAGGACGCCGCCAAGGCCTTCATCACCTGGGCCACCTCCAAGGAATACATCCAGCTGGTAGCGGATAAGGACGGCATCACCAACGTACCGCCGGGCACGCGCCAGTCCACCTACAACGCGGCGTACCTGGCCGCGGCGCCGTTCGCCAAGGTGACCTTGCAGATGATGCAACACGCCGACCCCGCGCACCCGTCGGCCAAACCCGTGCCGTACGTGGGCATCCAATACGTGACGATCCCCGAGTTCCAGGCCATCGGCACCTCGGTGGGCAAGCTGTTTTCGGCAGCGCTCACCGGCGGCATGACGGTCGACAAGGCACTGGCCGAGGCGCAGTCCACCACCGAGCGTGAAATGAAACGCGCCGGCTACCCGAAATAATCACCTCAGGGACACTGCATTGATGAAACGACTGGAAGGTAAAAGTGCGCTGGTCACCGGCAGCGCGCGGGGCATTGGCCGGGCGTTTGCCCAGGCCTACATCAACGAAGGCGCGACCGTCGCCATCGCCGACATCAACCTGGAGCGGGCGCGGGCCACCGCCACGGAGCTGGGCCCGAAAGCCTACGCGGTGGCGATGGATGTCACCGACCAGGCGTCCATCGATGCCGCGATTGCCGCCGTGGTGGCGCAGGCCGGCAAGCTCGACATCCTGATCAACAACGCCGCCTTGTTCGACCTGGCGCCCATCACCGACATCACCCGCGAGAGCTTCGACCGGCTGTTCTCGATCAACGTCGCCGGTACCTTGTTCACCTTGCAGGCGGCGGCCCGGCAGATGATCAAGCAGGGGCATGGCGGCAAGATCATCAACATGGCCAGCCAGGCCGGGCGCCGGGGTGAGCCTCTGGTGGCGGTGTACTGCGCGACCAAGGCGGCGGTGATCAGCCTCACGCAATCGGCGGGGCTGAATCTGATCAAGCAGGGCATCAACGTGAACGCCATCGCGCCGGGAGTGGTGGACGGCGAACATTGGGACGGGGTGGACGCGATGTTTGCCAAGCACGAAGGGCTGCCGCTGGGCGAGAAGAAAAAGCGCGTAGGAGCAGAGGTACCGTTTGGGCGGATGGGGACTGCCGAGGATTTGACCGGAATGGCGGTTTTCCTCGCGTCCAAAGAAGCCGACTACGTGGTTGCCCAGACCTACAACGTCGACGGCGGCAACTGGATGAATTGAGCGGGACGCAGCTCCTCGAACCATCGCAGATCAAAAACTGTGGGAGCGGGCTTGCTCGCGAAAGCGGTGTATCAGTCAATCTATCCGGCGACTGACAGTCCGCATTCGCGAGCAAGCCCGCTCCCACAGTTGATCTTCATTGCCCCGGGAAGGGGGCTTGGTCTTATTCGGCAAAGCTGCGATCAAAGAAGTACACCGCCCCAGGCTTCAGATTCTCCACTGTCGCCTGCGGCCGTCCGCCCTCGCCATGCTTCTTGCGCCCCGTCTCCCGCAAAAAACCGGCCTCGGTCAACTTCAGCAACCGCTGGCGAATACTGGTCTTCAGCACCGGCCGCGCCAATACCAGCGAAAAGATCGTAGTCGCCTCCGGCGCACTGAACTCATTGCCCAAAAACATCAATGGCAAGCTGCTGTACAGCGACTTGGAAAACAGCCTTTCCTGTACCGCTGCCACAATCGCGTTGTGATCGAAGGGCAGCTTGACCCCGCCAGTCGCCACGGCATCAACAGAGCACCACTTTTGATGCCCCCCCAGCTCCACCTCATCAGCCACGATCGCCAGGTAATAGGTCGACGACGACCAGCAGCGCGGATCGCGAAACGCATCGCCCACCGTCCCCACTTGCTCATACCAGGCCAGCGGCAACCCAACCTTGTCACTGGCCCGCAACCGCTCCACGGCATCCTGCAGGCTCAGATCTTGCACGCCGCCATTCACCACTACACCGGGCAAGGCCCAGTGCCCGGCGAAGGGCTCGGCGTCGCGCTGGTTGAGCAATATCTTCAGTTCCCCGGATGCACGGCAATAGAACAGCACGCACAAGTCCACGGTGTGCAGGTAGGCGCTAAGGGTTGGGGCGTGGTCTGGCATGTCGGGTCCTGTTGGCAGCGGTGGGGCACAGTCTAACGGATCAAACGGGTATGTCGTGTACTTGATCCAGCATAGATAACAAAATGTTTCTTGCCATGAAAGTACATGACGTGTACTTTTATATCCAGGCCACAGGAGAACACGACCATGACCGCCTCTAAGAACGCTATCGCCTCATTCGACGTTGACGCCCAGAAGAGCTTCACACCGCTGTGCCCCAACGAATTGCCGGTCGCTGGCGGTGACCAGATCGGCGCCGAGCTCAATTACATGGCCAGCCTCGCCGCGCGCCGTGTCGGCAGCAAGGACGCCCATACCCCGCACGCGCCCTGGGTGGTGCAACAGCACAGCGAGATGCTGCAACCCACCGGGCTGGTACATGCCGATGTCACCTGGGTCGCCCACTGTGTGCCCGGCACCGAAGGTTTCACCCTGTTGGACGAATTGCCCACGCCCTATGACTACGACTACTTCATCTGGAAGGGCGTCGAACCCGACCTGCATCCCTACGGCGCCTGCTACCACGACCTCCACGACAAACTCTCCACCGGCGTTATCGAATACCTCAATGCCCAGGGCATCCAGCGTGTGATTGTCGGCGGCCTGGCCCTGGACTACTGCGTCAAGACCACCGCCTTGCAACTGCTCAAGGCCGGTTTCGAGGTGATCCTGCACCTGCCGGCATGCCGTGGCATCAGCGAGGAGGGCGGTGTGCAGGCGGTCAGCCATTTGCAACAAGCAGGCGTTGTAATTACCCGCAATCGGGAAGAACTGGCCGCGATGGCCGCGCGTTAAGGAGTACCTCATGGAAAGTGCATACGACTACGAAAACGCTGTGATCCAGGGCCTGCTGGACACCGACTACTACACCTTCACCATGATGCAGGCCGTGTTGCACCAGCACCCGAATGTCGATGTGGAATACCAGTTCATCGTCCGCTCCAGAGAGAAACTGGGGCACCTGATTCCCGAGCTGCGGGTGGAGCTGGAAAAACTCGCCGGCCTCAGCATGCGCGAAGGCGAACTGCGCTTTCTGTTCAACCAGCGCCGTGAGTACTTGACCCCGGATTTCGAGCGCTTCCTGGGGCTGTTCCGCTTCAACCTGCGCTATATCCACGTCAGTGAAATCGACGGCCAACTGAACGTCCGCGTGGTCGGCCCGATGCTGCACTGCATCATGTTCGAACAGCCGGTATTGGCCCTGGTCAGCGAGCTGCGCAACCGCGACAAATACCCCGACGTCAGCCTCGAAGACGTCACCCGCAAGCTCTACCAGAAATTCGACTGGCTGGAGAAAAACCTCACCCGCGACGAACTGGCCGACCTGCGTGTCTCGGACTTCTCCACCCGCCGGCGGTTGTCGTTCAAGGCCCAGCGTGAAGTGGTCGACATCATGCGCCGCGACTTTCCCGGCCAGTTCATCGGCACCAGCAATGCGCACCTGGCCTACGAATTCGACTTGCCGCTGATCGGCACCATGGCCCACCAGTGGCTGATGGTGCACCAGCAACTGGGGCGGCTGCGGGAAAGCCAGAATGCGGCGCTGGAAAACTGGGTGCGCGAATACCGTGGGCGCTTGGGTATCGCCCTGACCGACTGCATCAGCACCGACTTTTTCCTCAAGGATTTCGACCTGTACTTTGCCAAGCTGTACGACGGTTTGCGCCAGGACTCCGGTGACCCGATCGTCTGGGCCGACAAGGTGTTGGCCCGCTACAAGGAGCTGGGCATCGACCCGATGACCAAGGACCTGATGTTCTCCGATGGCCTGAATTTCGAGAAATGCCTGCCGATCCTGCGGCACGTGCGGGGCAAGGCCAAGTTCGGCTTTGGCATGGGCACCAGCCTGGCCTGTGATGTCGACGGAGTGGAGCCGCTGAGCATCGTGATGAAACTGGTGCGGGTGCACGGTGAGCCGGTGGTGAAATTCTCCGATGACCCGATCAAGAACGTCTGCGAAGACGCCTCGTTCCTGCAGTATGCGGCGCAGGTGTTCAACGTCGGCAACGTCAATCCGCAACTGGGGGTGTGACATGGACACTCAGGCACGTATCGCACAAGAACTGAAGATCAACCGGCTGCTCGGCAAGGGAGGCGAGGGCGCTGAGCTGCAACGGCGCATCGACTTCATCAAGGGCACCTTGCGCCAGTCCGGCTGCCATGCGCTGGTGCTGGGCATCAGCGGCGGTGTCGACTCACTGACCGCCGGGCGGCTGTGCCAACTGGCAGTGGAACAACTGCGCAACGAAGACTACGAGGCGCGGTTTATTGCCATGCGCCTGCCCTATAAAACCCAGGCGGACGAGCGCGACGCCCAGGCTTCCCTGGACTTTATCGCACCGGACCGGATCGAGACGCTGAACATCGCCGCCTGCGTCGACGGGCTGATGGGCAGCCTGTCTGCCGCGCAAGCCAGCGCCGAACGCATCGACTTTATCAAGGGCAACGTCAAGGCCCGGGCGCGGATGATGGCGCAGTACGCCGTGGCGAACCTGCACAACGGCCTGGTGGTGGGCACCGACCATGGCGCGGAGGCGCTGATGGGGTTTTTCACCAAGTTCGGTGACGGCGCCTGCGACCTGGCGCCGCTCTCAGGGCTGACCAAGACCCAGGTGCGCCTGCTGGCCAGCGCCCTTGGCGGGCCACGGCAGTTGGTGGCCAAGGCACCGACTGCCGACCTGGAAGAACTGGCACCGGGCAAGCCGGATGAGTTGGCGTATGGCTGCAGCTACGACGAGATCGACCGCTACCTGATGGGCGAGGCAGTGAGTGAGCGGGTGAGGGCGATTGTCGAGAGCGCCTACCTCAAGACCGCCCACAAGCGAGCATTACCGGCGGTTCCCGACTAAGACTTCCTGTTCCTTCCCGGCACTGTTGACGTTGACCGTACGCGCCACGCTCACGCGGTCACCGTCAAACCCGCATACCACCCGATCGCGAAACGCGGTTTGCGGGTAGATCCAGGTCATCTCCAGCGTCCCGGTATCCAGCCAGCGCGCGCCGGCAACGATCTGCGCATCCTTGAACTCATAACCGTGGTGCAACGCCCGGCCCGGCATGTTGGTGGTGCCGGCGATCCAGTGATCAATCCCCACCTCTAGGGCATGAGTCGCCTTGCTGTCGGTCAGTTGGAAGCGCAGTACATTGCCTTCGACGGCGAACGCCAATTGCTGCACATCCAGCCCGTTGGGCTCTACCTGATACACGCCCGTGAAATCTCTCGGCCCTGCACACGCTGAAAGCAACTCAGGCCGCTGTGCCATGCTCGCCAGACGTTGCTCCAACCGTGAATCCGCTTCGGGTTTGACCGTGCAATCATCGCCAAACGCCGCCGGAAAATGCCGCTCGACAAACGGAGTCAGCTCCGCCGAATTCTTCATCCCGCCGATCACCACCAGCGTTGCACCGTACTCGCGGAACACCATCGCCATCTGCACAAACACCCCGACAGCGCTGAAGGCGTGTGCCGGTTTCATCATCCAGTGATAACCGTAGCGGCTGTCCGGCCCGCCTTGTGGTCGGGTGGCCGCTGCAACCCAGGCCGCCGGTAGAACCTGCTTGCCATCCCACACGCCGCCTTGTGCATGCAGCACACCCAGCTTGAGCATGGCCGAGGTCGGCGCCTTCAAGCCATTGCCGCCGGGATTCACGCCATCGGGGCCGATGTCCCAGCTTTCATTATGGATCTCCAGCGGTACAAACAGCCGGGGCTTGAGGTACGCGTGCAAGGTTTGCCCGGTGACCTTGTTGATCAGCGCCGAGAGCATGTAGCTGGCCGCACTCGTATAGACGTAGGTGGTGCCCGGTGCATAGGCCAGCGGGATCTTGAAGAACTCGGCAATCCAGCTGGTCTCGATACCCCGCCACACTGACCCCGAGGTATTGGTGGCGTGGCCGGTGCGCATGGTCAGCAGGTGTTCTACGGTCATGTCCGCCAGGCGCGGGTCGGCATCCATCGGCACACACTCCGCAAAGAACGCCACCAGCCGGTCATCCAGTTTCAGCAAGCCTTCATCCACGGCCAGGCCAATGGCGCAGGCGGTGAAGCTCTTGGCCACCGAGTGCAATACCCGCGGCTCGTTGGGGTCCACCGGCCAGCTCCAGCCTTCGGCGACCACGTGGCCGTGGCGGTGCAGCATCAGGCCTTGCAGGTCGAGGCCGGCCGCTTTCACTTCATCGAGAAAGGCAATCAGGTGCTCGGGATCAACGCCGACGCTGCTGGCGCTGGCGCGGGACAAACCATCGTAGGACATGGGCATAAACAGGCTCGTAGGGGGAGGGAAATCAACGGCTGCGGTGCACCAGCCGCGAATAGGAAATCAGCATGCTGGTCAGTTCCTGGCTGACGCTGGTGAGCGGCGACGAACGGCGGCTGATCAGGCATACATCGCGGGTCGCCAGCGGTTCTTCGATGGCGATGGTGGTCAGGGCGCTGGAGAACAGCTTCATCCCCGGCAGCATGCGCGGTTCGATGGTCAGGTAATCGGTTTCCGATACGATGTGCAGGGTTTCCAGCAACGAATCAGTGGTGATCGCAATCTTTGGCGGCGCCAGGCCCTGGGTACGGAACAGCTCGATCAAGCGGTTCTCCGCGCCGCCCACTACGCCGGCCGGGCGTACGCTGATCCACTGGCAGTCGGTGAGGGCTTGCACGGATTTTGCGTGGGCCTGCGGGTGGCCCTTGCGCGCAATGATGCCGGCGTTTGAGCTGTAGAGGCGGTCGATGGCCAGGTCGATATCGGCCACGTTGGGCGCCAGCGGGCACAAGACGAAATCCAGGCGGCCATCGCGGACTTTTTCCACCAGGCCCTTGGTGGTGCCGCTGGCCACGTGCACCTGCATGCGCGGGAAGCGCTGGGTGAAGTTGCTCAGTACCGGCAGCAGCAATTCGGCCAAGGGTTCGGAGGTGACGCCCAGGGCGATATGGCCTTCGGGCTCGCCTTTCCAGGGTTGCAGGTCGAGCAGGGCACGTTCGCAGTCGAGAGTGATGGAACGGGCACGGGCCAGGAACACCTCGCCGGCCGGGGTCAGGTTGATGCCTTGGTTGGAGCGTTGCAGCAGCACCACCCCGAGTTCCTTTTCGAGGGTCTGGATTGACTGGGTCAATGTGCTTTGGGCCACATCCAACTGGCGTGCGGCCGAGCGGAAGCTGCCTTTTTCAACCACGGAGCAGAACGCGCGAAGATGGGTGAGGGTCATGACGGTGGGCTCGCTCAGTGCTGCATTTAAACCATTGAATGCCAGCCAGCTTATCTGATGACTATAGGTGAGCACAGATCGGTCTGGATGATCGCGATCATTATTTTTGATCAGGAAAACCCCATCTTTTCCAGCTCAAGGCCCTGATTTCTCGGTACGGTAACGCCAGGGCAACCCACGGACGGTTGATGATCGGATAAACCGAGCCCGATCACTCGGAGCGTTCTTCTCAAGTTGATTGGGTGGCGAATAAGATCGGTCCAGGAACATTCGCAAACCGTAATCAGCGACTAAAACAACAACAACTATTCAGGTGTTCGGCCGTGCCTCTTTTTGGGTCCTGCCAGCGTCCGAACCCAAGCGTAAGGATCATTCAAGGTGCATTTATCATGAACAAGACTTTATTCCTGGCTGGCGCCTTGTCCGCCGCGCTGGTGGGCACTGCCCACGCCGAGAATCTATTGAAAGTCGCGTTGAACGCCGACATTCGCAGCACCGAGCCAGGCGTCAACCGTGACACCAATTCCGACGCCGTCATCTTGCACATTACCGAAGGACTGGTGGCCTTCCGTGAAGATGCCACCGTCGGCCCGCTGCTGGCCAAGGACGTGCAGGTGTCCGACGACGGCCTGCGCTACACCTTCCACCTGCGCAACGGGGTCAAGTTCCAGAACGGTGCGCCACTGACCTCCGCCGATGTGCTGTGGACCTGGAAACACTACCTCGACCCGAAAACCCAATGGCGCTGCGCCCCTGAATTCGACGGCCATGGCGGCGCGAAAATCGTCGACATGAGCGCCCCGGACCCACTCACCGTGGTGTTTACCCTGGACAAGCCCAACGGCCTGTTCCTCACCAGCACCGCGCTGCCGGAATGCGGTGGCAGCGGCATCCTGCACCCCGACTCGGTGGTCGACGGCCAGTGGAAAGCCCCCATCGGCACCGGCCCGTTCCGCCTGGGCGAGTGGAAGCCCGGCCAATACATCGACCTGCTGCGCAACGCCAACTACACCCCGCGGGACGAGAAAGAGCCGGATGGCTACACCGGCAATAAAAACACAACCCTCGACCGCGTGCGCCTGCTGGTGATCCCGGACCCGGCGGCGGCCAAGGCGGCCTTGCTGTCGAAGAACGTCGACCTGCTGATTGACGTCACGCCGCTGGACGCCACCGAACTGGCTGCCAACCCCGGCATCAAGGTCACCTCCAGCGGCACCATGTCAGTCAACGCGTTGCTGTTCCAGACCCGCGACCCCTTGCTCAAAGATGTGCGCCTGCGCCAGGCCATCGCCCATTCGCTGGACTCCGCACAAATCGTCGCCGCCCTGACCGGTGGCCGTTCCCAGGCCAACAATTCGATGGTCGCCAGTGGCAGCCACTACCACCAGGCAATCGAGAACCAGGGCTTCGATTTCGACCCGGCCAAGACCGCCCAACTGCTGCGGGAAGCTGGCTATAAAGGCCAGCCAATCAAACTGATCGTCAACAAGCGCTACGCCGCGATCTTCGACATGGGCGTGTTCGTGCAAGCCATGGCCAAGGCCAGCGGCATCAACCTGGAACTGGAAACCCTGGAGTGGGGCACCCAGCTGGAGCGCTACCAGACCGGCAACTACCAGATGATGGCGTTCCCGTATTCCGAACGCCTTGACCCGGCCCTGAGTTTCGACTCGATGACCGGCGACAAGGACAAGGAAGCGCGCAAGGTCTGGGACAACCCCCAGGCCCAGGAATGGCTGCGTGAAGCCCAGCGCGAAGGCGATATCAGCAAGCGCCAGGCGCTGTTCGACCAACTGCATCAGCAGATGCTCAAGGACGTGCCGATGATCCCGATGTACAACGGCAACGCCATCGCCGCCAGCCGTGATTACGTCAAAGGCCTGCGCACCTGGCCGGTGTCCAAGCCGCGCCTGTGGACCGTCAGCGTTCCTGCGACCGGGAGTAACTGAGGATGTTGCGTTTCATCTTTCAACGGCTGGCGATGTCGATCCCGACCTTGCTGCTGATCTCGCTGATGGTGTTCGCGATCATCCGCCTGGTGCCCGGTGATCCGGCGCTGCTGATGCTCGGCGACATGGCCGATGCCCACAGCCTGGAGGTCGCCCGTGCGTCCCTGGGCCTGGACCAGCCGCTGCCGCTGCAGTTTGTGATCTGGCTCAAGGCGGTGCTCAGCGGCGACCTCGGGCATTCCATCACCACCAATGAAGCGGTGTTGCCGCTGATCCTTGACCGCTTCCAGGTGAGTGCCGGGATCGTGCTGGTCTCGGTGTTGCTCGCGGCGTTGATTGCGGTACCGGCGGGCTTGCTCTCGGCGTGGAAACAGAACAGTTCCCTGGACTTTGGCGTGGTCTCCACCGCGACCCTGTTGCTGTCGATCCCGAGTTTCTGGCTGGGCCTGCTGTTGCTCTACGCGTTCGGCATCAAGCTCGGCTGGCTGCCGGTGGTGGGTTACGTGTCATTCGGCCAATCGCCGTGGCAGGCCTTGAGTTTTATCGTGCTGCCGATTGTCACGCTGACGTTGGTGGAACTCGGCGCGATCACCCGCATGGCCCGGGCCAGTGCAATTGAAGTGCTGCGCCTGGAATACATCACCCATGCCCGCGCCAAGGGTTTGTCGGAGCGGGCGGTGTTGTGGCGCCATGCGCTGCGCAACTCGTTTGCACCGACCCTGACCCTGATCGGCCTGATCCTCGGCAACCTGCTCAGCGGCATCGCGGTGCTCGAAACCGTGTTCACCCTGCCAGGTATCGGCCGGCTGATGGTCGACGCCATCTACGCCCGGGACTACCCCGTGCTGCAAGGCTGCCTGCTGCTGGTGACCTTTGTTTATGTGCTGGTCAACCTGTTGGTGGACCTGCTGTACCCGCTCTTCGACCCCAGGGTTAAGTTATGAATAAGCCTCTACCTGCCGCACCCGAGGTGCTGTTGCCGGCACCGGCGCGTGCCCCCAGGGCCTGGAGTGTGCCGCCGCTGAACGCGCTGATCGGCGCGCTGCTGCTGGCCTTGTTGTTGATCATGGCCTTGCTGGGCCTGGTCTGGACGCCCCATGACCCGTTGGCCTTGAACCTGCTGGCGCGCTTGCAGGCGCCCACCGCCGCGCACTGGCTGGGCACTGACGAGTACGGTCGCGACGTGCTGAGCCGCCTGATGATCGGCGCGCACACCAGCCTGTGGGTGAGTGTGTTGACGGTGACGCTGGCGATCACCGCCGGCACGGTACTGGGCCTGCTGGCCGGGTTCCTGCGGGGCTGGGTCGACCGGGGCTTGATGATGGTCAACGATGCGTTGCTGGCGTTTCCCGGGATCCTGCTGGCCCTGGGCTTGATGGCGATCATCGGCCCGAGCCTGTACGGCATCGTGTTTGCCTTGAGCCTGGCCTACACACCGTCGGTGGTGCGGGTGGTGCGCGGCACGGTGTTGTCGTTGCGCGAGAAAGAGTTTGTCGAAGCCTCGCGGGTGATCGGTAACTCCGAGCTGTACACCATGCTGCGGCACATCGCGCCGAACTGCGTGGCGCCGGTGTGCGTGCTGGCCACCAGCATGTTCGGCTGGGCGATCCTGGCGGAAAGCTCCCTGAGCTTCCTCGGCCTGGGCGTCCCGCCGCCGGCCGCCACCTGGGGCAACATGCTCGCCGCCAGCCGGCCGTATATCGCCACGGCCAGCTGGCTGGGGCTGTTTCCCGGTGTCTGCATCGCCATGGCGTTGCTGGCGTTCAACCTGTGTGGCGATGCCTTGCGCGATCGTCTCGACCCGCGGATGAGTAAATGACCATGACTGACATCCTTCTGGCAGTCGACAAGCTGAAAATCCGCGTGGGGGCCAACGGCCCGCTGGCGGTCAACGACCTGAGCTTCACCATCGCCCCCGGCGAAATCGTGGCGCTGGTGGGCGAGTCCGGCAGCGGCAAGACCATGGCCGCCCGCGCCGCCATCGGCCTGCTGCCACCGCCGCTTGAGCAATGCAGCGGCCAGGTGCGCTTCCAGGGCCATGACCTGGGCAGCCTTGCGCCGGAGCAATTGCGCCAGTTGCGCGGGGCGAAGATCGGCATGGTGTTCCAGGAACCCATGGTGTCCCTCAACCCGTCCATGAGCATCGGCGAGCAAATGGCCGAGGGCCTGCGCCTGCACACCAGGCTGAGCGATGCGCAGATCCGCGAGCGCAGCCTGGAGATGCTCGGGCATATCGGCATCAAGGACGCCGAGCGTTGCCTGGCGGCGTTTCCCCACGAGTTCTCCGGCGGCATGCGCCAGCGCATCATGCTCGCCTCGGTGATGCTGCTGCGCCCGGCCTTGCTGATTGCCGACGAGCCCACCACGGCCCTGGATTGCCTGGCGCAACTGGACGTGTTGAAACTGATGCGCGACCTTACCCGCGAGCAGGGCACGGCGATCCTGTTTATCAGCCACGACCTGTCGCTGGTGGCGCGCTACGCCGACAAAGTGGTGGTGATGCGCGAAGGCCGCGCGGTGGAGCAGGGCACCATCGAGCAGATCCTGCTGGCGCCCAAGGCCGAGTACACCCGGCAACTGCTCGAGGCCCTGCCGCGGCGCGGCACCCTGGCAGCCTTGCCCAAGGCGGACCGGCCGTTGCTGACGGTCAAGGACGTGTGCATCGAGCACCCGGGGCCGCGCAGCCTGTGGGGCCGCAGCCAGTTCAAGCGGGTGGTGCATTCGGCAAATCTGTCCATCGCCCCGGGGGAAACCCTGGCGCTGGTGGGCGGCAGCGGCTCGGGCAAGACCACCCTCGGCCGGGCGATTGTCGGCCTGAACAGCCCGTGTTCCGGTGCCATCGAGTTTGAGGGCGTGGACATTCTCAAGGCTGGCAACCGTGACCATCGCCTGCAATGCCAGATGATTTTCCAGGACCCGTATTCGTCCCTCGACCCGCGCATGAAGATTGGCGACATCCTCGCCGAACCCCTGCGCCATGTGCCCGGCATGACGCCCGCGCAGCGTCGTGAGCGGGTGGCGAAAACCCTGGTGGACATCGGCCTGGCGGAACAGTTTGTCGACCGCTTCCCGCACCAGTTGTCCGGTGGCCAGCGTCAACGCGTGGCCATTGGCCGGGCGCTGGTGCGGCACCCGCGACTGGTGATTGCCGATGAGCCGATCTCGGCGTTGGACATGACCATCCAGAAGCAGATCCTCGAGCTGTTCGAGCGCCTGCAGGCGCAGTACGGCTTTGCCTGCCTGTTCATCTCCCACGACCTGGCGGCGGTGGAACGCATCGCCCACCGGGTGGCGGTGATGAGCGAGGGCAGGGTGGTGGAAATGGGTGCCCGCGACGAGATCTTCGACCGCCCGCAGCACCCCTACACCCGCAAGCTGCTGGCCGCCGCCAGCCCCTTGGAGAAACTTGAAAACGGTGGCTACCGCATCCGCCAGGGCCCCGTACCGCTAGCGCTGTAACCCAGGACTGACGTCACCCGCCGCGCAAATCGCCGATTTGCGCGAACGGCGAAGCCATGCCCGAAGAACAATAAAAACACCAACCCCCACCCCACTGCCAGGAGCTAAAAAAATGAAAAAATCCCTGACTCAACTCATCACCGGCGTCGGCGTTGTCAGCAGCGGGCTGGTCCCGTCACTGGCCCATGCAGACTTCATCAAGGACAGCAGCGGTACGCTGGACTTGAAGAACTACTACTTCAACCGTGACTACCGCGAGGCCGCTTCCCAGTCGATGCGCGCCGAGTGGGCCCAAGGTTTTATCCTCGGTATCAAGTCCGGTTTCACCGAAGGCACCGTGGGCTTCGGCCTGGACCTGACCGGCATGCTGGGGGTGAAACTCGACTCCAGCCCGGGGCTGTCCGGCACCGGTTTGCTGCAGCGTGACAGCGACAAGAATGTCTCCGACGAGTACTCCAAGCTTGGGGTGACCGCCAAGGCCCGCTTCGCCAAAAGCGAGCTGCGTGTGGGCTACCTGGTGCCGGACCTTCCGATCCTGCAACCCAACACCAGCCGTCTGTTTCCGCAGTCCTTCAGCGGCACCCAGCTGGTGTCCAACGATATCAGCAACCTGAAAATCACCCTCGGGCAGATCGACCAGGCCAAGGACCGTGACTCCACCAACTACGAAGACATGAAGCTGACCACGGTGAGCAAGGTCTACAAGAGCACCGCCCTGAGCGACCAGTTCCGCTTTGCCGGTGGCGACTACTCGCTGACCCCAAACACCTTGCTCAGCTACCACTTCGCGGCGCTGGACAGCATCTACCAGCAGCAATACGTGGGCTTCAAGAACAACTTCGGCCTGGGGCCGGGCACGCTGAAAACCGACGTGCGCTACTTCAAGTCGGACAAGGACGGCGCGGGCCTGGCGGGCAAGGTCGACAACAGCGCCTTGAGCAGCCGCCTGACCTACCAGTACGGCGGCCACAGCATCGGCGGCGGCTTCCAGCAGCAATACGGCACCACGCCGTTTACCTACCTGGACGGCTCCATCACCTACCTGTTCACCGAGTACCAGTTCAGCAACTTCACCCAAACCAGGGAGCGAGCCTGGCACGCCCGCTACGACTACAACTTCGCCGATCTCGGCTTGCCCGGCCTGTTGTTTGGGATCAAGTACGCCAAGGGTGATTCGGCTGAAGTGCTCGGCTTCAACCGCGAAGGCCGCGAGTGGGAGCGCGACCTGGACCTGGGCTACGTGGTGCAGAACGGGCCCTTCAAGGGCGTGTCGATGCGCTGGCGCAATGCGCTGAGCAAAGGCAACTACTTCAACGACGTTAACGAGAACCGCGTGATGCTGGGTTACACCCTGGCGCTCTGGTAACCACCCACTGTGGGAGCGGGCTTGCCCGCGATGGCGGTGGGTCAGTCACGGAATAGGCTGGCTGACCCACCGCCATCGCAGGCAAGCCAGCTCCCACACTGATCGGATTACCAGATCAAGATAGTGTGGGCCGCCCTTACAGACGATCACGCCGGCTCGTTAATATTTCTTCAGCGTTCATCACTCGAATATCGAGATTTCCGGTTTATGAAACTTAAATCACACCCCTTGCTGCAAGCGACACAAGGCACCCACAGGCACGTGGACAGTGAGCATTACGGTGCAATGGGTGCAAGTCGAAAAATCTATATCCAGGCGGCGCTGCATGCCGACGAAACCCCGGCGCTGCTGGTGGCCGCGCACCTGCGCCGGCAATTGGCAGAACTGGAAAATGCCAACCGGCTGAATGCGCAAATCGTGCTGGTGGCCGTGGCCAACCCCACCGGGCTGAGCCAATACATCATGGGCGCGCCCAGCGGGCGTTTCGAACTGGGCAGCGGGCGTAATTACAACCGGGGCTTTCCGGTGCCGTACCAGGCAATCGCCGACAGGATCGAGCACCTGCTGGGCCAGGACATCGACGCCAACCGCCAACTGATCCGCCAGGCCTGGGGCGAATGTCTGCTGGACGCGGCGCCGCTGGACGAATTCCAGTCGCTGCAACGCACCCTGATGCTGCTGGCCCACGATGCCGACATCGTGCTGGACCTGCACTGCTCCCGCGAAGCGGCGATGCATGTGTACACCGGCGAGGCAGTGTGGGCGACCGTGGAGCCGCTGGCGCGCTACATCGGCTCTGAAGCCTCGTTGCTGGCCACCGATTCCCAGGCCAACTCGTTCGATGAGGCGCTGTACCTGCTGTGGGTCAACCTGCGTGAGCGGTTTGGCGATCGGTTTCCGATTCCGGACAGCAGCGTGGCGGTGACCGTCGAGCATCGTGGCCAGCGGGATGTGTCCTATGAACTGGCAGAACATGACGCCACGGCGATCATTGATTACCTGACCCACCTGGGCGCGGTTGAAGGCACGCCACGGCCATTGCCGGCCCTGCGTAACCCGGCGACGCCGTTGGCCGGCAGCGAACAGTTTTATGCGCCATGCGCCGGGGTGCTGGTACACCGGGCGGCGGTGGGCAGTCGCATCGAGGCCGGGCAGGCGTTGTTCGATATCGTTGATCCCCACAGTGGGCAGGCCACCACGGTTTGCAGCCACAACACCGGCGTGTTGTACATGCGCCGCGACGTGCGCTTTGTGAAGCCGGGGGATCCGCTGGGCCGGGTGTCCGGTGCCACGCCGATTCGCAGCGGCAAGCTACTCAGCGCCTGATTTGCCAGCTATGGAATACGGTCAAAATGTGGGAGCGGGCTTGCTCGCGAATGCGGAGGGTCAGTCGCCGGAGATGTTGGCTGACCCTCCGCATTCGCGAGCAAGCCCGCTCCCACATTGGGTCTTTGTTGTTCATTCATTATTTATTCGGCAGGACATCCCCACCATGCACCCCAACCCGGCAATCACCCTCGAAAACCAATTCTGCGCCCACAACTATTCCCCCTTGCCGGTGGTGATCGTCAAGGGCGAGGGCGTCTGGGCCATTGGCGATGATGACAAGCGCTACCTGGACATGATGTCGGCCTATTCCGCCGTCAGCCACGGCCATGTCCACCCGCGCATCCGCGCCGCCGCCGTGGCGCAGATCGACAAGATCAGCGTGGTGTCCCGGGCGTTCTACAGCGAACCCTTGGGCAACTTCCTCAAGACCTTGTGCCGCATCACGGGCTTCGACTCGGCCCTGCCGATGAACAGTGGCGCCGAAGCTGTGGAAACCGCGATCAAGGCGGCGCGACGCTGGGGCTACCGGATCAAGGGCATCCCGGCCAATCAGGCCAACATCGTGGTGGCCGACAACAATTTCCACGGCCGCACCTCGACCATCGTCGGCTTCTCGTCGGAGGCGGACTACAAGGCCGACTTCGGCCCATTCTGCAACGGTTTCACCGAGGCGCGCTTCGGTGACATCGAGAGTTTCCGCCAGGCCATTACCGCCGACACCTGCGCGGTGCTGATCGAGCCGATCCAGGGCGAGGCCGGCATTCGTGTGCCGCCCGCAGGTTTCCTGCGGGAACTGCGCCAGCTGTGCGACCAGACCAACACCTTGCTGATCCTCGATGAGATCCAGTCCGGCCTGGGCCGTACCGGCAAGTGGTTTGCCTTCCAGCACGAAGGCATTCGCCCCGATGCATTGATCCTCGGCAAAGCCCTGGGCGGCGGGATCATGCCGGTGTCGGCGTTCGTCGCTGATCATTCGATCATGGACCTGTTCGACGCCGGCAGCCACGGCTCGACCTTCGGCGGCAACCCGTTGGCGGCGGCCATTGGCCTGGAAGCGTTGAAGGTGCTGGAAGAGGAGGGCTTGATCAATAACAGCGCGCAACTGGGCCACTACCTGGTGGAGCGCCTGAAGGCCATGCACTCGCCGGCCATCCGCGAGATTCGCGGGCGTGGCTTGTGGGTCGGCGTGGAACTGGACCGCGATGCGCGGCCCATCTGCGAAGCGCTGCTGGCCGAAGGGCTGCTGACCAAGGAAACCCACGAAAACGTACTGCGCATCGCACCGCCGTTGTCCATTACCCGCGAAGAACTGGACTGGGGCCTTGAGCGTATCGAGCGGGTATTCAAACAGCTATGAGTGAGTATCTCAGTCACCTCGACATCGACGGCCAGCGCTTTGCCTGGATCGACCTGCACCAGTTGCTGACCCCGACGCAACTGCAGCGCCTGCCATATTCCGTGCGCATTCTCCTGGAAAACATTGCCCGCTGCGCCCCGGCTTCGTTGCCACAGGTAGTGGCGCGGGCCATCGGCGAAGGGCCGGATTGCGAGGTGCCGTTCCAGCCCAACCGGCTGATGTTCCACGACACCACGTGCCTGCCGGCCCTGGCGGATTTCGCCGGCATGCGCGATGTGGTGGCCGAGCTGGGCGGTGATCCCCGGGCGGTGAACCCTTCGATCCCGGCGGTGCTGACCATCGACCATTCGGTGATCGTCGAGCACTACGCCGAGGCGGGCGCGGTGGATGCCAACCTGGACATCGATTTTCGCCGCAACAGCGAGCGCTACCGTTTTATCAAGTGGGCCCAGGCCAGCCTGGATAACTTCAAGGTGATCCCGCCGGGCACCGGGATCATCCACCAGATGAACATGGAGTCCATCGCCCAGGTGGTGTGGGAAAGCGCGCCGCGCAACGGCCACGTGCTGTTGCACCCCGACTGCATGGTCGCCACCGACAGCCACACGCCGATGATCAATGCCATCGGCGTGCTGGGCTGGGGCGTTGGCGGGCTGGAAGGGCAGGCGGCGATGCTCTGCGAACCGGTGCCGATTCCTTATCCGCAGGTGGTGGGCATTCGCGTCACCAATGCGTTGCGCGACGGCGTGACGGCCACTGACCTGGCACTGACGGTGACTGAACTGCTGCGCCGGCGCAGCATGGTCGGCAAGTTTGTCGAGTTCACCGGACCGGGCCTGGCGTCCCTGAGTTGGGCGGCGCGGGGCACCGTGGCGAACATGGCGCCGGAATACGGGGCCACCGTGGTGTTTTTCCCGTTTGATGACGAGACGCTGGCGTACCTGACCCTGAGTGCGCGCCCGCAGGCCTTGATCAACAAGGTCTCGGCCTACATGTCGGCGCAATCTCTGTGGCGCCGGGACGACGATCCCGAGCCGGTGTTCGATGAGTTGATCGAGCTGGATCTGGCGCAGGTTGAACCGAGTGTCGCCGGCCCGCATCAGCCCCATCAGCGCCAGTCCCTGGCCCAGGCCGGGGCGTCGTTTCATCAGCATGTATGCGCGCAAAAGCAGGATTTCTTCGAGCCGTCATTCCAGGTGCCGATCACCCATGGCGCGGTGGTGATGTCGGCCATCACCAGTTGCACCAACACCGCCAACCCGGCGCAGATGATCCAGGCCGGGCTCTTCGCCCGCAACGCCCGCGCCCGTGGGCTGACGCGCAAACCGTGGGTCAAGACGTCGCTGTCGCCAGGCTCACGGGTGGTGGCCGATTACCTGGAAGCCGCCGGCTTGCTGGAGGATTTCGCCGCGCTGGGTTTCGACCTGGCGGGCTTTGGCTGCATGACCTGCATCGGTAATTCCGGCAGCCTCGAACGCCATGTCGAGACCTTCGCCGAGCAGGGCTTGAAAGGCGTGGTGGTGCTCTCGGGCAACCGCAATTTCGAAGGCCGGGTCAACCCGAAAGTCCCTGCCGGCTACCTTGCTTCGCCCGCGTTGTGCGTGGCCTATGCGATTGCCGGCAGCATCGACACCGACCTGTCGGCCCAACCGCTGGCGATGGATGCCCAGGGCCAGCCGGTGTTCCTGCATGAGTTGATGCCCAGCGAAGCCGAGGTGGCCGCGCAAGTGGCGGCGGTGGTGCGCCCGGCGCTGTTTCACCAGCGCCAGGCACTGCTGTGGCAAGGCACTCACCATTGGCAGGCGCTGGAAGCCGACGCCAGCGTGCAGTTTGCCTGGCACCCGGCCTCCACTTACCTGCGCCGCCCGCAGTACCTTGCCGGGGTAACGCCGGTGCCGGCCGCGTCCTTGGCCATCAGCAACGCCCGGGCTTTGGTGGTGCTGGGGGATAACGTCACCACCGACCATATCTCCCCGGCGGGCACGATTCCGGCCGACAGCCTGGCCGGGCACTGGCTGCGGGAGCGCGGTGAAGCGCTGGCGGACCTCAACCAGTATTCGACCCGGCGCAGCAACCACGAAGTGATGGTGCGCGGCGCGTTTACCAACCCGCGCCTGAACAATCTGCTGTCCTGCGACCAGCCCCCGCGCCAGGGTGTCTGGGCCTGGAATGCCGACCGCAGCGACTACCTGCCGCTGTACCTCGCCGCGCAGAGCTACGCCGGTACACCCACCGTGTTGTTCGCCGGGATCAACTACGGTGCCGGCTCCAGCCGCGACTGGGCAGCTAAAGTCCTGACCCTGCTGGGGATCAAGGTGGTGGTGGCCCGCAGTATCGAGCGAATCCATCGCAGTAACCTGATCGGCATGGGCGTGTTGCCGCTGGTGTTCGATGAAGGCGCATCGGTGCAGGACTTGAACCTCGACGGCAGTGAGTCCCTGAGCTTCCTCGGCCTGGACGCGTTGCAGGTCGGCGACAACCCGATCACCTTGCAGATTGACCGCGCCACCGGTGAGACCACGCGTACCCCCCTGACCTTGCGCCTCGACTCGTTGCAGGAGGTTGGTTACCTTGAACACGGCGGCGTCTTGCCCTTCGTCATTCGCAAGACCGTGCAAAGAACTGTTCTAGGAGCGCGTAATGATTGATCCGCAGGTACTGCAACAACTGGCCCCCGAGGGTGTGCTCAGGGCTGCCATCAACTTTGGCAACCCGGTGCTGGCCCAGCGTGGCGAGGACGGCCAGCCCCAGGGCGTGTCGGTGGCGCTGGCCAGGGCCCTGGCCGATGAGTTGGCGGTCGACCTTGAGTTGATCACTTTTGATGCGGCGGGCAAGGTCTTCGCCGCGCTGGGCGATGACCGCTGGCGCGTGGCATTCCTGGCCATCGAACCGGTGCGCGAGCAGGAAATCGCCTTCAGCGCGCCCTACGTGATCATCAAGGGTACGTACCTGGTGGCGGTGGATTCACCCCTGGGCAGCGTGACCCAACTCGATGCTCCGGGCCAACGCATCGCCGTCGGCCAGGGTGCCGCGTATGACCTGTACCTGAGCCGCACGGTGCAGCATGCCGAACTGGTACGCGCGCCGACCTCGGCGGGTGCCGTAGACCTGTTTATCGAGCAAGGCCTGAACGCCGCGGCCGGGGTTCGGGATTACCTGCGAACCCGGCTGGATGAGCGCTGGCGCCTGCTGGAGGATGACTTCATGAGCATCAGCCAGGCGGTCGCGGTACCGGTAGCGCACGCAGCCGCTGCCGCGTTCGTCAAATCCTTTGTCGAACGGCAGAAAGCCAATGGTCTGGTAAGACAGGCGTTGTTGTGCAGCGGGCAAAGCCCGGAACTGGCGGCGCCTTAGAGACGGCGCAGGAAGGATTTGACGATTTTCTGGGTGGCCTGGGTGGTGTCCAGGTCATCCAGGCGACTGTAGGGATGCCACTGGCATTCCTTGATTTCACTCAGGGGCCGGGCATCTTCGATATTCACCACCGACGCCTCGAACACATGGTGCAGGGTGTCGCTGGCCTTCAGCTCCTGCAATAACAGCAAACCGTCCACGTTCAGCCCGGTTTCCTCTTCCAGTTCTCGTGCGGCAGCACCTGCCGGGCGCTCATGGCGCTCGACCTTGCCGCCGGGCAATGCCCATTTCGATCGGGCTTTACGCACGAACAGGATGTGCCCGTCGTGCTCGCAAATCACCGTGGCCCTTATTTTCATCGTCTGTGCCCCCGCAGCTGGATGATTGTCATAAAAGTGTAATGCAATTGTCATGCTCAGTCTTTATCCGGCAGGGTGGAGAGGGGGCCGGAAAACACCGATACTGCCCCATCGAAAAAAACTCACCTGAAGGAGATGCAGATGAACACCGTACGCTGGGGCATGATCGGCTGTGGCGATGTCACTGAACTCAAGAGTGGACCCGCCTTCTACAAAGCGCCAGGTTCTGCGCTGGTGGCCGTGATGGGGCGGCGCGAGGAGGCCGTGCGCGATTATGCGGCACGCCACGGCATTGCCCGTTTCTACACTGACGCCCAGGCGCTGATCGACGACCCGGAAGTAGACGCGGTCTACATCGCCACACCGCCCGACAGCCACCTCGAATACAGCCTGATGGTGGCCGCTGCCGGCAAGCATTGCTGCGTCGAGAAGCCCATGTCCCTGAATGCCGAGCAAAGCGCGCTGATGCAGCGCACCTTCGAACAGGCCGGGCTGCACCTGTTTGTCTCCTATTACCGGCGTTCCCTGCCACGCTTCCAGCAGGTGCGGGACTGGCTGCAGGACGGGCGCATCGGCGAATTGCGTCATCTGACCTGGACCCTGTGCAAGCCGCCTTCGGAAGACGATGCCAGCAGTGCCAACTGGCGCACCGACCCGGCGATTGCCGGCGGCGGGTATTTTGCCGACCTGGCCAGCCACGGTTTTGACCTGTTCCAGTACCTGGTCGGGGATATCGTCGATGTGGCCGGGTTTACCGCGCGCCAGGCCGGGCGCTACGCCGCCGAAGATGCCGTCACCGCCTGCTGGACGTTCGCCTCGGGCGCGCTGGGCATGGGCTGCTGGAACTTTGTCGCCGACCGGCGCGAAGACCGGGTGGAGATGATCGGCAGCAAGGGCCGCATCACGTTTTCGGTGTTCGATGAGGCGCCGTTGCGGCTTGAGGGCGAGACCAGTGAGGTGCTGGAGGTGCCCAACCATGCACATATCCAGTGGCATCACGTGCTGGGGATGAATGCGCATATTCGCGGCGAGAGCAAACACCCGGCACTGGCGATCGAGGCGTTGAAGACCGACCGGGTCATGGACCGGGTGCTACAACGTAACCCCAACCTGGCGGTCTAGCGGTGCTTTGATTTTGTCTTTTTAAGGAATGAACGGATGAAAATGAAAGCAGCCTGGATTGTGCTTTGCCTGGCGTTGGCCGGGGCCGCGACGGCAGCGCCGCGGGCCCAGGGGCAGGCCGGGGAGTTTGACTTTTATGTGTTGTCGCTGTCCTGGTCGCCGACCTTCTGCCTGACGCACCCGGACGACCAGCAGTGTTCGGGCAAGGGCTACGGGTTTGTCCTGCATGGGCTGTGGCCGCAGTACGCGAAGGGCGGCTGGCCGGCGTCGTGTGAGCCGCAGTCGCGCTTGTCGGATGCAGACTTCGCCCGGGGCAGGACGCTGTTCCCGTCGCCCAAACTGCTCAGGCATGAATGGGCCAAGCACGGCACCTGCAGCGGCCTTGAGGCGTCGGCTTACCTGGACAAGACCGATGCAGCGCTCAGCGTGGTCAAGATCCCGCAGCAGCTTGAGCCCTTCAATGTCCGAAGCGGCCTGGGCGCGCGGGACATCGAAGCGCTGTTTCGCGAGAGCAACCCGGCCATGGGCAACCATGGCCTTGCGGTGATCTGCAAGGGTGCCGTGCTGACCGAGGTGCGGGTGTGCCTGACCAAGGACCTGGCGTTTGCCGGCTGCCCGCGCAGCGTCAAGAGCCAGTGCCGGGATGGCGATATTCGGATCCCGACCCAGCGCTAAGCGGACTCAGGCGGGCCCATAACCTTTATGGGCCTGCTCGATCTCCTCCACCAGGCGGTCAATGCCCGCCAGGCGTGCCCGGTTGTCGTGGTCCCAGGGATGGAACCCGGGCTTGAAGTAATGCAACCAGGGCAGCGCCATGCGCGGGAACACGCCCTTGGGTCCGTACAGAAACTTGAGCATCCGCCAGAAGCCCTTCAAATGCCCGCCCGAACGCCGGTCGGCAAACAACAGGCGCAGGTGAAAGTCCAGGATCGTCAGCCAGAACAGCCCCGTGGTGATGAGCATGGTGGAAGTGCGCAGCAGATAACGCTTGGGCCCGGGCTTGATCACGCTGTTCCACACATCAAACGCCACCGCCTTGTGCTCGGTTTCTTCCAGGGCATGCCAGTACCACATCTGCTGGTAACCCTTGACCGAATCCCCGAACCGCGACGGGTCGCTGAGGAGGATTTCCGCGAGCATCGCGGTGTAGTGCTCCAGGGCAATGGTCACCGCCAGGTTGAAGGAGGCGGGCAGGTATTTCTTTTGCGCGTCGAGGATCATCTTCAGCCGACGGTCGAGGGTATTCGCCGGCAGCCCTGCGGCTTGCAGCAGATCGTTGTAGGCCACGTGCTCGCGGCTGTGCATGGCTTCCTGGCCGATGAAGCCCTGGATTTCTTTCTTCAGCTCCGGGTCTTCGATGCGCTGGCGGTAGTGACGCACGCTGTCCATGAAGAACAGTTCGCCCTGGGGAAACAGCAACGACAGTGCGTTGAAAAAGTGGGTAATGAACGGGCCTTGTTCATGCCAGTCCTTGATGCGTTCGGCCGGCAGGGCAAAACGGAGGTCGCGGCGAATCGGCAGCATGGTCGGTACTCCAGTTCAGAGACGGTGCTCTTCGTTGGTTTCAAGGACGGGCGAGGGCGCATTGCGTTGCTTGGGCGCCATGCGTTTGCTGGCGAGCACCACCAGCGCTTGATAGGCGGCAGGCAGGCAGCGCGCGAGCAGGTCCAGAAAATAGGCGTCGCGGCCAATCAGCACGCGGCGTTTGTTTTTGCGTACGCCTTGCAGGATAACTTTGGCGGCATGGTCGGCGTCGGTGATGAACAGCTTTTCGAAGTCGGCCCGGGCCTGCTGTTCGCTGTGAATCAGGAAGCCGGTCATGTTGGCGTCGATCCGGCTGCTGCGGCAGATGTCGGTGCGGATCCCGCCAGGGTGCACGCAGGTGGCCGAGACCCCGCTTTTTTGCAGGTCGAGTTCCTGGCGCAAGGACTCGGTAAAACCACGCACGGCGAACTTGGTGGCGTTGTAGCCGCTCATGCCCGGCTGGGCGAACAGGCCGAACACGCTGGAAGTGTTGACCACATGCCCATCGCCGCTGGCCTTGAGGTACGGCAAAAAGGCCTTGGTGCCGTACACCACGCCCCAGAAGTTGATCCCGACGATCCATTCCAGGTCGGTGTAGTCCACGCCTTCGACGGTGCTCGACAGCGCGACGCCGGCGTTGTTGAAGATCAGGTTGATCTGGCCATGTTCGGCGGCGCATCGGGCGGCCCAGTCTTCTACGGCCTGGCGCTCGGAAACGTCCAGCACCTGCGAGGTGACCAGCACCGGTGCAAGCACCTGGGCCTTGATCAGTGCGACGGTCTGCTCCAGGCCCTGGCTGTTTTTATCCGCCAGCGCCAGGTGGCAGCCTTCACGCGCCAACGCCAGGGCCAAGGCGCGGCCCATGCCGGAAGCGGCGCCGGTAATGGCCGCCACGCGGCCGTTGAATGACTTCATGACAGGCTCCCTTCTGCGGTGGTGTGGGGCGTTGCGGCCGGGCGCGCGGTGGACGGTATCGGCACCAGGCTGGCGACGTAGTCCTTGAGGGCGAAATGCCGGGTGACCTGCTTGAAACGCCAGGTGGAGCCGGGCCACAGCGTGGTGTTCTTGCCGGTGCGTGGGTCCAGGTACCAGCTCTTGCAGCCGCCGGTGGACCAGATGGTGCCGTTGAGTTTTTCCTGCAGCCTGGCGTTGTAGGCCAGTTCCACCGCCGGCTTGACGTCCACCGTGGCGATGCGATGACGCTGCATTTGCTGCAGGGCATCGAGGATGTAGGTGACCTGCGCCTCGATCATCAGAATCATCGAGTTATGCCCCAGCCCGGTGTTGGGGCCGACGATCAGGAACAGGTTCGGATAACCCGGCACCGTGGTGCCCAGGTAGGCGTGGGCGCCGTCTTGCCAGGTGTCCATCAGGTCGATGCCGTGGCGCCCGATGATGCAGTTGCGGGGCAGCGGATCGGTGGCCTGGAAGCCGGTGCCGAAGATGAGGCAGTCAGCCGGGTGCTTGATGCCGTCGGCGGTGATCACCCCGTCCGCCTCGATGCGCAGCACGTTGTCGGTTACCACCTGCACATTGCTGCGGGACAGGGCCGGGTAGTAGTCGTTGGAGATCAGCACGCGCTTGCAGCCGATGGTGTAGTCCGGCGTCAGGGTCTTGCGCAGGGAAGGGCGGGCCACTTGTTTGTGCAGGTGGCGCACGGCGATTTTCTGCACCATTGTCATCAGGCGCGGGTGCAGGGCAAAGCCCACCACGCGACCTTCCAGTGCCCAATAGAACGCGCCGCGTACCAGGCGCTGGGTGAACGGCAGGTGCTTGAATGCCCAGCGCTCGAAGCGTGAAATCGGCCGGTCGGGCTTGGGCATGATCCACGGCGGGGTGCGCTGGAACAGGTCCAGGTGGGCCACCTGCGGCGCAATCTGCGGCACGAACTGAATGGCACTGGCGCCGGTGCCGATCACCGCCACGCGCTTGCCCTTCAATGAATACTCGTGGTCCCACTGCTGGGAGTGGAAGCGCTTGCCCTTGAAGCTGTCCAGGCCCGGAATATCCGGCAGTGCCGGGCGCGACAGGCCGCCCATTCCCGACACCAGCACCCGCGCACTGACCTGGCGGCCATTGCTGAAGCTCAGGCTCCAGCGCTGTTGCGCCTCATCAAATACCGCCTTCTCCAGGCCCATGCCAAAGCGCAGGAACGGCGCCAGTTCGAAGCGCCGGGCGCACTGCTCCAGGTAGGCGCGAATCTCCGCCTGTGGCGCAAATTGCCGGGTCCAGTCCGGGTTGGGCGCAAAGGAAAACGAATAGACATGGGATTGCACGTCGCAGGCGCAACCGGGGTAGTGGTTGTCCCGCCAGGTGCCGCCGAGAGCATCGGCCTGTTCGGCAATAAAGAAGTCGTGGAACCCGGCTTCCTTGAGCTTGATCGCCATGCACAGCCCGGCAAATCCGGAACCGATGATGGCGATGTCGATGGTGTCATGGGCATTCATAGGCTGTCCCTCGTGGGCCGGTGGCGCCTTACGGGTGTCGACATCGGATGTGCTCCTTGTTTTTGTTTTGGCTTTTTAGATAGAACACCATTGCAAAGGAAAATTGAATTATTTATTTTAAAAAAGATTTTAAATAATCTACCTGAAAATATCGTCTAGGCTACGACCCAGTTCCTCATGTGCGACTTATCCGACGGACGAGAGCTTGTACGCACACAGTTAAGGTCCAGGGTGGACGATGGCTGAGGCCTTGACCAATACCGGTCGGGCCGCCAGCAACGCAGGGATGCAGAGGACCGAGCTATGGCTGTCGAGTGGGTTGTCGCTGCGGGTGTGTGTGTAGGGTTAAGCGTAGTGTTGTGGGCCTTCAGTGCCCGGATGACACGGCGTATAGAGGCTGCTGTTCCGATCAACGGGCGCTTTCTGGAGATCAACGGCGAGCGCTTTCATTATGTAGACGAGGGCAAGGGCCCACCGCTGGTGATGATCCACGGGCTGATGGGCAGCAGTCGCAACTTGACGTACGCCTTGTCTGCCCAATTGCGTGAGCACTTTCGAGTGATCACCTTGGATCGTCCGGGGTCGGGTTATTCCACCCGGCATGCCGGCACGGCCGCGGACCTGCCTGGCCAGGCCCGGCAAGTCGCCAGCTTTATCCAGACGCTGGACCTGGATAAGCCGCTGGTGCTGGGGCATTCCCTCGGCGGGGCGATCTCCCTGGCACTGGCACTGGACCATCCCCACGCGGTGTCCGGATTGATCCTGGTGGCGCCCCTGACCCATCCCCAGCGCCTGCTGCCGCTGGTGTTTATGTCGTTGGCGATACGCCCGGGATGGCTGCGACGCTTTATGTCGCACACCCTGACCATGCCGATCGGATTGCTGACCAAAGGCTCGGTGGTCAAGGGCGTGTTTGCCCCCGACCCGGCCCCGGAAGACTTCGCCACCCGTGGTGGCGGCTTGTTGGGCATGCGGCCCGAGAACTTCTATGCCGCCTCCACCGAGATCAACCTGGTCAACGATTTCCTGCCGGACATGGTCAAGCGCTACCCACAGCTGACGTTGCCGATCGGGCTGATCTATGGCGCGCAGGACAAGGTGCTGGATTTCCGCAAACACGGGCAGGCCCTGGCCAGCCTGGTGCCGGGCCTGAAGCTGCAGCTGGTGGAAGGGCGCGGGCATATGTTGCCGATCACGGCCACCGAGCGTGTCGCGGCGGTGGTCGAGCAGATAGCCAAGCGCGTCCGGCCGCCGGAAAGCGCCACGGTGTTGCACCCGCCGTTTGCGTTGGCGAGTAAATAATTGTGCGACTGAACTCGCGGTTCGAACTCGTCAATGCTTGCCCTAGACACCTGACCAAACGGCTGAAAAAGAGACTGCCCGGTCACGTTCAAAAGGGTTCAAGAAACTAGTTGACGACCTAACGATTCCGCGCTATTTATTTAAAAAAATTATTTCAATGTCTAATTTGAAACAATTTTTGAAATGCCTAAGAGCGAATAAAATAATGAAAAAAACGCCTTTTATCGCATGGTTGAATTCTCGGGGCAGTCACCGCTCCGTGTACCTGTCCAGTGTTGATTTTTGCTCCCTGCCTACCTGCGTCGTGCGGAGGCTGCCATGAATCAGACCCTGGCTGCCCCGAACGTCTGGACCGACGGCAAGCGCCACCTGTGGTGGCTCGGCATCATGCCCCTGGCAACCCCAATTCTCTCTGGTGCCCTGGCCATCACTACCGGCGTGCAACAACTGTGGTGGGTCGGTGTGCTGGTGATCTTCGGCCTGATCCCGCTGATCGACGGCCTGCTGGGTGAAGACGTCAGTAACCCGCCCGAGTCCGCCGTCAGCAACCTCGAATCCCAAAGCTACTACCGCTGGATCGTCTACACCGGCGTGCTGTTTGTCATCTCATCCCTGGTGGTCACCGGGTGGCTGGCCGCAGGCGGTATCGACTGGATTATCAATGGCGGCCTGTTGCATGCCACCGCCACCCTGGACCCGTCGAGCTGGCTGGCGAAAACCGCCGCGTTCATCACCGCGCGCACCGAGCTGCATGGCCAGGTGAGCTGGTTCACCTACCTGGGCATGGCAATGTCCACTGGCGCCGCCACCGGCATCGCCATCAACACCGCCCATGAGCTGGGGCACAAGCCGCGCCTGCTGGAAGTCGTGCTGGCCAAGATCACCCTGGCGCCGACCTTCTACGGGCACTTCTACACCGAACACAACCGTGGCCACCACGTGCGCGTTGCCACCCCGGAAGACCCGGCCAGTTCGCGGTTGGGGGAGAGCTTCTGGGCTTTCCTGCCGCGCTCGGTATGGTTCAGCGCCCGCTCGGCGTGGAACCTGGAGCGTGAACGCCTGCGCAAACTCGGCCTGCCGGCCTGGCACTGGAAGAACGCCGTACTCAGCGCCTGGATGTACAGCGTGGTGTTGTGGGGCGCGATGATTGCCTGGCTGGGCGCGGCAGTGATTCCATTCCTGATCATCCAGGGCATCTACGGTTTCTCGCTGCTGGAAGTGGTGAACTATGTCGAGCACTACGGCCTGAAACGCCAGAAGTTGCCCAACGGTCGTTATGAGCGTTGCTCGCCACGCCATTCCTGGAACAGTAATCGGATTGTCACCAATATCTTTCTGTTCCAACTGCAGCGGCACTCCGACCATCACGCCAACCCAACCAGAAGTTATCAGTCACTGCGTCATTTTGATGAATCGCCGCAGCTGCCCTACGGTTATGCCAGCATGATTGTCTGGGCGTATGTACCGTACTTGTGGCGACGACGCATGGATCACCGGGTACTTAATCATTACGCCGGGGATATAACCCTGACCAATCTTCAACCTTCACAGCGTTTGAAGTACCTGGAGAAGTACAGCAACACCACCAGACCCTTCTAACGAAAGCAGTCAGTTGTAGGGCGTACTCGGGATCTGTGTATCGCGCAGGTTTTCATCGCCCGGGCTTTACCGATTTCGAGTACGGCTTAGTTGCAAGAACGTTGTTTGACCCGAACAAAAATAAAACGAAGGGAAGGACGTACACCATGCAAACCCCTGCCAAGTTCACCACGCACATTGTATTGGCCGCCCTGGGCCTGATTGTTTACCACCAGGCCCAGGCCGCCCGTATCGAACCTGCCGGCAGCGCGTTTACTGCCCAGGGCCCCATCAGCTTTTCCAAAGGCGCGCTGATCAGCGCGGATTGCACCATCAAGGTCGCCGGCAAAGTGGCGGCGGATGGGTCGTCAGTAAATGTCGACAAAGTTGAGTTCGACGGCGGCCTCAAGTGCAGCCGGGTCGAAGCCATCAACTTGCCGTGGGTATTGGTGGCTAAAGATACCAGGAGCGGCTCGATGTCGAAGATCGCCGTGGATGTGCATGCCTTTGGTTTGGGCGGTAAGTGCGGGCCTTCTACTGCCGATGGAACCTGGGATAACGCCACCGGCAAGCTGGAAGCGTCGAATGTGCCTATCGGCGAAGACTGCAAGATCAAGACGGTGTCGATCAAGATGCCGCCGAGTTTCAAAGTTATTGAGTAACAGTGGGATGTTGTAGCGGTAATTGAATTGAAATTTGGCTGGAAAGGGAAGTTCTGCAGATTCACCGTGACCTCTCGATCATGGCCATTACCCCTGGCGAAATGACTCGCCATAACATGTGAGGAAAAATAATGAAAAGCTTGAAAACCCTCGTGTCTTTGACTGCTTTGACTGTTTGCATGGGTGCTGCTTCGATGGCCAGTGCGGCGTCTTTCAGCCCTATTGGTGCAAGCATCACCGCTAACGGCAGCATTACGGTCAAATCGCCGTCGTCGTTTCAGCAGCCAGTGACTTGCAACATTCTTTTCCAGGGTGTTGTTAACGCCGATGGTACTGCCAATATCAATAGCGCCACCGTATCGGGTTCCAACAGCCTGTGCGCATTGCCCAAGATGACTAACCTGCCATGGAAACTATCGGCTACCTCCGTTACTGCGGGTACCGTGACCAACGTTGGCTACACCATCGCAGGTGCACCGCCAATCATTCCTGCCACCAACTGCGGCCCGACCACTATTGCCGTGGGCCTGGCGTCAACTGCCAGCCCAGCTTCCAGCACGATCACTGCAACCAACCAGACGCTGACCGGCAGTTGCACCGTGGTGTCGCTGAGCCTCACCGCACCGGGTGCCGTGGTAATTCCTTGATAGGCGTACTCCGTAAAAAGGGTTGATCACCCCGATGGAAGGCAGGCGCCTCGCGAGAGGCGCTTGTTCAGGGATGGACAGCCAACGGATCGGCTGACAACACCGTTCATTGCGCTTGGTGAATACGTCACCAGACAGGTGGAAAAACATGGAAAGCTTGAAAACGTTCGTGGGTGCTACTGCTGTTGCAATGTGCATTTGTGCGGCTTCGATGGCCAACGCGGCGTCTTTCATTCCTGCCGACCAATCATTTACCACCGTTAACGGCACCCTGACGCTGAAGTCGCCGTCTTCGATGAGGACACCTGTAACGTGTAATATCCAGTTTGTTGGGCGGGTATCCCACGATGGTTCCACGGCAAGTCTGACCAGTGTTTATATCGCCGGCAGCAACGCCCTGTGTGCCATGTATCGTGTCAGTAACTTGCCATGGGTATTGAGTCCAACAGCCAGTGCTTTCGGCGCATTATCTAATGTCAGTTTCACTGTGGCGAGCCTTCCGCCAATCATTCCTGGTACTAACTGCGGTCCTGCAACTATTAGCGTTTCTCTCTTCAATAACACCGATGGCTTAAATCTTTATGCAATCAATCAGGTACTTCCCGGTAGCTGTGAAGTTGTGTCGATGCGCTTCGCAATGCCATACCTGATGATAAATCCTTGATAAACGAATTTTGATCGGCTTGCGCCTCAGGCGAGGTGTCTGGCCATGTAACTGATGCCGGCGGAGCCGGTGGATAACAATAAAAAGTCTGGGGACTAAGACAATGCAAAGCCTTACCACACGTATTTCTCTAACTTCGCTGCTGCTTGGCCTGGCATTCACATCCTCAATGACCCACGCGGCATCGTTTGCCCAGGCGGGCGCCGCATTTACTGCCACTGGCTCGATCTCTACCGCAGTAAAACTTTTGGTATGGACACCCGTCCCTTGCACTGTCGCGCTGACCGGAAAGGTCGCTTCCGACGGTTCAAGTGCGACCATCACCGGTGCCACTTTTACGGGCAACGCACTGTGCGGAGTTTCCGGGCCGCTTAATCTGCCGTGGACCCTCGTACCGACGAATGCCAGCACCGCAACACTTTCAGGTTTCGCCGAGAAGTTCTTCTCCGACACGTGCGCGTCTCCAAGTACGTTGACCACGCAATGGAGTGCTGCTGATAACACCTTTAGCCTCCTTAGCCCTCACACCGTAGGCGACAGCTGCCGAATCACGGCATTCAGTTTCAAGCCTTCGCCAGTCCTCACGATTAGTCCTTGAACTTGATCATCAGGTCAAAGGTTGAAATATGCCCCTGAACGGGCAAACGAAGCAGCAAGACGAGCCGGCTCGAGCAGGCTCAGTTTGATAACAATAAGGAGTGCCGCATGAATAATAAAAAACAACAGGTGCAGGCTGTATTGGGGCTCGCATTGCTGGGGGGGCTGATGATTACCGCTCCGGCGCAGGCAGGTGGTTTTGCTACCCCGACCTATGGCGCGCAGGGCTGGGGCCGTGCCTTTGGTGGTGGTTCGCTGTTCAAGGATGACCCTTCAGCTGCGTACAACAACCCGGCTGCCATGGCATTTATTGATCACACTATCGTGCAGCAAACCGTCGACTACGCCCGCGTCAATATCAAGTACAAGGGCAGTGCTTACGACTACAAGGGAGATCCGAGCAGTTCCAGCGTCATTGATCCGTTGACAGGTATACCTACCTCAACCCCGCGCACAGGCAACGGCGGCGAAGCAGGCTTCACCGCTTGGCTGCCTACCGGCTTTGCGGTGATTCCGCTCAATGACCGTTTTGCGCTCGGCTTTAGCGCTGTTGTCCCTCAAGGCATGAAAAGTACCTGGGACCCGGATTGGAAGGGTCGCGACTTCGCCGTCGACACCAAGATCGAAACGGTAGGTGTGACGGGCTCGCTGTCGTTCAAGGTCAACGACCAGTTCTCCATTGGTGGTGGCGCCATCGTGCAGCACAGTAGTGGCTTTGTCAGCCAGAACGTCGACCTGCTGGCAGCGGCGGCCTTGTCGCCAGGATTGGGCGGTGCACCCTTTCCTTCAGGGGTTGGGCATGCCTTGATGCGGGTCAAGGTAGATAACACCTCTGTCGGCTGGTTTGCCGGCGTGGTCTGGAAGCCGACGCTGCAGGATACTGTTGGCCTGAACTACCACGCCAAGATCAAGAACAAGCTGGAGGGTAACTACAATATCTATGCCGATGACGGCTCCAGAAGCCTGATGACCGATATCAACCCTGCTTTCGGCAAAACCCTGGTAGAGCAGGCGTACCCGGGCCTGCATCTGTACCCGGATGGCGCCAACGCCTCAACCCAGCTGGATATTCCGGCCAATGCCGCGATTGATTGGGTGCACGTGTTCAACGACCGCTTCACCCTGGGTGTCAGCGCCATGTGGACGCAATGGTCTTCGTTCAAGGACCTGACCCTGAAGTCCGACGGCAGCACCATCGTGTCGATTCCCTACAAGTACCGTGACGTCTGGATGCTGTCGGTGGGCGGTGACTACAAACTCACCGACGACTGGACCGTGCGTGCCGGTGTCGCCAATGACCAGACTCCAACCCGTAACTCCACACGTGACCCACGTATTCCTGACGGTGACCGCTGGTTTGCTTCCCTGGGCCTGAGCTACGCCGTAAGAGCTATTCCGGGGCTGACCTTGGACGGTGCGTACTCCCGGCAGTTTGTGGAAGAGGTCAAGTTGAAGACGCAGAACGTCGATCGTCTCGGCGGCGCACGCCTGGATGGCAAGGTCGACAGCAAAGGGGAGGTGGTCAGCTTATCAGCGACTTACGCGTTCTGATCGCGTGCAGTGAAGTGAATTGACTAGCCGATAAAGGAGGGCAGCAAGCGCATCTTGCTGCTCTTCCGGCATTTCTCACGTGCTCCCTTTGATCCATCAGGCTGACTTGCTCAGCCCTTGATTTTTTCGCCCAAGCATTAAATAAAAATTTCAAAACAAAATTTGAATTTATCTTTTCAAGTTTGTAGTGTGGCTTTACGTCACAGGTCATTCCGATCTGCCCGGGCGTTGGCCGTACCCTGAATTGAGTAGAGGTATCCCCATGGTTATCTGGTTATTGGCGGGACTCGCAGCAGCGATTGCCCTGGCGTATCGACAAGCCGCTGCCACCCTCTGGCTGGGTGCCGGCCTGGTCTGGCTGGCGGCCGGTTACCTGTTCAACGCAGTCGCCGGTTTCGGCGCCGGCGTGGTGGCGGTGCTGGTGGTGTTGCCCGCGCTGCTGCTGACGATCAAACCCCTGCGCCGCACCCTGTTGACCAGCAAGGCCCTGGGCCTTTTTCGCGGCATCATGCCGGCAATGTCCGACACCGAGCGTGCTGCCATCGAGTCCGGCACCGTGTGGTGGGACGCCGAGCTGTTCAGCGGCAAACCGCGCTGGGAACGCCTGCTGCAAGCCGCACCCGCCAGCCTCAGCGCTGAAGAACAGGCCTTCCTCGACAACGAAGTGGAGACCCTGTGTGACATGTCCAACGACTGGGAAACCACCCAGGTCTGGCAAGACATGTCCCCCGAAGGCTGGCAGTACACCAAGGATGCCGGCTTCCTCGGCATGATCATTCCCAAGCAATACGGCGGCAAAGGCTTCTCCCACTATGCGCATTCGCAAGTGGTGATGAAGCTCTCGACCCGCTGCTCGGCGGCGGCGATTTCAGTGATGGTGCCCAACTCCCTGGGCCCGGCCGAACTGCTGCTGCACTACGGCACCGACGCCCAGCGCAACTACTACCTGCCACGTCTGGCACGGGGCGAAGACATCCCGTGCTTCGCCCTGACCAGCCCGTATGCCGGCTCCGACGCCGGCGCGATTCCAGACCTGGGCATCGTCTGCAAGGGCATGCACGAAGGTGAGGAAGTGCTGGGTTTCCGTGTGACCTGGGACAAGCGCTACATCACCCTCGGCCCAATCGCCACCGTGCTCGGCCTGGCCTTCCGCGCCGAAGACCCGGACGGTCTGCTCGGCCAGCCGGGTTCCCTGGGCATCACCTGCGCGTTGATCCCCACCACCCATCCGGGGGTGAACAGCGGCCGGCGTCACTGGCCACTCAATGCCGTATTCCAGAATGGCCCGACCACCGGCAAGGATGTGTTTATCCCGCTGGAATGGGTGATCGGCGGCCGCGAGCAAGTCGGCAACGGCTGGCGCATGCTGATGGAATGCCTGGCGGCTGGCCGGGCGATTTCCCTGCCGTCGGCCAACGTCGGCCTGGGCAAGGTGGCTGTGCGCGGCACCACCGCTTATGCGGCGATGCGCAAGCAATTCGGCCTGCCCATCGGCAAGTTCGAAGGCGTGCAGGCGCCCCTGGCGCGCATGGCCGGGCATCTGTATGCCTGCGACGCGGTGCGCAAAGTCTCGGTAGCGTCACTGGATGCCGGTGAAAAACCCTCGGTGATCTCGGCCATCGCCAAATACCACGTTACCGAGCGGGCGCGGATCATCGTCAACGACGGCATGGACATCGTGGCCGGCAAGGGCATCTGCATGGGCCCCAACAACTTCCTCGCCCGGGCCTACCAGCAAAGCCCCATCGCCATCACGGTGGAGGGCGCGAACATCATGACTCGCTGCCTGATCATCTACGGCCAGGGCCTGATCCGCTGCCATCCGTATGTGTTCCGCGAGATGGAAGCGGCGCGCAATACGGACCGGCGCAAGGCCCTGGTGGACTTCGACAGCGCGATGTTCGGTCACCTGAGCTTCGTGCTGGCCAATACCGTGCGTGCCGCAGTGTATTCGCTGACGGGCGGACGGCTGATTTCCGTGCCGGGCAAGACCGATCCGGCGTTGGCGTCCTACTACCGCCAGGCCAATCGGCTGTCGGTGGTGTTGGCGTTGATCTCGGACATTTCCATGGGCGTGCTGGGCGGTGCCCTCAAGCGCAAGGAAAGCATCACCGGGCGGCTGGGAGACATTCTGTCCCAGCTGTACATCCTGTCCTGCGTGCTCAAGCGTTTTGAGGATGATGGCCGGCCACAGGCAGATTTGCCGCTGGTGCATTGGGCGGCCCAGGACGCGTTGCTGCGCGCCCATGAAGCCCTGGCCGAAGTGCTCGACAACTACCCGTCGAAAGCGGCGGCGGCGGTGGTGCGTGGCTTGACGTTCCCGTTCGGTATTCCACAGCGCAAACCGTCGGATCGCCTGTTGGCGCAAGTGGCGGAACTGGTGCAGGTGCCGGGGGAAACCCGCGACCGCTTGCTGGGCAATTCCTACATTCCTCGGCCGGAAATCGACAAGCTGGCTTACGGCGAACTGGCCTTGCGCCTGTTGCCGCAAGTGGAGCTGATCGAGGCGCGGCTCAAGGGGGCGATCAAGCAAGGCCTGATCGAGCCAATGCCGATTTCCAGTGCGGCGTTTACTCCGTGGCGAGTCAAGGCGCGGGCGCTGGACCTGATCAGCGAGGAAGACGACAGCTTGCTCGCGCGCTATGTGGAATATGGCGATCACGCGATCCAGGTGGACGACTTCCCGCAGGACTTCGGTTTGCTGGAAGCCTTGCAACAGCGCCAGCAGGCGTTGGAACAGGCCGCCAAACCGAGCGCAAGACGCCGCGCCAACCAAGGCGAAAACGCGCCGGTCAACTGACTGGAACTGGAGGAACACGACCCCTGTAGGAGCTGGCTTGCCTGCGATAGCGTTGGTTCAGTGCCAGTTGCATTGGCTGACACACCGCAATCGCAGGCAAGCCAGCTCCTACAAGGATCGGGTTTCCATGGCAACACCGTGTTTGTGAGTGAGTTTATCCATGAGTGACAGCTACCTTTCTTTCGTCAATTCCCCCTGGGGAGCCTGGCTGGCCCGCACTGCCGGGCTGCCCCAACCCCTGGCATTGCAACGTCACCGCAGCGGCCAGCAAGGCCTGGCCAACCCGGTAATCGTCGCGGGGGTAGGGCGCCTGGGGGCGCAAATCCAGCGCATCTTCACCGCCACCGACACAGTGACCGCCACCGCTGCGACCCTCAAGGCGCCCTCCACGGTCAAGGTCCAGGGCGCCGTGTTCGACGCCAGCGACATTGCCGACCTCAAGCAGTTGGACGAGCTCTACGAATTCTTCCACGCCAACGCCAGGCGCCTTGGGCAGCACGCCCGGGTGGTGGTGCTCGGCACCGCGCCGGAGTTGTGCAAGGACCTGCCCCAGGCCATTGCCCAGCGTGCCCTTGAGGGCCTGGTGCGTTCGTTGGCCAAGGAGTTGCGCCGGGCGATCACGGTGCAGTTGATCTACGTCGCACCGGGTGCCGAGGACGGGCTGGAAAGCAGCCTGCGGTTCTTCCTGTCGCGGCGCTCGGCCTATGTCTCGGGGCAGGTGGTGCGCCTCGAAAAAACCGTCGATAGCCCAACCGAAATCAACTGGGACAAACCCCTCGGCGGCCGCCGTGCCCTGGTCACCGGCGCCTCCCGTGGCATCGGCCTGGCAATCGCCCAGGTGCTGGCCCGCGATGGAGCCCATGTGGTCTGCGTGGATGTGCCCCAGGCCCAGGATTCGCTGCAACAGGCGGCCGGCAGTGTCGCAGGCACCGCACTGGCGCTGGACATCACCGCCACCGATGCCGCGCAGCAGTTGCACTCCCATGTCAGCCAACACGGTGCATTCGACGTGGTGGTGCACAACGCCGGGATTACCCGCGACAAGACCATCGCCAAGATGACTGAGACCGCGTGGCGCAGCGTACTGGCGGTCAACCTGGAAGCACCGTTGCATCTGAGCACGGCGCTGCTGGAAAGCCAGGGCCTGAATCCGGGCGGGCGGATCGTGTGTGTCTCATCGATTTCCGGTATCGCCGGCAACCTCGGGCAAAGCAACTACGCCACCTCCAAGGCCGGGGTGATCGGCCTGGTACAAGGCCTGGCCCCGCAGGCGGCGGCGCAGCAAGTGACGGTGAATGCCGTGGCACCGGGCTTTATCGAAACCCAGATGACCGCGAAGATCCCGCTGATGATTCGCGAAGCGGGGCGGCGGATGAACTCGATGTCCCAGGGCGGGCAACCCATCGACGTGGCAGAAACCATCGCCTGGCTGGCGCATCCGGCATCCGGCGGGGTCAATGGCCAGGTGGTGCGGGTCTGCGGCCAAAGCCTGTTGGGAGCCTGAGCATGGACTATGTGACGCAGATTATTGACCCGCCGCCCTCGCGCTCGCGGCTGTTGCTGGACGGGGTATTGGGGCTGCGCAAACCGAAGCTGGAAGGCGAGCCGACGTTGCCGAAAGAACGCCTGGTGCGTTCGGCCGTCGAGCTGTCTGCCCAAGGGATCGCGGCTTACGGTCGGGCCTGTGGTTTCCGCCATGAGCAAGGCGTGCCGCTGTCCTATCCCCATGTGCTGGCGTTCCCCTTGCACCTGATGCTGCTGACCCGCCCGAGTTTCCCGTACCCGGCCAGCGGCATGGTGCATTTGGCCAATCGCATCCGCCAGCATCGACGGCTGGAGGCGGGCCAGGCCTTGCGCCTGGAGGTGTATTGCGAACGCTGGGTCGCCCATCCGAAAGGCCAGGCGCTGAGCATCGCCACCCGTGGCTACAGCGCGGGCGCCCTGATATGGGAGAGCGACAGCCTGTACCTGCGCCGTGACGTAAACGCGCCGGTTGGCGAGCCGTGGGACGACGCGTTGCCCTTGCAGGAAGAAGGTTTGCTGCGCACTCAACGCTGGGTGCTGCCGGCGGATCTGGGGCGGCGTTTCGCCAGGGTCTCGGGGGATTTCAACCCTATTCATACCTCGGTGATCGGCGCCCGATTGTTCGGTTTTCGCCGGGCCATCGCCCACGGCATGTGGACCCTTGGCCGCGCCCTGGCCGCCCAGCAACCCCCCGGCGGACTGGACCAGGCCGAGGCCCATTGCGACTTCAAGCTGCCGATCTTCCTGCCCGGCCAGGTGGCGCTGTGGAACGTTCCGCCAACCGGCCCGCGCCGTGAGTTTGAAGTGCGTAATTTCGCCGGTGACAAACCCCATATGCGTGGGCTGTTTATCTGGAATGAGACCGATCGATGAGTGACTACAGTTTCAACCCGGCCCCGACGCGCCGCGTGGCGATTATCGGCGGCAACCGTATCCCGTTCGCCCGCTCCAACACCGTGTACGCCCATGACAGCAACCAGGATCTGCTGGTCGCCGCCCTGCAAGGCCTAGTGGACCGCTACAACCTTCACGGCCTGCGCCTGGGCGAGTTTGCCGCGGGTGCGGTGATCAAGCACTCCCGGGATTTCAACCTGGCCCGGGAAAGCCTGCTGTCTACCACACTGTCTCCCGAAACCCCGGCCTACGACCTGCAACAAGCCTGCGGCACCGGCCTGGAAGCGGCGTTGCTGGTGGCGAACAAGATCGCCCTTGGGCAGATCGAAGTGGGCGTTGCCGGTGGTTCCGACACCACCTCCGACGCGCCCATCGGCATCAACGAGTCCCTGCGCCGCACCTTGCTTTCAGCCAATCGCGCCAAGGGCACTGGCGCCAGGTTGAAGGCCTTGATGGGTGTGCGCCCGTCGATGTTCTTCAAGCCGCTGCTGCCGCGCAATGGCGAGCCGCGCACCGGCTTGTCCATGGGTGAACACTGCGAGGAAATGGCCAAGCGCTGGCAGATCAAGCGCCTGGCCCAGGACGAGTTGACCCTCACCAGCCACCAGCGGCTGGATGCGGCGTACAAGCAGGGTTTCTTCGACGATTTGATCAGCCCGTATCGCGGCCTGGCCCGGGACAACAACCTGCGGGTCGACGCCAGCCTGGAGAAACTTGCCGGCCTGTCACCGGCCTACGACCGCCAGAACGGCACGCTCACCGCCGGCAACTCCACGCCCCTGACTGACGGCGCGTCGGTGGTGCTGCTGGCCAGCGAGGAATGGGCCGCCGAGCGCGGCTTGCCCGTATTGGCGTACCTGCGAACCGGTGAAACCGCTGCGGTGAATTTCGTCGACGGCACCGAAGGCCTGCTGATGGCGCCGGCCTACGCCGTGCCACGCATGCTCAAGCGCGAGGGCCTGACGTTCGCCGACTTCGATCTGTTCGAGATTCACGAAGCCTTCGCCGCCCAGGTGCTGTGCACCCTCAAGGCCTGGGAAGACCCGGATTACTGCCGTGACCGCCTGGGTCTCGACGCGCCGCTGGGCAGCATCGACCGCAGCAAGATGAACGTCAACGGCGGCTCCCTCGGCTGCGGCCACCCCTTCGCCGCCACCGGTGGCCGGCAACTCGCGGCACTGGCCAAGGCGATCCACCAGCGTGGCGGCGGCCGCGGCCTGATTTCGATCTGCGCGGCGGGTGGGTTGGGCATTACCGCTATCGTCGAAAAGTAGTTCCCACCATAAAAACAACAAGGAGACTGCCATGAACGCTGTAAGCCTGGAACAGACCGAACGCCTCTGGTTGAACGCTTACCTGCCCGGCGTACCGGCAGACATCGACGCCGGCATCGAGGATTACCCGTCGTTGCGCGAGGTGTTCCTGGAGCACCTGCACAAATTCCGCGACCGCGTGGCCTACGTCAGCATCGGCACCGAAATGACCTACGCCGACTGGGAGGTGCAGGGCATCGCCTTTGCTGCGTGGCTGCAAGCCCAGGGTGTGAAGAAGGGCGACCGGGTGGCGCTGATGATGCCCAACTGCTTGCAGTACCCGATCTGCCTGCTGGGCACGATTCTCGCGGGTGCGGTGGTGGTCAACGTCAACCCGCTGTACACCGCCCGGGAGCTGCAGCATTTGCTCAAGGACAGTGGCGCAGAGACCCTGGTGATCTTCGAAAACTTCGCCCACACCCTGGAGAAAGTGGTGGCCGCCAGTACCGTCAAACGTGTGGTGATCGCGGCCATCGGTGACCTGCTCGGCACCTTCAAGGGCGCGGCGATGAACTTTATCCTGCGTAGCGTGCAGAAGCAGGTGCCGCGTTTCAACCTGCCGGGGGCCGTGCGTTTCAACCAGGTGTTGAAACAGGGACGCGGGCAGACCCATCTCGCCGTGCCGATGAACCGCGAAGACCTGGCCTTCCTGCAATACACCGGCGGCACTACCGGCGATGCCAAGGGCGTCATGCTCAGCCACCGCAATATCATCGCCAACCTGTTGCAGGCCAAGGCGTGGGTCGGTGATCAGCTCGATCAGAACCAGCAGGAAACCAACGTCACCCTGCTGCCGCTGTACCACATCTTTTCCCTGACGGTGAACTGCCTGATGTTCATGTGCCTGGGCGGGCGCAACATCCTGATCGCCAACCCACGGGATGTGAAGCGGGTGCAGATGATCCTGCGCAAGGAGCGTTTCAACGGGATTGCCGGGGTGAATACGCTGTTCAACGGCCTGCTGGAAAACAAGGAATTCTGCGCCCGGGATTTTTCCGATTTGCGCATGGTGATCGCCGGCGGCATGGCCACCCATACCGCTGTGGCCAAGCGCTGGAAGGAAGTCACCGGCTTGCCGATCATCGAAGGCTACGGCCTCACTGAATGTTCGCCGGTGGTGAGCATCAGCCCCATCGACATCTCACGCATGCGCGAGATGGAATTCACTGGCAGCATCGGCGTGCCGTTGCCGTCGACCTGGGTGCGGTTCATTCGTGAGGACGGTGAGTTGGCGGAACTGGGCGAGCAGGGCGAACTGCAAGTACGCGGCCCGCAGGTGATGCAGGGTTACTGGAAACGCCCGGCGGAAACCGCCGAGGTGCTGGATGCCGAAGGGTGGCTGTCTACCGGGGACATCGGGGTGATGAATGAGCAGGGCTTCATCCGCCTGGTGGACCGCAAGAAAGACATGATCCTGGTGTCCGGGTTCAACGTGTACCCCAACGAGATCGAAGACGTGGTGGCGTTGCATCCGGGCGTGGCGGAAGTGGCGGCGATCGGGGTTGAGGATGGGGTGACCGGCGAGCGGGTCAAAATCATCGTGGTGCGCAAGGACCCAAGTTTGACCCAGGAGCAGATTCTGGCGCATTGCCGGGAATATTTGACGGGGTACAAGGTGCCGCGGTTTGTCGAGTTTCGTACGCAGGAATTGCCCAAGACGACGGTGGGCAAGGTGCTGCGCCGGGCGCTGCGCTAAGCCTTACGATCGTTCCCACGCTCTGCGTGGGAACGCCTCTTGTGACGCTCTGCGTCACGCTTTGGACGCGGAGCGTCCGGGGCTGCATTCCCACGCGGAGCGTGGGAACGATCGTCAGTCGTCGAATCCCACCTGCTCATGAATCTCATCGACCTTCAATTCCAGCCGATACGCCACGGCAATGAACAACGCCTGGCACAGGCACAGCGTCGCACTCAGTGACCTGAACGCAAACGACGAGCCTTCATTCACCAGCAGCACCGTGCTCGCCCGCTTGGCCAGGGGCGACAGGTTGCTGTCGGTAATGATCAGGGTCTTGGCCTGATGGTGCTGGGCAATCCGCAGGCAGTGCTGGGTTTCCTTGCCGTACGGCGTAAAGCTGATGGCAATCACCAGGTCGTTGGCCCGCACACTGCGCATCTGCTCGCGATAGCTGCCGCCCAACCCCGAGACCAGATGGATGCGCTTGTTGGTGTGCTGCAGGTTGTACACCAGGTAGTCCGCCACGGCGAACGAGCGGCGCACGCCCACCACGTAGATATTGTCGGCATTCACCACCAGGTCCACGGCCTTGTCGAAGGCTGCGTCATCCAGTTCCAGCCCCAGGCGCTCGATCCCGGAGAGGGTGGCATTCACGCACTCACGCGCCAGGTCGCCGCCGCTGGCTTTCTGCGACTTGTTGGCGATCATGCTGCGGATGCGTTGCTGGTAGTTCTGCACCGGCGTGGTCTTGTGGGTGTAGGCCTCGCGGAACAGCGCCTGCATTTCACTGAAACCACTGAACCCGAAACGCTGGGAAAACCGCACGATGGCCGACGGGTGCACTTCGCATTCACGGGCGATGTCGCTGATGCGGTCGACCATGATCCGGTCGCTCTGCTGGCTCATGTAGCTGGCGATGCGCTTGAGCTGGCGCGGCAGGCTCTCGTATTCATCGGTGATCAGCTGCAACAACCGCTCGGCGTTCAGCGGCGGGCTGGCGAGTGCGTCTTCCGGGGCGCTCTGGGACATAGGGAATCCTTCTGGCTTGTTCTTATAGGGCGCGTCGAGGCGCCCCTGACAATAAGTCGATGTGCGCAAGTCTACAGGGTAGGCGCAAAAAAATACCTCGGCATCCCGCCCCACGGTGCAGCTGAAACGATGCACTGCGGCTGGGACATACCGATGATGGCGTATTGGAAAATATATTCCACAAAAAATATTTATAGAATAAATATTGATTGGCGTCACCAGACGTTCTAGTCTGCTTGCACCAAGAGCGTATGCCGCCACCGCGACGGCATACGCAGGCTGATAAAAATAACAGGAGCCAGCATGGGCCAGACTCGTTTTGCCAGTGGGCGTCAATTGGATCTGATTTGCCTGGGACGCCTGGGCGTCGACCTTTACGCACAACAAGTGGGTGCACGGCTGGAGGATGTCTCGAGCTTCGCCAAGTACCTCGGCGGTTCCTCCGCCAACATCGCGTTCGGCACCGCGCGGCTGGGGCTCAAGTCGGCGATGTTGAGCCGGGTAGGGGACGACCACATGGGGCGTTTCCTGCTGGAGTCCCTGGCCCGCGAAGGCTGTGACGTCAGCGGCATCAAGGTCGACCCGGAACGCCTCACCGCCCTGGTGCTGCTGGGCCTCAAGGACCGCGAAACCTTCCCGCTGGTGTTCTACCGCGAGAACTGCGCCGACATGGCCCTGCGCGCCGAAGACATCAGTGAAGCGTTCATTGCTTCCAGCAAGGCGTTGCTGATCACCGGTACCCACTTCTCCACCGACGGCGTGTACAAGGCCAGCATCCAGGCCCTGGACTACGCCGAGAAGCACAACGTCAAACGCGTGCTCGACATCGACTACCGCCCGGTGCTCTGGGGCCTGGCCGGCAAGGCCGATGGCGAAACCCGGTTTGTGGCCGACCAGAATGTCAGCCAGCACGTGCAGAAAATCCTCCCGCGTTTTGACCTGATCGTCGGCACCGAAGAAGAATTCCTGATTGCCGGTGGCAGTGAAGATTTGCTCACGGCATTGCGCACGGTGCGTGGCCTGACCTCGGCCACCCTGGTGGTCAAGCTTGGCCCCCAGGGCTGCACGGTGATCCACGGCGATATCCCGGCCCGCCTTGAAGACGGCGCGATCTACCCCGGGGTACGGGTGGAAGTACTCAACGTGCTGGGCGCCGGCGATGCCTTCATGTCCGGCTTCCTCAGCGGCTGGCTTGAAGACGCCAGCGACGAGCGCTGCAGCCAGTTGGCGAATGCCTGCGGCGGCCTGGTGGTGTCGCGCCATGCCTGCGCGCCGGCCATGCCGACCCGCGCCGAACTTGATTACCTGTTCAACAGCCCGGTGCCGATTACCCGCCCGGACCAGGACGCGGTGCTGCAACGCCTGCACCAGGTCAGCGTGCCGCGCAAGGTCTGGAAGCAGCTGTTTGTATTTGCCTTCGACCACCGCTGGCAGTTGGTGGAACTGGCACAAAAGGGCGGCCAGGACCCGGCGCGCATCAGCGCCCTCAAGCAACTGTTTATCCAGGCCGTGGAACGGGTTGAAAGCAAACTGGCGGAGCAGGGCGTCGAGGCTGACGTCGGGATTCTGGCCGACCAACGCTTCGGCCAGGACGCGCTGAACGCTGCCAGCGGTCGCGGCTGGTGGATCGCCCGCCCGGTGGAAGTCCAGAATTCACGGCCGCTGGCCTTTGAACACGGGCGCTCGGTGGGCAGCAACCTGATTGCCTGGCCCCGGGAGCAGATCATCAAGTGCCTGGTGCAATTTCACCCCGATGACGAGCCATTGCTGCGCCTGGAACAGGAAGCGCAACTCAAGGCCCTGTATCAGGCGTCCCTGGTCAGCGGCCATGAGCTGCTGCTGGAAGTCGTGCCCCCCAAGGATCACCCGTCCACCTATCCCGACGTGCTCTATCGCAGCCTCAAGCGCCTGTACAACCTGGGCATCTATCCGGCGTGGTGGAAGATCGAGGCGCAGTCGGCCGCAGACTGGAAAAAGCTCGACGAGCTGATCCAGGAGCGCGATCCCTACTGCCGGGGCGTGGTGCTGCTGGGCCTGAACGCTTCCGCCGAATGCCTGGCCGATGGCTTCCAGCAAGCCAGCCAAAGCCAGACCTGCCGCGGGTTCGCCGTGGGTCGCACGATCTTCCAGGAGCCAAGCCGTGCCTGGCTGGCGGGGGAGATTGACGATCAAGCCTTGATTGAACAGGTGCAGTGCATCTTTGAGCAGTTGATTAAGGCTTGGCGCAGTTCTCGAAGTTAAACACGGTCAAATGTGGGAGCGGGCTTGCTCGCGAAAGCGGAGTGTCAGTCGACTGATACACCAACTGAACCACCGCCTTCGCGAGCAAGCCCGCTCCCACATAAAGCAGATCTCAGGCAACTCTGAAAAAACAATAATAGGTGCAGCCATGCCCGCTATCCGAATTGGCATCAACCCGATCTCCTGGAGCAACGACGACCTGCCGGCCCTGGGCGGTGAAACGCCGTTGAGCACGGCCCTCAGCGAAGGCAAGGACATCGGCTACGAAGGCTTTGAACTCAACGGCAAATTCCCCAAGGACGCCAAAGGCGTCGGCGATGTATTGCGCCCCTACGACCTGGCGCTGGTCTCCGGCTGGTACTCCAGTCGCCTGGCCCGGCGCTCGGTGGCGGAAGAAATCGAAGCCATCGCCAGCCACGTCGAACTGCTGCGTGAAAACGGCGCCAGCGTGTTGGTGTATGGAGAAGTCGCCGATTCGATCCAGGGTTCGCCGGTGCGCCTGATCGAACGCCCGCGTTTTCACAGCGAACAGGCCTGGCAGGAATACGCCGACAAACTCACCGAACTGGCGCGTTTCACCCTGTCCCAGGGCGTGCGCCTGGCGTACCACCACCATATGGGCGCCTACGTCGAATCCCCGGAAGACATCGACCAACTGATGCGCCGCACCGGCCCGGAAGTCGGCCTGCTGTTTGATTCGGGCCACTGCTACATGGGTGGCGGCGAGCCTATCGAGGTGCTGCGCAAACACATCGCCCGCATCTGCCACGTGCACTTCAAGGATGTGCGCAAGCCGGTGGTGCAACTGGCACGCAACCAGATGTGGAGCTTCCCGGATTGCATCGTCAACGGCACCTTCACCGTGCCCGGCGACGGCGATATCGACTTCGCCGCGCTGCTGGACGTGCTGCTGGCCGCCAATTACCAGGGTTGGCTGGTAGTGGAGGCCGAGCAGGATCCTGCCGTGGCGCCGAGCTACATCTATGCGAAGAAGGGTTACGACACCCTGCGCGCACTGTTGAGCGAGAGGACTGGACAATGAGCCTGTTGGTCAAAAGCAGCAAGCGCGGGCAAACCATGGTGGCGCTGGAAGAAGGGCGCCTGGAATACGTGGGCTTCGCCGCCTACCGCCTGAGCCTGGGTGAAACCTTGCCAGTCACCGCCGGCGACAAGGAACTGTGCCTGGTGCTGCTCAGCGGCCGGGTGACTATCCAGGGCGAAGGCTTCAACTGGGAAAACCTCGGTGATCGCCACTCGGTGTTCGAAGACAAGTCGCCCTTCGCCGCTTATTTGCCGCCAGGCACCGACGCCCAGGTCACCGCGCTGAGCGACGTGCAAATTGCCGTCTGCGCCGCTCCCGGCTCAACCGACGCAGGTCTGGCACCCCGTCTGATTCGCCCCGAGCAATGCAAGCGCAGCGTACGTGGCAAGGGCGCCAACACCCGCTACGTGTGCGACATCCTGCCCGACAGCGAGCCTGCCCATTCGCTGCTGGTGGTGGAAGTGCGCACACCGTCCGGTCACTCGTCGAGCTACCCGCCCCACAAGCACGACACCGACGATCTGCCGCACCAGAGCTTTCTCGAAGAAACCTACTACCACCAGATCAACCCGCCCCAGGGCTTCGTGTTCCAGCGCGTCTACACCGACGACCGCAGCATCGACCAGGCCATGGCCGTGGAAAACAGCGACCTGGTGGTGGTGCCCAAGGGGTATCACCCGGTCAGCGTGCCGTATGGCTACGAGTCCTACTACCTGAACGTGATGGCCGGCCCCAAGCGCGCCTGGCATTTCCATAACGACCCGCAGCACAGCTGGCTGCTGGATCTTTAAGCACTTTCGACGGAGAACAATAATGAGCAACGCCCCGGTAATCGGCCATTACATCAACGGCCAGGTGCACGACAGCGCCAGTGAGCGTTTCAGCAATGTGTTCAACCCGGCCACCGGCGAAGTCCAGGCCCGCGTCGGGCTGGCCAGCCAGAAGACCGTCGATGAGGCCGTGGCGTCGGCGCTGAAAGCCTTCCCGGCGTGGTCCGAGCAATCATCCCTGCGCCGTTCGCGGGTGCTGTTCAAATTCAAGGAATTGCTCGACCGGCACCACGATGAGCTGGCTGAAATCATCAGCCGCGAACACGGCAAAGTGTTCTCCGACGCCAAGGGCGAAGTCACCCGTGGTATCGAGATCGTCGAGTTCGCCTGCGGTGCGCCAAACCTGTTGAAAACCGATTTCAGCGACAACATCGGCGGCGGCATCGACAACTGGAACCTGCGTCAGCCACTGGGCGTGTGCGCCGGCATCACCCCGTTCAACTTCCCGGTGATGGTGCCGCTGTGGATGATCCCGCTGGCGCTGGCCACCGGTAACTGCTTCATCCTCAA
>Ga0247742_10000045_pt1 | contig 108373 bp, 92 predicted proteins | sample UWRJL208509C2_FD_180944 | JGI IMG/M metagenome (GOLD analysis project Ga0247742, IMG submission 180944) | Plant litter microbial communities from Arlington Agricultural Research Station in Wisconsin, United States - UWRJ-L208-509C-2 | ecosystem: Environmental > Terrestrial > Plant litter >...
ACTTGCGGACTTCCGGACTAAACAACAACGTCATGAACTCACTAAAAAATAAAGTAGCCCTAATTACCGGATCAGCAAGAGGTTTAGGTAAAGCCATTGCAGAACGTTATGCAGCCTTAGGGGCAGATATAGTTATCAACTATTCACGCGATAAAGCTTCGGCCGATGAAGTGTTAAGCAACATCAAAGCGATGGGCGCAAGAGTAATAGCCGTACAAGCCGATGTAAGCAAGGTAGCCGACATAGAAAGGCTGTTTGACGAAGCAAAGAAAGAATTTGGTAAAATAGATATTATAGTAGCCAACGCCGGTATTGAAATGGTGGAAACTCCGGTGACAGACTTTACTGAAGAACAGTTTGACCGTTTATTCTCTATCAATACCAAAGGCGCATATTTTACCATGCAGCAGGCTGCAAAAAATGTAACTGATAACGGCCGCATCATTTACATTGCATCAAGCACTACAGCATTCCCCGTAACTGGAATGGCTGTTTACGGCGGTAGTAAAACCACTCCGCGCTATTTGGTTGACGTACTTTCAAAAGAAATTGGTTACAAAGGTGTAACCGTTAACTCTATCATCCCCTTCGCGGTTGACCACTCTGGTATTTTTGCCGAACCTGGCAGCTATCCCGAATTAAGGAAACAGCTGCTTGACAGCTGCCCAATGGGCAGGTTGGCCGAAGTGGAGGACGTAGCTAATGCTGCCGAATTTTTCGCCAGTGATCTTTCATCATTTGTATCTGGCCAGCACCTTTTGGTCAATGGCGGCGCAACAAATTAATTAAGTTCTAAAATATCCAAAAGCAGGACGAAATATGATCGTCCTGCTTTTGATTTCAAAAATTAAAATATCATGTTAATTAAAATCATCAGTTCCCTGCTTTTAATCCTTATAGTATACATGGGATTTAAACAAGGCTGGGCAATGGTTACCGGCAAAGCCGAAATGCTAACCATGTTTGGCAAATGGCATTTCAGCAACAGGGGCCTGTTTATATTTGGCATTATTACCCTGTTAAGTTCAGCACTTATTATATTTCCAGAAACCTTTATTTGGGGTAATGTGCTCATGGCAATTACTATCATGTTTATCATTTGCCTGCAATTGTCAATAAAAGAACTCAAGGGTGCCGCTATTGAAGTACCATTTCTGCTGATGAATTTGTTGGCGATATATTTACAACACCCATTATCAAAACAGGAAATATGAAAACACTTAATCATTACCTTGTTTATGCCTCGCTGATAGCATTATCGGCACAAGGGCAAGTTAACGCTGCTACTACCTCAACCATACAAAACATAAACGTTATGAATACCGATAAATTAACCAACCCAACAGTAAAAAAAGCCATTGAAGCTTTGCAAACCGGCGACAAGAAAACCTGGTTCGCCCTTTTTACAGATGATGCCGAACTTTTTGATGACGGAAATAAAATGAACTTTAAAAGCTTTTTTGAAAAAGCCTTGGGCCACGAGCGCTTTACCAGTATAGATAAAGTGGAGAACAACAGCCTTGATATTTATGGAAAATTTCACAGCGACCAATGGGGCAATTTCAAGACCTATTTCAAATTCAGGATCAATGCAGAAGGTAAAATCACCCGCCTTGATATTGGCCAGGCCAGTTATTAATAAATAATGCTCCCAAGCACCTTTTGTTAAAAGAATAAATTGATTGATTTTAATAATTTAAACACTGATCATTTATATAAATTTATTAGTGATAAATTGCCTACCTCTCAAAGCATTAACAAACAGCGCTATGGACAAAATAATTATAAGGGAAGCTGAACTAAAGGATTTGGATGTTCTTTTTGAATTTAAACAGGCATTGGTTGAAACCGAACGGCCGTTTGACCCAACCTTAAAACCGGGCCCCCTTTATTATTATGATATACAAAAATTAATTGAGGCTGATAATACCGCGGTATTTGTTGCCCAAAGCGGTACAGAAATAATTGGATGCGGATATGGCCGTATTGACCAATCCAAACACTATTTAAAGCACAGACAGCACGTGCATTTAGGCTTTATGTATGTTGCGCCGCACTACCGGGGTAAGGGAGTAAACAGCATGATTATTGATAAGCTGAAACAATGGGCAAAGCAAAAAGGTGTTGCCGAAATAAGGCTGGAGGTTTATGCCGAAAACGAACCTGCGCTTAAAGCTTACGAAAAGGTTGGTTTTGCGGGCATCATGTTAACCATGCGTATGAACCTTGATGACAGTAATTAACGCTGCTTAATTCTTTCCCGGTGTTCTATCCCCCATTTGATCATGGTTAAAATAAGCGGACCGAATGTTTTGCAGTAATCGGTAGATTCATATTCCACCAAAACCGGCGGGCCGGGGTGTACCGTTCTGCTGATAAGCTTATTTAGTTCCATTTCCTTTAATTCGCGCGAAAGCATCCTGGTAGTTATTCCGGGTATGCTCCGTTCAATTTCCCTAAAACGCTTGTTGCCGTTACATATAGAATTAATGATGGGCAACTTCCATTTCCCCCCAATTACATATATGGTATCCTGCAAGGCCTGTATTTCCCTGGCCTCGTTTCTTTGACCATCTATGCCATAAATAATTTCCAAACCCGGAAGATCGGAAGACTGATGTTCTGTTGATATGTTCTGTTCCATACTGTTACTGGTATACTCTGCGATAATTGATTACAAAGTTATATCATTTCAGGAAGAAAAATAAGTTTAAATTGTATGTAACGATTTTCAAAAGCTTATACTTATTGTATATAAAGAGAACAAAGAGTGAACAATAAAGAAACACGCTTTCTGGAATTAATTGAACAAAACAAAGGCATTCTCTTTAAAATATGCAGAATATATCAGGACGATACCGCAGATCGGGACGACCTGATGCAGGAAATGACACTGCAGCTATGGCTGGCATTTGACACTTTCAGGGGCGACAGTAAAATAAGCTCGTGGATGTACCGGGTGGCTCTCAATACGGCCATTACATTTTTTAAAAAACAAAAACGCCGCCCGGATAGCGAACCGCTGCCTTCAAATTTTGAGGAATTAAAAGATCAGCAGCCTGAAAATGATATAAACCAGCAGCTGGCCATATTCCATAAAGCATTAAAACAGCTGAACAAGGTTGAAAAGGCGCTCATATTTCTCTACATGGAAAATCAGTCATCTGATGAAATAGCGGCAAACCTGGGTATCACCGCCTTAAATGTACGGGTGCGAATAAACCGTACAAAAACTAAACTAAAGGAAATTATTAAAACTATGGGTTATGAATATTGATGATTTAAAAGACGCCTGGAACAGCAACGAGCAAAATGAACCGTACAGCAATCTGTCTTTAAGTAATGCACTGTCGGCAAAAACTTCATCGGCTACGGCAAAGCTGCGTAAAAACATGAGGAATGAATTTATAGCGGTAGTAATATCCTATATCGTGATATTGTTTTTTTTGTTCTGGCGGCAACATCCTCCTTATTTGTTCAGCATAACTTATATACTGCTTTTTATAATGGTGATCCTGAACTGTTATTACTTTTTCCGCTTTTATCTTTTTTACAAGTCCGTTGGTAATTACACCTTTAGTTTAAAAAACACCATCCGGAAAGTAGTTTATGAACTGGAATTAAACATTGAAATATATAAAGCTTATAATTTTTGTATAACACCCATGGCAGTTATTGTAGCTTTCGGGCTCATCTGTGGCGACAAAACAGCGGCTTCCATCCAGTACAATTTATCGGCAGGCCATAACATACAGCCGGTAGTATTATTCATCATTTTTGCCAATATCCTCATCTCATTCATAGCGGTATATATTTCCATATACTGGCACGTAAAGCTTATGTATGGCAAGCACCTTACCGAGCTTAAACAAGTTATGACCGACCTGGAAAGTGAGGTTTAAGATCAAATAACTAATCCGACTTTTGCGCCGGGTTTGTTATTTAACTATTTTTTACCCAAGCAGCTGTTTGCGGCTCTCCCTGTCAATCAGCTTTAAACCACTTTTTGGAAAAAACCTGCGGATTAACCGAAGCAGGGTGGCATTAGGGCTGGGCGCATACTCCAGTTTACCGGCCTCTATCTTTTTAACTACATTTTGAGCAAAGTGATCGGGTTTCACCAGTTTGGTGGTATTGTTCAAATCTTTGGTGGTCATCTTTGTTTCTACCGCGGGAGGTATAATCTCTATCACTTTAAACTTACTCTTTGCCAATTGCATACGCAAGGCCTGCGTAAAAGCACTCAAGCCGGCCTTTGATGAAGAATATAAAGGTAAAATAGGTACGGGCATAATAGCTCCTTCGCTGCTGATATTGACAATATAGTTTTCCTTATCGCGGTTGGCTTGACGAATAAAATGCTGTGTAATACTAATTGGGCCGGCCAGGTTAGTATTAAGCTTGTTAAAAATTGTTTCGGTTGGTAAAAACTGATTGGCAATATCCCAAACTTCAATTACCCCTGCGTTGTTAAACAGCATATCAAGTACTATACCCTGCTGTTTTAATTGTTCAAAAAGCAGATCTATGGATGCCGGGTCGGCAACATCGCTTTGAAAAATGCGGATAGATGGTATTAGTTTTTTTGCCTCCTGCAATTTATCAAGGCTACGGCCGGTAATGATTACATTGTTATTTTGTTTGGCTAATACTGTAGTAAGAGCCAAACCTATACCTGCTCCGCCACCGGTAATCAGGATTGTTTTATTGATTAATTTCATGTACTGAAGTGTTATACATTTTGTAACTACCTGCATAACAGCACAAATTTACACTTGAACCAATCCCCTATTATTGCATAAAATCAGGAATAAATTGTATTTTTCAATGATGCATATCAGGAACCTCACACAAAAGTTTGACATTGCGTACGTTATTAAAAACGAATGGCATTTGCCCGTACATAAGCATACTCATTACGAGCTGCAATACATTATGCGCGGCACAGGACAGCACATTATTAATGAGCAAAGCTATGATTACGAAAAAGGCGACCTGTTTATCCTGGCCCCGCAGGATACGCACTTTTTCACTTTTCAGGAAAAATGCGCTATATGTATCATTAAATTTCACGAAGGCTTTTTTCAGGACCTTTTACTGGATGCCGATTTCAAACAGGTATTTACACAACTGTCATCGCCTCACCGAAAAATGATACTCTCGGCCAACAGCCGGCAGCAAGTTGTACTGCTCATGGATCTGATTATTGCCGAACAAAGGAAGAATACCGCTTACCAAAATATCGTTATAAAAAACGCACTCGCGCTTGTGCTGTCACTTGTGGCAAAGGAGGCCGATCAAAATTTGGTTAAACCTAAAGATGAGAAAATACAGGCGATACTCAACTATATTGATCAGCATATTACCCTGAAACATACACTTTCCCTGCAAAACATTGCCGATACTTTTCATATCAGTAAAACTTACTTTAATCAGTACTTCACCAAGGCCACCGGCAGCTCATACAAAAAATATGTGCAGGAGTATGCGTTGAAACTCATTGCGCACCAATTGGTATATCATGACAAAACCTTGTCGCAACTGGCAGACGAATTTGGTTATACCGACGAAAGCCATCTGAGCAACGCCTTTAAAGCTCATTTCAAACAAACCCCTTCGGCGTTTAAAAAAGCAAAACGGCAGCACTAAGTCAGCCTCTGCGTTTTATACAAGATTTTCATTATTTATTACATGGTTTAAGCAACGCATGTGTGGCAACTTTGTATGATAAATTTAACGCTAAAATCATGCATATTGATCATACTACATTACGAACAAGACAACTGGAAAAAACTAAAGATTTTTTGGTCGGCATTTTTGATCTGGAAGAAGGCCCGCGCCCGGCTGTTATATCGGCGGGTATTCGAGGGCATTGGCTGTACTATAAAGATGCCCCTTTAATACATTTGATAGAAAGCTCGTTTTACCATCGGCAACAAGACAACAACGCGGCCGAAGCTATTGACCATACCGCTTTTTATATGGAGAACTATGATGCTTTTAAGCAAAAACTGATTGATTTAAAAGTGCCACATTCCCTCATGGATTTGCAGGATATTGGCGAAAGACGGATCTTTTTGCACACCCCAACCGGCATACTGCTCGAAACCGTATTCAGGGCTTGATGATACTTGCATTGCTATGTAGGTATTTGTAAAATAAAACAGGTATTTATCATTTTACTTAACCGATGACGATATGGTTAATAAAATTATTTACTTTAAGCAAAATATAGCAGCATGTCTGTTATTAACTAAAGCCTATACCAACCATGCAAATATACCAGCAGGCATTACAGCTTAGAGAAAGGAAACGCGGCTTCCATCTGATTACTGCCGACGTGTTATACGCCCTGCCACAGCTAAGCCAAATTAAAACCGGCATAATGCAGGTTTTTATTCAGCATACTTCAGCCTCCTTAACTATTAACGAAAACGCGGACCCTACCGTAAGGCATGACTTTGAAACCTATTTCAGTAAATCTGTCCCTGAAAATGATCCGGATTATTTACATGATGACGAAGGCCCGGATGATATGCCCGCACATTTAAAAGCAGCTTTGCTGGGCAGTTCGGTAATGATTCCTATACGTAACGGAAAGCCGGCACTGGGTATTTGGCAGGGCATATATTTATGCGAACACCGCAATTACGGAGGCGCCAGAAACTTAATAATAACGGCATGGGGCGAATAGCTCTTAAATATTAGCAGCCATTTTATGAATATCAAGCGAACTATGCATGTTTTTATTTCGTATAACGCACATGCTTATATTCCTAAAATCAAACCTTATAACCAATTAGTTAATATAAGCGCTACTTAATGAAGAAAACTTTAGTCTTTTTTATATTGTTACTATTTGCTTTTACCTATGGGTACGGCCAGGTAAAAACTATAAACAAAATCAAGAAAGACCTGCCCCACATTACAGATAGCACTCAATATGTTGATGCGCTTAACCGGCTTGGCATATTATTTTACGAAAGCAATATGGATAGCGCGTTTTACTGTGCCAAACGCGCCCGTGCCATTGCCGAAAGATTAAAATACGAACAAGGTATTGCCGATGCCTTAAACACCCTGGGTATAGTTTATGACCTAAAAGGCAATTTGCAATTATCACTTCGATATTATAATGATGCGTATAATCATTACCTGGCTTTGCATGATTCGTCAAATGTGGTACAAACCCTGATGAACATCGGTCTTGTTTTTAATGAAAACAAAGAAGATAAAAAAGCAATCAAAATATTTAAAAAGGCAATAAACCTGGGCAATAAACTTAAACAGGACTCAATCATGTCATTGGTATTTTGCAATTATTTGCTGATGTACCCCGATGAAATACCCAAAGATTCTGTAGTTAATTACCTGAACAGGGCCCGCCAGATAGCCACCATATACAAGGATAACCGTTCATTACTGGTTGCCGATCAGATACAGGCTTATCTTTACCTGAAAAACAATGAGCAGGAAAAAGGCATAAGCCTTTTACAAAAAACAGCTAACGAATGCATAGCCATGGATCTTAACTATCTTAGTTTGGATATGATACAAAGCCTTGGTGACCTTTACCACAATAGCGATACCAATAAAGCCATTGACCACTATAAACAGGGGCTCCGTATTGCCGACTTAAAAGGTTATCATATGTATCAAAAGCTGTTCGGAAAAAAGCTATATGATATTTACATAGCTCAACACAACCTTAACCAGATACAGTACTACAGCGAAAAGCTATTAAAACTATATGATGATGAAGAACAATTTAACAACACATCCGGGTTTGATTATATTGATTATGCGTTAAAAGATCAGCAACTGGAGGCTTTCATCATCAGAAGCCAAAACAAGAAAATGCTGATCATTATATTAGGGGTACTTTTAATAATAACCGCCATAACTGTATTGTTTATTTACCGGCTGTACCGCCTTAAAAAAAAACATACCGTTACGCTCGAGGCACTGAACCGGTCTGTTTTGCTGCGCAATAAAAAACTGGAAATAGATCATGAGTTTAACAACCGCCTGGTATCTATCCTTGCTCATGATTTCAGGCAGCCTATAGGTACCTTAAAATCGCTTGCTGCAGTTTTAAAAGAAACCGACTCATTTACACACGAGGAACTTATGGAGCTGGTAGATGCCATGGAGCGCTCTTCTACCGTTTCGTTAGAAATATTTGAAAACATACTGCAGTGGATAAAACAGCAGCTTTCTGGTTTTAACTACCAGCCAATACCGTTACACTTAAAAGAATTAGTAGACGAAGCTTTACTGCCCTTTAACCTCATAGCTGAAGAATATCAGATTAAGTTTATTAATACTATTGATAGTAACGTTATTATTCATGCCGATAGGGAACTGATACAGTTCATTAACCGCAACTTTATACACAACGCTATAAAATTTTCACCAAAGCATTCAACTATCTCCATTTCAGCGTCTATGTATCCCGGCGAAACAACTATTTGCGTACTGGATGAAGGGAAAGGCATATCTTCTGAAAAAATAGGGTCGATCTTCAACTTCAAATCAGAAATGCGCTACAGCAACGAAAAGGAAAAGGGAGCAGGTGTTGCACTCATGATATGCAAGGATTTTATTGAAAAAATGAGTGGCCGCATCTGGGCCGAGAATACCGGTAAAAAAGGAGCTGCTTTTTGTTATGCCCTGCCACATTTAAAATAGTTAAACGTAAAAATTACATTACCTCCTGATAAGCAAAGTTTTGCGTTAAATATTTTTGTAAATTCCGCATCAATATCACATCCAGTCTATTTAAACCAATACACTAAAATGAAACCTTATTTGCTTTTATTAATGGCAGTACTCTTTTCGGGTTTTGCTCATGCACAACAATTGCCTGCCCGCTGGGACGAGCTTGTTGCCTCCGATTTTCCACAGGCGCTTGAAAAATCATCAAAAACCTGCATATTGCCTATCGGTATATTAGAAAAACATGGCCCGCACTCTCCCCTTGGTACCGATCTGATACACGTTAGGGAATGGGCTGCCCACGCCGTTAAATCAGAATACGCGGTTGTATTTCCCGATTATTTTTACGGACAAATAAATGAGGCCCGCCACCAACCGGGTACTTTTGCACTACCAAGCAAAGTAATATGGGATTTACTGGAAGCCACCTGTGATGAAATTGCCCGTAATGGTTTTGATAAGATAGTGATCTTGAATGGCCATGGCGGAAACCCGGAGTTTATCCGTTTTTTCATGCAATCGCTACTTAATAAGAGGCATAATTACGCAGTGTACTTTTATGCACCTCAAAACGATAAAGAGTTTACTGCTCAATATTTAAAGATGCATAAGTCTGACCCGCAAGACGATCAGCATGCCGGCGAGGGCGAAACATCAACCCTCCTATACTACCGCCCCGATTTAATGAAGATGGACCGGGCAGCATCGCAATCAGGTGCTAACCAGCACAGGTTAAATTTACCTAATGTTTATACCCCTATATGGTGGTATGCCGCCTACCCCAACCACTATGCAGGCGAAGGTGCGAAAGCCACCACTGAATTAGGTAAATTCACCGCCGAGCACGAAATTGATAGTTTTGTAAAAGCATTAAAGGCTATTAAAGCCGATACAGAAACCCTGAAATTGCAGAAAGAATTTTACGACAGGGTTGATAACCTGAATAAATAAAACAATAACCCCGACTCCATAAAAGCCGGGGTTATTGTTTTATTTAAATATTACTTTGGTAGCACCGTAACCAAACTTTTCTTTACGGGCGTCCATAAAGGTTTGCACTTTGGGGTGCTTGCCTAAAAGCTTATGCAATTCGTTCCTCAAGGTTCCGTTGCCTGCGCCGTGGATAAATACCATATCGGGCAGTTGGTGTACAATAGCTGCATCAAGCGCTTTATGAAAGTGCGCGAGCTGAATATTCAATATTTCGCTGCTTTGCAAAAACTGGTAATCATCACGCAGTTTCTCAATATGGAGGTCAACCTCGCTAACAGGTTTATCCAATACCACCTTTTCTTCTGCCGATTTAAAAAAGCTCTCTTTTAGTTTCTGAGCATCTATCACCATTTCGGGTTCATCAAGGCGTATTAACCATCCCGGCTCGCTTAATAAGGGGATGTTTTTCTTACTGGTTGAAAAATCCTTCGCCTTAAATTTCTCCTGAACTACCAGCGGAGCAGGCGGTTCAATATTTTGTTTAGTACTATAAATAATATTAAAAATAAACTTAGGCCACAGCTGCAAATCGGCCAGCTGTGCCGAGTATATCTTAACCACCGATTTTGGGCCTACTACATCCGCAAACTCGCCTTTAAATACCTGTTGTTTTTCGGTGCTAAGCGCGGCAAGCAAATGAAACGAAGTAGTGTTCACCAAATGAAAATGCACTACTGAATTAGCCTTGGCATCGGCAATTACCCCTATATAAATACCTTTCTTTTCAAATTCGCCTGTAATTACCGGTACCTCATCGGCAATAGTTGGTTTTTTTGAGCCCGGGGCTTCATAACCATGTACGGTGGTTACCTTACTGGCCAGCACAGGTATTTCAAATTCATCCTCCCCGGTAACCCCTATCATTTGATCGTCGATGATCCGGGTTACAAAACCTTCCATTTTTTCATCAACAAAGCGTACAAAGTCGCCTAATTTATATTTCATAGTTGTATGTGTCAGTGTGCAAAGTTAGCTTATATCCTCACATGGGCTTATAAATAAAATACTGCTTTTTATATTACATTTTAAATCAAACATTCAGGTTGGTTTTTAGTTGAAGATAAGTCCTTATTTTAAAAGATGTTATTTATCATTTACCATCATGAGCAACACTCCTTTGCAAACATTAGATACTCCCTTATTAAAACAAGTATTTGTACATAATTTAAACCGGATATATTTTGGCAAATGCTACCTGAATAATCACCTTGATCATCTGTTACATATTGCTTCATTCACCGCCTTGCAACAAGCCATACAAGAGTTTTGGGATGATGTAAAAAAACAGATAACACGAATGGAGGAAATATATCTCATTATTGGCGAGGAACCGTCTGACAAAAACTGCAACCCCATTAAATCAATAATCAGGGATGAATTTTGCCTTGATGAAAAGCCGGATATGCCCATATTGAGTGATATGGACCTGATTATGTACCTTCAGCTGCTGGAGCACCTGAATATAAACTACTGCCGCATGCTAATCATGGTGGCCAAACTGTTAAAATATGATAGTATAAAGCAGTTACTCACCGAATGCTTTGATGAATCAATTGATAACGATCAGCTCTTTTTATTAATATCAAAAGAGTATCTATCTGAAAATTAATATTTTATAAAAGTTATTATAAAAAGAAAGCCATCCGCATTACGCGAATGGCTTAAATATTAGTTATTTAATACCCCTATTAAAATAACTTAAACAAAGTAAAAAAATATATCCCATAGAAGCAATAGATTTTTTCTCAAATTTTTCATTGTTACAAATTTGTTACGAAATCATGAATTTTCTTCAAAGTATAAATTTTTTCAGTCCCCTAAAACAGCTTCAGATTCGTGATTATCGCTTATTAATTCTCATTCATTTACATTAATTTGCAGGAGTATTAACTAAAAACATGATCAAATCTATTATTCTCACTGCCTTAACCTGCTTTATGCTGGTACAGGCCCAAGCCCAGGATTTGTATATGCCCCGAGATATACAAGCAGCCTATAAAAAAGGTACCCGCTCTGCAGATGGTAACCCCGGCAAAAAGTATTGGCAAAACTACGGCCGCTACAATATCACCATAAGCGCCTTACCTCCTGACCGTAACATTAAAGGCACCGAACAAATCACTTACATTAATAACAGCCCCGATACCTTAAAAGGGCTCAATATGAAGATGATATTGAATATCCACAAACCGGGTGCGGCCCGCGCCGGTACTGCCCAGCCCGATTATTTAACACCCGGCATACAAGTTGATACCTTTTTAATTAACGGGCAGCCAAAAAAATTCAACAGTGCCATGGCGACAACCAATTATATGGTTGGTTTGCCCAAACCACTTATGCCTCATGACTCTGTTAAGCTTCATATTGCCTGGCATTTCCAGATCTCGCTTCAAAGCGGTCGTGAGGGTATGATTGATTCAACTACTTACTACCTGGCTTATTTTTATCCACGGGTATCTGTTTATGACGATTATAATGGCTGGGACAGGTTACCTTTTGTGGATGCACAAGAGTTTTATAACGACTTTAATGATTACACCTTACAGGTAAAAGCGCCTAAAAATTATATTGTTTGGGCAACCGGCACCTTGCAAAATACCAACCAGGTATTGCAACCGGAGTATGCCAAACGTTTGCAGGCATCCATGACCAGCGACTCAACCATACACGTGGCTACCGTTGCCGACCTGGCCTCCAAAAATGTGACTGCTCAAAACGACATCAATACCTGGATCTGGAAAGCTAATAACATTAGCGATATGGCTGTAGGCTTAAGCGACCATTATGTATGGGATGCGGCAAGCACCATCGTTGACGACGCCACCCAGCGCAGGGCCAGTATGCAGGCCGCGTTTTTAGATAATGCGATAGATTTTCACCACGCCGTACAAAACGGGCGCAACTCACTAAGCTGGCTTTCACATAACTGGCCGGGCATACCTTACCCATTCCCTAAAATGACCTCATTTCAGGGGTTTGCTGATATGGAATACCCAATGATGGTGAACGATAGCCATACCGACGACGTTAGGTTTGCACAATTTGTACAGGATCATGAAATTGCCCATACCTATTTCCCTTTTTACATGGGTATTAACGAAAGTCGCTATGCCTTTATGGACGAAGGCTGGGCAACCACTTTTGAACGCCTGATAGGGGCTGCAGAAGTTGGCCAGGAAAAAGCCGACGAGCTTTACAAGAGCTTCCGTGTTGAAGGCTGGATAAACGATGCATCTACGTCTGAAGACCTGCCTGTTATAACCCCATCAAGTGAGTTAAGAGCCGGTTATGGCAACAACGCATACGGCAAGCCCTCATTAAGCTATTTTGCCCTGAAAGATATGCTGGGCGATGCCCTGTTTAAAAAAGCCCTGCATGGCTATATGGATCGCTGGCATGGCAAACACCCTATTCCGTGGGATTATTTTAACTCCATGAACAGTGTATCTGGTCGTAACCTCAACTGGTTCTTTAATAACTGGTTCTTTACTAATTATTATATCGACCTGTCGCTGCAAAGCGTAGCCAAAGTTAAAGGAGGCTACACAGCTACTATTAAAAACATTGGTGGTTTCGCAGTACCTTTTGATGTTAAATTAACTTATGCCGATGGCACAACCGAAACCATACACCAAACTCCGGGCGTATGGGAAAAAAATCAAAAACAAATAACCGTAAATCTTAAAACAAGCAAAACCGTACAATCGGCCTTGTTAGATGGGGGCATATTTATGGATGCTGACGTAAGCAACAATAAGTTTACTGTTAAATAATAAAATCTTCATCAAACAACAAAGCCCCCGGTTTGTCGGGGGCTTTGTTGTTTATAATATAGTCCTAAAAATTATGCGTTCTGTATAGAATTGTTCCAATCATTCGCAGTACCTTTTACTTTTGATTTTGCTTCATTTACAGCATCTTCACCTAAATCTTTTGCCCTCTCGGCAGCATCTTTAGCTTTTGATTTTGCGGTATCAACAGCTTCTTCACCATGATCATACAAATCATTAACAGTACCACTAAACCTGGCCTTTGCCTTATCAATGGCGCTGCTGCCATACTCTTTTATATCACTGGCTGTTGATTGCGCCTTGTTTTTAGCGGTATCAACCAGGTCATTGATGTAGTCGGCAATGTCTTCTCTCAGGTCACCACCCTTTTCCGGAGCCAGTAATAAACCCAATGCTGCACCAGCTGCTGCGCCTACTAAAAGTGCTGCTATAATTTTTGCTTGATCTTTCATTTTAAGTTTTTTATGTAGATGATTTAACCTGTATCAATAAGAACAACAACAATGCCAGTTTTATGGCCGGCCAATTTACAGGGCACAAAAAAAGGCATCCACTAAAGTGAATGCCTGGTAGGTTTAATGATTATATTATAATTAAATAACTTTTACATTTACCGCGTTTAAACCTTTTCTTCCGTTTTCTACTTCAAACTCCACTTTATCATTCTCACGGATTTCATCGATCAGGCCTGTTGAATGAACAAAAATGTCTTGACCACCGTTAGTTGGTGTAATAAATCCAAAACCTTTTGTTTCATTGAAAAATTTTACTGTTCCTTCTTTTTGCATTATTTTATTTATTAAAGTGCGCAAGGTACGTATTATTTTGCAAACCCAAACCCGTGGCGCTAATTAACAGTTGCACCATTTCATAAACAACTGAAATACAATACATAAACAAAACCACCAAATTGATTATCGTTAAAAGAATATACTGTTATGACAATTAGTTTTCATAAAAATGTATGTTTGCTCCAAAACAACTTATACACATGAAGGCCTTTATTTTTGACCTTAACGGTACCATGATCAATGATATGACCTATCATACCAAAGCATGGCAATCCCTTTTAAACAACCAGTTGGGCGGCAATTTTACCTGGGATGAAGTAAAACAACAGATGTATGGTAAAAACCCCGAAGTACTGGTGCGCATGTTTGGGCCCAACAGGTTTACCCTGGAGGAGATGAATGATCTGTCATACAAAAAGGAGCAAAAATACCAGCAGGAATTTTTGCCTTACCTTGAGCTTTTGCCCGGTTTGCATGATTTTTTAGAAGCAGCCTATCAAAAAGATATACCAATGGCTATTGGCTCTGCAGCTATACCTTTCAATATAGACTTTGTGTTGGATAATCTGAACATCAGGCATTATTTTAAGGCCATTGTAAGCGCCGATGATGTGGTGCTGAGTAAGCCCCACCCCGAAACCTTTTTAAAGGCAGCGGCACTGTTAAATGCCTCACCTACCGATTGCCTGGTATTTGAAGATGTGCCCAAAGGTGCCGAAGCAGCGGCCAACGCCGGAATGAACGCCGTGGTGATCACAACCACGCATGAGCCTCATGAATTTGAAAAACTCCCCAACGTGATACACTTTGCTGCGGATTTTACCGATGAGTTTTTTAAGGGATTATTAAAATAAAAATTTGTCATCCTGAGCGATAGCGAAGGATCTATTCGAAGATATGCAGAAAGCAGAATAGATTCTTCGCTATCGCTCAGAATGACAGCATTAGTATCATTGCGGAAATTCCTTTATTCCGAATAAACACTTCCTACTCTATCGCGCAGATTATAGCCAGACGCCATAACTTCGCCGTAGGCTCCTGCTGTGCGTACTGCAATCAGGTCGCCACGGAATGATTCGGGCAGATCAACGTCTTTCTGAAAACAGTCGGTACTTTCACATATTGGCCCCACAACATCATATTTCAGGTTAGCTGTTGATGCCTTTGCATTCTGACTTACGTTCTCAATCTGATGATAAGCCTGATAAAGCATAGGGCGTATCAGTTCGGTCATGCCGGCATCCAGTATCAGGAAGTTCTTTTTAAGTCCGTTTTTTACGTATAATACTCTTGATATTAACGCAGCACTTTGCGCCACCAGCGCACGGCCAAGCTCAAAATGCACCTCCTGACCTGGTTTCACGTTCAGAAAATTTTTGAATACCTGGAAATAGTTTTCAAAATCGGCAATGTCATTATCTGGGTGATGATAATCAACCCCTAAGCCGCCGCCTGCATTTAATACTTTAACTTCAAAGCCATGATCGTTAAACCAATCCTGCATTTCATTAATGCGGGTACACAGGCTTTTGTACACTTCCAGATCAGTAATTTGCGAACCTATATGGAAATGGATGCCTAAAAACTGCAGGTTACTGCACTGGTGTAAAGCGGCAGCTACATCGGGTAGTTGCCATATGTTGATGCCGAATTTGTTTTCATCAAGCCCGGTAGTAATAAAGTGATGTGTATGTGCATCAACATTAGGGTTAATGCGGATAGCTACGTTTGCTTTTTTGTTTTTGGCAGCGGCAAGTTCATTGATGATATGCAGCTCCTGTACCGACTCTACATTGAAACAAAAAATATCGGCATCAAGCGCCAGGTTTATTTCCCTGTCAGACTTACCTACGCCTGCAAATACCACTTTACCTTTGTCGAAACCATGCCCAATGGCCGCCTTTACCTCGTTGCCGCTTACACAATCGGCACCAAAACCGTATGCTTGTATAGTATCAAGCACACGTGGGTTAAAGTTTGCTTTTAAAGCATAATGAACGTGAAAACCGTGTTTTACAGAGGCATCACGGCAGGCATTAAGCGTTTGGCGCAAAACATCCAGATCGTAATAGTAAAACGGAGTTTCTAAATCTTTAAATTTATCTATATTGGCTGTACTAATCATGTTAATATGAGTCCGGTTTTCTTTATTTGTTTTGTTATTATGATGGCCATTGGGCTTTCAATCAGCTGGAAAAATTATAAAGGGGGAAAAATCCCTAAAAAATCATTCGTCATGTTTGCCTGGCTCTCAGTACTCTTCATCCTTGTAGGGGCTTATTTACTTTGGCGCTCAAAATTATAAGCAGTTTGTTAAAACAGCCTGTTATGCAGGCTCCTCAAAGTTTCTACCTTATCTTCGTTTTTTACCAGTAACGATAGGTTATGATCGCTGCCGCCATATGATATCATTCTGAGCGGGATATGTTTTACAGCCTCCAGTACACGAGCCGCATAGCCATGCTTTTCGGCACCAAAATCGCCCACTACGCAAATAATGGTATGGTTAACATCCAGATCAACCGAACCAAAAGCGGTAAGTTCCCTCGTAATTTCGCCAAGGTGGGTGGTATCATCAATGGTTAATGATACGCCAACTTCTGATGTGGTGATCATATCGATAGATGTTTTATAACGTTCAAACACTTCAAACACCTTGCGTAAAAAGCCGTGTGCCAGCAGCATGCGGCTTGATTGTATTTTAATAGCCGTAATACCATCCTTGGCAGCTATTGATTTGATCTTATCCTTTTCGCTGGTATTGGTGATCAGCGTACCCGAAGCTTGCGGATCCATTGTGTTCAGCAACCTAACCGGGATCTTATATTTTTGAGCCGGGAACACACTTTGCGGGTGCAGTATTTTTGCACCAAAATAAGCCAGCTCTGCCGCCTCATCAAATGATAACTGGGCAATCGGCTGCGTGCCTTTCACAATACGCGGATCGTTATTGTGCATACCGTCAATATCAGTCCATATCTGTACCTCTTCGCTGCGTATACCTGCACCTATCAGTGATGCGGTGTAATCACTGCCGCCGCGGCGCAGATTATCAATTTCGCCAAAAGTATTACGACAAATAAAGCCCTGGGTAATAAACAAATTAACATCAGGATGCTTATCCAGCAACGGGGTTATGTTTTCAGTAATGTAGTCAACAATGGGCTCGTTATCCTCATCTATCCTCATAAAATCAAGTGCCGGTAACAAAACCGATGCTACACCAATCTCTTTCAGATAAACGTGGTAAAGCGTGGTCGACAGGAGTTCGCCCTGTGCCAGTATCACCTTATCTTCAATATAAGTAAACTGGTCATTGGCCAAGTTACTCAGTAACGAAAAATGATAGTCAATTATTTCCTTGCCTTGTTTTAAAAATTTCTCGTCAGCAAATAGCTCCTTTATAAACAGCTCATATTTATCTTTCAGGATATTGATCAGCTCAACGGCCTTCTTCTTATCGCCGGTCAGATAAGCTTGTCCAATTTCAACCAGGCTGTTGGTAGTGCCTGATACTGCCGAAAGCACAACAATTTGCCTTTCGGAAGGGTTAATGATGTCGAGCAGGTTCTTCATACGTGCGGGGCTACCCACAGATGTTCCGCCAAATTTTAAAACTTTCATTTTTTGCTATTGTAAACCTAAAACAACCCGGTTGTGATGTACCGGTATTTGAGGCGCTAAAAATAAGATTTTAAAACGCTTATAGCCTAAAATGAACAGAATTTATTTGGAACTGCCTAACACATCATGTAAATTATCCGTTATGGCTTCAACGTTTTTCGGCCAAAATTAATTCCTTTACTTTTTCCATTACTTTATCACCCTTGCCAACATCTTTAATATCTTGTTTTACAAGAACATCAGGCATCAATCCGTGTGTAGAATGCGGATTCTTAACTACAGTATTTTCCCAATACGGGGGTATCCTGAGCAGCAATTTACTATGCGGAAGCTGAACAATGCAAAACCCGCCATCACTTCCGGTTTCTGCCCCGCCGGTTTCTTCACCAACCAAAGTTATTTTCCGATTCTCTTTTAAACTTGCTGCAAATATACTGGCAGCCGAAAACGTGCCTTTATCTATTAAAACATACACATGTTTATCAAAGTGATTCTCGGCAACGGGATAGCTATCACCAAAGCGCCTAAGCCGATATTTATATTGCTCTACCTTATCCGTACTTTTTAAATTGAGGTTATCTCCCGATTGTTTAAGGATATAATCGTTAAACGTAATTTTAGTTTCAGGTATCTGCTCCCTGTCAATTTGTGCAAAAGTGCCGTTCACAAGGTACCGCATCAGGTTGAGCCCAATATCGGCATTCCCGCCGGTATTTCCTCTCAGGTCAATCACCAGATTTTCTATATTATCCTGTTGCATTAGCTTAAAAAAGCCTTCGTGAAAACTTAAATAATAATGATCGTAGGTAAAATTTTTGATCTTTAAAACAGCCGTAGCCTTTACACCTGCCGGGTAGTCAACCGAAACTACCTGGTTAAGCTCATCTTTTTTAGTTTCTAATAACTGCCATAACTTATCGGCGCTATTGGCAGGGCGCGAGATACCTGCATTTAACGTTATCTTTTTTTCAACACCCAAGCTGTCGGTAGCAATAACCTTATAAATTGATTTATAACCCAGCGCTTCGCCGTATATATTGCTAAACCCGTATTGCTGTAACTGAAAATTCACAAACTGATCGCTCATCCCTTCCGGAGATACATACCGTTTTAAAGTTTGCAGGATTTGGGCGGCGGGCATACCATCAATACTTTTTACATTTAAAACCTGACTGGTATTGGTGCTTTTTTTATGCTCCACCGTAAATATTTGGCCATCCTGTTCATGAAATATCGGAGGTAGGTAGTTTTGACGGTATTTATTTCGCCAGTTGATTTCTGCTGATGAAAATGACAGGTCGGTATGCCCCGAGTGTATACTAACAATAGCCGGTTTCAATACTCTCCAAAATTCAATTTCTGTCATTGACTTGTTGATCTGCCCGGCGGTTTTTTCAAAAACACTATCTATAGTTGCTTTGCTTTGGTAGCGGTACAAACTGGGGTGCAGTTCTATAAGCGCGTTTTTAAAAATAGTAAAGTCTTCGAGTAACTCGCTTTGCGAATAGGTTTTTGACGGCGAATAAGTGGTATCTACCTGTGCATTAACCCGGCTTGCCATAAATAGCAATCCTATCAATGTAGCCTTTTTCAGAAGTTTCAATTTAGGTTGTTTTATACGTAAAAGTATAAACTAAATGCAAAAATCAAACCTGCTGAAATGTAACTTTTAAGTGAGATTCTCCCTACTAAAACAGCTACAGATTATGAATGTACGAGATCATTAGCCCTACCGAAAATTGCCTGGCTTTGGTATCTACCGGGTCGCCGACTAAAACATTATACTCATTAGGATTATCAAAATTAACGTACTGTCTGTAATTATCTGTTTTACCATATGATAACAATAGCCCTGTACGGAAATTAAACCGCCTTTTTTTGATATTGGCACCAAGCTGGGCGTGGTAAATATTGTAGTAGGCTGTATTACCTATGTAGCCTTCATCATCTTTATACAAACTATTTTTGGCATAATTAAAATCGGTATGTACCGATAAAAAGCCGGTTACGTCGGGTTTAAGCAGGTAACTTGCGCCAATACCAAAGTTAATTACCCTTGCCCTTACATCTTTAAGCTTGAGCGATTGAGCTGCTGATGCGAAAAAATCCTGCGGAATATCGCCTTTCACGAAATTGCCATCCTTAGGCGATATCAGGTTATACTCATTCACCTTATTAAAATACTCAGTAGCAAAATAAAGCTGGCCTTTTTTATAATCATAGGCGTAACCAAAACCAATAGTAAGCGGCAATTTATAGGTGGCTTTCAATTTTTGCTGCCTGGAGTTAGCCAAAAAACTTATGGTATCGCCAGTAGATTCCGCTGAGCTGCCCAATCTTAAATTATTGATGATCTGGTCGCTCAGTATATTGGCCGTACCTGCAATACGCAACAATGGCGACGTAATAGTGAGCCCGAAATGATTTGGGCCTTCATCATAAGCTAAACCTGCCTTAAACTTAATACCCGCGTGAAAGTAAGAGGCAAGGTATGATTCCTGTACATTAACCAGGGGCAGTAAACCCGTATTAGTTTGCGTATTGACCAACGACCTTGCGCTGAAATCAGAATTAAATGATTGTTTACGCAGCAAGCCCTCGGCAGACAAGCCTAATGACAAATGTTCTGTTGCCTTAAAGCCACCACTAATGATACCCGAAGTTTCATTGATACTGTTTAATTTTTTGTACTGCCCCAAAAAATATTCATTACCTGGGCTGTATGAATCATCAAGTACGTTGAACCTTGAATCGCGCTGTTGTGTTGTTTGGTAACTCATTACCGGGTTATGGGTTAGCGCGTAGCCTACAGTAAAGGGGTGCTTACCCTTAAAAGATATATTTGCCGATATCATTTGCGGAATAATACTGGCCGAAGTCGATTTAAGATCGAGCCCGGTACCAACTCCGTTTTTAACTTTGATATTACCATACTGATAAATTGAACCGCTGATAGATGCCGAGTTTTTATTACTGAAAGCCAGCAAAGCCGGGTTCAAAAACATTACACCGCTATCGCGGTTAAAGGCAATTACCGCCCCGGGAGTTAAAAAGCCACCCGGGTTATAACTTGACGACCAATAATTGGCATCCTGTGCTTTTACTTCCTGCAGGAAAAGTATAGCAGCTAAAATAGTGATAAGCAGTTTTGACATAGGGGCATTTTTTTAGGCTTAAAAAAACACAATTACACCACAATATACCATTTTGAATTTTATATTGTTTAATAATCAGACAATTAGGTAAATTTCCGTGAAATAAATGCCCCTTTCATGAAATTACCTATCACCCTGATTATTGCCTGCTTTTTATTTTTCGGAGAAGCTCCGGATCTGCAGGCGCAAAACCTGAGTTTTAGCCCGCCTGTTAATTTTTTACCCGCGGCCCGTACAGATAAGGCTATTGACATTACCAATTTTAAGGGCGGCTATTTTGTAACCTGGAAAGATGCAGGCATTACGGGCAACATACATGTGTGCTACCTGGGCAAACAGTATAATACCAGCTTTTCACAAAATGAGGTTGCCATAGGTACAGAACAAAGCGCTTTCGCACCCGTTTTGCGGGTGGTTAATAATCATATATATACCTTATGGCTGGGTACCGACGGTTCATTAAAGTATATTATAAACAGCAGCGATACAACTTTTAACACCCAGAATGTCAACACCATCAGTTTTGAAGGCTCACCAAAATTGAAACTGGGTATTACCGCCACGGTGGTAAACAACCGTATGATGATAGCATCGCATGCCGATAATAAAAATGAAATGGTGATAGCTTTGATTGATGCAGATGATAAGGGTATACTTAAATCAGCAGTTTTGCAAACCGTGCCCGATAAGAAAAGTGATGACTACCCTTTTATTGTTACCCTCTCTAACAACACCATAAGGCTATGCTATAAGGGTTATGGCGACCAGGCTATTTATTATACCGATTTTAATACCGATACCAAAACATGGGGTGCGCAAGTTCCCTTCTCTACTTCGAAAACCAAGGTTTCTCCGGCAGTTTACCATGCGTTTAATACCAACCGCCTATTTTACATATGGAAAGGCAACAAAAAAGATAACCAGATTTACTACGCTACCGCTGATGAACAAAGCCGCCTGGCCGACGAGCATTTTTTACCTGTTTATTTCAAAACAACCTACCCGGTATCTGTATGCAATGTGGATACTAAAAAATTCATCATGGCCTTTGTTGGGGAAGATCAAAAACTTTATCTGAGTTATTTTACCAATTACAACCCTGCCCACTGGATGGAAGATACCCTGTTTCCGGCTAAAGGGAATCTTACCTTGAAAAACATCGTGATCCCAGGCTCGCACGATGCGGGCATGTCGGCATTAAACGGTACCGGGGGTACGCAAAGCGGCTCTATTAATCCATGCAATACGCTTACACAAAAACAAAATATAGGTAAACAGCTTAATGCAGGTATCAGGATGTTTGATTTACGCGTGGGACAATTCAAAAATAGCATTTATACCAAACATAGCTCATCTGACTGTATGGCCGAAGCCATGGGCGGCGGTTATGGTGAGCGTTTTAAAGACATTCTTGACTCTGTTAAAACTTTCCTTAACCGGCATCAAAAAGAATTTATCATTTTAACTTTCAGCCATTTTTGTGAAAAGGAGGCACCGGCAAATAAAGTGGCCGATACCATTATCCACGTACTGGGCAAAGAGTATATTTATTACAATCAATCAAAAAGCATCGACCAAATTAAACTGAACGATCTGGCAGGCAAGGTGATCGTGACATTTGAACAATATGCGAGTCCCGATAAACTCATAGACTCTAACTCCATGGCCGATAAGGCCAAAACCTTCCTTAATTTCCGCAGAGCCTATGCAGCCACTAATCAGATAGCCAAACTATTAACCCGTGAAGAACTATTCTTTACCCAAATGAAGGATGGCACCAACAAAAACGACCTGGTGCGCTTAGACTGGCAGCTTACCCAAAGCAGCGATGAAGCCGCCCTCATTTGTAATGATTTTCAGGACGACAAGGTAGACCCCGTAATTAACGGCGTAATGCTGCTAACCAACGTGATCAAAAAAAACCAAAGCATTATTGACCTCGCCAAATTTGGCAACAAACATTTACCCACAAAAGTTAATGAATGGATTAGCTCAGGCACTATCAACAAAAACAACAAACCCAATATTTTATATGTAGACGTTGCCGGCGCCTGGATAACCGATTTCTGTGTTGAATTGAACAAGCTGCCGATATATAATTAGTTCATAAAAACAGAACCTATGGGCGCCACATCTGCATGGGAAAATGAACGCAGAAAGCCCGATTTATAATGCTGGAGTTCTTCCTTACGATTCTGTGCTTTCAAACTTTGATATAAACCCAATAACGACCAGCCATTGCCCGGGTTATGCACCAGATCTTCCCGGTAAACCTGCTCTGCTAAAGCGATATCATCATTTTTTAAAAAGTACGCCCCTAAAAACTGTCTAACCGGGATGGGCCAATCCGCAGGCTCAGAATAGATCATATCATCCTCAATTTTTGCTGCCTTTTTCAAACAGGCTATACCATCATCATATTTGTTTTGATGTAATAAAATGGCGCCTTCCAATATATTTTCGGCAATAGTGGCCCCTTGCAAAGGTGTATTAAAGGGTATGCGCCTGATCTTTAAAACCGGATCTGTCAATTTATCACGTAATAACACGAGCTGCTCACGTGCCGAATCTGACTTGCTGGTATAAATAAAGGCCAATCCTTTTGCAAAATGACTCAGTATCTGAGCATAGGTCCAGCTCGGGTTGGGCGCAATACTATCCTTCAATATTTCCTGCCATTTACCCATGCGCACTTTGGTAAGTACAGGCATCATGTATAAATACTGACCATAAGTATCTTCGGGCGTAGGCGATACACTGTTGCGGCATTGCCTGGCAGCCTCCATAGCCTTTTCATACATGGCACCGCTAAAGGCACAATAAGTTTGTACCGCCAATTGGTGTGAACTAAATTTAGGGAGGGATATATTTTTGGCAAGAGAATAATAGGTGAGTGTATTTTTATTTGCCTTGTTATTGGCATCAACCCCCTGAAAATACAGACCGTTACGCTGATAAACGTGGCTTGACATATGAACCATATGCCCTATCCCCGGGAAAAGCCTTTTTAAAGCTTCAGCATTGGGCATAGCCACCTCCGGGTTGTGGGATGCCTCTGTTAGGTGGATATAATAATGCAAAGCCCCCGGCTGATCAGGATTGGCTTTCAGAACACCTTTACACAAGCTAACCAATTCTGGCGTCCACTCTTTTGCTACCCCTTCGGGAGTCCAAAAATCCCAGGCGTGCATCAGCATTACGGCATCTATGTAGAGCATTTTGATATCCGCATCATTAGGATAAGCGGTTATCAGCTTCTTCATCCCTTCGGCATAACCTGCGTTATCGTTTGATGTTTCCCCGCTTACAGCAGGATACCGAAGGTTCATTACCTTAATAAGCTGTTTTTCCTTCGCTGTAGCATTATGAGCTGTGGTATTCAATTGTTTGATAACAGCGGGCAAAGTTTTTGGTACAGTGTATAAGTGAGCTGCATTATAGTAAGGCCCCATGCTCAATGCCTGCCCCCAGTAAGTCATGGGCGATGACGGATCAAACCTTGCAGCTTCTTTAAACGAAGCTAAAGCCTCTTTCAAATGATAACTGTAATACATAGTTAAACCCTGGTTAAAATAAAACTGGGCGCTGTCTTTACGGGTCGATATAGGATAACCGTACTGGCCCCAGCCCGGTAACTTCACTATATATTTTCCGTTGGCAGAGGTATCCAGATCATCAATTGCCGAAAACGAACCGCAAACAGGAGGATACGCATTTTTACTCTTGCTTAATACAGGAATCTTTTTTGGTTGAAATGCAAACAAATATGTACCCAGCAAAAAAACGGGTAGTACAAAAAACAGTGATACCTTTTTCATTTCAGTTTTTTAACAGAAGTTATAGATAAGAGCAACCGGTATTATTAATTGGCAGTAAATGAAACGGATAGTCTAATATAATAAAATTGAGGTATAGTTTAAGTCGGTTTTTTCTTTATTATTTTGTTACATACCAAAGCTATTTTCTGTTAGCGCTGTATATTATTTTTTCTAAATTTACTTTATCCGTCCTGCAGGATAATCATTTACCAATTAAAACCATCAACCCATGAAACGAAGATCAGTGATCAAAGGCCTGGCCGCCGCATTTCCTGCATTTTGGATGCAAAAAACTTTTGGCGCTTTTAATTTTCAAACCCACAGCAATCAACCACGCATTGCCGACGGCCCTTTTCAGCCCGATTGGCAATCACTGGCACAATACCAGGTTCCTGATTGGTTTCGTGATGCCAAGTTTGGTATATGGGCACACTGGGGTCCTCAATGCCAACCTGAACGGGGCGATTGGTACGCCCGTGGCATGTACCAGGAAGGCACCGATCAGTACAAATACCACATCCAAAAATATGGTCATCCTTCAAAATTTGGCTTCAAAGATGTAATAAACGAATGGAAGGCCGAGAGTTGGGATCCTAATGAGCTGGTTGGCCTGTATAAACGTGCCGGGGCCAAGTACTTTATGGCGCTGGCCAATCACCATGATAATTTTGACCTTTACGATAGCAAATACCAAAGTTGGAACTCAACCAAATTGGGCCCTAAGAAAGACCTTGTTGGCGGCTGGGCAAAAGCTGCCAAAGAACATGGCTTGCCTTTTGGTGTTACCGTACATGCCTCACACCCCTGGACGTGGTACGAGGTGGCTCAACGAAGCGATAAAACCGGCCCCTATGCAGGCGTACCTTATGATGGTAATATTACCAAAGCCGATGGTGCTGGTAAATGGTGGGATGGCTATGACCCTCAGGAACTATATGCCCAAAACCATGCCCTAAGCCAGGACAGCCTTGATGATAAGAGCATGAACCGTCACTGGGATTGGGGTAACGGCGCAAGCGTTCCCAACACTGCCTATACCGAAAAGTTTTTAAACCGCACCATAGAACTGATTGACAAATACGGCCCCGAGCTGATTTATTTTGATGATAGCGTATTACCCCTTTGGCCGGTAAGTGATGCCGGTTTAAAGATTGCCGCCCATATGTATAACACCAGTATTAAAAAACATGGCAAACTACATGCAGCCCTATTTGCCAAAGTGTTGGATGAACAGCAACGCAAATGTATGATCTGGGATATTGAACGCGGCCAAAGCAACCAGATAGAACCGCTGCCCTGGCAAACCGATACCTGCATTGGCGCCTGGCACTATGACCGCCGTATTTATGATAATAAAAAGTACAAAAGCGCCAAAACAGTGATACATACCCTTGCCGATGTGGTGAGTAAAAACGGTAACCTGTTATTGAACATACCAATACGAGGCGATGGCACTATCGACAGTCAGGAACGTGCCGTTGTGGAAGAAGTTGCAGCCTGGATGCATATCCATAGCGAAGCCATTTATGGTACCCGGCCATGGAAAACCTTTGGTGAGGGCCCTGCCATGGAATCGGCCGCCCCTATCAACGCGCAGGGTTTTAACGAGGGCAAGGGCAAGCCTTTTACTGCCGATGATATACGCTTTACCACCAAAGGCAAAACACTTTACGCCATTGCAATGGGCTGGCCCGGCGAAAAGGGCAGCTTGATCAAATCGCTGGCAAGTGCATCACCCCAATTAGCAGGGCAAAAAATAAGCTCGGTATCTTTATTAGGTTCGCATGATAAATTAAACTGGCAGCAAACTAATGAAGGGCTTAAAATTGAAACACCTGCACAACAACCTGAAAATAACGCGGTAGTATTTAAAATTGAAGGGGTTGTGTAATTAAATAACAAGCGATTAACTATAACAAGCCTATCTATTCATTTGTAAATAAAAAAATAGCAACATTTTGTAAGGAACTGTTTGATGGCACGACCAATTAGTAAAAACCATCAAAAAACTACAAAAATGAAACTATTAAAATTTGCCAATTGGCTCAACGAAAAAAACATAGGCTTTATCATATCAAGCTTCGGAATTGCTTTGATTCTTTTATGGATAGGCTTGTTTAAATTTACACCCACAGAAGCTAATGGTATAGCAGGCCTGGTACAGAACAGTCCGCTGATGAGTTGGATGTATCATATTTTCAGCATCGAAACTACATCGCGCATTGTTGGCGTAACTGAGATCATTGCTGCACTGGCTATTCTGGCGGGAAATTTCTCACCTAAATTAGGTGTTTGGGGCAGTGCTTTATGTATTGTTATTTTCTTTGTAACGAGTACATTTTTCCTTACAACACCTGGTTCAGTTGCGCAGGTAGACGGCGTTTGGGCACCATCAGGAACAGGCTCATTCCTTATTAAGGATATAACCATTCTTGGAGCATCGATATTTTTGTTAGGCCACTTTTCAAAAAGGGCAATTGCTTCAAATTATTAAATCATCATGCAGGCCAGTTCTGAGTATTGTCCGGAACCGGTCTGCATTGATTCTCCTTAAAAGATATTTAGTCAGGAAATTTCATAATTTTATTTACCTTGAGGGCTCCGTATCTCAACCAATTAAACCATGAATAAGCCTGCTTTCAATCAATTCAAAAATAAACCCGCATTTAAAATATTTATCTGCCTGGTAATCATTTTATTAGCAATTAAAGCGGGCGCAATGGGTTATGAATTTGGCCAGTGGTTAAAAGCAAGGTAGTTAATTGCAGTCTGTCGTTTATGAAAAATTACCTCATCGCCGTTATTATAATAGCCTGCGTTTCTATAAAAGTACAGGCACAACAAAATCATGAACTGGCTATCCGTATTTTAGCAGATAAAAACCTGGATACGGTGTATGCAAAAGCAAGTGCGCTTTTGAGCAAAGGATTTAATGCCGGTGATGGCTATCCACAGGTATGGATACGTGATCTCAATACATTTATAGAAACCTCCTGCAAGGTTTACAGCCGCGATACAATCCGCAAAAACCTGCTTACCTTTCTCAGGCTGCAACAAGCCAACGGCGAAATTGTGGATGGATATGTGCTAAAAGGACACGTAACCTGGAACGATCCTAACATATATACATCTGAAAATGACCCTACTCATGTAGGCTTTAAAAATACAGTAGAAACCGATCAGGAAACCTCATTGATTCAGGCCATTGCCAAATACATTCACATTACTGGCGACAGATCAATTTTACAGGAAATGATAGGCGGTAAAACCGTATTGCAACGCCTGGAAATATCTATTGCCTACTTACTCAAGAACCGCTATTCAACTAAATATCGCCTGATAACCGGAGCTACCACGCAGGATTGGGGCGATGTGCAGATTGAAGGCGGCGCAGTAGTTGACATCGATAAAAACACCCATTGGGCCATTGATGTATACGATAACGCCATGCTGGTAATTGCCTTGAATGATCTGGTCGGCTTTTATAAAACACCAAAAGCCCAAGAAAAATGGCAGCAACTAAAAGCCACTACAATTAGTTCAATAAGGAAACATCTTTGGGATGCCAAAAATCACAAATTTATACCGCATTTATATCTGGACAAGTCGCCTTTTCCAGCAGATTTTGATGAAAACAAGATTTACTTTCATGGCGGCACAGCAATAGCCATTGAAGCGGGAATTTTATCAAAAAAAGAGATCGCATTGGTTAATCAGGATATGCTGCGGAATGTAAAATTATCCGGCGCGCCCTCGATTGGTTTAACACTTTACCCTATTTACCCGGAGAACATTTATAAAAACTCCAAATCATCCAAACCCTACATTTATCAAAATGGCGGCGACTGGACCTGGTTTGGTGGTAGAATGGTGCAGCAACTGATCAGATACGGTTTTATAAAAGAGGCCTATCAGGAACTACAACCTATGATAAACCGAACCATTAAAGACAACGGTTTTTACGAATGGTACAGCGTTGATGGCAAACCAAACGGATCAGCAGCTTTTAAAGGCTCAGCAGGTGTTTTGGCAAAAGCTATTGATCAATTAAAAACCTGGGCAAAAAACAATTAATCAGTTTGTCTTAAACACGTTCTCTTTCACTAAAAACAACGGCAACGAGCCATGATCAAGCACGTTGGAGTGAAATTTTTTGATGTTAAAACTGCTCCCCTGTTTTTGTTGCAATTCCTCTTTCCAATGCAATATTTGCAGGGCTCCGTATTTGTAAGTAACCACCTGTGCGGGCCAGCGGCGCATGCGGTTTATTTCGCGCATGGCAATATCATCCTGATTACGGATGTTCTTTTTCCAGAAGGCAAGAGCCTGTTCATCCGTCCAGCCGTAATAGTTAAGGCCAATATCAAGCGGCACCCTAACAGATCTTACTATATCCCACTCCCACTTGCCCAGTTCGTCATGCGGCGTTTGGTATACACCCAGTTGTTTGCCTAACTCCTCAGTATAAGCGGCCCAGCCTTCGGCAAAACCCATATAATAAAAAAGCTGCTGAACCGCCGACGTTTTGGTTTGCGCCTCGATACTTACCTGGTAATGATGGCCGGGTACAGCTTCATGAATAAAAAGCCAGTCTACCTGGCGTTTGTTATAAGGCTTATCGAAAAGGTTATAATAAAAGGTATTATTATCGTAATATCCTGGCGTTTGGGCAAGCTGTCTGCTCTCCCCTTTTTCAATTTTAAGAGCAGGTATTTTAACGCTGTTAAACAGCTTGGGCAAATTGCCATATATAATAACCCTGTCATGTTCAAAAGATTGCTGAACAATTTTAGGGTCGCTGATAAAAAACTGGCTGTCGTTTAAATGTTTATAGAAGGCCTCTTCGCTTAACCTGGTTTCCAGCCTGATAGCCTCCATATGCTGCTGAACCCTTTTTACCTCGGTAAGCCCAAACTGGTAAATTTCATCGGGACTAACATCCGCGCTTACCCATCGTTTTAATAAATATGCGTACCATGCTTTGCCATTGGGTATGGTGATAATTCCGCCGGTTGATATTTTTGCTGGTTTATTTTTTAACCAGCCTTGCTCTAAAGCCAATCGCTCCAGGTTTAGCCTGCATTCATAGCCAATTAAATTATAGTCTGTTTTTTGCTGTGGAGTTAGCTGCCCTGTTTTATAAACTGACAGACCAGCATTAACAGAGCTGAAAAAGTTCAATTGCTTTTGAACTGCTTCTGCCGAACCAATATGTTCCATTCCGCTCACATAACTTAGCTCCATTTGCGGTAGCTGCAGCGCTTTATAACCACTTACAAATTTATCGCAAAAGCTGTCGAATTTTTGTTGCTGCCCGTAAGCAAACAGCGAAAGCGTGATCATACAGATAGTGACAAGGATAAACTTCATTGAGGATAAATTGATCTGTATAACAAACCTAAAATATTTAACGGCATTTATCTACTTTTTAATAAATACCCCCCTTTCGGGGGGATGGTTGGCCAACAAGCTTAGTGTATTGAACCTAAATTTCAACAAAAGAACACAAGTCTAACTCCGGCATGTAAATACCTATAAACCAGCTTTCCACAAGCCTTGATTTTCCGATAAACATATTGTAATTTTAGGTATTGTTTATTCAGATTAAAATAAACACATGAAACCAGTTATAACCCGTATATGGCATGGCACAACCAGGGCTGAGCATGCCGACATTTATCTGGATTATCTGAACAAAAGCGGTATTCCCGATTATCAAAACATCAATGGCAATTTGTCGGTAGAGGTATGGCGAAAAACGGAGGGCGATATTTGCCACTTCTGGACCGTTACCAAATGGGACTCCTTCGACAGTATTAAAAATTTTGCCGGCAAACAATACGAAAAAGCCCGCTACTACCCCGACGACAAAGACTATTTACTGGACTTTGAGGAGCATGTAGAGCACTACGAAACTTTTGAGTATTAAGCGATTAAACAAATCAGAGTTAATTATTCTTTCTTTGGTAATGACTGACCGAGTGCATTTTTCAATACACTCCATGATGTTTTGTCAAAGCGATCATTTGTAATGACCTTTCCGCCATATGAATTGAGGAGCTCGGTTATCTCAACTAAACCCCAGTCCATTGCACTCCATTTTGGTGAGAATCCATTTGTTGATAATATATTGGGATTGGCTCCGGCTTCAAGTAATATTTTCACAATATCGTAATAACCGCCCCTTACCGCCCAATGCAGGGGTGAATTTCCAAGTTCATCAAGCTCATTCAAATCCGCACCCTGATTAATAAGCAACTGTACTTTGCTAACATCAACACTCCGTACGCTATCATGAAGCAGGTATTCTCTCATGTAAAACAATTAAATTCTTTCCTTATTGATCTTCTGTCGTTTCCTTCAGTTCATCTTCTTTCTTGGCCTTGCCCATCTTTATTTTAGGATTTTCTTGTGTGCCGGTGATGGTCATTGGGATACCGAAAATACCAAATGGCGGTAAACCCAGCCTGAATTGCAGGTTCAGTTTACCATCAAGCCCCACCTGCCCCTCAAACCTCGGCCTGAAACCTGCCATGCGCATTTTAGTACGCTCAATAGTCATAATGTTGTTGGCAATGGTGCTTTTAATATCCACCTTACTTACATCGCCTTTGGCCAGGCTATCGTGCCCGGTTTGCTTGCCTACCGCGCTGAACAATTTAAAACCATAAAGCTTTACTTTCTTTACCGAAAGTACCCCACCACCTTTTATCGACGGATATATCGGCTTCATATCACCATTCAATTTCCCGCTCAACTGATAATCAAGCGATACAACTCCCTGCACGTGCGCTGCCGATGAAGCCATATCATGAAACATTTTCACTTCTTTGTATGCACGTTGAATATCAAACTCTTTTGCGTTGATATGGTAATCAAAATATGCTTTTTGCGGGCTAACGCTTCCATAAGTGGCATCCATAACCACAGGTGCGCCAATTAAACTAAAGCCGGTTTGTTTCAGCACGATTTGCCCGTTATTGATACTCATTTGCCCTTTGGCATCGCTGATATCAAGCCCCATGTATTTTACTTTTTTCACATCGGCAGTAAAATTCAGATCAAGGTTGGCAGGCACTAATATCACTCCGGTAGATGGCGTTGGCCTTGCCGAAGCAGGTGTACCTGCAAAAGCCATAAAATCATCAGCTATGATAAGGCCGCTACTCAGGTTAAATTCACCTTTTAAAGGAGAGTTAGGTTTAAGCGCATAATCGATCACGTTTGACAACGCGCCATTCAGCACAAATGCAGATTTACCATAATTAGCCTGAAACTGATCAAACTTCATTTTATCCTGGTTAAAACTAAACAGGCCGGTTTTGATCATGAAAGGTTTAGGGAAAAGTTCAGATGTAAGCTCAATATTTTTCACCTTCATGGTGCCCGAATTAGCCAGCATATCATATCTGCCTGCAGTGGCATCACTCTGCTTACCTTTTAGTGAGAAGTTGGTGCTGATGAGCCCGTTTACATCATACCCTTTAAAAGCGAAAACCTTGTAAATTTTACCAATATCTAAACGGCCGTGCGATACTATATGATAATCCAGATCGTCAAAATTCTTCAGATCGGCCTTGAGCATAAAGGGTTGGCCTTCAAACTTAAACGATACCGGTTTAATATTCACTTTAAGCCCTTTTAATGAGCCTGTATTATTGGTAATATCGGCAGTCACCTGGATGTCCTGCAGCGGGTGCGGATAATACTTGGTTTGAATATAGCCGTCTTTAAGTTCAACCAAAGCGTTTGTTACCGGGAATATCCTTTTGGCCGGGATATAACGGCCTTTGGTTTGCACATCGGCATTCAGATCGCCGCGGATGTCCATACTGCTATCGGCAGGCATAAATTGTTTAATATCAGCCAGGTGAAACTTGGCCTTAATGCCTGCATCAATGAGTGCACCAGCGGTATTGCTTAGTTTAAAATAACCTTTTACGTAGTTATTAAGCGCAAGCATATTCAGGTTATCAACCTGCATGGTAGCGTGGGCAATGTCATGATCTGGGCAATCGGCATTCAAATTAAAACTGAGGCTTTTAATTGCCTCGGGTAAACTGGCATATTTAATATAACCGTTGCTGAATGACGAGCGCAGCGTAAACTTAGGGATGCTGGTGATCACGGTATCCGTTTTCGGCCTCAAGCCTCCGGTTCTTTTGATTCCTTTGGTATACTTGCCATCTGCCAGTAAGTGCAAAGCATAACGCCCTTTTAAATCAACCGCCTTTATTCCAAAAGCGCGGTTCCACTTTTCAAGATCAACTTCGGTATTGATCTTGGCGAAGATCTGCGGCTCTTTTATCCCTTTCACTTTGATCACCGAACCGAAATAATCTTTACCGATGTTAAAATATATGGAGTCGATGTTGAGATTCAGACTATCAGGATTCAGGCCCGGTAGTTTAGCATCCATATTGATATACAGATTTTTCACAGGCTCAGGAGTATTTTTATTAGCTACATATCCGTCGCGAACCTTCATGCTGAAAGTCAGGTCGGGCATGATGTTTTTTGAAGCAATGTACTTACCCGTAAGCGCCAGTTGAATGTTGCCGTTACCATTAATATCGGTATCGTCCACGTATTTGGCATACTCAGCGGGCAGGGCGGTAAAAATATCGCTCAGGTCATTTTGATCAGATGTTACCCTGAACTCCATATCATACCCCTCTTTCAGGAACTCAAAGCGTCCCTTAAACTTAACTGGTAGCTGATTAATGAGCAGGTCGTTTTTTTGAAAAGCAAAAGCCAATGATTTAGTGTTGATGCTGGTTACCAAATCGGCATTTACTTTTTTGTGAAGTACGTAGGCTTTATTTCCGTAATAAAAATCAACCGAAGCGGATTGTACATGACTTGAAAGATCAAAAACATCTTTGCTCAAATCGCCGCTGCCTTTATAATTAAAATCACGCGCGTTAATAAGCATAGGCATCGACAGGTCATTATAGGTCAGGCGGCTGTTCTCCACTAATATCTGCTCAATCCCTAACGATGCGCTACTAGTATCGGCAGCATTTGCCGGTTTGGTATCTTTTGATTTATATACATTATAATTGGCCTTACCGCTGCTATCTACCTGGATATTGATCACGGCCTGGCTCAGGTATATCTTATTGATATTGATCTTACTTTTAAATACGGACGACAGGTCAATAGCCAGCGAAACTTCTTTTGCAGCTACCAGGGTATCATTTTGAAACGGCGCACTGCCATTTAATGAAAAATCACTCAATGTAAGCGTAAGCGCCGGAAACCTTTTAAAAAAGGATAAGCGCGTACTGGTAAAATTTAACTTACCATTAATACTGCCACCGGCCCATTGTTTTATTTTATTAGTTACCGTTTGAGGGAAAAGATAGGGTAACAAAAACATCAGCAGCAATAAACTAACAATTGTAATACCGCTTATTTTAAGCGTTTTAAATATGATTTTTTTAATCGGCATCGGCATAAAATTATGACTGCTAAAGGCGCATGAAGATAGCTATAAAAGCTAAATGCCATAAATGAATTTATTATTATGCTTTGTTAACGAATGGCTTAACTTACACTCACCTGCTAACACTTTCTTTTACTTACCGATAAAATTTTTAACCACCTGTATCATTTGGCACTATCATCCACGTAATTAACTATAAATATACTCTTACCATTTAGTTGATTTATGAAATACATTTTCCAAAATTTCAAAAAGAGAGCAGGCATAGTCGGGATGATGTGTTTGCTTAGCGGGCTATTATCTTCATGTTTAAAAGATCATGACAATGGCCATTACGTAGATGAGCCTGTGGCCCTGGTTTCGGTGATCAATGCATCGCCGGATATACAGCCTGTAAATTTCTTCTTAGATCAGAACCTTGCCAATAATCAACCTATTAGTTATGGCCATGGAATTGACTACATTAATGCTTTTACAGGTAAAAGGGTGGCTACCTTTTCATTATCAGGGTCCGGTTCACAAAAGATCAAATCTGACACCATTAATCTGACTGCTAAAAAGTTTTATTCAGTTTATTTAGCTAATGTGGCCAGCACACCTGATATTATTTTATTTGCCGATTCTATCGCCCGGCCGGATGCCGGGAAGGCTACTATTCGTCTGGTAAACGTTAGCCCGGATGCCGGCGCTGTTGACCTTGCTGTTAAAAGCAGTACCACCGCACTGGCAAGTGGTAATGCTTACAAAACAGCTTCGCCCTTTATCCCGGTAGAGGGAAATAGCATTTATACGCTGGAGGTTCGTAAAGCAGGTACAGCCACCGTTTTAGCAACCTTAACTAATGTAAAAATAAACAGTGGTTCTGTTTATACGGTATGGCTGCAGGGACTTGCCGCTGCCACAGATCAAAAAAAGCTTGAAGCCCATGTCCAAAACAATGCTTTTTATTATTGATAAATTTAAGCTTAACACGAAAGGCCGTCTGATGCTATCAGATGGCCTTTCGTGTTTTATACACCATTCAGGGCCAAATAATAATAAGAAATCAGATTTCAAACCTACTTATTATAAAATTCTCCAAAATCATTGTAACATTTATTTGATAATCAGTTTTTTGAGTTAATAAAACCCAAATGATGATTAAGTTTACTGTTAACAAAACACAAACATTCATTTTTTTTAACTATTAACTCAAATAAAACGATCAATGAAACAACCCTTACTCATTTTCTGTATCATTTTAACATTTATTTCTCCAATTTATTCACAAAACAGACAAAACCAAGGAGATGGGCGAGGAAATTCAAGCCCAGCCACATCAATTTCAGCCGTAACACAGAACTTAAAAAAGTTTGAAGGCTATTTTAATTTTTATTACGATGAAAAACCCGGCAAGATATACCTCGAAGTAGATAAATTCAATACCGATTTTTTATATTTCAGTTCGCTGGTTGATGGCGTTGGCAATGGCGGCCCCGAACGCGGGCAGGCATCTTCGGTCATTACCAAATTTGTTAAGGTTGCATCCAAAGTATTCCTGGTTGAACCCAGCTATAATTACCGTGCAGTAAATGGCAACGAGGATGAAAAAAAAGACGTAGAAAACGCTTTTGCCAAATCGGTGATTTTTGGTTTTACGCCTGACGCCATTGAAGGCGATAAAATACTGATCGATTTTACCCCTTTCCTAATCCGCGATAGTCAGCATATTGGCGAAGCCCTGGGTAGCGGCCGCGGCAATCCGGGTAGTGCGCAAGCCGCAAACGCAGCCGGCCGGAGCGGAGCAGCAGGTGGTGGCTACCATATTGACGAAACCCGCTCGGCTGTGTACCTTGAAAACACTAAAAACTTCCCTAAAAACAGTGAGTTTGAAGCCATGATCACCTTTACCGGTGGCAGCGCAGGCGGTGGCGGCAGAGGGGGCAGAGGCATAGCTCCCGACCCAACCGCAGTTACTGTAAACCTGCACCAGGCTTTTATTGAACTGCCCGACGGCAATTATGAGGCCCGTAAATTCGACCCGCGCTCGGGATTTTTCACATTCCAGTATATGGATTTTGCAGCACCTATGTCTGAGCCTATCACTAAAAAATTTATTGAACGCCACAGGCTCCACAAAAAAGACCCATCTGCTGCTATCAGCGAACCGGTTGAGCCTATAGTTTATTATATTGACAGAGGTGCTCAGCCCATTATCAAAAAAGCCCTGATTGAGGGCGGCTCATGGTGGAACCAGGCTTTTGAAGCCGCCGGTTTTAAAAATGCCTTTATAGTAAAAGAATTACCTGAAGGCGCCGACCCGATGGACATACGCTACAATATGGTTAACTGGGTAAACCGCTCGGGCAGCCCGCAACGCGCGTTCTCCTATGGCTCATCATATATTGACCCACGTACTGGTGAGATCATTAAAGGCGTGGTAACCCTTGGCTCCGACCGCCACCGGGAAGATTATTTGATTGCCGAAGGTTTGCTGCAGCCTTATGAAGATGGCAAACCGGTATCTAAAAAAATGGAGGAAATGGCTCTTGCCCGCATCAGGCAGCTATCGGCTCATGAAATTGGCCATACACTTGGCTTAACACACAACTTTGCCGCAAGCCCAAAAGATCGCGCCTCGGTTATGGACTACCCTTTTCCACGGTTTAATATGAAAGCCGATGGCACTATTGATATTTCTGAGGCTTATGCCAAAGGGATTGGCTCATGGGATAAACGCACCATTATCTGGGGCTATTCTGATTTCCCTAAAGGAGTTGACCGTGATGAAGCGCTCGACAAAATCATGAAAGAAACTCTTAAAGAAGGATTTAAATATATACCCGATGTTGGCGGCGGTGCTCACCCGGCCTCAAATCAATGGGACGATGGTGTGAATCCGATAGATCAGCTCAATAAATTATTGGCTGTTAGAAGACATGTACTGGATAATTTTTCTGAAAAAGCCATCAGGCAGGATGCACCCATGGCCACCCTTGAGGAAGTACTCGTACCCATGTACCTTTTACACCGCTACCAGCTGGAAGCCGTGGCTAAAGCTATAGGTGGTTTATACTTTACGCATGCTTTAAAAAACGATGGGCAAGAACCAACCAAAATGGTTGAACCCGCCGAACAATGGCGCGCTTTTAATGCCATGCTGAGTTCTATTACACCCGATGCACTTGCTTTGCCAGAGGCGCTGATCAAAAAAATCCCGCCGCGCCCTACAGGTTACCCTTCAAGCGTTGAAACGTTTGGCGGGCACACCGGCCCAACCTTCGACCCTATTGCCGTAGCCGAAACAGCCGCAGGCACCACCCTTAGTTATTTACTTGACAGTGAACGCGCGGCTCGTTTAATTGAATATGAAGCACGTGATAGCAGCCAGCCGGGCTTATTTGCTGTACTGGATAAACTGATTGACCAAACCTGGAAAGCACCGGTTGTGCCAGGCTATAAAGGCGAACTGCAAATACTGGTTAATAACCTTACCCTTAAATATCTATTACAGCTGGCTGCAGACACCCATACTGCCGAGAACGTTCGGGGGGAAACATTATTAAAAATACATGAGCTAAAAGATTGGATGAATGGCAAGCTAACCAGTGCCAGCTCCAAACAAAAAGCCTCTATTTACTTTGGCTTATTAAAAATTGAAGAGTTTGAGAAATCACCCGACAAGTTTCAGGCAGAGCCTGCACTGGAAATGCCCCCGGGCGCTCCAATTGGTATGCCTGATAAAACCTTTGAGGTGATCAATAATTTTTAAAGCGCCTCTTTCATCCGAAGTTAAAAAGCAATTATCATACATAACAACAAAGCCGTTTCAATTACTTGAAACGGCTTTTTAAATGGTAATTTAAGTTATTCTTTACTCAGGGGTATTGTACAGGGGTATTATATTTTTATTCGAGACTCGTAATAAGCATTGTATTATCTGCCAATAAGTTTATTGTAAAGCTGCTCATTACCAGACATTGGCCAGATGTATGCCGGATCTGCCGGGTTAATTTGAGGAACATTTGATTTAGCCGGAATAGGAAGACCTAACCTTAACAAATCGGCCCATCTTAAACCTTCGCCCAAAAACTCAATATTCCTTTCCTGTAAAATGGCGTTGTTTAAATCCGTAACACCATTAGGAAAGCTTGCAGGTGTAAAAACAGTAGAAGCATCAGACCTTCCCCTAACAGCATTAAGCAAGGCTATTGCCTGGCCATCTAACGAATTAGTACTGCGTGCGCGGGCTTCGGCTAAGTTCAATAATACCTCAGCATACCTGATCACAGGTGCCCAGTCAATATAAGGTGACCCTTGTGGCCATTTGGTAAGATAGGTATGGCTTTTACCTACAGAAATAAACCCTCTGCGAGCATCTGCGGCTTTCCAGTTAGCATCAGCTATTACACCGGCGGGGTTTAAATAAAATTCGCCTGTGCCTACGCTATTGAAATAATCGGCCAGTGCGTTTTGACCACCCGGAGCCTCACTGGTAGTAAAAGGCTCAGAAAATATAGATTCAGGCGTGGTATATGGAGCCTTAAAAACATCAGCAATAGATGCCTGTAATGCATTAGCCACCCCAGTGGTTGCTTTAAATGGCGCGGTAGCGCTTACAATTTTATTAGCTTCGGTAATTACATTGCCGTATTGCTGCATGCTTAAATAAACCCGGGTTTTAAAAGCTATGGCCGAGTTTCTGTGCGCACGGATAGTGTTGGTTGTTGCATCAGGGTAAGTTAAAGGCAAATCAGTTTCGGCAGCATTCAAATCGGCTATTATTTGCGCATAAACCTGACCTACAGTTGCGGGGGCCAAATCAAAATTAGCATATTGTGAGTTTCCCGTTAAGCGCAGGGGCAAACCAGGTTTTGAGCCTGCACCGTTAGCATAAGGCTGACAATACAATTGTAACAAGGCGTAATAAGATACTGCCCTCACAAACTTAGCCTCGGCCACATAATTTGCTGATACCGTTGTACCAACAACTTTTGAACCACCGGCAGCCATGCCGTCAATAAATAAATTGCAGTTATTGATAGTTAAATACGCCTGCGACCATAAATTTAAAACTTCAGAACTTGTGCTGGTTACAGACTCTGTCCAGGTTTGGTAAGCGGTTACCGAGTTTACTGATGAGTTGATCCAGTTTTCGGCCTTTACATCATTATATATCTGGTACCGACCGCCATAAAGCTGCCCATTTTTCAAGGTTGTATATAAACCTAAAACCTGGCTGGAGATACGGGCAGAGGTAGAAAATGGAGCGCCATCCTGATTTGATACAGAAGTTGGCGAGGTAGGATATAGATGACTTTTTTGGCAAGCCGATGAACTTAGTAAAGCTATGCCTATGATGTATATAAATTTCTTTTTCATTTCCTTCAATTTAATAGTTAAAACTTAACCGAGAATCCGGCTGTTAGGGTGCGGCCGTTGGCTACAGTATTCCTGTCGACACCTGGCGAACTATTGGTTGTTCCGTTTGAGGAAACCTCCGGATCAGGACCCGGGTATTTGGTAAATATGAACAGGTTTTGACCGGTCACATAAACCCTTACACTTGAAATACCAATTTTCCTGAGCATATCCTTAGGCAGTGTATAACCAAAATTGATGGTTTTAACCTTCAGGAAATCGCCTTTATACACATTAAAATCAGTTGGAAAAGAAGTACCGTTCGATATATTATCACCAAAAACAACTTTAGGATATTTAGCTACCTGCCCCGGTGCTGTCCAGTGATCTAATATATCGGTAGAGTTATTCCAGAAACGCTGATCGGTTAATGTTGCGGCTGTTCCGTAATAAACATAAAAACCAAGCTGATAAGTTAAAAGCACATTCAGATCGAAGTTTTTATAATGAAATGAGTTGCTTAAACCACCAACTTCTTTAGGGGTTGCTCTTCCGTAGTCAACAGCATCGGCTGTTTGATTAATTTGATTTGGCGCGCCCGAAGCGGTTAAGTAAGGCGTACCGTCAGGGTTAAAATAGTGGGTTGTGCCGCTAAAGGTATATAACACTTTTTGCCCTTTGCCATTAATAAAGATCCTGTCGCCGGTAGCGGGATCAACACCTGCAGAACGAACAATGTACAGGTCACCAACCGAGCCTCCAACTTTGTTAATATTAGCAATTTCCAAACTTGAGGTTGAGTAAGTAAAAAAGCTTGTACCAGGTATTAAAGAAGTGATCTTATTGGTGTTAAAGCTAATATTAAAGTTCGCGTTCCATTTAAAGCTATTTGATCTGATGATATCCGCGTCAACATTAAACTCTAAACCTTTGTTATACATAGAGCCTATGTTAACCGGAGGGTTAGTAACCAAACCACCCGAAGGAGCAGTAGGAACATTAAATATTAAACCGGTAATGTCGTTTTTATAGTAACCTACGTCGCCGGTAATTCTATCGCCAAATAAGCCGAAGTTAAAACCGACATCGGTTTTTGTACTTGTTTCCCAGCCTAAATTGTTATTACCTGTTTGGGTTGGCGCAAGGGTAGCATTACCGTTAAACAGGCTATTTCCATAAAACCCGTATGAGCCATAGTCATTTAAACCACTGTTGTTACCAACTTTGCCGTAACTGGCCTTTAATTTAAAGCTGCTGAATACTTTATCAAGTTTCAGATTATCCCAAATTTTTTCTTTTGTAATTTCCCATCCTAAACCAACACCAGGGAAATAGCCGTATTTTTTATCGGTACCAAAGGCCGAATAACCGTCTTTACGAAGAGTGGCAGTTAAAAAATACTTTTTATCAAAATCGTAATTTAACCTTCCGAAGAAAGAAACCAGGTAATTCTCGCTGTTAAGTAATGATGAAGCGGGCACCGTATTGATGGCATAACCGGCCTGAATTTGATTAAATGCAGGATCAGAAAGCGTGGTACGGGTTAAACCATAGCCATAAGTCAGGCTCCTTTGCTGCTCATTACCCAGTAATAACGATAAGTTATGACTCCCGAACGAATGATCAATCTGGGCTATATTATCCCAAACGGTTCTTTTATATTGAGCATAGGTATCAGCAGCACTGGCATTGTTGGTAACTACCCCGTTGCTGGCTACTGAGAAATTACTTACCGGGTTAAAGAATGTATCGCTGGTAAAATATAAATAATCAATACCATAGGTAGTTTTTAGCGTTATCCAAGGCAATGGATTTATTTGCAGGTAGATATTACCTGTAGCGTGATTTATCTCATTATTAGCTCTATCCAGATCAAGTGCGGGTTGCGGGTTCGGATAGCTGATAGCATACCCTTTATTATCCATAGTACCTATTGATCCGTTAGCCGGGTTCAGGTTATAACTACCATCGTTATTATAGGGTGATAAGTTAGACGGAAGCAACAAGGCAAGCCTGCCCAGACCCGCCGTACTATAAGCCTCCCCTACCAATGAACCTGATGACGTAGCCGCCAAATTCTGATTATCTGAATAGGCCAGTTTGCCACCCATAGATACTATTTTACTGGCTTTATGATTCAGGTTAAATAAGATCCCCTTATTATTAAAATCATTTTTTTGGATGATACCTTGTTGTTTACTATAGGTTGAGGATAAGTAATACGTAGTTTTATCCGTACCTCCAGAAACACTCACCGTACTATTGTATGATGTACCTGTTCTGTATATTAAATGCTCCCAATCGGTATCAATAGGCTTACCATCGGGCCCATTGGTTAGTGTAGCATAGTAATTGGTGGGATTATACAAGCCGGCGTTAACCATGGCCTCATTTTTTAATGCTACGTACTGGGTAGCATTCAACACTTTGGGCAGGCGGTTTACCTTAGTAACCCCCAGCCAGCTATCAACACTTACTACGGCATTTCCTTTTTTCCCTTTTTTTGTAGTCACAAAAACAACACCGTTGGCGGCACGACTACCATAAATAGCTGTTGCCGACGCATCTTTAGCAACATCAATACTTTCAATATCATCAGGGTTAATGTTTGACATCGGGTTACCGCCAGCCTCGCCACCAACCAGGTTATCGCTGAAAGCCGGCACACCATCAATAACAAAAAGCGGCTGCGAACCCAGAGAGATGGAGTTTGTACCCCGAATATGGAATATTGGCGCACTGTTTAACACCCCATTTGGAATAGTAACCTGCACCCCGGAGGCCCTGCCGGCCATAGCCTGTACAAAGTTTTGAACAGGTTGCTGAACAAGGGCGGTTCCTTTAACCTGTGCAATGCTACCCACATTGTCTTTTTTAAGCTGAGTACCATAACCAACAACCACAACCTCACTTAATTGCTTTTGATCGGGCTCCAAAACTACATTGACAGTACTGCCTGATACTTCAACAGTTTTTGACAGATAGCCGATAAATGAAACGATCAAAGCTTGCCTGCCCTCGCCACCCTGAATTGAAAATTCACCTTTCATACTGGTTTGGGTACCTTTTTTAGTGCCTTTAATTACAACACTGGCGCCAGGAATCGGCTTTCCGTCGTCTTTTCCGGTTACGGTTCCGGTAATGGTGCGGTTTTGCGCATAGGCATGGGATACCAGCAACAACAAAACCCACATACTGTTAAGTAATAGTTTTTTCATTGAAATAAATTATGATCAGTTAATAGTTAATTTGCTCAGAAAGAACAGCCCTGCAATACTTTAAGAACAGCATTGCAGGGGTAGAAGCAGAAAGTGATTATGGTTTAAACCCATATTTATCACTGAATTTTCGGTAAAGCTGCTTGTGTAAATTGTCAAGGTTGATGCTCCGGCCCTGGATAAAGGCGGTTTCCACATCAATACTGATCATGTCAAGCGCATCACCTACAGATATGAAAAGATTAGCATCTTTTCCAACTTCAAGCGTACCTGTACTTTTATCTATACCCAGTATTTTGGCATTGTTCAGGGTAATCATTGACAAGGCCTGCTCTTTGGTAAGGCCGTAACCAACAGCCTCCCCAGCTTCAAACGGCAAATTGCGCTGTCTCCAGAAACCAGTACCGGTTAAACCATAAAGCACACCTGCATCCTGCAATAATTTGGGTAGTTTATAAGAGATATAAACATCATCCTCATCCCGGCCCGGCAAAGCCTGGGTTTCGCGAATAATTACCGGAATGTTGTTTTCCTTTAGTACATCCGCAACCAGGTATGATTCCCTTCCGCCTACAATTACAGTCGAAATGCCAAAGCGCTTTGAAAAATTAACAGCCTGCAATATTTCTTTAGCACCATCGGCTATGATAAACAACTTTTTAGAACCATCAAACAGTCCCTTCATAGCTGCCAACCTGATGTTTGTCACCTCTGGCTTGGCTATTTCGGCATATGCTTTAGCCTGCTCAAACAACCGGGTCAAATCGTCAACCACTTTTTGCGCGCGCTGTGCCGGAGTTTCCTGAACTGTGCCGGGAGCAACAAAAGCAGCTCTGCGACCGCGACCGCTTTCGGTAGCGGTTGGCCAGTTTAAATGAATGGCTATATCTTTTTTATAAGCTGCATCTTCCCAGTTCCAGGCATCCAGCTGTACAACTGACGATTCACCCGAAATTATTCCGCCGTTTGGCGTTGGCTGAGCCAATAAAACCCCGTTGGAACGTACCGTTGGTATAACCTTTGAATCGGTATTATAAGCTACCAATGAACGCACATGCGGGTTAATATCACCTGTTTCGGTATCATCAACAGTACCTTTTGCGCCTTCTTCAACTTCAACCAACCCAAGGGTGGTCATTGGAGCTATAAAGCCTGGATATATTTGCTTTCCGGCTGCATTTATTACATCGCTGCCGGCAGTTTCCGGCGCTGCGCCTTCGCCTATACTGGTGATTTTTCCTTTGTTAAATACTATATACCCATTGTTAATTACCTGCCCGTTACCAACATGTATGATGGCACCTGTAATTACAACCGGTTTAGATTGTGGTTTAGCCGGCGAAATGGTGGCTTGCCCATAAGAGAGCGTGATACCAAGCAATAATCCGCCTAAACTTAATATTGTTCTTTTCATATTTATCTTAATCGCTTAAATAGAATTATCTTGAATTTTTATCTTTTGCCACTTTGGCCTCATCGCGGGCACGTTCCATATCAGTGTAATCGTCGGCTACTACAAAGTTTTCTGACTCTACACTTTCGCACTCATATAAGCGCCTTCTAACAGCAGCAGGACGCTGGGTAGCAGAACCTCGACCTTTAGCTTCCATCATTTTTTGAATAATACGTGCTTCGTCTGTTGCTATTGTTTTCTGTTTCTCGGCGTCTTTTTCAATATCCCAGTAAAGAACCCCATCAACAAAGGTTTTTTCAGCTACCGCATAAATGGATAAAGGATCGGTTGACCATATAACAACGTCAGCATCTTTACCTGCTTTAATACTGCCAATGCGGTTATCAACATGCAACATTTTTGCAGGATTAAGGGTTACCAGTTTTAAAGCCTCTTCTTCACTCATGTGCCCATAGGTTACTGCTTTACCAGCTTCCTGATTAAGACGGCGGGCCATTTCGGCATCATCAGAGTTAAAGCCAGTCACCAGCCCAACCTCATGCATCAGCTTACCATTGTATGGAATAGCTTCGGCAACCTCACTTTTATAAGCCCACCAATCAGAGAATGTAGAACCCGCAATGTTATGCGCCTTCATTTTATCGGCTACTTTGTAACCTTCCAGTATGTGAGTAAACGTATTGATATGGAAGCCCAGGGAATCAGAAACATGCATCAGCATATTAATTTCCGATTGTACATAAGAGTGACAAGTGATGAAGCGCTTATTGTCCAAAATTTCCACCAGAGCGTCAAGTTCCAGATCGCGGCGGGTAGTACTACCCTTTACCGCGCGGGCTGCTTTGTACTCTTTGGCCCGTGTAAAAGCATCTATATATACCTGCTCAACCCCCATACGTGTTTGCGGGAAACGCAAAGTTGCCCCTGGGATAGATACACTGCTATTACTGCCTTTCACATTCTCGCCGAGAGCGAATTTGATAAAGCCGTCGCTACCTTTAAATTTAATATCCTCAGGCAACATACCCCAGCGATGCTTAACCAGTTGCGTTTGGCCACCAATAGCATTTGCCGAGCCGTGCAATATATGCGATGTGGTTACTCCACCTGCCAGTTGTCTGTAAAGGTTAATATCCTCGGCATCAATTGCATCTGTGATACGCACTTCGGAAGTTACAGATTGGGTACCTTCATTAATACCACCGGTAACCGCAATGTGCGAATGCTCATCAACAATACCGGCTGATATATGCTTGCCTGTTGCATCAATTACTTTAGCCGTAGGCGAAGAAAGATTTTTACCAACCGCCTTTATTTTTCCATTCTCCAATAAAACGTCGGTATTTTTTAAAATGCCATCTTTTTCATTTGTCCAAACAGTTGCATTTTTTAACAACACCGTTTGAGCAGTAGGCAATTGGGTATTCCCGAAAGCAGTAAATGGATAAACTACCGAACCAACGGTTAAATTAGGCTTAGGTTTATCGCGGGCCGCCAGTTGGGATGCTGCACTGGCAAAGGTAGCAGTCCATCTGCTGTGTGAACCATCTGGAAGTATACCATCACCCTTAAAAGTTAACGGAGATACGGAAGCGATATACCCCGACAAGCGGATAACCCCTGCGGGCGCTTTCTTATAATCAAAATAGATGCTTACCTGGTCACCTGCCCTGGTAATGGTACCGCGCACCTTACTGCTGTCTGGCCCTGAGCGTTCTATGTTAACATCATATTCACCGGGCGTACCGCCTATTTTTAACGTAGTATTGACAAAACCATCGCCACTAAGCGAATAGTTACCTCTGAGGTCGGTAATATCCAGTTTACTAACGGTGTATGGCCTGCCCTCTATCCAGTTTTCGTAAATAATATTATCTGGTTTAAACAGGTTGTCTGAGGTGATCAGGAAACTGGCTATTTTACCTTTGGTCAGCGTGCCTACTTTATCGCCCACACCAAGTATTTCTGCGGGTACGGTTGTTAACGCGTTTAGCGCTTCTTTTTCAGATAAACCATAAGTGATGGCAGCGCGCACATTTGTCCAAAAATCATGCGCGTTGGTTAAACCGTAAGAGGTAATGGCAAATTTAACTCCGGCCTTTTCCAATACCGCGGGGTTAGTTGGAGCAAGCTCCCAGTTTTTTAATTGCGCGTAGGTAACGTTCCTGGCATCCAGCGGATCTTCCACATCATAAGGAGCCGGGAAGTTTACAGGTATAATAAAGGCGCTACCTGTAGCCTTAACAGCATCAATACGTTGGTACTCTAAGCCATCTGTTTTATAAATGTACTGCTTACCAAATTCTTTGGCTATTTTATCGGCCCTTAAAATACTTTGTGGGTCATTCACTTCAAATATTTGCGGCAGGGCCTGGGTTTTGTTAAACTCATCAAGAGAGATATTAAACTCCTCTTTTTGTGTTTTGTACCATTGGGCATCATAATAGGTTTGGCGCAGCAAGGCAATGCTGCCCATTAATGATGATGGATAATTTGTAGCCGCAGTACCTTTACTGAATGAATAGTGAGCCGCTGCCTCATCTTTAAGCATCACTAAATTATCGCGTTCATCACCAAGACTAACTACTACCGAGGTACCCCGTGCAATACCATCATGTATAAGTGATTGCACTGTGCTAAATCCGTTCTTCTTCAGGTCAACGTCTTTAGTTGCATCTGCATGGAAAATCATTTTAGCATTCATTTCTGGCTTGATGGATTCATTCCATCCATAAGCTCCGGGCTTGGTAGATACCGGGACAGAGCTGCGTCCACCGCCAAACCCTCCGGGGCCAAATGCCTGTCTTGGCAACTCGGGCATGCCATAGGTAGTATAGGCATCAATAAGGCCGGGGTAAATAAACTTTCCTTTAAGGTCTATTTTGGTGTAGCCCTTTGGAACAGCAATATCCTTACCCACCGCCTCAATTATTCTGTCCTTAATCAGCAACGTGCCGCCACTAATGGTCTGATCTGCACTTACAACAATAGTACCATTAACGAAAGCATATTGCCCGGGGCGAATATCCCAGGCCCCATTAACAGGAAATGTTTCCTGTGCACTGGAAATTTTAAGCACCAATAAAAGGAAACAAAATAGTAACGTTTTTTTCATATTGAGTTGATTTTCCTCTAAAAATATCAATTCAACATACTAAAAAAATATAAATATTGATTTATAACGCCTTTGTTACAATAATTATAAAAAAAACAACAATAAAAGATACAATTTTTAATCAAAAATCAAAATCAATGAAAATTTATCACAAAAAATCAATTTAAAATTCATTAATATCAATTTTTTTAATAAAAAATACAAAAACTAACAGAACAAAACAATCAATAAATTAATTTAAATGACAAAAACTATTAAAAAAACAGAAAAACATACAATAAAAATAAAAAAATATGCTTTAAAATAAATTCCAACACATTAAAACCAAGCAAAACCAGCATCATCCTAAAAATTAGCATTTCCTTATTCAAAGCGGTTGGTAATTCAACATTAAAAATGCCTGTTTAAGCTCTTCAATTGTCCGGCTCAACTAACTTTCCCTTCATTACAGCATTTATTTACCATAGCTTAGTAATTAAAATGCCAAAGTGATCAGGGACAAACAAGCGGACTTATTACGGCGATTGCGTCAGCAGAAACTATACGCATATTGCTATCTTTATAACATCAGGCAATCACTGAAAGGCATCAAAAGGAATATCCCTGAATTAAAATCCCGGTATTTTTATAATCAATTATGCATCATTCAGACAATAACAAAATACAGCGTATATCTCCGGCCATAATCTGGTTAAGCTCCATTTTAATGGGCGTGTTAGCTTCTGTGCCTAAAATTGCAGAACGTCACTTTAATACCGCAGAAGCACTGGCTAATTCGGGTATTACATTTTTGTTTGCCCTTTTTGTATGGTATTACAATATTTATACGCTGCCGGCTTATACTTTACGGGAAAAGAACAAAGGATTTCCCTTGTTGCGTCTCTTGCTCAGTTTGCTTGTAGGCCTTGGGGTTATGTTTATTTTAGCTTATGCCCAGCAACTACTGCTTTCGCATATTGATTTTGGGCCAACTATGTTAATGGTGGAGGTACGTGGCATACTCATTAACCTCACCTTCTACATGTTTTTGCATTTGGTGTACCAGGGCTATCAAAACCAACAGGTAGGTGTTGAACTGGAACGCACCAAGGCCGACAACCTGGGGGCACAGTATGAAATGCTTAAACAACAGGTTAACCCGCACTTTTTATTCAATAACATGAATACATTAAAGGCCATGGTTGAAACCAACGATAAGCATACCATTGAATTTATACTCAAGCTATCTGACTTTTACAGGTTTACTTTAGAGAGCCGCAAACATGACCTCATTCACTTGTCTGATGAGATAGATATACTATCGGCCTATATGTTTTTATTAAAGGCACGGTTTGAAGATGGAATAGAACTGGTAAATACCATTGAGCCCCGGTTTTACAACTCACTGATACCTCCATTTACCATACAGCTCCTTATTGAAAATTGTATCAAGCATAATGTTGTGTCCCTTGATCGCCCGTTACAGATCAGGATTTACACTGAAAATGATAAAATAGTTGTAGAAAACACCATACAGCTTAAAAAAACACAGGAAATTTCCACGAAAGTAGGACTCGAAAATATCAATCTTCGCTATATTCACCTATTAGATCAGAAAATTAATATTGAGGCCGACGATAAATTATTTAAAGTAAAACTTCCTGTAATACATGAACATTATAATCATTGAAGACGAGATAAAAGCCTCCAAATCGCTGGCGGCCATGATAACCGACATCAGGCCCGAGTCTAAAATTCTGGCTCAGCTTCAAAGCATAGAAAGTGCTGTAAGTTACTTCACCGAAAACGAACAACCCAACCTGATATTTATGGATGTTCAACTGGCAGATGGTTTATGTTTTGAGATTTTTAAAGAGGTTAAAATTACAGCGCCCGTTATTTTTTGTACCGCTTTTGATGAATATTCATTAGAGGCCTTTAAATCTAACGGCATTGATTATGTGGTTAAACCCATTTCAAAAGACAATATCATTGCCGCCTTTAAAAAGGTAGATGAGCTTAAAAACTTCTTTCAGCAAAGCCTTGTTCCTAACATAGGCGACCTCTTGACAAAATTGGGAAGTCCTGAAGGAAAGAAGAGTTTTTTAGTTACAAAAAATCATAAATACCTAACTGTATCAACAGAGCATATTGCTTTTTTTTATATCAGGAACGAAACTACCACGATCGTAACTTTTGACCAGCAGGAATACGCCATTGCTCAATCAATGGATCACGTACATAGTTTACTTGCGCAAAATCAGTTTTTCAGAATAAACAGACAGTACCTTGTTAATTTTGCTGCCATAAAGGAAACGGAACGATATTTTGCCCGCAAATTATTTGTTAGGCTGGTTATACCAACGCCTGATAAATTATTGATCAACAAGGAAAAAATACATGATTTCCTGGGCTGGCTTGAAAACCGCTAATCTTTAACCAGCTTCCTCCCCTCCTACTTATACATTTAAGGATTTGACAGGCATAACAATGTGTGTCAAATTCTTAAATTGCTGTGATCATATCATAGGCAACATCCGCCTTTCGAATACTCTGACTCAATTATAAGGCCTTGCATTGAATTACCACCTGTAATACGTGCAAATCACGCTGCTTATTGACTTAAACCAGCATCTGTAGTTCATAAACTTCCAATCCTGATATTTTAAAATTCTTCACCCCGGCTATGGTCTAATTCAGCCTGAATTATGTCTAACTGGGCCATATTTAGCTAACGCCCGCTTCGCTTTTGAGGTAGTTTTGAGTAACAAAAAAGGAAAAAACATGAAAACTATCAAAATTTTAGGAATAGCAACCGCCTTTATAATTACATCATTATCACTTGCTGCCTTTATTGGCCTCGATAAAACATCAGTTGAAAAAGCAGATGCTAAAGTTGACGGGAAAGGCTTTGCGGTATTAGAGTTATTTACATCTGAAGGCTGCTCAAGCTGTCCCCCTGCTGATGAGCTTTTGGCCAAAATACAAAAGGAAGGCCAGGGTAAAGACGTTTATGTGCTGGCATACCATGTTGATTACTGGAACCGCCAGGGTTGGAAAGACGTTTTCAGCAGCGCCGATTTTTCAAACAGACAAATCCAATACGGACGCCTGTTCGGATCGCAGATTTACACACCACAGGTTATTGTAAACGGCAAAACCGAATTTGTGGGCTCAGATGAAACAGCCCTTCGCCAGGCTATCAGTAATGAATTAACAAGCAAACCAAATGCAACACTGGTACTTCAGGCCAGTAAGGATGGCGAAATGTTAAAAGTACAATATCAATCTGCCGGAGCTATAAAAGGCACCAGCTTAGTACTTGCCTTAGTACAAAAGTCGGCTCAAAGCAAAGTAGAACGCGGTGAAAATGCCGGGCGCACATTATCACATGTTCAAATCGTTCGCAAATTACAGAGCGATCCCCTTACCACAGGCACAGGAACCAGCAAAATTAATTTACCAAAAGGTTTCAACGCTCAAGACTGGGAAGTGTTAGGCCTGGTACAAAATCAAACCAGTGGTGAAATTTTAGCTGCAGCCAAAGCCAGCCTGAACACTGACGCAAACACCGCAAAATAATATCAATAAAAACAACAGATCATGAACAACCTCAGCAAATACAAACAGAGCAGATTAATCATCGGACTGGTATCCCTGCTGTCCATGTCATTACTCGCAAGCGCACCTTTTGAAAGCAATCCGCAGAATTGTGAATTGGTGAGTGTAATAAAAAAGAGCAAGGATGGAGATCTGGCAGAGGAGGATAACAACCTCCCGGCAGATTAAAAATAATGGCGCCTTTAACTACCTGAAGTATTTATAAAACCAGCACAATCGTCATGAAAAATTTAAGCACATATAAAACAACTCAAAGTAAATTACTAATAAAAACTTTGCTTTTAATTGCAATAGCATCAGTTGTTTCTGTTGGGGCTTATGCCCAAGCCCAATTACCCGTAAAATGGACATCAGATAACAGCATACATACATTAAACTGCACAGAAGATGCTGTAACTTTAAAATTGTCGGTAAAGGCTGGCTGGCATATCAATTCACTTCATGTTGGTAATATGGCGCCTGTTAATAGCACATTTGAGCTTCCACCATTAAATCAGTACTCAACAAAAGGTCCTGTTGCAGCATCTGCTTCATCTATCAGATACAAAACCACTGCTGATACTGGTCTCTATTCGGGAAGTGATACAACTCTTAACCCAATAACAATATTGCGAGCTCCAAAGGCAACCAATGTACTTGACAAACTTAACCATATACACTGGGCCAATAAAATACCTGCTAACACAAGTAACGAGTTTATAATTCTTACAAGTAACAAGCCGCTTATCTTTTGAGCGCAACACCTGCACAAATTAATATAAACAACCATCACAAATAGTTCATTCAACCTGCAATTAAATAATAAAACAAATGAAAACGAACAAACAAACCATTGCCGGCAAAATTATTGCCGCAGCCCTTATCCTGCTAACTGTTCCCGGTTTCGCACAAACCACTCCAGCGGCTAAAGACACCGCTCAGATACGTCCATTTCACGCCAATATTCCTGAAGCTGCGCTTACAGATCTGCGCCAGCGTATACAGGCAACCAGGTGGCCCGCTAAAGAAACTGTTACAGACCGCACCCAGGGTGTAAAACTCGACCAGATACAAGCCCTTGTAAAATACTGGGGTACAGATTATGATTGGCGCAAAGCCGAAGCCAGGCTGAATGCCCTGCCGCAATTTGTAACTAAAATTGATGGTCTTGATATTCACTTTATACACGTACGTTCTAAAAACGCGAACGCGCTGCCTATCATCATTACCCACGGCTGGCCTGGTTCTGTTTTTGAACTCTTAAAAATAATTGATCCGCTTACCAATCCTGAAGCTCATGGTGGCAAGGCATCAGATGCGTTTGATGTTGTAATACCATCTATGCCCGGCTATGGCTTTTCTGAACAACCTAAAACTACCGGCTGGGGTCCTGACCGTATAGGCAAGGCCTGGGATGTGCTGATGAAACGCCTTGGATATAACCATTACGTTTCACAAGGTGGCGACTGGGGTTCTGTAGTAGCAGATGCTATGGGCAGGCAAAAACCGGCAGGCTTGTTAGGAATACACGTAAACATGCCTGCAACCGTACCTGCCGATATAGCTAAAGTACTTCAAAGCGGCGGCCCTGAACCGGCTGGATTAACAGCTAAAGAAAAAGCAGCGTTTAAATCAATGAACTACTTATATACCAAAGGCGGAGGTTACGCCGGTATCATGGTAACACGTCCGCAAACAATAGGTTATAGTTTAACTGATTCGCCTGTTGGCTTAGCTTCGTTCTTCCTTGATAAATTTAACGACTGGACCTATAGCGGTGGAGACGCCCAAAAAGTATTAACAAAAGATGAGATACTGGATGATATTACACTTTACTGGTTAACCAATACAGGTGCATCATCTGCTCAACTTTACTGGGAAAATGCTACTAATAACTTCAATGTTGTAGAACAGCATACACGTGATATACACGTTCCTGTTGCCATCAGTGTATTCCCCGGCGAAATATACCAGGCACCAAAAACCTGGGCCGAAAAAGCATACCCTCACCTGATCTACTTCCACGAAGCAAACAATGGTGGTCACTTTGCCCAATGGGAACAACCACAGATTTTTGCTGAAGAACTTCGCGCAGCATTTAAATCACTGCGTTAATTAAACCGGTAAAAGATGGCCTGCTCAATGCACGCCATCTTTTACCACCCTGCTAATAATACCCAATAAAAAGAGAAAATAAGGGATGTTATTTCAACCTTAAAAATGACTAATTCAACACCAAGTTTGTCTGCCTGACCTATTTATTGATTGCATTCAGGCGCATTCAGCGGTAAATTTGATCAACAATTTAAAACAAATTAAAAATTAAAACAATGGAAACTGTTCATACACCAGAAACATCAAACATCATAAAAATTGAAAAAGTATTGTATACTGCTAAAACTCATACTACCGGTGGTCGAGAAGGCGAATCACGCAGTTCAGATGGTCGTTTAGATATTAAATTATCATCTCCCGGCACCACAGGCGTGGGCACCAACCCTGAGCAGTTGTTCGCTGCCGGCTGGTCTGCTTGTTTTATTGGCGCTATGGGTATTGCAGCAGCCAAACTGAGGGTTACCCTACCTGCAGATCTGACTGTTGATACTGAAGTTGATTTGGGTACAGCCGCTGGCGGTTACTTTTTACAAGCCCGTCTTAACGTAAGTTTACCTGGCATCGAGCCTGAAATTGCCCGCACAATTGTGGATACTGCTCACCAAACCTGTCCATATTCAAAATTAACTAAAGGCAATATCAACGTTGAAATCAACCTTGTTTAATTAACCCTTCTTTTAAACCCGACCATGCCTAAACAAATAATGGCAAGGCCGGGTTTAATTCATATAATACATTAACCCCTAACCAACAGAAAACATGTCAGAAGAAATTAAATATGATCGCCGCCGCTTTTTAGGAGCCGCTGCCATCACTGTAGCTGCAGGCCCCCTTGTTATGCTCGGTGGCACTGCCAATGCACAAAACAGCAATGCAAACCCAGCAAAAACCACGGCTGCTAAATCCGGAACAAACAACTCATTAGGTCCAATAAAGCAAATAAATGCAGGTGCGTTGAATGTTGGCTATGCTGAAGCCGGTCCTGCCAATGGCACCCCGGTAATTTTACTGCACGGCTGGCCTTATGATATTAATAGCTTTACTGACGTGGTGCCACTGTTAACAGCAAAAGGTTACAGGGTTATTGTTCCGCATTTGCGTGGCCACGGCACTACCCGTTTTCTTTCAAATGATACTGTGAGGAACGGGCAACAATCTGTAGTGGCCCTTGATATCATTGCTCTGATGGATGCCCTTAAGATACAGAAAGCAGTATTGGCCGGTTTTGATTGGGGAGCACGTACCGCCTGTGTTATAGCAGCACTTTGGCCAGAACGCTGTAAAGCACTGGTATCTGTAAGCGGTTACCTCATTACCAATTTGAATGATGGTAAAAAACCGCTTCCGCCCAAAGCTGAATTTAACTGGTGGTACCAGTATTATTTTGCCACAGAGCGTGGCCGTGAAGGTTATGATAAAAACAGGCGCGATTTTGCAAAGCTGATCTGGGAGCTTGCTTCGCCAAAATGGAACTTTGATGCTGCCACGTTTGACCGCACTGCAGCATCACTTGATAATCCAGATCATGTTGACATTGTGATTCATAACTACCGCTGGAGGCTTGCTTTGGCCGATGGTGAGTCAAAGTATGATGACCTTGAAAAACAACTTTCACAAGGCCCTGTGATCACTGTGCCTACCATCACCCTTGAAGGCGATGCCAACGGAGCGCCTCACCCAGATCCGGCCATGTATCGCAACAAATTCTCCGGTAAATATACTCACCGCAACATCACCGGTGGTATTGGCCATAATTTACCACAAGAAGCACCGGAAGCCTTTGCTCAGGCCGTTATTGAGGCAGATGGTTTTACTAAATAAATAACCGGCCTTTAATGCAGGGTTTATTTATAACTAATTATATTTAAGTAAAAAAAGAAGATGAAAGTTAATTATTACGGACACTCCTGTTTCTCTGTTTTGGCAGGCGGCAAAAACTTATTATTTGACCCCTATATTACCGGAAATGACCTTGCTAAACATATCAATATTAATGATATTAAAGCCGATTACATTTTTGTATCGCACGGTCATTTTGACCATATACTTGATGTTGTAGCTATTGCTAACAACACAGGTGCCACGGTTGTAGGCAGCTTTGAATTGTACGATTATTTCACCAAGCAAGGCTTAACAAAAACACAACCGCTAAACCCTGGAGGCAAAGTAACATTTGATTTTGGAACAGTAAAAGCAGTAATAGCTCAGCACTCCAGTAGTTTTCCGGACGGAAGCTATGCCGGTGCTTGCAGCGGCTTTGTTGTAAAAACCGATGATGGTAATTTTTATTACAGCGGCGATACCGCCCTTACTTTAGACATGACCCTGATACCCAAATTTGCAAACATTGACTTCGCGGTTTTACCTATAGGCGATATGCTTACCATGGGGGTAGAAGACGCCATTGAAGCTGCACAATTTGTTAAAACAAATAAAGTTATGGGCGCGCATTATGATACATTTGGATTTATTAAGATTGATAAAGCCGAAGCAATTAAGAAGTTTGAAAACGCCGGTATCACCCTGTACTTGCCTGAAATAGGTGAAACTTCTGACATCTGATTAGTTAAAATATTATTGGCTTTATAGCATTACCCCTCCCCTTAAAAGTAAATTTTAAGGGGAGGGGTAATATTTTCTATCCTTTTTGGGTTAATGCACTTTATGTACGCTTTAAAGCAACATTGATGGCAGCCTGAAGATTTTCGCCAATGTTGGGCCCACCGATTTGAACAAAGGATATCTTCCCTCTGCTATCAATTACAACAGATGTTGGATAGGCATTTAAATTATATTTTTTATGCACCCCAGCAGCACCTGGCAGTATAATATAATTAAACTGATGGTGCTGTAAAAAAGTTTTAACGGCATCTTTACCGTCAAGCGAAAGTGCCAGAAATACTACCTTTGCGGGGCCATATTTGTTTTTGATATCGCTTAATACCCCCATCTCATTAACACAGGGTTTGCAGGCTATAAACCAAAAATTGAGCACAACTACTTTCCCTTTCAATTCCTTCAGCGAATACATTTTACCATCAAGCCCAGGCAATTCAAAATCAGGTGCCGGCTTATTCAAAAGGTCACTATCACCTTGATCAATCGGGCCGAGAGCAGCATGCAACGACCGGAATTTTATTTTATTAGCAGGCGCAACAGCTTCCCCGGCAAACAAATACCCCGCGGGGTTTATAATAAAGCTAATTAACAAAACAAGAAAATACCTTTTCATTTTTTATTTACTTAAATATGGATGATGCCGCAAAAGTATCTCCAATACCCTTGTACAAATGTTAAAGGGCTGGTATTTTGTGTTAACTAATGTTAAAGGAGCTTGACTACTCTACGGCTGCCTATGAAATCAAGCTTATCAAGCTGCCACCCCATTGGTCATTGGGCTTCATATTTTGAGTTAACATTGGTTAACACTCTTTTATGCACTATTAACAAAAACTGACCATACCTTTACATCACAAACTGTGTAAATTTTAATACGCCGTTACTTATTGTCGCCGGTATGAAAAAGAGACTTACCTTTTTATTTCTTATTGCAGCGCTTACAGCGGCTGGCATTACCTTATTTCAGTGTTATTGGGTATACAATACTTATAAAACCGGGGAGCGAAATTTCAATAAGCAATTATCAGAAACGCTTCAAAAAAGCATCGATAATTACTATGTACAACAAAGTGAACTGCCTATTTCCCTAAAATCGCCATCACCATTTTTATCGGTATTAAAAGTACTTGAGAAAGACACATCTCTGCATAAAAAGACATTTAAAGCAGATATTAAACACCCGCCATACATGGCAAAAGTTGAAGAAGTTGCGGTAAATCCTGCTAATTTATATCGTTTAAAGGTAATGCTGGCCGAAACGCAGTTTACGTCAGCTACAGCGATAAACACTATCAAACTTGATACTTTGAAAGCCATTTTCAAAAGCGAGCTGAAAAGGAACAATATAGATTTACCCTTTAATCTATTGCTATTAAAAAATCAACAAAGCCTTCCAACGGATAAAATAGCCGCTTATCTCAATTATTCGAAAAGCAGCCCTATTATTGAGGCTATTTTTGTCAACATAAACCAGATCCTTCTTGTGCAAAATATTGTCCCCGCTATTATTTCACTTATTTTGATTTTGCTATCAGCGGGCAGCCTTTGTTACATGTGGATTATTATACGCCGGCAAATGCAGCTGGATCATATTAAAAACGATTTTATAAGTAATATCACGCACGAACTCCGAACGCCTATCTCCATTTTAAAATCAACCCACGAAGCATTATTCAGATACGGAGGCATTGCAGAACCAGAAAAGGCAGAGCGTTACCTAACTATAAATATAGAGATCCTGGATAAACTGGATCATAATGTAGATCGTATCCTGGATATTACCAGGTATGAAAGCGGCGACAAACCAGCCAGGCCAGAATGGGTAGCCATCAATAAACTCATCTCAGTAGTGATAGAAAGGTTTAGTCAGGCGGGCAACCACCCTATTGAATTGTTAAACCCATCAAACTTACAGGAAGTTTTTACCGACAGCTACGTTATAGATAGCATTATTTCCAATCTGATTGATAATGCAATTAAATACGGCGGCGAAAACGTTATGGTATCCATAACAATTAACCCTTCTGAAAAGGGTTGGCAATTAATTATCCGCGATAATGGCAAGGGTATTGACCAGCAGTATTTACCATTTATTTTTGATAAGTTTTACCGGGTGCCCTCGGGCAATTTACACGAAGTTAAAGGCTATGGGCTTGGCTTAAGTTATGTTAAACAATTGGCAAACAGCTTAAATGGCGTACTTCATGTTAGCAGCAAAATCAATTCAGGCACTATCTTTACTATTCAATTTCCTAAATATGAATAAGATCAAAGTGCTGTTGGTAGAGGATGAAGCTGTTTTAGCATCAATTGTAAAAGAAACTTTAGATGCCCGCGGATTTGAACTAACCATAGCCGCAAATGGAGTTGAGGGCTGGAGCTTTTTTAATAACAACAAACCCGATGTATGCGTAGTTGATGTAATGATGCCCCGAAAAGATGGTTTTGAATTGGTAACAGACATTCGCCGGGTAGATCAATTGGTTCCCATTATTTTCCTGACTGCCAAAACGCAAACCCATGATGTTATCAAGGGGTTTGAAACAGGCTCTGATGATTATATGAAAAAACCCTTTAGCATGGAAGAGCTGATATTAAGGCTAAAAAGCCTCAACCGTCGCAAGGGGTTACAGGAGTCTGCTTATACTTCGTCATCCCCCGCAACGGAAAATAACAAAGTGGGCAACTTTCATTTTGACTATCATCGGCTGGAACTGATTGATAATGGAAAAGCGGTAAGTCTTTCTCAGCGTGAGGCTGATCTTCTTCAGTTACTGATAGACAATAAAAACAAGTTACTGGACCGTAAAACCGCGTTACTAAAAATCTGGGGAGATGATAATCCATTTAATGCCCGCAGCATGGATGTTTATATTACCCGGCTGCGCAAGTATTTACTAAACGATACTTCAATTCAGATTCAGAATATCAGAGGCTTTGGTTACAAATTGATCGATTAATTATGTCTGATCAGCACCCAATAGGCGCCATGCATCAGTGCATACTTTAATGTAATGCTGCGTTTTGAAAACGGCAGCTGTAGCGGTTTATCCAGCCCATCCATTTTGATGTATCATTATCATTCATCGTAAAGGAAACTAAAAGCATTTGGTCTGTAAAATTATGTCGATAAACAACATAAATAGTAGAGGAATATAAGCATAAAAAGGCTGATGTCTATTATTCAGGTTGTTGGTCTACTAATTTTCTGCTTCATTCCCTGTTCGCTTAATATTGTGCTAATAAAATTTCATTTAAAACTTATGATTATGAAACACATCACATTCCATCATGCGTTTATAAAGCTATTTACGCTGATCACGCTAAGTTTTACCGCGTTTGGTTTCACCAACAAATTTGGACTCGATGGCTACGAGATCTACCTGAACAGCAAGCTCATCTTAAAACAGTATGTAAACCAGCCATTGAATTTACGGGTATTGCCTCTGGATAAAGCAAATGAAAGTGACCAACTGCATATCAAGTATATTCATTGCAAAAAGAATGACCCAGGCACCAGCCGCAGCATTACCCTTAGAGATGAGCAAGGGAATATGCTGAAAAAATGGGCATTTGCAGATGTTGCCGGTTCAGATTTCAACATGACAATACCCGTAAAAGAGCTGTTGCTGCTCAAAAAAACGAATGCCCAACATGAACTCAGTATTTACTATGCTGCCCATGAGCTTCCTAAAGGCGAGATGCTGGCGCAAATTCGTTTTTAATTGAATAACCATACTGAATGAGGAAAAGAGTAAGTCCGTTATTTTATAAATAATCCGGCAAACTATCTGCTATTTCCTGATGTACTATATTTATGAATAGCGGCTCATCAAGTGTGTTTGGCATACCTGGTAACCCGCCAGGTTACTGGCTTACCCGTTATGTCATTCTTCGTTTGCTGGGCCTGGTTTACATGGTAGCCTTCATGGTAGCCATTAACCAGGTTGTACCGCTGATAGGTGCCAATGGCTTACTTCCTGCCTAAACCTATCTCCGGCAAGTGGGGAATGCGTTGGGTTCAACAAGTGCAGGCTTTTGGCGCCTCCCCTCTTTGTTTTGGTTTTGGCATTCAGATACTGCCCTTTTAACAACCGCCTGGGTAGGGCTCATATTATCGTGCATTGTGATGGTGGGTTATGCTAACGCGCCATTACTTGCTTTGCTCTGGATACTTTACATGTCATTTGTACACGCCGGGCAGGATTGGTACGGATACGGCTGGGAGATACAGTTGAGTGAAACCGGCTTCCTGGCCATTTTTCTTTGCCCGCTTTTGAGTATGCGTCCATTCCCCAGGCAGCCGCCACCCTTGCTCATCATCATCTTGTTTCGATGGCTTATATGCCGTATTATGCTCGGTTCTGGATTGATCAAGTACCGGGGAGATGAGGTATGGCGCAATGGCACCGCCCTTTATTATTATTTTGAGACCCAACCCATTCCCGGCCCCTTATCAAGGTGGTTTCATTTCCTGCCAAATACATTGCTGAAAGCGGGAGTCTGGTTCAACTGGCTGGCCGAACTCGTGGCTCCATGGTTTGTATTTGGCCCCCAATTAGCCAGGCACATTGCCGGGACTGTAATTATAGCGTTTCAATTTGTTATCATATTAAGCGGAAACCTTTCCTTTTTAAACTGGCTAACCATTATTCCGGCATTGGCTTGTTTTGATCACAGCATCTGGGCGCGGCTGCTCCCCCGGTACATTGTTCGCAAAGCGGAAGCCGCGGCAATTAAGGCAGAGGAATCAACACCGATGAACATCACCTCCTATGTGGTTACCGGGTTAGTTGTTATTTTAAGTATCCAGCCGGCAATGAATCTGCTGTCGCCGGGCCAGGTTATGAATAGTTCTTTTGATGCGCTGAATCTGGTAAATACCTATGGAGCGTTTGGGTCGGTGGGCCGGGAACGCTTAAACGTAGTATTTGAAGGGACCACAGATGAAAACCCTGACGACAAAGCTAACTGGCAGCCCTATATTTATAAAGGGCTGCCAACTGTACCTGACCGGGAATCGCCACAAGTTGCGCCCTACCAGCTGCGCCTCGACTGGCAAATGTGGTTTGCCGCTATGTCGTCAGCAGATCAATACCCCTGGACGTATAACCTGGTTTGGAAGCTATTGCACAATGCCCCCGAAGCGATAGGTTTATTTGCCGGTAACCCTTTCCCAAACAAGCCACCACGTTTTATCAGGGCTGTACGCTACCGTTATACCTTTGCCAAACCAGGTAATGCTCAGGGCCTTTTATGGAATCGCGAAAAATTAGACCTCTGGCTTCCGCCAATGTCAGCTAATGATCCATTTTTACTCCGGCTTTTTAACCGCAATACTTTTCATAAAGCGAGGGGGGCACACTACTCCAACACAGCCCCTTCTCCCTGATGTGGTAATAACCAGGGTAGTACACTTAAATCGTTAACATTACAGCTCCCATATTAAATTATCGTTATATTCGTATTTATTTAATGCACGAATGACTAATTACAGTACCCTTTCGGATGAAGAACTGGCACACCGGTTAAAGTCAACAGATAGGGCTGCGTTTGCTGAAGTCTATAATCGTTACAAAGGATTATTATACGTGCATGCTTATAAAAGACTTAAAAATGAGGAGGAAGCAGACGATGTTGTGCATGATTTATTTGCAACCCTCTGGAGTAAACGCACCGAATTAGATTTAAACAATCTTTCTGCCTACCTGTATATTGCAGTGCGCAATAATATCTTCAAGCTAATAGCCCGCCAAAATGTAGCCACAGACTATATTGCTGCTGCGCAAATAACTATTGATCAAACTAATTGCATTACAGACCACCTGGTGCGCGAAAAACAATTGGCAGAAATCATAGAAAACGAAATTAACGCGTTACCCGAACGCATGCGTGAAGTTTTTGAACTAAGCAGAAAGGCCAATTTAACTCACCGTGAAATTGCCCAGCGGTTAGATCTTTCTGAACAAACCGTAAAAAAACATATCCATCATGCTTTAAAAATACTAAGAGTAAGGCTTGGCTTCTCTGTTTTCCTCTTATTTCTGATAAAATAATTCCTCTTCTAAGTCAAAAAAAAGTTTTTTCAATCTTTTTTCACTTTTACTTACCCCCAAGTGCTTATTAAACGGTCTTTATATTAAATCGGGCAAATAAACAACCTGTAATATATGGATCAGCAAACACTCAGAACATTATTAGAGAAATATCTGGCTAATCAATGCACCGAAATGGAAAAAGCATTATTGGAAACCTGGTATTTAAATCAGGAAGACTATAATTCTATTAACATATCACATAAACAATTAGAAAATGCAGTTGATCGGGTGTGGAAAAGGCTGTCTGAAGAGGAATCATCAGCAAAAAAGATAAATATGTGGCCACGAGTTATGGCAGCCGCATCTGTAATTTTAATTCTGTCAGTAGGCTTATTCATTTTCTTTAACAAGAAGCAAAGTCCGCCCATAACTGCTCAGGCAAAAGTTCAGGATTTAGCCCCGGGCAGTAATAAAGCTATATTAACCTTGGGTAACGGCCAGCAAATTGTATTAAACGGAACTAAAAATGGTCGGTTGGCCGTGCAAGGCCAGGCAATTATCAATAAAACCAATGAAGGCGATATAGTTTATACTGCCCCCACCAATAATCAGGAAGCTCCTGTTTATAATACCATCACAACACCTCGGGGAGGGCAATATCACCTTACATTGGCCGATGGCACAGAGGTTTGGTTAAATGCCGCCTCATCCATTAAATACCCAAGTACTTTTACAGGAAACAGCCGCAATGTAGAAACAACCGGTGAGGCCTATTTTGAAGTAAGTCATAACAAGGCTAAACCTTTCCGGGTTACCAGTAATGGCCAAACTGTACAGGTATTAGGCACACATTTTAATATTAATGCATATAACGATGAGTCTGCAATTAAAACAACTTTAATACAGGGTAGTGTACGCGTTAGCATTAACAATCAAATGGCTTTACTTAAGCCCGGCCAGCAATCTGTAGTAATCAATAACACGGCCGCCATTACAGTTACCGACCATACGGATACCGATCAGATACTGGCCTGGAAAAATGGCGAGTTTAATTTTAATGAGGCCGATGTTAAAACAGTAATGAGGCAACTTGGCCGCTGGTATGATGTTGATATAGAATACGCTGGCAATAATATTCCCAGCGGCCATATTACCGGCACTTTTTCAAGAAATCTAACTGCTTCAAAAGCATTAAAAATATTAGAATTTACGGGTGTTAATTTTAAAATAGAAGGGAGAAAAATTATCGTCAAATAAATTTTACCAACTTATCTGGCAGCAAGGCTTTGCCAGCAACAGTTGCTCATAAAAAAACCGGAAAGTGCTACCAACACATTCCCGGCCATTCAGTATGGGCTAACCAAATCTTAAACTCTTGAAATTTTCAGTTTTTCACTAACCCAAAACCATACAAAAGTATGCAAATTTCTACTTTTTGTCTGCCTCGTTGTCAATATACGAGGCTTAAAAAACTGTTCCTGGTTATGAAATTAACCACTTTAATTATTCTGATTGGCTTTTTACATGTAAGCGCCGCTACATATGGGCAGCACTTGAACTTTACGGCCAAAAATATCTCTATCGATAAGCTGTTTAAAGAACTAAAAAAACAAAGCGGCTACTCATTCATATATAAATCTGAGGCTTTAAAAGATCTGCCTAATGTTAATGCAGAGATCAACGGTGCCACAATGGATGAAGTAATGCAGCAGGTACTGAAAGATAAACCGCTTGATTATTTGATCATTGATAAAAATGTAGTTATACGAAGTAAACCCAATGCCGCTCCAACAGTGCAACAAAAAAATCCTCTTCTTTATGTAGGGAAAGTTTTGGATGAATTTAAAAAGCCCTTACCAGGAGTTACAGTTAAGGTTAAAGGTGCGCAAACCGGCGTTACCATAACCAATGAGCGGGGAGAATTTAGTATTCTGGTTATTGTGGACGGCTCAACCTTACAATTTTCATTTGTTGGATACGAGCCACTTGAATTGCCTTTAAACGGTCAAAAAAATCCGTTAACCATTCAGATGAAGATTCGTAACAATGATCTTGACCAGGTACAGGTTATTGCTTACGGCTCAACCACCAAACGTTTTAATACCGGCGATCAAACAACTGTAAGCGCTAAGGATATTGAAAAATATCCGGTAAATAATGTTTTAGAGGCCCTGCAAGCCAGTGTACCGGGAATGAACATTATTAAAAATGCCGGAAACCCCGGTAGTAGCTATACTGTTAAGATCAGGGGACAGAACGGGATCAACAATGGTACTGGTACCGATCCTTTATATATTATTGATGGCGTGCCATATCAGGGAGGATCTTATACCCTCACTAATTCATCTGTAGGTAACATATCAGGAAAATCAGGACAAGGCGGCGATGCCTTAAATTTTATAAATCCACAGGATATTGAAAGTATCAACGTACTAAAAGATGCTGATGCAACAGCTATTTATGGTTCACGCGCCGCAAACGGAGTTATATTAATTACCACTAAAAAAGGTAAGGCCGGCGCAAGCAAAATTGATGCTAATGTATATACCGGGTATAGTAAAGTTAGCAGGCTCCCTCAATTTTTAAATACCCAGCAATATTTACAAATGAGGAAAGAGGCTAAAAAGAATGATAATTTTCCAATACTGCCTACTGATAATGATATAAATGGTGTATGGGATACTACCCGTTACACAAACTGGGCAAAAGAATTGCTTGGTGGCGTAGCACATACCACCAATGCGCAGGCAAGTGTATCCGGAGGTGATGCCAATACCCAATATTTGGTTAGCGGTAATTATAACAGGCAGGGAAATATCATGCCATTAGGCGGATCAAATCAAACAGCATCAACCCATTTCAGCCTGAATAGCACAAGCTCAAACAAAAAATTTTCAATGCAGTTTAGCGGTGGTTATTTATATAATGATAATACCATAAATCCAACCGACCTGACTTCGCAAGTAGCGTCTTTGCCTCCGGATGCCCCCGCATTGTATGATGCCAGCGGCAATTTAAATTTCCAGAACAATACCTTTAGCAATCCGCTCGTACAAAGAAATCAAATCAATAGCACAATATCATCTAATTTGACATTGAGCAGCGTACTGTCATATAAAATCATTAAAGGGCTTGATATTAGGGCTACAGTAGGATATAACAGACAGCAAATTAATGAATTTATAGGCACTCCTACCACAGCAAGTGCCCCGGCTTTAAATGCAACAGTTGGCAGCAGCAACTATACAAATGATTTAAACACCACCTTTAGCATTGAACCACAGGTTAACTATAACCTGCATATTGGCCGGGGAGAGTTAAGTTCCATAGTTGGTACCAGCTTTCTGCACCAAACAGCCGAAACCACTCAATTTGCAGTTACCGGAATCACCAGCGACGCCCTAATAAGGGATGTATCCGCAGGGACAAAAATTGCACCTTTATATGGTTATGATAATGCTAAGTTTAGCGCTGTTTATGGGCGTATAGGATATAACTGGGCAAGTAAATATTTACTTAACTTAAGCGGACGTTATGATGGTTCAAGTAAATTCGGCGCCGACCGTCAGTTTCACTTTTTTGGAGCTGCCGGTGCAGGTTGGATATTTTCGGAGGAGAACTTTATAAAGGAATCCCTTCCGTTTCTGAGCTTTGGAAAACTGCGTGCAAGCTACGGATCAACCGGAAACGATCAGATTGGCTCTTACAGATTTCTTGAAAACTACGGGAGTACAACCTTGCCCTACGGGGGTGTACCCGGCTTGTACCCACAAAACTTAGCTAACCCCTTAATTTCCTGGGAAACAACTAAAAAAGCTGAGATTGGACTTGAGCTTCATTTCTTTAAAGACAGGATCTCCTTAGAGTCAAGCTATTACCGTAACCGTACCACCGGAATCTTAGTTAACTATCCTTTGGCCTATCTTACAGGTTTTACCGGAATTACCGAAAACCTTCCGGCTGTTGTTCAAAATAAGGGATGGGAGTTTGTATTAAATACCGTAAACATAAAAAGCAGCAGCTTTAGGTGGACAAGCGGCTTTTTACTAACCATACCGCGTACAGCTTTAATTAGCTACCCCGACATAGTTGCCTCTTCGTTTTCAAATGCATATGTAGTTGGCTTGCCAACCACCATTCAAAAGGTATTTAGGTTTGCAGGGGTAAATCCACAAACCGGTCTTTATCAGTTTTATGATAAAGATGGTAAGATTACTGCAAGCCCAGTTCCCGGGGTTGACAATACTGCAATTATTAATACTGATCCCAAATTTTACGGATCACTCCAAAACCATTTTGATTACAAGGGCTTTTCGCTTGATTTTACGTTTAGATTCATTAACCAGATAGGTAAAAACGCATTTGGCCAACAATTTGGTTTACCTACAGGGTTAACGCAGCTCAATGTATTAACAAGTCAATTAGCCAGGTGGCAAAAACCTGGAGATGTTACTGATGTACAACGTTATGGCGCCAGCTTTGCTTTGTTTACTCCGCTTGCCAATGCCATGAAGAGTACTGCGGCATATGGTGATGCATCGTACATCAGATTTCAAAACCTTTCATTTGGGTATCAATTCCCAAAATCGGTTGTGCAGGCGCTGCATATCCAGAATTTGCGGGTTTATGTACAGGGCGAAAATCTGCTAACCATTTCTAAATACGGAAATCTGGACCCCGAAAATCAAAGCGGCTACTTTTTACCACTCCTACGCACATTTACAACAGGTTTACAAATCACTTTATAAAATAAAAGATCATGAAATTCAGCAAAAATATATTTTCAACTTTTGGTTTACGGTGGTGTATAGGTTGTGTTGCATTATTGTTATCAGTAACTGGTTGTAAAAAGGCTATTGATGTAGGGCCACCACGGGCCAGTTTGGCAGGCGATAACGTTTATACCTCAAACGGTAGCGCAGAATCGGTTCTTTCAGGTTTACTCAGTAACATGGCCGGCAACGGAACACTTTATAACGGTGCAAACAGTGTTAGTTTATTAATGGGCTTGTATGCAGATGAACTTATCAATTACTCCACCTCAAGTACAAATTATATCCCTTTTTATACTAATACCCTGAGCAGTCAAGGTAAGGGTACCTTTTTCTGGTCAGATATATATATACAATTATATACTTGTAACACTGCCATTCAGGGTTTAAGTAACCCGGCGGCAACCCTTACCCCTGCAATTCAAAAACAGTTATTAGGTGAGTTTAAGTTTATTAGGGCCTTTATATACTTTTATGCTGTAAACCTTTACGGTGATGTACCTATGCCCTTAACCAGCAATTATTTGGTTAATAACTCCCTTTCCAGAACACCCAAAGCACAGGTATACCAACAAATAATTCAGGACCTAAAAGATGCACAAACACTGTTAAGCGATGGTAAATACCTTACAGGCACAGGAGCAGCCACTACAGACAGGATTCACCCTAATAAACAGGCAGCCTCGGCATTACTTGCCCGCGTATATTTATACCTACAGGACTGGCAAAATGCCGAAGCACAGGCCACATCGGTTATAGGCACTTCAATATATACCTTGGAGCCAAATTTAAACCAGGTATTTTTAAAAGGTACCAGGGAAGCCATATGGCAAATACAACCGGTTAATGTGGGCTACAATAATGCCGATGCCTATGTACTTGTAGTAACAACCTCACCGTCACAAAGTATAGCTACCCAGGTTCCGCTTAATAATATCCTGATAAATACATTTGAAGCTGGTGATAACAGATTTACCAATTGGGTTGGAAAAATTACCGTACCAGCCAAGGGCAATACCCCTACAGCTACCTATTACTACGCTTATAAATATAAGGTAAACTCATCTGAATTAACACCTGCACCAGTTACAGAATATCCTGTAATGCTTCGTTTGGCCGAGCAGTATTTAATTCGGGCAGAGGCCAGAGCACAACAGGGAAATACAGGCGGAGCTCAAGCCGATCTTAATGCTATACGAGCACGCGCCGGCCTGGCGGCAACTACAGCCGCGGGTAAAGATGACCTTTTGGCTGCCATTGCCCATGAACGCCAGATTGAATTGTTTACCGAGATGGGAAACCGTTGGTTTGATTTAAAAAGAACCGGAAAGGCCGATGCAGTCATGAGTGTAGTATTACAGCAAAAAAGCGGTGGTATTTGGAATAGCAACAAACAATTGCTGCCTATTCCAAACTCCGAGATTTTAATTGACACCAAACTTACTCAAAACCCAGGCTATTAAATCTAAATACATGGCGGTACCATAAATAACAAGGTACCGCCATTAACTACTCAGGATTATTAAAACTTATGAAAAATTTGAGAAAAACAGCGTTGCAAGCTTGCTGTATAATTTTGGCATCTGTACTTGCAAATTCGGTTTGTGCACAAACAAAAAGCAACTTTACCATTCATGGTACTTTTAAAGATATAACTCCTACACCGGCTAAGGTATACCTTATTTATGCGCCATTCCTTAACCAGCCAACTGATAGTGCTGTTGTTAAAAATGGAGCATATGAAATAAAGGGATATTCTCAGGATCCTACCGGTGCTGATTTAAGTGTCTCCATAAAGCAAGATCTTAAAAACCCCAAAAACCAGGTTACTATTTTGTTGGATAAGGGTGAGCTAAATGTAGTTCACACCAATTCTTTTGATCAGATAGTTGTTTCAGGCTCGGGGGCCCAGGCACACAATGAGTTTACAGATATAGTGAAGAAAAACAAGGCAGAAATTATAGAACTGTCTAAAACTATGGCGACAGAAAAGTTCAAGAATGATGCAGAGTTTAAAAAAACAACCATGACCCGGTTCTATTATCTGATATCTTCAAGCCTTAATGATATGTTGGTATTTGTTCGCAAAAATCCGCAGTCGCCGGCAAGCCCTTATCTTACCTATACATTAGTTGGTTCCGGCCTTGTAACTGCAGCCATGCAAGATACATTAGTGAGCGTTTTACCACCGGCAAATGCCCAAAGTAAACTTCGCCATGTTTTGGATTCCACTTACACCACCCGCAAGGCGTTATATGCCAAAGTAGCCGCTGAACAGGCTGCCGCTAATAAAATAGCTGATGATAAAACTCCAATTGGCAGTAAGGCTACCGATTTTACGCAGTTTGATGCTGCAGGTAAAGCTGTAACCCTATCATCTTTTAAAGGCAAATACGTATTGATTGACTTTTGGGCAAGCTGGTGCGCTCCATGCCGGGCCGAAAACCCGAACGTGGTAATGGCATATAATAAATATAAAGACAAGGGCTTTACTGTTTTAGGCGTATCACTTGATGGCCAGGCGCAAAAAAATGCATGGCTCGCTGCCATTAAAAAAGATGGCCTTACCTGGACACAGGTATCTGACCTTTCGGGTTGGAACAATGAAGCCGCTAAATTATTTGGCGTGCACAGCATCCCTCAAAATTTCTTGATTGACCCTAAGGGTAATATTATAGGAAAAAACCTGCGTGGCGAAGATCTGAATAAAAAACTGGCAAGCTTATTTAACTAAGCACACTTAGCATAACCATCAACAAAATGCAACTAAAACAAATTTTGCTTTCGGGCCTGGCCCTTTTAGCCCTACAGGGAGCCAACGCGCAAAACATTCCGCTTGACCCGGCAGTACGCACCGGAAAGCTTGCCAATAGCTTTACATACTACATCCGTAATAATAACGAGCCTCAAAAAAGGGTGAATCTTTACCTCGTAAATAAAGTTGGTTCTGTACTTGAAGATGATGACCAGCAAGGGCTTGCTCACTTTATGGAGCACATGAACTTTAACGGCACCAAAAATTTTCCAAAAAACGAACTGGTTGATTACCTGCAAAAAGCAGGCGTACGTTTTGGCGCCGACCTGAATGCCTATACCAGTTTTGACGAAACGGTATATGAGCTGCCCATCCCTACCGATGATGCCACAATGACGGCAAGCGGTATTAAAATTATGCGCGATTGGGCCCAGGAAGCCACACTTGACCCCACCGAAATTGAAAAAGAGCGTGGTGTTGTGCTGGAAGAAGAACGATTGGGAAAAGGTGCCGGCGACCGCATGGCCCGTAAGTATTATCCGATAATGCTTAACCACTCGCGCTATGCAGAAAGGCTGCCTATTGGTATAGACAAGGTATTAACCGCCTTTAAGCCCGAAGTTATCATACGCTTTCACCAGGATTGGTACCGTCCCGACCTGCAGGCCCTGATTGTGGTAGGTGATGTAAATGTAGATGAGGTAGAAAAAATGATCCGTGATCAGTTTTCAAACCTGAAGAACCCGGAAAACGAAAGAACAAGAACCAAATACAGCGTACCATTAACTGGTAGCAAACAGTTTTTGGTTGTAACAGATAAGGAAACCCCGTCAACCACGCTGCAGATTTTGTACAAGCACAAAGCCCCTGCCCTGATCACCGAAGCAGACTACATTACCTCAATGAAAAGCAGCCTGCTTAATCAATTGTTGGGTGCCCGCAGGTACGCCGAGATGAGCCAGGAAGCAAACCCGGCTTATGTTAGTATGGACTTCAGCGTACAGGGTTTACTTGGAGGGCTCGATATGTTTGGTTTTGATGTAACTGCCAAAAGCGGCCAGTTACAACAAAGTTTTGAGCAAACCTGGCGCATACTGGAAAAGGTAAAACGGTATGGCTTTAGCCAGGCCGAACTTGACCGGGCTAAACAAAACTATATACGCTCACTTGAAACCAGTTTAAAAGAAAAAGACAAAACTCCATCCATTAGTTTGGTGAAAGAATATCAGCGTTTGTTTTTGCAACAGGAGGCCTCGCCGGGTATTGCCTGGGAATATCAGTTTGCCAAATCGCATATAGCTAATATCAGTTTGGATGACATCCTGAAAATAATGAACGAATACCTGGCTTCAAAAGATATGGATATCTTAGTGATGGCCCCTGAAAAGGAAAAAGCCAACCTTCCCGATTCCGCTGCTGTAAACAGCTGGATCAGTACCGTCGGCAAAGAAAACATAGCTCCGTTTAAAGATGAACCGGTTAGCCAGCAATTACTATCTGTAAAACCAAAACCTGGTAAGGTGATCGCTAAAAAACAAATACCAGCGCTTAACCTAACCGAGTTAACACTAAGCAATGGAGTAAAAGTGGTTTTAAAACCAACCGATTTTAAAAATGATGAGATCAGGTTTAATGGCTTTAGCGCGGGCGGCACCTCATTATATACCGACGCCGATTATGATAATGCTGCAAATGCGGCAGCTTTGATGAGCCGTTTTGGTTTGGGTAAACTAAACCCTGTACAATTATCAAAAGTACTAAATGGCAAAGTGGTGAACGTGGCACCGGGCATAAGTACGCGTTCACAAACAATAAGCGGAGTGGCAGCACCAGCAGATCTGGAAACAGCTTTGCAACTGGCCTACCTGGAAATTACACAACCCAGAAAAGATTCGCTTATTTACAACAATACCATCAATAGCGCCAAAGAAACTGTAACTAACCGCAATGTTGACCCAAACAGTGTATTTGCAGATACAATAAGTTACGTGATGGGAAATTACAGCTATCGTGCAGCGCCGCCAAGTATCCAAAAAATAAACCGGATACAGTTGGATAAAGCTTATAACATTTACAAAGAGCGCTTTGCTGATGCATCTGGTTTCACCTTTGTGTTTGTGGGTAACTTTAAAACTGAAAGTATTACGCCATTGTTAGAGAAATACCTTGGCTCGTTGCCGTCATTGCACAAAAATGAAAAAGCGGTTGATTTGGGTACGCATATACCAGCCGGCAGGCTTGTGAAAAAAGTATATAAAGGTACCGAGAACAAAGCGCTTGTACGCCTGGTATTCAGCGGTGATTATAGCTTTAGCCCTGTAAACAACTTGTTGCTCAAAGCCCTGGGCGATATATTACAGATTAAAGTATTACAACAATTGCGTGAAGCTGAAAGTGAAGTATATAGCCCGAGCGTACAAACATCGTATAATAAAATCCCGAAAAACAGGTATGCCATGATTGTATCATTTGGCTGTGCACCCCAAAATATTGATCACCTGATAGCTATGGTTGAAAAAGAAATGACCACCCTACGCGACAAAGGTCCCGATGCGGATGATATTCAGAAATTTAAAGCCGCCTATGAAAAAAATGTAGAGCTGGCTTTAAAAGACAATGGGTTTTGGTTAAGCTACCTATCAGGTCAATATGAAAACCAGGAGCCTGTATTGCAGGCGCTGGATGCTGAAAAGAATTTAGCCAAAGTAAGCGCTGAAACTTTAAAACAAGCAGCACAAACTTTTCTGAGCCGCCAAAACATGATCAGTTTTGAACTACTGCCAGAATCATCAATAACAAATTAAGTATTATACCCCAAATTAAAATAAACACTTCTCGTTCTTTAATTTTTTCATGGCCAAACGTGAAAAGCAGTTACAGTTAATTAAAATGCCGGCGGGAGTGGCCGGCATTTTTCATTTATAAATAATCACATTCAGCGATTATTTATCAACGGCTATCTGGATAAGCATATTTTTGAATCATAAATCTCTGTTCAGTAACATTTGTCACCGATTTTGGAATGGAAATCAATTTTCTTTGTGGGGAAGATTTCACTAAAAAACAAAATCATGTCTGAATCAATACAACTAATCCCCGGAAATTCATTGATCACAGCAACACCCGAAGAAGGACGTATGCTGGCCATCAAAATATCAAGATTAATTATAAAAGCAACACAGCCTGATGCTGCTATCAGAGAGAAACTGAGACCCGTTTACTCAGAAGATCCCGCTATGCTGATTGCCGTGGGGCAAACCGTAGCAACTGAATTTGCTACCATTGCCGCCGCAAATAATTACTGGGTTAAATAACTCATCAAAATAAAAACACCTCTCAATGTTAATACTGAAAGGTGTTTTTTATTTAAATGCTTATGTTGTTTTCATATGCCCAATTACCTGTATCTTTCTTCCTGCCTGATGGATTTTGCTATCCTTCTCCATTTTCTTTAATAAACGCGAAATTACTTCTCTTGAGGTCCCCAAATCATCGGCAATACTTTGATGAGAGATGTTCAAAAATTCCGTTCCCGCAATTTGCACTTTATCTTCCAGGTAACTGGCTAACCGGTCTTCAAGATTATAGCAAATTATTTGCTTGGTGGTGTTAAGCAGATCATCATAATTTTTCTGGTAGGCATTCATGATTAACTCATTAAATGTTGGATACCTGATCAGCCATTCTTTGGCTTTGCGAGCAGGTATCAGCAATATTGTACTATCCTTTTCTGCAATACCCGAAAAATTCACCGGTTTTTTACCGAACAAATTGGCAAAACTGAACACGCAGGTAGCACCAGGGTAAACATAATAGAGTAAAAACTGTATGCCATCCTCTTCACTAAATACCTTGATAACACCATCAATTACAATAGGCAGATGCCGTACTAATTGCCCCTGCTTTACCAAAAGCTGCTGAGATTTTATGCTGACTATTTCTCCATGCTCTGAAATTTCACCGAGTAAATCTCTGCCAAAATCTGCCAGGCAAAGGCTAACTATATTATGAGTGGTTTGGTTCATTTTAATATATATTAACGAGCTTACCGGGGCATTCAGAGCTGCTAAGATTTATTTTTTGAGTGACAACAGTCCGTTCATTAGTTCCTCATTGAAGTTACCAATAGTGGTATTGCTGAGCATCGATTGAATACGATTGCGAATATCCTTAAACTCGTTATGCAAGGGACATGGGTTAATTTCCGAACATTGTTTTAAACCCAAAGCACAGCCTTTAAAGAGGCTATCGCCATCAACTGCTTTTACAATTTCGCTTATAGGGCGCTCCAGGGCCAATGTATCCATGTAAAAACCTCCGTTGGGGCCTTTATTAGAGCTAACTAATCCTTTACGGCTCAGGTCTTGAAGTATTTTAGCAAGAAAGTGTTCGGGTGAATCGATACCAACGGCAATCTCCTTGATACCCACCCTGGAACCTGATGCTGTTTTATGCGCTATAAAAAAAACAGCCCTGATAGCATACTCACATGTTTTTGAAAAAATTGCCATAATTCAATAACACAAAAGTAATAAAAAGATATTAGTGTCTTTTATTTTTATTACAGCATTGCCCTTCCCTTTTACAATCTGCTGCCCCAAATGCCTGTGTACATCCGGAGCAGCAGTTAATTCCATTAATATCCCGGGTTTTGCACCAACTGCGGGTTTACGCCCATAATATCTTTACCTATCGGGAATATTTCGGTATGCTTATCTCCATCAGGCTTTTTGTCCCACCAGGTACCTGTGCTGAATACTCCCCAGCGGATCAGGTCGGTACGGCGACGGTTCTCTGCCAGAAATTCACGCCCCCACTCATCAAGCATTTCCTGATCTGTTAACTGGCTTCCATCGCTCTTGTACAAACTTGAAGAAGCCGCAGGATAGTTACGGCTTCTTACCGCGTTTAATAAAACCGCGGCCCCAGCCTTATCACCCGAGCGGTATTTACACTCCGCAAGCGAATAATAAATTTCTGACAACCTGATTTCTGCATAGGCCGAAGTTATCCTGTTAGGATCTGGAGTTGGATAAAGCGGGTATTTTAAAAAGAACACTCCCGAGTTATGATCTGCATGGTTCATATCTGATTCCTTATCGGCTATTTTTGTGCCGGGCTTTGTATTCAGGAACATCCCTACCTGGTCGCGGATAAACAAAGGGTAATTTCCTTTATTTCCTTTTACGGTATCAGTCACTATTTTCCCGTTAACATTGTGCTGATAAGGGAGATAACCGAATAAAAACATGCCTTCTCTTTTACTGTTGCCCAGGTTTTTATATAGTTTAAGACGATAATCATCCGGGTATTTTTGAAATTTAACCAATGGCTTTCCTAATTGAAAGGTATACTCCACACTATCAACATCTCTGCCCGGCTGCAGCGCGTATTTAGGATTGGCCTGACCAAAATCGGTAAATCCGCAATAAAGAGGCGCTGCATCATAGGTCATACCAAAAAAGTACATGCCACCATCATACTGCCAGTGCGTACGTGCCAAACTACCTGGAAAACCATATATGGTTTCGGACGCCACTGTACTGTTGGTATAATCAAAAGGCGCATCCCAGCGGGTATCTAACGCGTAAGAGCCATACTTGCCATTTATAATATCCTGGCAAACTGTAGCACATTCGGCAAACTTATCTACCCCGGTATATACTTTTGAATTTAAATATAGGCGTACAAGCAATGCAGCCGCTCCGGCTTTTGTCCATCTTCCAATACCCTGATCGCCCAAACTTTCACGTGTTGGCAAATCAGGAATGGCGGCTTTTAGCTCCGATTCAATAAAGTTAAAGGCTTCCTGAGGAGCTACCTGCTTATTACCCTGTGTTGAGTTTTTCACATCGGTAACAATTTCAATATTTCTGTAAAAGTCAAGAGCCCTTAAATTAAACCAGGCACGCAGCGTCTTTAATTCGGCCTTAAAATCTGCTAATTCAACAGGTGTAACGTTCAGCTTAGCCGGATCTTTTATACCCTCCATATCCTGCAGGGAGTTTGTAGCCAGTGTAATACCCTGATAAAAGGCTGTCCATGCACCGCTGGTAAACCCATCATTAATAGTCCAGGTATGGTAATGCATACGTTGGTAGTAACCACCATCCTGCCAATCACCCTGACGGTTTATAGTGGCCAATTCATCGGTACAATCTTCATTGACTGCAAAAATATCATTGCCTTGAATGCTCCAATAGGCGTGCTCAAAAGGTCTTAAAAAATCACGGATCACATCGTCTCTGCGGGTCAGAAACTGATCAACGGCAACCTGATCGTACACTTTTTCGTCAAGCTTGGTGCAACTGCCCGCCACTAACAGTACCATGAGCATGGTGCCCGCGCTTATATATTTTAATTGTTTTATGCGTTTCATCTTTACAAAAATTAGAAGGTTAAAAAGTTACCTGAAGCCCCAACAACAATTGGAGGGTTGATGGATAATAATTCAATGTGCCGTTCCCGTCTGAATTTGTATTTATTCCGGGACGTAAACCGTTCACAGGTACCAGGTCCGGATCGCCGCCTGTATATTTAGTAAATGTGTGGAGATTGCGGCCAGTAGCGTAAACTCTAAAACGATGAATATATTTAGATGACACCGGGTGCGAATATCCTAACGAAACGTTATCCAATTTTACAAACGAACCTGACTCCAGAAAATAATCAGATGCTATAGAGGTAGTAGACGAATTTGTAAGTTTAGCATACTTACTGCTGCTGTTATATGCCGAAGTAAGCACATTAATATCTGCCTGAGTAGCTGGTGTACCCAAATAGAAAGCAGGCATATTGAAAATTTGATAGCCAAAATTTCCACGGAAAAATATACCCAAATCCCAGTTTTCATACCGGAAAGTATTACCCAGCGAGGCGGTCCATTTAGGTAAGCCATTACCTATAAACTGCTTATCATCGTTATTGGCATTGTTGGCGGGTACTATGCTTCCGTCCTTTTTATAAACCAGCAAGGCACCCGTTTTATCAACTCCGGCAGATTTAAAGCCATAAAACTCCCCTATCCTCTCACCCTCTTGAATACGTTGGATATTACCGGGGCTACCTGGTGCCGGTAAGCCTACTATATCAATGTATGGGGCACCTTTATAAATATCATTGGAGAAAGAAATAAACTTATTATTGTTCAGGGCAGCAGCAAAAGAAATGTCGTATTTAAATTTAGGCCCTTTTACAGCACTTGCGCTTAATTGTATTTCAAAACCCGAGTTTTTTAAAGTACCTACGTTTGCATAAGTTTGCGACTGTGGGTTTGGCGGTACGGGTACATTATAACTGCCTAACAGATCTTTATTGGTGCGTATGTAATAATTCAACGATCCTGAAACCCGGTTGTTAAACAAGTCAAAATCAAGGCCTACGTTAAAGTTGATGGCCTTTTCCCATCTTAAATTAGGATTGACGTTTTGCGATGGCCCATATACCTGGTAGGTGGTGCCATCAAATGGAAAATACCCGGCACCCCCATATAAAAGCAACGACTTATAGTTATCAAAATCCTGGTTGCCGGTTACGCCGTAATCAGCCCTTAACTTCAAGTCATTGAGCCATGATATCTTTTCTTTCAAAAATCTCTCTTCAGAAACTCTCCAGGCAGCTGATGCAGCCGGAAAATTTCCCCATTTGTTATTCGGGCCAAATTTTGAAGAACCTTCGCGCCGTAAGCTGGCGGTTAAAATATATTTATCATCATAGGTATAGTTTGCCCTGCCAAAAAAAGCGATAAGGGTTGATCCATTCCTGGTTGATTCAACCGCACCTTGCCCATTACCTTTATCACCGCCGTTATACGCTCCGGAACCTAAGTTATTCCAAAGAAAAGAGTCGAACGGGAAGTCATAATTACTGGCTTTAAATCGTTGATAATCATACAAGGCGTAAGAATACCCTCCCAGTAATTTAATATCGTGCTTACCAAAACTTGCAAAATAGTTAGCAGTCCACTCCACATTCTTCACATCATTTTCAACCTGCTCCTGAGAGGCATAATTTGTTTTATTAATGGGGTCTGAATGTAAAATAGTACTACGGGTGGAAGGATTGAAGTTGAGGTTTTTAAAAGAAGAACTCACTTCAGAAACTGTAACGGCGGTATTTAAATTCTTTAAAATATTCACTTTAAAGGTACCGTTCATATCAAGTTCCTTAATTTCTTGTTGCGCCAGATTTACTTTTGCATTTTCAACCGGATTATTGGAAAAGAAACCTGTATTTATATAATTATACTGCCCTGTGCTGTTGTAAATAGGTAGTGTAGGGTTAAGCGTTAACGCGTTATTAAATCCGCTGTAATCGGCAGTATTTGTATTGGCATATCTCGGTGCAACATTAAGGCTCACCGTAAAAATATCATCGGCCGAAGTATGATTCACATTAACCCTGGCACCATATTCTTTTTTATTAGCCCGGAGATCAACACCTTCGGCATTCCGGTAATCGGCCGATGCAAAGAAGTTGGTTTTACCCGAACCTCCTGAAAATTGCAGCGTATGCTTCTGACCAAATGAAGGTGAATTACTTACCGATTTTAACCAATCGGTATTACCACCATAATCTTGCCCCTGCTTATTATCAACCCTGTTTTTGATGAAGTCATCTTTTGAAAGCACCTGTAATTTATTGGTGATATAATCAAAACTGGTATAGCCATCATAAAATATGCTCGACTGAGACGTTCCCTTCTTGGTAGTAATTATAATAACCCCATTACTTCCCCTGGTACCATAAATGGCCGAAGCGGCACCGCCTTTCAGCACATCAATTGATTCTATATCGTTTTGATTGATGTTATCAATGTTACCACCGGGCACGTTATTGATAACATATAAAGGCCCCAAACCCGCATTACGTGACGAAACCCCTCTCAACTGCACAGTAGGTGTTGAGTTAGGATCGGCAGCTGAAGTATTTGAAATGGTAAGCCCTGGCACCTTGCCTTGTAACGACATTAAGGGGTTATTGCTGGCAACCGAAAGCAACTCTTTTGACGATACGTGAGTAATAGCGCTTGATACCTCTTTCTTATCAAGCGTTCCGTACCCTACACTTACCACAACTACTTCTTTCAGGGTTTTCTGATCGGTTTCAAGCTTGATAATTAAAGCAGCACCGTCAGTTACCCCTACTTCCTGGCGTTTGTAACCAAGGAAAGAGATTACAAGAGTGTTTACAGATCCTGGTACGGAAAGTTTAAAATTACCATTGTTATCTGTATTGGAGCCAACAGTTAATCCTTTAGCAGCAACGGTTACGCCGGGAAGCGGCGAACCGGTTGCTAAGTCTGTTACTTTCCCTGTAACCGTTTTGTTTTGCGCCGCTGCGGGCAGTACAAAAAGACATAACAAGGCAAAGCAACTTAATAATCGTAAAATTTTCACTTGCATAATTGTTTGGTTAATTGGTTTATAAACACAGTCATTTACCATTAATCGCTGTAGCCGACCATTGGTATTCCGGCACATTAGGACGCGTTTAAATTGGCAGGGCCAAAGTAAAACATGATTTGGGCATGTATTTCATGAGGAATGTTCGCGACAAGAAAAATCTAAAAACATCAAGACACATCTGACTGATAATAAGATTTATATCTTTTTAACCAAGCCGAAAAATCTAAGAAAATCAGGATGATTTCACCCGATTTTTTTTGCCAATGCTGCATTTTATGAGAGGAATGGAGTAGTTATTTATGAAAATGACTTTAGCAAAGTTGTGCCCGACAATTAAAATTGTGGTGGTGATTGTTCCAAATGAATAAATTAAATTCGACGGGTAAAAATGGTCGATCATTGCACCATAATTATTCAAACATTTACGCAGCCTAAATTCAAGCCCCCTGACCTATGATGCTAATTAAAATACTTTTTATTAACCTTTTTTTGCTTGCAAGCTTTTATAGTTATTCGCAAAACGTAAAATCTGATAGCCTTCTAAATGTTTTGAAATCAGAATTGGCCAGGGAAAACTTTTATAATCTTAAAAAAGAAAAGCAGATAAACCAGTTGCGGTATAGTTTGCACCATACCGATAGTTCCAATTTTGATGCACAGTATAACCTTTGCTTCAGGCTGTCAAACGAGTACCATTCCTTCAAATTTGACTCGGCATTTGTTTACGTTAAAAAAATGATCGATCTCTCCGTGAAATTTAAAAAAAGGGAGAATCTGATGGAGAGCGAAATTCTGTTGGGAAGCACTTTATTAAATTCAGGTTTTTATAAGGAAGCCTTTGATAGCATTGAAAAAGTTGACACCAGCAACTTATCAGACAAGCTTAAAACCGACTACCTGTTTTTACACGCCAGATTAAATGCCGGGATAGGCGATTATGACAACGACGCCTATTTTTCAAGAATATATTACAAAGAGTCGGCTAATGATTTTAAAAATGCGGAAACTGCAACTCCTTCAAATGAATTCGAAAAAACCATCAACCTGGCTTTTCTCCCCGGTTCTGCGAAAAATAAAAAGCTGACCCCGCAATTTTTCTACAACTTAATTATGCAGCGCCGCCTGCCTGAACATGGTATAGCTATGGTTGCAACACGGATCAGTTACGCATATACCGGGCAAAACAAAATACTTTTCCTTGCACTTGCCGCCATCAATGATATCCGCTCATCCACCAAAGAAACCCTGGCTATATTTTTACTTGGACAGGAGTTATTTAAACTGAACCAGACGGCTGATGCTTACCTATTTATGCAGCAAGCAGCAAAAAACGCCAAGTTTTATGGTGCCAGAAACCGCGCTGTGCAGATAGAGTCTATCCTGCCGCTCATTGCAAGTAAATTGATTGATGAGAAACAACACGAAAGAGATAAACTTTTGATCGGCTTTCTGATTTTTGTGATTGTTGCTGTTTTGTTGTTTTTCCTGCTTGTGATTTTCCGGAAACAAATGTTACGCATTAAAGCCAATGAACAGGAAATAAAGGAAAAAAACAAGGAGCTGGAAAATATGAACGGAAAGCTTTGGGAAGCATCAAAAATAAAGGAGGAGCTTATTGGCCTGTTCTTTAAAACGTGTTCATCATATATAGAAACGCTTGATAAAGTGAAGCGTAAAACTCAGCGTAATATTAAACTCGGGAAATATAATGATGCCAATGTTATTCTGAATGACGTTCACATTGAACAGGAGAAAGGGCAGCTGTACAACACTCTTGATACCGTATTTTTAACCATGTTCCCCAATTTTATTACTGCCTTTAATGGCCTTTTAAAGCCGGAAGATCAGGTTTGGCCAAAATCTGGCGAAACATTGAATGCCACGCTCAGAATATTTGCATTGATGCGGCTTGGCATAGATGATCTGGAAGTAATTGCCAAAATATTAGATTACAGCCTGAGCACCGTATATACCTATAAAATGCGCATTAAATCAAGAGCGTTGGTTCCTGCGGAAATTTTCGAGCAAAAGATCATGAATATTAAGTTTATTGATAACAGGATTGTTAATTATGAATAAAAAAGAATCGGGCCCCTTTCATAAAAAAGGCCCGGTTCTTAAAAAATATTCAATTTGTTAAATAATACCTCCCATTAAAGGATCTGTTTTTGTAACCGCGCCGGTTTCCACACGGCCTGCAAAACGCTCTTCAAAAGCATCAAAACCTTTAAGCTGCACTCCGAAATCGTACCAGTTGTAATTTTTAGTTAGGTTTAAAACAATCTTTGCACTGCTGCCACTTGCTACAACCTGTGTTTTTTGAGGCGCCTTATAGCTTTTATCGCTGATAATAACTGTATGCGCCTTATCATCGTGATTGGTAATATTAATAACAACATTACCACTCAGTTTGGCAGCATTTAAACGGCTTGCCTCATAATCGCAGCTTATTTTAACATTCGGGTTATTGTTATTGCCTGCAAACTCCCGGTAAAAACCATTGGGGCCATAAACTTTCAGGTGATAGGCCTGATTCTCAAAATCATTGATACTCCATTCATCGGTTAATGTATCGCCAGCCGCTGCGCTGTAATCCCATGCGCGCAGTTGTTCCTGTTGATATGGATTAACTGCATAAACCCTGAATGGTGAACCGGTCGACTTGTTACCATACACCTTATTCCCGGCTTTAAACGCTATTTCATATGTTTTTTTGTCCTTATTAAAATGGCCGTCGGTATATAATTCATAAGGCAAAGCACAAGCTGGTTTTATGCCTTTTTCCTGTTTAGGAAAATATGGTGATTGCGTATGATCGGTATTGATCTGCTCAATTTCGGCTGCCGATAGTTTTTTGAAATTAGATGGAACCTGTTTAAACTGTGCCTGGTGAATGCCTTCTATAAACGGTTTCTTTTCAAGAAATAGCGGCCCATCTATTTTCTCGCCATGATACGGACGAAAAGCAGATGTAAGATCACCGCAAATGGTACGGCGCCATTGGGTAATATTTTCTTCCTTTACCTTTTTATTGAATTTCTTTTCTAAAAAGTTTTCGACAAACTGTAATGACGAAGTGTGGTCAAACACTTCAGAACACACATAGCCACCCCGTGTCCAGGGCGATGCAATGATCATGGGCACACGGTAACCTAAACCTACGGCCCCTTCACGAATATTTACATTGGTTGCCGATGGATTGGTCTGCTGATCTTTAGTAACAAAATCGAGCTTAGGATCAATGCCTGCCGATACTTTACCCGTATGTTCTTTATAAGGATTAGGCACTACATACGGTGGTACGTGATCAAAGTAACCATCATTTTCATCATAAGTGATCACTAAAATGGTTTTCTTCCAAACCTCCGGGTTCTGCAATAAAATTTCCATAGCCTCACTTACATACCACGGGCCAAACCACGGCTCGCCGGGGTGATCCGAAAAATGGGCCGGCGGCATTAACCAGGATACCGTTGGCAGTGTACCGTTTTTTACATCCTCCCTAAACTGGTAAAAAACATCGCCTTTGGGTACATTTAATGTACGTTCGGTACCGTTATCATCATAAGTAAGCGGGCTTAGTTCATGATAATCGCGGCTGTTGATATTAGTTGAAAAAGCTTTACTGTTTAATGCCTGGCCGGTTTTAGAAAGACTTTCAAAACTTGCCTGGGTGTATTTGGCCTGGGCTGCTTCAATATTAGCCAATACCTTTTTTGCAGCTGCCAACCTTGTAGTGTTGCCTTCGGCCGGTTGTTTCTCCAACTCGGCTATTTGCTGTAAAATACTTTCTTTTTTAGTTTGCAGATTGGCAATGCCACCCTCATGCAGGCGTACGTTGTATTGCTTAAAATACTCCAGCACGTTGGTACCGAAATTACTCAGCCATGCGCTTTCTTCCGATTTAAGACCGTAACCCATCGTTAATTCATTCTGGTATACTTTCCAGCTAACGCCTTGTTCTTCCAGCCGCTCGGGGTAAGTAGTCCACTCTAATTCAGGATAATCGTAGTTGCTTATATTCCATAAGTGTGCTATGCCCTCAGGCGTATTGCTTTCGCGTACGGTACCCGTCATCCAATAATAACGATTTGGGTGTGTACCGGTTATGCTTGAACAAAAATTCTGATCACATACGGTAAAGGCATCGGCAAGTGAATAATAAAATGGAAAATCAGATCGGTCACAATACCCCATGGTTAGCGGCATATCTGCATAAGCCTTATTACGTGCCTTTTTTACTTCGAGCCATTTATCATACTTACCGTTGTTCATGGCATCTGTTTGGTCGCTCCAGCCATGTGGCAACGAACCCATCCAGGCTATTTTAGTATCCTTTACATCCAGGTGAAACGGGCCATAAGTGTCGCCTTTTTTATTGGTTTGCAGCCAAACTTTGTTTTTATCGGGTAAATTAACAGCACGAGGGTCATTGTAACCCCGTACACCGCGTAAGGTACCCAACTGATGATCGAAAGATCGGTTTTCCTGCATCAGGAACACAATATGCTCGGCATCATAAAAGGTACTGCCCGGCTCAGGGTTAATGGCCAATGCCTTTTGAATTACCGGGGGCAACATGTTTACCGCTGCTACTCCGCCAGATAATAAAGCCGCCTTTTTTAAAAAATCTCTTCTTGAATTCATTTGTTTAGTAAATGATGGATGTTGGTATACTCGGGATAGCTACGAAATGCCACTTTTAAGGGTAGTTATTTTCAGAACGACATTCCTGTTGTATTCATAAATCGCGTCAAATATCTATCAGGCAATTCAATTTCATGTTAGTAGTGTATTAATTATTGATAATGTTATTACTACAAATTTGAACTGCGTTTGATAGTACCCTTCTACCTACCAAAGGTATTAAAGGCAATTAAAATCCACAATGTTGCAACTGTAACTTTTCATTGACACCTGAATTGACCAGGAATGTAAGAGCTTTAAATCTGCAGAAAACAGGTAACCGAGTGGTTTTAGTCACCGGGCGTAGAAATATAAAAGAAAATTGGGCCGCAGGACACTAAACTTATATGATAACAAGCGATAGTATCTGCGGCCCTGATAATTATTTTACTGGTGTTATCACAATATTTCTATAGTCGATTGGCCCGTGGTCTCCCTGAATAAGGATTGGGCCTGGTTCACCTTCTTTACTGTCAATGGCACCGCCGGTAAGACCAGGTATTTCCTGTTTGCAAATGACCATTGTACCATTGGCTACAATGGTAACCAAGCGGCCAACCAGGGTAACGTCGTAACTTTGCCATTCGCCGGCATTTTTAGCCATCATTTTATTTGGTGGCAAAAAGCCGTACACGGCGCTAAACTGATTATTGATTGGCTCAGGATCGCCGGTTTTGGTATCAATTATCTGCACTTCGTATCTTCCTCTGAGGTAAAGGCCGCTGTTACTGCCTTTCTGATACCTGAATTCAATATGAAGTTTAAAATCGGTAAATTTTTGGTCGCTGATAAGGTTGGCTCCCGAATGCAGGCTACGCAGAATACCATTCTCCACTGTCCACTGATTTTTGCCGTCAGTATGCCAGCCCTTGGTATCTTTGCCATTAAATAACTTAACCGGAGTACTCCATACTGGTTCTTTAGTTCTGATAAGCAGGGGGGCACGCACTCCTGTGAAATGATAAGTTACACCATCAGTATACACCATGGTACCTGTTAACTGATCACCGTTTACCTCAAATTCAAAATCCATATTCCTGTTGCCTTCTTCCCATTGAGGAGGGATAGAAAAACGAAACTTGCCTCCTTCGGGCTTAACCTCAGTAATAGGCCGGGCGCTGCCGAAGGCATAGGTAAACCTGCCTATGAGCGTATGTGTTCCTGACTTTTGCACCTCCAACCACGATGGCAGGCTTTTACCTCCTTTGTCTATAGTGATGTCCCAACGACCGATAACGGGAAGGTCAGGCGCTTGCTTACTGGTTGCGGCCACAACCCGTGCCGACGAAAAAAGAAACAAACATAAAATGATTTGGATACCCATAAAGCGGGGTACGCGCAGGCGGTTTAAAACAGGTAAATTTGTCATAATTCATAAATGTACAAACTAACATTAAATAATACATCTATAATTTATTATTATCCCGACTACAAAATATCCTTCAACAGATTGATGGCCATTACCTTTTGATAAACTTATTTTTTAAAACACGATCCATCACTCCGTCTGCATAACTGAGCCCCATTGTAATCTTTGCACCGCCGAGATGCAGCATATTCCCTTCAATGGTATTTATTTTTTCAGTATTTACTATAAAGCTTTTATGTACCTGCACAAATTGATCGGCAGGAAGCTTTTCCAAAATTCCTTTAATGGTCAGGTAAACAACCATTTTATCATTGATGGTATGCAGTACCACATAATTTGCCATGGCCTCTATGAAGATCAATTCATCGTAAACCACTTTTTCAATTTTACCTTCGCACTTAACAAAAAAATGGCCAGCATCCGGCTTTGGGTTAGCTGATTTACTATCCTTTAATGATTTAAGCTCAAAAGCCTTCATACAGGCTTTTAAAAAGCGATCTAAAGAAAACGGTTTTACCAGGTAATCAACCACGGCCAACTCAAACCCATCAAGCGCGTATTGACCATATGCAGTGGTCATGATCACCATAGGTAAATTGGGTGCCGATCTTAAAAACTCCAGGCCGCTCATTTTGGGCATATTGATATCCAGAAAAATCAGATCAACCTCTGTGCTATTGATTAAGCCTGCCGCTTTTAATGGATTTACAGCTACCCCAACCAATTCAAGAAAATCCGTTTCTTCTATATATTCCTGCAGTAATTTGCGGGCAATGGGTTCGTCGTCAATGATCAGGCATTTCAGTTTCATACATCGGCTAATGTTAAAGTAACTTCATAGCTTTCTTTCTGGTCATTGATCTGTAGCAGATGTTTATTTGGGTATAAAAGCAGCAGTAATCGTCTCGCATTTGCTATACCCAAACCCGATGATTTTTCAGCCTGACTGATACAGGCGTCTTTGGTATTGATGATTTTAAAAATGAGTTGTTGGTTCTGATGGGTTAACTTGATGTCGATATAGTTATCACTGCCTTCATTAAAGCCTACATATTTAAAAGCATTTTCAATAAATGTAATGAGCAGCAATGGGGCAATTTTTAAATTACCACCAATTTGGGCATCACAAAATGACACCCTGATACGCTCATCAATCCGGCTTTTTTGAAGATCGATATAGTTCTTGATATAATTAAGTTCCCTGTCTAATTCAATTTGCTCCACATTGCACTCGTATAACTGATAGCGAAGCAATTCAGAAAAATTAAGGAGCATTTCCCTCGCCGGTTTATTTGATTTATCGATATGTCCGTAAATGGAATTAATAGAATTAAACAGAAAATGCGGGTTAAACTGCGCCCTCAAAAAGTTGAGCTCATTTGCCGCTTTTTCCTTTTCAATTTTCTCAATGTAAATTTCAGAACGAATTTTTTCGGCTATCATTTTACCGGCCAGGATCAGCACTACCCAAAACAGAATATTGACAAATGAATTATAAAAAATGGTCACGTAATTGAATTGTGCGCCCGAAACTTTAAAAACATACAGCGTAACCAGCATGGAAACCGGTATTCTGACCAAAGCTGCTACCGTAATTCCCAGGATAAACAATCCTCCAAATTCTAAATAGCGCTTTTTATTCAGCAGCTGGGGAATAATATACAGTGTATTAAAGTAGTAATTGGCGGCTATAAACAGTAAATAGCAAAACTGAATAGTTATGGCGTGCGTGAGCACCAATGTGCCGTTTCTGAAAACAAAAACCCAGAATATATAAGCAAACAGCCAAAACAGCAGATGATATATGATTGAACCTTTTTTCAATTGATTTGAGTTTTTTATATAAAAATACAATTATTTCTGTCCCGCAGTACCATCCGGAAAAGCTTCGCCTTTGTGGCAGGTAGTGCAGGTTACTGTAAGCGCATCGCTGCCTATCAGCGGGTGTTTTAATTTAAAATATTTTTTGTTGATGCCCATGGTCATGCGCATCATAGCTCTTGAAATTTCTTTTTCGGGTTTGGCATCGCTGGCAAAATCAAGACCATGGCCATCCTTCGCATTAGCATGACAAAAATTACAGGTAACTCCTAATCCATCCTGAAAATCATCAACCATGATTTCCTGCAAATTTTTTGAGGAGATATCCTTTGGCAACACTTTTAAATTTGTGTATTGTGTAACGGGAGGCTTTTTTGATGACGTAGCCGCTACACAAAGGGTTACTGTAGTTAAAATACCTACAATGGCACCCAGTTTTTTATTGATCTTCAAAACGGTAAGTATTAAAATTAGTGGAATAGTGTTATTCAAAAAGGTGCTTAATAATAATCAAGCTTTAACCGCGTAAACATTTAATGATACCTCCAGTTCATTTGAAATGGTGCTTGTGCCTCCAATTCCAAAATCCTTCCGGTTTATTTTAAATGAGCCTTTAAAATAAAACTCCTGGTTTTGCTGTACCGCGGTAAAAGGAATGGAAACATCTTTTGATTTACCCTTAATGGTAAGCTTTCCAGTTACCATATAACTACCGTTTTTACCACCATCCGTAATTTTGGAAGACAGGAAGTGAATGTTAGGATAGTTCTTAACATCAAAATACCCTTCATCTTTCAAATGTTTGTCTCTTAAAGCATTGTCGGTACTTACAGTATTGGCATCAATAGTTATGTCCATGGTGCTGTTCTCAGGAGTTTGAGAATCAAAATTAATCATCCCCTGTATCCCGGTAAATGATCCTTTTACATCAAAGCCAAAATTACCTATCGTAAACTCTATTGTTGATTTTTTATCGGCCGGCTTATACTGTGCCATAGCTGCAGCACTCGTTAGTACAATGAGTGTTATTAATGTTATTGTTTTCATATTTATATATTTTTCGGATAATAAACTAAGGGGCCGCCGTTCAAGGCAGCCCCCACCCCACTAAGGCATTGGACTCACCACGTCCAATAGCATCTTTAAACTATTTATTATTCAGCCTTTATTAAAGGTGTATCGGTAATAGCGAGCGAATGGTCATGCTCCTGGTAATTTACACTGGTTAAACCCAGCATTGATCTAAGCTTTTCTGCCGGAACTTTCATTGGCCCCGGAGACGGTGCCGCGCCGGGAGCGGGCTGTGGAAAAGCGGTTGAGTTTGCAGTATGGAATGTGATATTACCTTCTACCTTTTGAATAGTTTGGTGAATATGCCCGTTCAGTACCGATACCGATCCAAAACGTTTCAGCAGCATTAAAGCCTGGGCGCTATCTTCAGTTCCCCATCCCCATTGCGGGTAAATGGCCCACATGGGTATATGCGCAAATACAACAATAGGTGTACTTGAGGTAAGCGGTTTTAAATCACTTTCAAGCCATTTTATTTGGTCTGGGCCCAAATAGCCCAGACCGCCATCAACATGGTTTGTCACATTTACCAACCCAATAAAATGCACTCCATTGGAATCAAAACTGTACCAGCCATCGCCTTTGGTTCCTTTTCCGAAGCGTTCCAGGTAAAGTTTTCCATTATCTGTTACATCATGTTCGCCGGGTACATAAAATATCTTTTCGGTTTTTACACTTTTTAAAGATTGCTCAAGCGCGTCAAATTCGTCGGCCTGAGCAAGATGTGTAAGGTCGCCGGTGTGTAATACAAATGATGGAGCCGACGGCATATTATTGATTTTATCAATTGTAGCCTGCAGCGTGCCTAATACATCAGGATTGGCAGCTTTATTAAAACCAATGTGGCTGTCGCTGATCTGTACAAAGCTAAAATCAGACTTTGGCATAACCAATCCGCTTTTGAGGCCGCCTGTAGTTCTGTCAATCATTTGGCTTAAACCGTATGATTTTAAAATACCTCCAGACATCATCCAAAATACGCCGGTAGCTGCCCAGGCCATACATTCTAAGAATCCTCTGCGGTCTATACCGTCGTTATTAGCATTGTGTATGTGCTGATCTTCGTGGTGAAAGTGTTTATTCATAATTTTTTATTAACTAATTATTGGAATACACTACGAAGAAAAAGAAAGTACCCCCACCTATATATTCTTTTACATGAAACAAGATAAATACTTGATGAACACTAATTTTAGCTACCTTAATAGCTAATAAGGCATTAAACGGCATAAAAAAGCCCCTTAGATAATTCTAAGAGGCTGAGCAAAAGTGATCTCATCAGGATTCGAACCATCCTTTATAAATACCTTAAAAGCGGGCTTATTTCATGCCGCTTATTTACTTGATGCAAATGTCCTTTTAATTGTTATTTGTGTTTGCGCCAATAACATCCGCGTTAATTTGCCGTGCAGGCGAATCCGCCAGCGCGGCAGCTGGGGGTGTTCCCAATGTTCGCTTAACATCACAAAAGTCACAAAAGCCATAGCTAAATGATGCCCCACAGGTAACAGCATCGGGAAAAGCATTAATGCCCATCCTGATCCTACACACCATAACCCGTGTTTAACGCCGAAAAATAAAGCATCGCGAAACGCGGGCCAGCCAAAAGCCGCGAATAAGGGATGTTCATGCCCCCGGTTCAGGCAATATTGTTTCACGGGAGAGAACTGCCACCCTACAGTAATAACAGCGACTACTATTGCAGGAACATAAGAGCCCGGCACGAGAAGGTTTATTGAGAGAATGGCTGCTATCATCAAAACGCCAACGGTCATCCAAACACCAACGTATCCGAAAATAAAAAGTAAGGCAGAAATCAGACGACGGCGCTTAAGGGCTTTCACATAAATATAACACACAGGCATAATCAATTTAGGCAGCATCATGGCCACCACCATGAGGCCCCATCCGGTTAGCAGCGAAGACGTCGGATTCATGAATAACAACATTTGCAATGATGCCGTTGATGGCCCTGCATCTGATATATGGCAATGCACAACGCCTAAAATATGGCCAGGGTTTAACACCAGCAACACCCAGGCCGCCATACTGCAACCCAAAATAGTCAGGCTGATCGCCTTTCTTGTCCTGCCTGCAAGTCTCATTCAGCTTGAGCTATACGGTAAATACCAATGCGCGATATAGTCAGTTCGCTCCCTTTAGCAATAATATTGGAGGGCAGAATCACTACATCAAGTGTTTCTACAGCAAGTGCATTATCAAGATGCAGTTGATCAACAATCTTGGTAATGTCCAGCTTGATGGTCAACCCGGCGCCTCCGTGATGGCCATCTTTCTTTGATGCCATTGACAGCCCGAAAAGGTAAAGATGCCCGGCATCAAGCTGGTTAACAGTTACGGAGCAGACTATAGAATCCCGGTTTCCTTTTATGCCCTCAATCAACAAATAAACTTCATCCGGCAAACTGCTCAGCGATGCAAATTGCAGACTGTCGGTCATTGAACGCCAGCCTTTATTGTCCAATTTGATGGTGGTATGTGCGCCAGACGCATCGACTGTCATGTGCTTTGTACTCGCGCCTACCAATTCCGCCCCACGGTTTGTATCACCCATATCATTTGCTTCTTTATCGTCGTCAAGTAATAAACCTAAGTTACGTAATCTCAACTTAGTTTTTGCAAGCGCAGGCACCGTAACGCCTGAATCAGGCTCAGCATAATCATAATTCAATTGGCTGATATCGTTAACCATCGCAGGTGTATATTCCCACGGAGTCGAATCCGGGTTTGGCATGACAAATTTCCTGTCCCCGTTGGCAGTCGGGCCGTTGAGCCAGTTCGCATCGGTGGGGTTTTGGTTGTGCGCGTTATTCCACGCGGCCCACATCCTGTCAATATTGCAATGATGCAGGTAAAATATCGGATCAAGCGAAGCCATTTGCGGATTACCCATCACACCGTCGTCCCCATTGGGAAATTGGCCACCAATATTAGTGTGAACCCCGTTATGTGGATTGTACTCAAGACCGCCGAAAAGTGGAGGGCTTTCGAAATTGCTGAAGCCGGTCTCACCGCCACCGTAGTCGCCGGAGCTCCCGCTGCTATTACCTCCTGTATAGACCGTACTTTGCTGACATTGCTGATTAATTTGCGTAGGGCCGATACGAATAAAAATATTGCCATCGTTCAATGGCCCGAACCTTGCTTTAACGAAAAGCGGATTTGGAGTACCGTCAGGCATATTTTGCTGCGCGAAAGCAGGCGGCATTTTAAATTGCCCTGTTCCAAAATAATTCCAGTACGGCAATGTCCAATCGGACGGGGCACCCGGCAGGCTCTTTATGGCAGCCCGCATAACATTCTCAAAAGCATATAAATAACCACGATGCCAGGGCGGGAAAAACCAGGTGCCGTGCTGGCACTGATCCCAGTATTTCTTCATCACTTCGCCAGTTGGCAGATCGGTGGTCGGTACAGCAGGGGGAGCCGGAATATCCCACCAGTTGGGATATCCGCGCGGCAGCGGTTTTGTGGGATCATCATCTTCAAACAACAGTTGAGCGTGCATAGCGGCGAAGAACCACCAACTGGTGAGATCGTTGAATTTGCGTGACTGCATTACACGAACTCCTTTGGCGTACCACAAAAGGTCTGGGTTATCAAATGTTCCGCCTTTGTTCCAGGCGTTATTTCTTGTCAGTGTTGGCATGGCTATATCTTTGGTTTAGGTTTGAATTAATATTATTGTTTAACAGCGTAAAAGGAAACTACAACTCCTGCCTGGCTTACACTACCCTGGCCTCTTTGTATCCTATGAATTAATTGCTGTCGCGAAAATTATTTCCCACTGTTTGGAAATTTCCTGCCAATGATACTTTATGTGTGTGGCATTTCGGAAGCAAAGCTTTTCCTTTTCTTGCAGCTTTTCGGGATTGGCCCATGCCTCTTCCAGATATTCCGCAATGGTTTCAGGTTTTACAATGTACTCGTTGATATTTGAATAGGGGTTTACAAGGCGTAATGTGTAGGGCATTAGCCAGGCACAATCACCCCAGAGTTCATGGCCGCTCGTATGGTTAGGCACCATCTGGGCGAGCCCAGCTGCAGCTTGTTCGAAGCTTAGCAACCCCCAGCCTTCACTCGACGCAGTATTAATTCCAATATTTGCAGCATTGAATATATGATTAAGCGTCGTTAAGTTAACTCGAGGCGGCTGATCGGAATCAGTTGAGAAAATCAGTCTATCTGAAATATTATATCGTTCTGCAAGTAATTTGATATTCCAGCCAATGTCGTTCATTCCCATGTGAAGATGAAGAAAAACGTTTTGCGGTTTATCTTCTGCAAAAAGTGCAAAGCCTTCCATGGTTAAGTCAATACGTTTTCGTGGTTGGTTTCGATTCGCGTTAAGAACTATGAAGCCATCTTGAACTGCTGTATTTTCCGACGGGAAAATTATGTGGCGGGCTTTTTTCCTGGCTACTGCCCTGTCTTTTGTCAATGGGTAGAATACTTCCGCATCCACTCCATGCGGGATTACCAGTATTTCAGGAGTATCCCCTGCATTGCCTTTCACATGCGCTTCGAGGTAAGCCGATTTTGCAAATTCAGTATATACAGCGAGCCTGGTTGCCGTCTTTAAACGTTGGGGCAGAACCAAATCTATATCTTCCGAATTAAACGACGCATACACTATTGTTGGAATCAGCGGGAAAGACTTTAACACCTCAAAGTATTTTACCAATACCCAGGGATCCTGAAGCATAAATATCAGATTGGGGTTTAGGTCTTTTATTAATTCGGCAAGGCGATTTTCTCCGGTATCATATCCTCCAACTGCAGCGGGAAATATCTTCCACGGCCAATCATGCGGGTCGCCAAAAAAATTAGTGCCTAATTGAACCAACTCATACTGTTCAACCAACGGCTTAAAAATCTCATAGATGACGCGGGCAAAACCAGTGTTTGAAACAGCATCTCCAATAATTAGAATCTTTGGCTTTTTCAAGTGTAGAATAATATATTAGAATAGAATAATACGTGATACTTAGATTTTTAAATCAAGTATCACGTAAAACGGCTCAATGCCCCATCTTAAAGTTGCCTGGCTGTAACTTCAATTACGTACTCAAAACCTTCCTGAGCAGCGAACGACGAAAAACCACAGAAAGATGTCTCAGAAACTATTTGCCAGCCTACCGGCCCGGCTCCCTTAAGTGATTGAGTTTGACCTGGTTTAAGCGTACCTGAACCCATTTGGTCAGATCCGAAACTAATTGAGTGGTCTTTCAGACCGTTTTTGATAACGATTGCCATTGTGTTTTTTGTTTAGGTTAAAGAATAATTATTAATACTTTTTAAGTACCTATCAAAGATAGTATTATGCGCAACATTTTGATTAATTTTTATTATTTATTTATATTTTTAATATTTAACTGTACAAGTAATAGTTTTCCGGTATTTTTCATAAATTATAATATATCACGCTGCTCATAAGCGGTCTTGCAGACATCCGTAATTAACAAGAGGCGTGAGGACGGATTCGAACCGTCGTAAAGGTTTTTGCAGACCCTCGCCTGAGCCGCTCGGCCACTCCGCCAATTAAAATTTCAGGTGAATCGTTTTTTTGCATGTTCATCAGTTGCCGATATTTCTTTTCAATGCCAGTGGGTATTGCTTAGCAACACGATTAAGTTTTACATAAACCGAATCTTTATGCTCATCAATTCCTTTTAAAACAAAATGCCCAGGACTTAGCCAACTATAGTTGAGTAACAGCTTTTGACTGGTATCTGCACGGTTTCTTAGCGTTAATATTTGTTTAACCGTATCAGCCTCGTAACCATAAAACAACCTGCCGATATTGCCATAATATTCTGTGGTACGTATTTTATTTTGCGTGTAAAGCTTAAATGGTTTTCCCACTTTAATGCTAATGGTATTAAATTTTTCAAATACTACATTCTGCCAGCGCAATGTATCATTAGGAGCATAAGATATAACCCGGTTGTTTATCCTGAATTCATCCACATTATACAATCCCGTAAAACTTTGAATACCTGCATCAAGCGGCAGCTTAAAGGTTTTTCCGGCCACGTATAGCTTTTCGTAATGATAACCCCGGTAAAAAATAAAAACAAAAATAAAACCGACCTTAAGTATAATTCGCCCTGTTCTTTTCCATTGCTGCTGAATGGCAGGTGATAAAACATGACTGATGGATGCTTCCTGGTGCTGGATGAGGAGCCGCCAAAATTTATCCGCATCCTTTGCCAGCAGCAACAGAGATAACAAGAGCAAATGAAGGCTTGCCAGTTCAACCCCGGCATCATATCCTATATTTACAAACCAGATGGGAAGCAGGATAGTAATCATCATGAGCGCGCCAAGCGTAGCCGTGCGCCTGAAAAGAATGAGCACTGTGGCAGTAAGTTCAAATATACCTGCAAACACCTCAAAAAATGGCGACACACCAGTAGTGAGCCAGTAAAGTTTGCCGGGCGTAAAATCGCCAAGATTGGTATTCAGTTGGCTAATGGTTGGGAATGGCATTTGAACAGGGAACACTTTGGCAATGGCAAACCATGACATCCTCAAAGCAACCTGGTATCTTACCAATATAAAGAACCAATTATAAAGCCTACTATCGTCGGTATGGTTGTTCAGAACATTTTTATCAGCATTGATCTTTTTTTCAATCAGTAGCCAAACATTACCGGCTATAAAACAGAGCAGTAAAGTAACAAACCAGCCCAGATAATTTTTTCCTTCATGGTTCCTGAAGAACCAGGGATTATTCTGACTGATCACATCAAGCCAGCGCCATGGGTAATTTACCACCGAAAAGCCCGCATCAAAATCCTGACTGTAAAAAGAAGGAACAAGCGGTATAACTGTTAAGGCTGCATAAACAATAAATGTTCTTAAGAGAAGGCGGTGATACCATTTCCACTCCGGGCCGGCAAAATCACTTAAAGTACTCATTAGCCTAACCTTTTATTAACCTCATTCCAGTTCACTACATTCCACCATCCGGCAACGTACTCATTACGCCTGTTTTGATATTTGAGGTAATAAGCGTGCTCCCATACATCCAGCGCCAGCAAGGGAGTGCCTTTTACAGCCGCATTATCAAACAGAGGGTTGTCCTGGTTAGCTGAGGAAGTAATGGTCAACTTACCGTTAGTATTAATCAGCCACACCCACCCTGAACCAAAACGCGATAGTGCGGCTTGCGTAAACTGTTCTTTAAACTGATCAAACGTTCCAAACGCAGAGGTTAAAGCGTCATTAATTTTACCGACCGGCTCAGTTGTGTTGGGAGTTAAGCTTTGCCAAAAGAAATTATGGTTCCATGCACCGCCACCATTATTGCGTGCTTTGGATGAAAGCTGCGAGGCATGGTCAAAAAATTCTTTTTCGGTAGTAAAAGTCAGTTTCTCGGCAAGTATAGCTTCATTTACATTTTTGATGTAAGCCGCATGGTGCTTGGTATAATGAATCTCGTTGGTAAGCGCATCAATATGAGGTTCTAACGCTTTGTAATCAAACCCAAGCGGAACTTGTGTAAATTTCAACACATCAGCTTCAGGCACCTCCTTTACAGCTGTATGATTATTTGCCCTGGCCTTGTCGGCACTAAACAGCAACGGGCCAGCCACAGCAATAGCTGCACCTGCCTTTAAAGCATTCCCAATGAATTGTCTGCGATCATTATTTTTCATAATAGTATTGATTTTAATTATTTGATAAAACATTAAAGAAAGCTGCCCGGCAAAAACCGGGGCAGCTTCCTGAGCACACTAATTAAACCACCTGTTTTTATTAGTTATGAGTTAATACTGTTGCGCCAATAACTGCACTGCCTGGTGTGCCATTAATGTAAATGGTATATATTTTACCCGCAGTTAAGGTTACCTGCGTTAGCTTGTTATCAAGTATAGCTACAGCTGTTTGATCGGCTGTTTGGTTCACTGAAAAATCAACTACACCGGCATCAACTGAAACAAACGGACCTATTGACCACGTATTTAATCCAGTACCTGATAAAACAGAACCACCTGCCCTACCATACACCGTATTGGTGAACAGGGCTGTTTGTCCCTTTATACCAAAATCAACCGCGGCTGCACCTGGTGCAAGGTTTACAAACCTTACTTTAGCCTTTCCTTGCGCGGGCGCAGCAAGATCATCGTAGAAAAGGATCAGCGAATCGGCCGTTGCCTTCGTGTTTTTCACCGCGAATACGGTATGATAATAGTTGGCTATGGGGCCATTGGGGCCGCCTGAAGATGAAAACGTAGCGCTGTTACCAAACTGTCGCGATGCTTTGTAAGAAGTATTTGTGCCTTCCGTAAAGTTGATCTGCACGTCTCCAAATTGTGTATCCAGGTAATCGGTTTTGGTATTGATGGCTACAGCGGCCTTGGTTACCTGTGTGGTATAGGTCCAGAATTGGATACTTGTATTTACCGGCCTTGCATTTACAAAACTGATGTGCGCGGCAAGCGCAGGCCTGTCGGCATTGTTTATATTCAGATAATCCGTCTTTTTGCAGGAAGCGGTAAAGAATAAGATTATCGCGAATAGTAAGGGTAATAGATATGGCGCCTGTTTAAACAAAGACCCATATATTTTATATTGATGATTATTCATGATATTGAGCTTATAAATGAGCAGATAGTTTAATAAAGGGTTGTATACCCGCGCTGCCGTTCTGTATGCCCACAACCGTTGGGTTACGCAGGCCGGCAATAGATGGGTCAGTATAGTCGCCCAGGATATTGAATACATTATTGACCCCGGCGGTAGCCTGTATTTTGGCGGTGAACTTGTAACCAACTGATAGATCAGTTACCCAGATAGGTTTCAGGTTCTGGTAAAAGTAAACCGGGTTAAGCGGATCGGCCGCACTAAGCAGCGATGCTGTGGTTACCTTGCCAAAGTAAACTGTGCGCAGTAAAAACGTAAATTTATCAAGGCTGTAAATACCCTGCAGATTGATCTTTTGTGCCGGGATATTGGTTGTAACCCTGGCCCGTTCTCCAGGGCTCAATATCACATTTTTATAAGCCTCCAATCCTTTTGGAGTATTTACTTTGGTCACTTCGTTTTTGGAAAAATTTCCGCCAAATAAAAAGTTGATATTACCTTTATTCAACAGCACATTATAGCTGCCAGTAAATTCTACCCCTTTGGTTCGGGTGCTGAACTCATTGTAAAAGAAATTGGCCTGGGCTGCACCCGTTTGCTGAAAAAGCGTTTTTACATCAGCAGGGAGATTGGCATCACTTGACGTAAAATTACCGGTATTGCCCACCCTGTTATCAATGTTGATCAGGTAAGCATCTACCGTTAGTTCGATATTACTGCCGGGTGCCGAGGTTAGGCCCAGCGCGTATCCTTTTGATTTTTCGGGTGATAGTTTAGGGATGCCTAAGGCCCTCGCTGCCGCGCTTTGATTAGATGCGGTTAAAATATCAACACCCCTGCCCTGCTGGAAAGTTGTAGAAACAGATGTATAATAAGATTGTGCTAAATCAGGCGCACGAAAGCCCGTATTGGCCGATCCGCGAATATTCAGCCATCTTGCAAAGCTGTAGCGGGTGGCCGCTTTCCAGGTAAACACGTTGCCGAAATCAGAAAAATACTCCGCGCGACCGGCACCTGATACCAACCAGGCCTTGGTTACGTTCAGTTCCACATCGGCATAGCCGGCGGTTACGGAGCGGCTCACATTCACCGCATTTTCGGGCCGGAAGCCCAGATGGATCTGCGAACCGGCCGCCAGTCCGTTTAGCGAGGTCACTCCTGCATTTGATAAATAAGGGATGCCCCCCACCGTCGTGTCCACATCAACAATGGTGCGCTGATCTGCTTTAGAATAAGACCCCTCTTCGCCTGCGATGATCTGAAAACTTTCAATCCGGTGCTGTGCACCAAAGGCGATGTTTAGCCCCTTTAAAATTTTATCAAAATAGCGGTTAAAGTCTAACCCGGTTGTATTCTGACCTGCATTATACCTACCCGCATCAAAACTGGTCGGACTTTTAAGCCCGAAGCTGGCATTTAACGAATTATCTACCCGGTTGGTAAAACTGTTTCTTCCGTAAACATTGGACAGATCTACATTCCAATTCCCTACTTTACCTTTTATACCTACAGCTATGGAACCATCTACAATATTGTTTTCCATGGCCGGTAAAAAGCCATCGGGGTAAATGAAATTATTATTCCTTGATGTCCATCCCGGTAAGCGGTAAACCGCTGTAAACTGTGAGTTGCGGCTGCTGATGCCACCGAATGCGTAAATATCCGTGGTTTTGTTTAACGGAAGAGCAGCATTAAAGGATAATAAAGCATCCTGGCCAGGATTAGACCCACTGGCACGCTGGTCAAAAAAATGACGGTCTATACCACGGCTTTTTAAAATAGCGTCATCAATTTCTTTGGTGTAAATGGCATCATAGCCACGGGTGTTGGCTCCGCCACCATAAATGGGGCCGTTATACAAGCCGGCATCAGCCTTGCCTGCTGGCAGTGAAATTGCTTGTGTTGCATATTCGGCAGTGGCATTAATGTAGCCGCCGGTGTTACCTAAACCTACGCCATAATTAACGCTGGTACGGGTTGTTGCTCCATCGCCGCGCCTGCGGATACTTCCAGAGGTGGTAACGGCCAGGTCATCTGTTTTTTTCTTTAATACGATATTGATAACGCCAGCTATAGCGTCAGATCCGTATTGAGCTGCTGCACCGTCGCGCAGAATCTCGATCCTGTCAATAGCTCCTGAGGGAATTGAGTTTAGATCATATCCGGTGGACCCGTTACCAAGGCCGCCATAATTAACATTGGCGCTTTTGTGCCTGCGTTTACCGTTCACTAATACCAACACCTGGTCGGGACCCAAACCGCGAAGCTGGGCCAGGCTTAATGCCGAACCTGCATCACCGGCATTGCTCCCATTAACAGAGTGGAATGATGGCGATATATATTGCAGCAGCTGGGTTACGCTCACCTGCGGGGCCGATTCCAATAGAGGCTTTATATCAATAACATCAACAGCCGAGGCGGAATTGAGCTTAGTACGGTTAGCATTTCTTGAACCAACTATCTGTACCTCGTTAAGTGCGTTGCCTGCGGGTTTAAGCGCTATTTTAAATTCTTTTAAGCCATCAATTTCAACTTCCTGATTTTCATATCCTAAAAAGGAAAACACCAGGTACTTGCCATTCCGTACAACAATGCTGAAAGTTCCGTCGGCTTTGGTTACGGCTCCTTCATTGAGGCCTTTGATGCGAATAGATACGCCGGGTAAGGGAGCCTTGTCATCGGCACCGATCACGATTCCTGTAACCGTTCGTTTTTGCGCAAATATATTTTGCCCGTATGCCAGGCTGAAAAATATCAGCAGGAGTATAATTTTCTTCATTTTACAATAGTTTTAGACAAAGCAGCGGCTACAGCAGGTAACAAATCCTGCTTCACGTACTATACGCCTGTCTTTTGATTAATTAATTATTTAATAGGGGATTATTTTTCAGTTTGAGGTGAGTTTTTGCTTAAAACGATCATCGGTAAGTGCTTTCAAAAATTCAACAATATCATCCACTTCGCCCTCATTCAGATTCAGAGGTTTATCCAGCGACAGGTCGCGGTTGATACCATCCTTCACAACCAGCGAGGGATTGTTATAATATTCTACTACACTTTTCAGCGTTTTAAACTTCCCGTTATGCATATAAGGAGCTGTTACTGCCACATTGCGCAGGCTTGGTATCTTAAATTCGCCCTCATCTGCCTTGTTTTTGGTGATCACAGACCGGCCGGCATCATTCAGATCTTTTCCGTTGTACAAACCAATGCTCTTAAATCTATCGGCAGTAAAATCCTCGCCCGAATGGCAATTGTTACAGTTAGCCTTCCCGATGAACAAGAGCCTGCCCCGTGCTGCTGACGCAGATAAAGCATTATCATCACCATTAATATAGCGGTCGTAGGGACTGTTGGAGGTTTCAAGCGTGCGCTCAAAAGAGGCTATGGCCTTTAACAAATTATCTTTGGTGGGTGTTGATTTAAATATTTTTTGAAAAGCATTGGCGTAGTATTTATTGTCGTTTAGTTTTTTTACGGCATCCTCAATGGGTAGTCCCATTTCTGTAGCCGAAGTTATAGGGCCAAGTGCCTGCTCTTCCAGCGATGAGGCACGGCCATCCCAAAACAAGTGCGGGCGACCGGAAAGATTAGTAAGCCCCGGGGAATTACGGGGTGTAAGGTTCCCCTTTATACCTATACTTGAAACAGCGGTATCGGCAAAGGCAAATTCTGGCTTATGGCATGAAGAACAGCTAATGGTATTATCGGCAGATAGAATAGGGTCAAAAAATAGCTTCTCGCCCAGTTGCTCCTTGGTTTGCACATCATCTTTAGTGCCTACAAAGCTCATGAGCCCTATCAATATAGTTATTGCTGTAATAGTTAGCGGTAAAAATCCCTTTTTCATATCATCATGCATTTTTATTCCTGTAACAGGCCGAACCATTGGCCGGGATACCCAATATATCCCGGCTTCCTGATCCGTTTCCAAACATTACAAGCGTGTTTTAATGCGGTTTATTGGTCAAAACAATGGCCCTCCACCCCTGTGGGTGGCTTATCTATTAATTGAAATTCAATTTTAAGCCTAAAGGCCTATTGAGCTGATGCGTTGAGGTTAACGTTCAAATCAAAGTCGTCATAGATCACTTTATCGCCCAGGTTTTCAAAAAAGTTTTTTGAGCGAAACTTGATATCATATTTAGTACGGTCAATAGTGATCTTTGCGACAGCAGTTAGCTTATTGCCGTTAACCGTTACCGTGGCCGGGAAAGTCACTTCATTGGTGATCCCCTTTATGGTAAGCTTACCCTTAACATTATATTGATTGCCCGAGGTTTTTGTTGCTGATGAGATCACAAAATTAGCTTTTGGAAACTTTTCAGTATTGAAAAAAGTTTCGCTTTTTAAGGTGCTTACCAGTTTATCATTCTGAGCCTGGTCGGTAAGGTCAGCATCGGTAATGGTATTCAGGTCAATATCAAAACTGCCGCCTTTAAGAGCATTGCTTTCAAGAGTAAAGTTGCCGTTGCTTACTTTTACCTCGCCGTTATGGTCGCCTGTTGCTTTTTTGGCGGCCCAGGTAAGTTTGCTGTTTTCATTATCAACCTTAAAAGTTGATGCTTTTAGTTTTTTTACCGGTGCGGCCGTTTTAATGGTTTCGCCCCGACCTTTGGTTAGTTTAACACTTTTAATAACTGATGGTGTAAACGCGGTTAGCGATACGAATGCTGTTAATAATACAGCGCCTGTTAATTTAGTCATGACGGTGGTTGTGTGTGTTTAGTGAACCCGGCAAAGCTGTTACCCTTTACCGGGATTGAGTTTAGTTTATTTTCCTTTGAGTTCTTGTTGGTTGTTACCTGCTATATTGGCCTCGCTGGCCGGAGCGGGTTCTGCAATGAGTTCATCAAGCAGCTTATTGAATTTCTTTTCGTAATCCTGGTAATATTTACCAGTAACGGTGCCTGTGTAACCTGTATATATTTCGCGCACGTCGCCTTTTCGGTCAATGATAATCGTTGTCGGGAATGCTACAAACTTGTTTAATGCAGGCAGCTTTTGCGATACCAGCTTTTTATCAGCCAGGCCGCCAAACACAATATCATACTGGATATTATATTTTTCCTTCAACTTGCCTAAAGTATATTTGGCGTACTCCAGGCTATCTTTCTGTTCAAAGCCAATGGCTATCGCTTCTACCCCACGGTTATGATTTTTATTGAACCATGGCGACAGAAATACCGTTTGATCGGTACAGTTAGGGCACCAGGTACCAACAATTTCAATGATGGTAACCTTGCCTTTATACTTGTCATCACTTAATGATACAGATTTACCATTCAGATCGGGAAAGGTGAAGTCAAGCTTTTTGTAGCCCTCTTTCAGGTAAGTGAGTTTATACGGATCAGGTAATTCTGCTTTATCATCCTTCACAGCATCAAACTTGGTATTATCGTATATACCTGAGCCAATCTCGCCGCTTAAGGTACCATCGGCATTGATCTTACCCTTGTATATTTTAGGACTTGGACCAGTGAAACCAGACAGTTCAAACTCATCGCCCTGAACGGTTCCTTCCAGTTCGCGGCTATCACCGGTTACCTGCATAATTACGCCTGTAAGCTTATTGCCGGTTTGTTTCAAAACGGCAATTTTATTAGGCACCTGGTCTTTGGAGTAAACTTTTAGCTCCCATTTCCCGGTAAGGTTAGCCGCTGGGGCAACATCTTTTCCGGGTTCAACAAAGCGGTAGGTTTTACCATATTCAGCAGTAAATGGCAGGGAGTTTCCCCTAAATCCCGGTACCAGGCTGCGGTATTCACCGCTTAGCGTTCCGTCATCTTCTACTTTGGCAACCAAGGCGGCATCATAAGTATTCATTTTTATGAATACAGAATCCTTACCTATCTGCTTTACGTGGAAATTGTCCCGGCGGCTTCCATTGATCAACGTAAATACAGCATGTTCGGCATCTTTACCCTTAAGCTCAAAATTGAAGGGAACTTTAGTTTCGGCAACGGTGAACACTCCCCGCCAAACGCCTTGCTTAATAAATTTTACTGGTGGTTGTTTATCGGCAGCCAAAGCCGCGGCACCACTGAATAATAAGCCTACAGACAGGCATTTAAAAGACGTGATCAGATTGATGGTTTTCATTTGATGATTGTTTAAAATCAGTTAATAGTTAATTCCCCTGGTGATTGGTATCGGCAACCGCTGCAGATTCCGGAGCCGGTTCGGCTATCAGTTCATCAAGCAGCTTGTTGAATTTCTTTTCATAATCTTCATGGTATTTACCTGTTACCGTGCCAGTATAACCGGTATAGATCTCCCTCACATCGCCTTTTCTGTCAATGATGATGGTGGTAGGAAAGGCAATGAATTTATTTAATGCAGGCAGCTTTTGTGATACCAGTTTTTTATCGGCCAGGCCACCAAAAGCGATATCGTAATTGATCTCGTATTTCTCTTTCAGCTTACCTAAGGTGTATTTGGCATAGTCCAAGCTATCTTTTTGTTCAAAACCCAGAGCAATGGCTTCTACACCACGGTGATGGTTTTTATTGAACCATGGCGAAAGAAACACGGTTTGATCAGTACAGTTAGGGCACCAGGTACCTATGATCTCCACAATAACTACCTTTCCTTTGTATTTGTTATCGCTCAGCGAAACCTGTTTGCCATCAATACCCGGGAAGGAGAAATCAAGCTTTTTATAACCCTCTTTCAGGAAGGTAAGTTTATATGGATCGGGCAATTCCACATCGGCTTTTTTGGCGGCATCAAACTTGAGGTTTTTGTAGATACCGAATCCTTCTTCTCCGCTTATGGACCCATCTTCATTGATCTTACCCTTAATGATGAATGGGCTCGGGCCTGTAAAACCGCTTAATGCAAACTCATCGCCCTGTACGGTACCTTCCAATTCGCGGGTATCGCCAACAACAGTCATGACAACGCCTGTGAGCTTGTTACCGTTTTGTTTTAACAGGGCAATAGATGCAGGGACGGCTTCTTTACTATAGGTTTTTATCTCCCATTTTCCGGTAAGGTCGGCCTTGGGGGCTACGTCTTTGCCAGGTTCTACAAAGCGGTAAGTTTTACCATATTCTGCAGTAAATGGTAACGAATTGCCTCTGAAACCCGGTACCAGGCTACGGTATTCGCCGCTTAACGAGCCATCGTCTTCAATTTTGGCAACCAACGCCGCGTCGTAAGTATTCATTTTAATATATACCGAATCGGCACCTACTGATTTTACATGAAAATTGTCGCGGCGGCTGCCATTGATCAGTGTAAACACTGCGTGCTCGGCATCTTTGCCTTTGAGCTCAAAATTGAAGGGAACCTTTGATTCGCTTACGGTAAATTCACCGCGCCATTTACCTTCTTTAATAAATTTTTGTTTTGGAGTTTCATGGGCCGATAATACCCCGACCCCACTAAATAGTAAAGCGGCGGTGAGCAGCCTTGTTTTGGTTAAGTAGTTGATAGCTTTCATTTTGTATAAGTTTTAATTGTTGTTAATTGATGGAAGCCTGAAAATTTGGGCATAAGTTTTCCATTAGGCTTCGCAAGCCTTTGAAAAAGACACGATAAAATTTCAGGGCTACTGGCTGTTAAAACCAGAAAACATACTGAACCATACAACAACATCGTTTGATGGCTGCACGTTGTACCGGAGAATGATGGGTAATAAATGTGTTCATGACTTTTTAGTTAATTTATATTCCGGCGGCACTATGCTACCGGAAAAAGTTTAGCACTTATTCCAGACTGCTGAAAAGTTGCTATAAGATCATCGAGACTTCCTCTCCCTTATTCTTTATAAATCAACTAATTAATGGTGGGGTTAATTAGAATGGTGTAAAGATAACAATAAATATGATAAATACAATAAAATCTATAGATTAAGTAGTAATTATTTAAAATATGCTTGTTTTTAACAAATTCTTATCTTGTAAACGATAAACATCCTGGACTGTACAGCACACGCCTGATTTACCACCATAGCAAAGCAACGCACTTAGTACAGCCAGGATGTATATCATAACTGACATTTTCAGACCTGGAGATGTAAAGGCATTTTTACTGATTGCAGTAACAACAGAAAAAGGCGCCACCATTCTGTTTACAGGTGTTGATTATTGGGTTGGTAATTGAACTCATGGTATATTTAAAAACTACACGCAGTTTAATTGGTGGCTATCAACTGCATGGGTTAGGTATTAAGTATTTTATTTTACAGGTATATTAAATTCAACGTCATCTGGCGGCAGGCACTGCCTGGCATTGCAAACCATAAAATTAATAGTTCCTTTAACGATAGTTTGCCCGGCTTTGAGCTTTATTTTTTGCTGAAAGGTAACAGCCTGCTCAAAATATTGCACGTTCATGCTGAATGATTTTTCATATTCACTAAGCGGTTTAGGCTCGGCTGTACTACCCACTAAAGTGTAATCATCGCTTTTTTCAAACTTTAGCGTGGTTTTAATCGGGCCGCCATCAGCTACATGCTGAGAGTAAATGTGCCAGCCCTTGTCAATTGTAGCCCTGATTAATAATACAGCCTGGTCTTTGTCAATCTTTTTGGCAGCATATGACCACTTTACAGGAGTAAGTATTTGCGAGAATGCAGCGCTACAAAGAATAATACAGATAGCTGTTAGTATAATTTTTTTCATAAGGTTAATGGTTTGTAACGTGTGGTTTAGTTATTGCAGATGATGTTTATTTAAAACACGCAGATCAACAACATAGCCAAAGGACACTGCAATGTGACTTGATAATGCGGACAGGGATGCAGGAAAAAGTATTCATTTATTAAGTCATTAAATTCAACTTGTTTTAAATTTTGAACAAGTATTGTAAGTGTATGGTGACAAATATATAATTATATCTATTAAATCCATAGACATTATAGTCTATTTAATTTTTAATTAGCTTTTTATCAAAATCAATGAACAGGTTAGCCTTGTCATTTGCATCATATGTTTCGCCTTTAATAATGCTTTGCCCGGTTGTAGCTGGGTTGTTCCCATGACCTAAAGGCCATGAACCGCTGGCGTTTGAAACGCCAAAACCTGCATAACCAGCAGCTTTCAGGGCAAAATCGGTACAGTTGTTTTTGGATAGATGATATTCCAGTCCATCATAATCTTTAGTGAGGCGCAGGATATTATCAAATCGTTTTTTGGAAATAAACTTACCCATAACCTCATCCCATTTGTGGCCATTATCGTTTTTAAACGTACCCGAGCAGGAAGGATCCCATGGCGTAGCAGAAAACAGGTTATCTTTATGCGGATAAAACCCAAAGGAAATTGAAACCGATGTTGAATCAGTATTATACTTAATAAGCGTAATAAACGTGTGCCCGGTATTGCTTAATTTAAAAACTTTGCCCTTGCCTGCAACGGGTTGCTTTACATGAAAAAGCAACGCGTAGGCTGCGGCCCTTTTACCATCGTTAAATGTATTGATGATGCGGTCATAAGTTATGGCTTTACTTTTGATCTCCCGCTTATCGTTTAATCCGACCGGATCTGGCTCATTCACAAATACCGAATCGTCCTGGGCATTTAAATCTAAATATGCATTCTTATAATCGGGAAGTTCCGGCTTTGTATTATTCCTGAGCGGGTCTGTAACTTCCACCGATTTTGTTTCCCTTTCTGATTCGGGTCTATCCTTATACTCCAGTGTTTTAAAGAAACATTTCATGGCAAGCGGATACATACGCAGGCGGGCAAACATATTGGCGAGTCCGTAATAAAGCCTTACCCTTGATTGATTATAATTTATCTGGTTATTACCGGCCGAAATATTTTTTAGATATGCCATTAAGGCCTTCCGCTCCTGCCTGCTGCTTAAATGGGTTTCCATATTCTCCAGCAGGTTAGCATTATTTATGGTAGTTACTCCAGGCGATCTATTTTCGTCGGGCAGTGACGTACTGAAATCGGCGGTATCCAATAATTTGGGTTCATAGTGCACCGCAGCCGATAACTGGGCATGCCCGGGCAATCCATAAAAAATAAAAACTATAATGGCAAACGCCCTAAATAAGGGTGATGTACGAAGCGAAAACATGAATAAGGGTATTAAGGTGGATTTATTTAATAGGTTATTATAAACAATACGGGGGGACTTGTTTATCTGTAACAACAACAATAACAACAACCTAAAAAATGACGACGATGACCAGCGTTTTCCATATACTTACAAACGTAATAAGTTTTTAAATAGTCTACAAATTTAGTAGAGTATTTATTAAACTTATTACCTTAGCCCATAATTTAGGTAAAATGATCAATACCGAATGAATGAATGAATATGCTTTAATAACCGGTGCAAGTAAAGGCATTGGAAAATCAATGGCCTTATTACTTGCTCAAAAAGGCCACAACGTACTACTGATAGCCCGTTCTGCTACCGAGCTGGAAAACCTTGCCCGGCAAATTAAATCAGATTTTAAAGTAGAGGCTCTTTATTTCGTCGTTGACCTATCCATTCCCGGATCAGCTAAACAAATTGCAGATTGGTGCCAGGGGCTTTCGGTTTCACCATCCATCCTGATCAATAACGCAGGTTATGGCCTTTGGGGAAATTTTGACGAACTAAACTTAACAGGGCAAGCCGCTATGATGCAGGTAAATATGAATGCGGCAGTGGAGTTATCTTATTATTTAATCCCATCATTAAAACTTCAAAAGCGGGCTTATATACTTAATGTAAGCAGTACCGCCGCTTACCAGGCTGTACCTACCCTAACTACATATGCCGCAACCAAATCATTTATATTATCATTCAGCAGAGGGTTACGGTATGAATTAAAGGATACATCTGTTTCTGTCAGTTGCCTGAGCCCGGGCCCGACCGATACTAATTTTGCTCATCATGCCGGTATGGATGCCCTTGCCGAGCTTGCGGCTAAATTCAACATGGCTCCTGATGCGGTTGCTGCTATTGGTATCAATGGTATGTTTAAAAAAAAGGCCGAGATTGTGCCCGGTTTTTTAAACAAGTTATCAGCAATGGCCGCCAGGCATAGCCCTAAAGCTTTGATTGAGCGCGTTACAGCAGGTTTGTACAAACAGTAAATTATTTTCGGCAAAGTTTGTTTAATTAAATTATTTATCTACATTTGAATAATCTACTAAATAGATAGATATAATATACATTGAATAACCAACAGCACATATCGCTTACTTTCCTGATGCGAATGCCCTTATCACAAAGGGTCATGTGCAGCTGTTGTTGTTAATTTCCCTCAGGACCATGTCCTCCTTTTAATTACTGCTTCATGCGGTAAGCTATAATTCACACTTCTTTTTTAAAGCTTTTTTTACAATACATTTTCATGGCAGGCTTATATCAAAAATTCACCTTAGGTGATATCATTACACCCGAACAACAGGCTTTTTTTAATCAGCATGGTTTTATCCACTTTACAAATTTCATTAAACCCGAAACAGTAGCCGACATTATAAAGGCGTCTGAACAAGTGCAGCAAAAATGGATCGCAGATCAGGTGCAGAAGGTAAACGGTGTACCTATTAAATACGGAAAAGATGTAGATGGCTCCCCTATTGTGCAGCGCTTTGCTTTTATCAATAAACATCATTCATTGTTAGACGAGTTTTCTAAAGATCCGCGTTTCCAGGTATTGCTCGGCTTGATAGGTAATGGGGCACGCCTGGGTACTGATGAAAAGGACGGAATGGTTTTTAACCACTATGTAAATGGCCCCGAAAGCAGTTTCACAAAAATGGGCTGGCATACCGATGGTCTTCGCGATGTTTTTCATGGTCAGCGATTAAATCCTATGCTTAATGTAGGTATTCACCTAAGTACACTGAAACCTGAGAATGGGGGTTTAAGAATTTTACCCGGTACTCATCAACAGAGTCTGTACCAGATGCTTTTCCGTAAAAAATACTTCCTTGACCATGATACCGATAAAAATGAAGTTGCCATAACACCAACTGCTGGCGATCTCACTATTCATGATGGCCGCCTGTGGCATCGAGTGGCACAATCAACAGTAATTGGCGAGGAAAGCCGCAGGCGGGTAATTTACATTCCCATTATTGCCGGCAAATATGAGCCCAAAACTGCCAACAGCCCTACTGCTTTTTATCAACGTTTTGCAGGC
>Ga0247742_10000046_pt1 | contig 108137 bp, 96 predicted proteins | sample UWRJL208509C2_FD_180944 | JGI IMG/M metagenome (GOLD analysis project Ga0247742, IMG submission 180944) | Plant litter microbial communities from Arlington Agricultural Research Station in Wisconsin, United States - UWRJ-L208-509C-2 | ecosystem: Environmental > Terrestrial > Plant litter >...
TGCTAGCCGTAACGCTGAGTCCGTCGCCGCCGTAGTGCTCGGTGCAAAGGATGCCTTGGAAGCCCACGGACAGTGCGAATTTGAATGCCTCGCGGTAGTTGATGAGACCGCTTTCCATGGGGGCCGGCATGGTGATGTAGCTGTCACGGGCCACGTCTTCGTCCCGGATGTAGTTCTTCATGTGCCAGTAGTTGGAGTACGGGAGGGTCTTTGCCACCATCTCGCGCCAGTCCTCGATGGGGCGGTGCAGACGGATCAGGTTACCCAGGTCCGGGTTGAGGCCCACGTTGTCCAAGCCGATGTCCTGGACCAGCCGGACGGAGGAGTCGGCGGTGCCGAGGTAGGTATCCTCGTACATTTCCAAGGAGAGGAGGACACCTGCGTCTGCGGCGTGCTTTCCAAGGTCCCGGATGCGGGAGACGGCGTTCCCCCACGCCTCCTTGTCCCCCACGGGGTCCTTGTAACCCTCCACGGTCCAGAACCACAGCTGCTTCTGCTGCTCAGGAGTGATGGCTTGGTGAAGTCCGAAGGACACCACTTCGCAGTCCAGCTCCGCAGCAGCGTCGATGGTGCGGTGGCTGTAGGCGAGGTTGTCCGCCCAGTCGGTTTGGTGAATGACGCTGCGTCGAATGGCAGAAATGACAGGGACGCCGATTCCCACTTCGTTAGCCGTCTGCTTGAACTCGGCGAGGCGCTCTTTGCTGAGGTCGCCCGGACGGACCCAGCTGTCGGTGAGGTCAGCGTTGGCGAAACCTGCGTCCTTCACTTCCTGGAGCACGTCAGCCCAAACGGAAGCATCGGCGTCGTTAATGTGTTGACCCGCAGCATCGGTGCCGGGGAACTGCAGGAGGGCCGCGGTGATGGGCCAATTCTCGGCGGTGTAGGCCATGATGATCACTCCTTCGTGGAATCCTGTTTCCTATAGGATTTATGAACGGAGCAAAGCTGTCAACCCTTTTCGCGAAACTTCCTGGCTGCGGCCGCGCGCACCGCTACCCGCCGATCGCCCCCATAACCTCTGGCGCATCCGGCGCATCCGGCGCAAAAGGGAGCGACACCAACCATCAACGGGTGCGCACGGCGGAAACGGGCGCGCCCCGGCGAAAGGATGGGGCTTAGTCCTCCGGCGCGTCCGCCATGGCGCGGCCGCGGACCTTCTCCACGTGATCCACCATCATCGCGGCTGCCTTCTCAGGGTCGCCGCTGGTCATGGCGTCCAGCACCGCTTGGTGCTCTGCGATCGCTTGCTCGGCATCGGTGATGCCCACTCCCCCAAACAATCGGAAGCGTTGAATCTGGCCACCCAGCGTGTTGTAGGCCGCCAGCAGAAATTGGTTGTTGGCCTGCGCAGCAATGAGTTGGTGGAATCGTTCGTCCGCTTCAAGGTAACTGCGATATTCGGCGAACGACCCACCCCTGGGAGCAGTTTTCAGGTCCTCCACGGCCTGTTTCAGCGCATCCAGACCGTCGGGCGTCATTCGCGAACAGGCCAATCGAGCGTTGACCGGCTCAATGGAAAGGCGGGCCTCCATGAGTTCAGCGAAGTCTTCCCGCGTGAAAACCGGAGCCACCCGGTACCCCTTTAGTGCCACGCGCCGCACCATGCCCGTATGTTCCAAACGGGCCAACGCTTCACGCACCGGGGTGGGCGATACGTCGAGTTCCCGGGCCATCCCGTCGATACTCACCGCTGCACCTGGCTCCAGCCGACCATCCATCAGCCACTCAAGGAGTGCCTCGTAGACGTGGTCCGCCAGCACTTGGCGACTGACGGGAAAGCCAGCGCGGGCAGCGGACGGTGAAGGATCAGCCATGCCACAAATCCTATAGGAACGCCGGCAGCTGGCCGGGCAGCGCCCCTGTCACAATCCGGGTGACCACACGTTAAACCACGACGTCGGCACCCGGGCGTGGGTGCCGACGTCGTGGTCTTGCTGAAGTACTTTGCGCTAAAAGTGCGCGGGGTTCTTAGTTGGCGTAGAACGGGTAATCGGTGTAACCCTCGGCGCCGTCGGCGTAGAAGGTGGAAGCGTCCGGCTCATTGAGCGGCAGGCTTTCGCGCCAGCGACGGGCGAGATCGGGATTGGCAATGGCCGGGCGTCCCACCACCACGGCGTCGGCGAGTCCGTCTTCGATGATTGCAAAGGCTTCATCGCGGGTGGTGATCTCGCTGAAGCCTGTGTTTACCAGGAACGTGCCGTTGAAGCGCTCGCGGAGGTCCTGCACCAAAGAGCTCTTAGGGTCATGGTGGAGGATGCTCAAGTACGCCAGGTTCAGCGGAGCGATGGTGTCAACCAGCACTTCGTATGTGGCCCGGACGTCGTCGGCGTCGATTTCGGCGATTCCCTGCACATTGTGCTCTGGGGAAATACGGATGCCCACCCGGTTGGCACCGAGAGCCTCGACCACGGCGTTGACGGTCTCGATCACGAAACGGGCCCGGTTCTCCGGGGAGCCGCCATAGCTGTCCGTGCGAACGTTCGAGTTCGGCGCAAGGAATTCGTGCAGCAGGTAACCGTTGGCGGAGTGGAGTTCAACGCCGTCGAATCCTGCCTCGATAGCGTTCTTGGACGCGGTAACAATTTCCTGAATAACCGCCGGAAGCTCGTCTGTGCGAAGTTCGCGCGGCACCGGGTAGGGCTGCTTGCCGTTGGGCGTGCGAACTTCGCCCTCGATGGCCACCGCACTGGGGCCCACGATCTCGTGGCCGTTGGTGATGTCGGCGTGTGAAACGCGGCCGCCATGCATGACCTGAGCAAAGATGCGGCCACCTTCGGCGTGGACTGCGTCGGTGACGTTCTTCCAGCCCGCAATTTGCTCCTCCGTGACAAGCCCCGGCTGCCCCGGGTACGACTGGCCTGCGAACGTCGGGTAGGTGCCTTCGCTGACGATCAGCCCAAGGGAAGCCCGCTGCCGGTAATGCTCAGCGATCAATGAACCAGGCACACCGTTCTGACCTGCGCGTAGACGCGTCAAGGGTGCCATCACCAGACGGTTGGAAAGTTCAAGCTCGCCGAGGGCCAGGGGGGTAAACAGCATGCGCAGTTCCTTTCAGAGTGAATCAGGTTCACCTTGGGCAACTGCATGGCGTCTGCAACTATTCCGAAGGAGTCGGACATCACACCGACTGTGATGGAAAATCAGGACTCACTCCGGTTCGACGCTTTTCAAGGCATCTTCGAAGCACTCGCACAGGGCCAGTACCGCCACAAGGTGAGCTTCTTCTGCATGAGGAGGATCCGTGTCGATGCATATTGACTCGTTGACCGACTGGGCGAGGTCCTTGGACTCCTTGCCCGTGAGCGCCCAGACCCGTGCACCTCTTGATTTCGCCGCGGCTGCAGCTTCACGGAGCTCCTCGGTGATCCCCCTGGCAGCGAGAAGGACCACTATGTCACCCGCTCGCACCTGGGTGGATATCTGAGCTCCCATGCTTCCGCTGCCGTTAGAGCCGGCAGCGCTTTTGGTGATGGAGATGGCTTTGAAACCGGACCCCTCCACAGGATCGTGCGCGTTCAGCTCTGAGGTGAACCTCTGCGCCTCGTGTGAAGATCCGTCGCTGCCTGCGGCGAAGACGCACCCCCCGCGCAACCTGACACGCGCCAACTCCTCGCCCCATTCGGCGAGCCGCGAAGACTCGCGACGGAGGGCCGCCACAGCGGGGCCGATCTCACCCAGGTGTCCTAAGACCACGTCTACCGCATGCCGGTTCGGTTTCGACCCGGTAGAGCGTTCCGCCTGACCTGTTCGCCTCACCACAATGCTCACGCCCCTACCTCCGTCCCTTGAAGCTACAGGTTCCTGCCGCCCTCGCGCGTTGGACTGTCATTCGCCGAACCATCCCGGCCGCCGCGGTCCCGCGTAAGCCGCTCGCCCTCAGCGAGGTTGGACCGATCGTGGTCAGCCTCGCGGGAGTGGTCAGCGCCCTGCGTACGGTCAGTGTCACGGGAGCGGTCAGCGTCATGCGACCTCCCCGTGTTCGAAGCCGGATCCAGTTTGTCGGCGCGACGGAGATGTTCCTCGACGCGTTCGTGAGCTTCTCCGGCTTTGTGCGCTCGTTCTTCCGCTTCCTTCCGGAGCCGGTTGGCTTCGACTTCCGCCTGAAGCGCGGCGGCCTCTGCCTGCGCTGATTCGGCTTTTGCCTGGTGCGCACCGATGGCTTCCTCGGCCGCCTTCTCGCGCAGCTCCTCAGCACGGCGGCGATTGACCTCGGCCTTTTTGCGTCGCCCGATGACAACTGCGACGATCACAACGGCAATGACGACGACGGCCAGCACGATGATCAGTACCAGTGTTCCTGTATCCATGTGCGTTACCTCCCTGATGAGCGGCTTCCATGGGCGCCGCTCGTGGCCCGTGCTGGCTTAGTACGTGAAATGCTTGATGCCCGGGATGCGTACCTGGGGCGTGCCCCAGGTACAGATCTCGAAACGATTCCGGGTTCTCAGACGGGCAGCTCCATCCGGAAGCCGCACCTGCAATGGATGACACGGGTCGTGAAGTACACATCCAGCAGGCCATCGTCCACGTCTTCGGTGGTCATGGGCGCGTAGACGCTACGGGCGGAGGATTCGGCAAATGCCATGGGCTCGCCGCAGTGGAAATAGTGACCACCGGATTGGAGCAGACCGGATACGTTTCCGCTGCGGTTGGGGATTGCGGCAGCGTCTCCGGAAACTAGCGGGTTCTTCATGATGGACAACGCGATCACTCCTCGGTCGGCTCTGCCCGAAACTCTCTCCTTCGCACCATCTTAACACTAACAATCAGGATGCTTATTACTTTTGGGTTTCAGTGGCTTTCGATGTGTTCCCTGAGCGCTGATCTTCCGGCGATGTCGAGGCAAGGCGGCCTTGTGCGCTGATGCCATCTCTGCTTCGCTGGGAAGGTCTCCAGCAGCGAGGGACCTACCCAGCCTTAACGCAGGGAGCATCGATCGTGAAAGCAGTGACATGGCAAGGCCGGCGCTCGGTCAGCGTCGAAGACGTCCCCGATCCCTCCATCCAGGAGCCCACGGACGCGATTGTCCGGATCACATCCACAGCCATTTGCGGCTCCGACCTTCACCTTTACGAAGTTCTGGGCCCGTACATGCATAAGGGCGATGTAATTGGTCACGAGCCCATGGGAATCGTGGAAGAAGTGGGCTCCGAAGTCCACCGACTCAAAAAGGGTGACCGCGTGGTGGTGCCATTCAATATCTCCTGCGGTCATTGCTATATGTGCAACCAAGGCCTTCAGTCGCAATGTGAAACCACGCAGGTGACAGCCAAGGGGTCAGGGGCCGCACTTTTCGGCTACTCCGAACTTTATGGCTCAGTCCCCGGCGGACAGGCTCAATACCTGCGCGTTCCCTTCGCAGATTACGGCCCTGTCAAAATTGATTCCGATGCCCCGGATGAGCGCTATCTCTTCCTCTCAGACATCCTGCCCACAGCGTGGCAAGCAGTTGAGTATGCGAACGTGCCGGACGGTGGCACGCTGGCTGTACTCGGGCTCGGCCCCGTGGGCCAGTTCGCTGCAAGGATAGGCGTCCACAAAGGCTTCCGCGTGATTGGCGTCGATCCGGTCCCCGAACGCCGCGCGATGGCGGAGGCACATGGCGTAGAGACCATGGATTACAGCTCCCACGTGGCGGAGCAGATTCGTGAAGAGACGCTCGGGCGCGGGCCCGACTCCGTGGTGGATGCGGTGGGTATGGAGGCTCATGGATCCCCCGTGGCATCCTTCCTTCACCGGGCCGTCTCGTTACTCCCGGACAAGCCCGCGCAGGTGGCCATGGAAACCATGAGCGTTGACCGGTTAGCCGCGCTCCATACAGCCGTGGATCTGGTCCGCCGTGGCGGAACCCTTTCGCTGAGCGGCGTCTACGGCGGTCAAGCAGATCCCATGCCCCTGATGACCATGTTCGACAAGCAAATCCAGCTCCGCATGGGGCAGTGCAATGTTCGCAGCTGGACTGACGCGCTGCTCCCCCTGGTAGAGGACGACGCCGATCCGCTGGGAGTCATGCATCTGGTCACCCACACCGGAGGGCTGGATGAGGCGCCCGCCCTCTATGAGAAGTTCCAGAAGAAGCAGGACGGCTGCATCAAGGTGGTGCTCAAGCCCTAGGCGGCGCTTCACAGTCGCGTGGTACCAATGCCATAGCGATGTGTTCAGGAAGTACCCAGAATTGCTCGTTAGCCTAGCGATTGTCAGCGTTGGATTACATCGAAGGAGGGCCCATGGGACTCGGAGACAAGATCAGCAACAAGGCACAGGAAGTCACCGGTAAGGCAAAGGAAGCCTTGGGCGACGCAACGAACAATGAGAAACTGCAGGCCGAGGGCGTCGCTGATCAAGCGGCTGCCAAGACCAAGCAGGCCGGCGAGAACGTCAAGGACACCGCGAAGGACGTCTTCGACAAGTAAGCCCCCACAGCAACAACCACAACTAAATAATTCACACAGCACAACGCCCCGGCGCTCGAAAGAAGGCCGGGGCGTTTGCGTGCACCCAAGTAAGTAGCATTCAAGCGCGTTTTGAGGGCTCTAAACGCGCTTAACTGCGACTCAGTTGGGTCCGCGGGGGTTACTTTTGGGCCGGGAGTACCAGCGCGCCCGTCTTGTCCGTGGACAACGCCAGGGACGAGATGTACTGGGGTTCGCCGTCGGGCCCGTCCTGAGCGGAGCGGAGCATGTCCGGACGTTCGAATTCGATGCCTGTCACGTGGCACATCAGCTTGGCATCGCTGGGGTTGCCGTCGGCGTCAAACATCGGCAGGTCGATGCCGTCGTCGGTCCGGCGGAGGTAGTAGCGCCCCTTGGTGGCCAGAGCCAACAGGGGCGGCAGCACCAAGGCCAGGCCCACTGCGAAGATCGGCGAGAACGGCTGTACTGCGGAACCGAAGGCGCCAAAGAAGACGGCGATGGAAACCCCTGCGGAGACCAGCATGGACACGAAACCCACGGGATTGACGGCGTAGAGCATCCCGCGGCGGAACTCCGGAACCTTGGGCGAGATCTTCAGCAGGTACTTGTTGATGGCTATGTCCGAGGCCACCGTGACCACCCAGGCCATGGCGCAGTTGGCGTAGAAGCCCAGGATCGTGTTGAGGAACTCGAACATGTTCGATTCCATAAGCACCAGCGCAATCACCAGGTTCACCACAACAAACACCATGCGGCCCGGGTAGGTCTTGGTGATGCGCGTGAAGGAGTTGGTCCAGGCCAGCGAGCCGGAGTAGGCGTTGGTGACGTTGATCTTGATCTGCGAGATGACCACCAGCACCACGGCTAAAGTCATGGCGAGCCAGGCCGGCATCATCTCTTCGTAGACGCCCAGAAACTGGTGAACGGGCTCATTTGCATGCACCGCAGCCGCAGGATCCAGCTTGGCGATCAGGTAGATCGCGATGAACAGGCCGATGATCTGCTTGATGGCACCGAAGATGACCCAGCCCGGTCCGGCCAGGATCACTGCACGCCACCAAGCACCCTTGTTCTCAGCAGTCTTGGCCGGCATAAAGCGCAGGTAGTCGATCTGCTCCGCGATCTGTGCCATGAGTGACAGGCACACACCGGCCGCCAACATCACCGATGCCAGGTTAGGTCCACCCTGCCCGGAAACGCCGGTGAACGCGAAGAAGGCGTCGATGCTCTCGGGGTGGGACAGTAGCAGATAGCCCACGGGAACCACCATGAGCAGCAGCCACAGTGGCGTGGTCCACACCTGCAAAGTAGCGAGCGTCTTCATTCCGTAGATCACCAGCGGAATGATGATGATGGTGGACACCGCATAGCCGATCCACTGCGGAATACCGAGGCCCAGCTGCAGCCCTTGGGCCATGATGGAGCCCTCAAGCGCGAAGAAGATGAACGTGAACGTGGCGAAAATGATGTTGGTGACCACTGAGCCGTAGTAGCCGAACCCCGAGCCGCGGGTGATCAGGTCCAAATCGATGTTGTAGCGTGCTGCGTAATAGGCCAAGGGGAAGCCGGTGGCGAAGATGATCACCGCGGCCACGATGATGCCGAAGATCGCGTTCACTGTTCCATAGGCGATGCCGATGTTCGCGCCGATGGAGAAGTCGGCCAGGTAGGCGATGCCGCCCAACGCACTGGTGGCCACCACACCGGCGCTCCATTTCCGGTAGGACCGCGGAGCGAACCGGAGCGTGTAATCCTCCAGGCTCTCCTTCGCAGCACTCATCGCGTCGGCGTTGCCTTGCGCTATTGGAACAGAGCCGGCGGTTCCGACGGCGGTTCCAGCCGCCGTCGTCGGCTCCAATGTTGCGGTACTCGTCTTATCGTCACTCATTCGGGGTCGCTTTCGTCCGGGGAGGGTGCTTCGCCCACGACGCTAGTCACGCAGCGCGTCAATTCAGTCACGTCCATGTTTCACAGCTGTAACTTCTGCATCAGCCGCCCCGCGCGGCCAGCACCAAAATCCAGCTCCACGGTTTGTGCGCACCCCACAAAATCGCCCTCCGCCTGCACCGATACCGTCAAGGACATGAGCACCCAAGCACCCCTTGAGACCACCACCTACGCCATTCTGAACACCGCCCGCGAGCAGGCCCTTGAACGGGGCGAAGGCCTGAACGAATCCCAACTCATCCAGATCCTGGAGCTCCCCGACCACGCCATCCCCGAAGCCCTGCAACTCGCGCATGAGGTTCGCCTCAAGCACTGTGGTGAGGATGTTGAGGTGGAAGGCATCATCTCCATCAAGACCGGTGGCTGCCCGGAAGACTGCCATTTCTGCAGCCAGTCGGGCCTGTTCGACTCCCCCGTCCGTGGCGTTTGGCTGGACATCCCGGAGCTGGTTAAGGCAGCCAAGGAAACCGCAGCCACCGGTGCCACCGAGTTCTGCATCGTGGCGGCTGTTCGGGGCCCGGACATCAAGCTCATGAACCAGATCAAGTTTGCGATCGACCGCATCATTGAAGAAGTGGACATCAACATCGCCTGCTCGCTGGGCATGCTCACGCAACGCCAAGTGGACCAGCTGGCCGAGTGGGGCGTCCACCGCTACAACCACAACCTTGAGACAGCGCGCAGCTACTTCCCCGAGGTCGTTACTACTCACAGCTATGAGGAACGTCTCGAGACGTGCGCCATGGTGAAGGCCGCCGGAATGGAACTATGCTGCGGTGCGCTGATCGGCATGGGTGAAACATTGGCCCAGCGGGCCGAACTCGCTGCCCAGCTTGCCGCCCTTGAACCGCACGAAGTCCCACTGAACTTCCTTAATCCCCGCCCCGGCACACCTTTGGAAAACCAGGGAATCATGGACGGCAAGGATGCCCTCCGTGCTATCGCCGCGTTCCGGCTGGCGATGCCGCGGACCGTTCTCCGATACGCCGGCGGCCGTGAACTGACCCTTGGCGACCTCGGCACCCGCGACGGTCTCCTGGGTGGTATCAACGCCGTCATTGTGGGGAACTACCTCACCACCCTGGGCCGGCCGGCAAATACGGACCTCAACCTCCTGGTGGAGCTGAACATGCCCATCAAGGAATTCCAAAAGTCGCTATGAAGGCTGCAGAGTCACAGAAATTCTGCGGCCACTGCGGCGGCGGCACTTTCAGCACCGACGGCGGCACGATCGGAACCGATGGTGACGCTCCGACGTCGGACGCCCACCACAGCTGCCAACAGCGCTTGGCGATGGAGCCGCCGCGCTTTTGTCCGGAGTGCCGGCGCCGCATGAAAGTGCAGGTCACTCCGTTGGGGTGGACCGCGGAGTGTTCGCGCCACGGCCTGATGAGTTTTTGTACAGATACCGCCCCTAACAGCACCTCATAAGGGCGGTATCTGTACAAAAACTCCCTGGGTAGGCTGGATGCATGACCGGGAGCCGGGACCTTCTGACGCGGGAGCAACGCAGCCGCAACATGTCGAAAATCCGCGGGAAGAACACCAAACCAGAGCTGCTGGTTCGTAAACTCCTGCACGCGAAAGGCTACCGGTACCGGTTGCACGGGCAGTCCGGAGCAGTGAAGCTGCCGGGCCGCCCGGATTTGGTGTTTGCGGGCAGGCGCAAGGTCATTTTCGTCAATGGCTGTTTCTGGCATGTCCATGATTGCAAAGCGGGACAGCATGCTCCGGCGGCAAATGCCGAGTTCTGGGAAGTCAAGAGAAGACGAACCCGCGAAAGGGACGCCCTGCAGCGGGAACAGTTGACAGCTGCCGGCTGGCAGGTGCTCACGGTCTGGGAGTGCCAACTTAAGAATATGTCCGTGCTCGAGGATCGGCTCACGGCATTCCTGGAGTCCGCTGAGGGTTAGGCCGGCTACGCACTACGCCCGCAAATTAACTCCGCACTATGCCAGCGATGCGGCTCCGCAAGTCAGCGGCTATCTAGGCGCGGTTGTGGTGGTTGGCGCGGAATTGACCGTGTTGTCCGTGACATTGGGCTGGGAACTCTGCTGCCAAAGCGAGAAGGCGGCCGAACCTCCAATGCCCAGCAGTACCGTCATGCAGACCACGATGATGAGCAGGAGGCCCGGTGACGGGCGAGCACCACTGTCCATGTTCTTCCCCGTTCCTGGTCCAGCCTGGAGACATCCAGATCTGCTTTCACTACTTTGTGGGGGCGAGATCAAGAGCGCCTCTGAGTCCGCTCAAGATTGGATCAATCTTTGGATATTTGGCGTTGCGCAACTTCCACGGGTCCTACTGTTGAATGGTGAATCTATTGTTTGGAGGCGGGAGGGGTTTGGTGTCTGAGTACGACGAGTGCACCGACGCCCTGGTGGATCGCACCGTTCTCACCGAACTCCAAGCAGAGTTGGGCGGCGACCACAGCATCATCAGCAGCTTCGTGCGCAACTATGTGGAGCTTCTGCCCTGGCGGGTGGGTCGGCTACACCGCGCACTGGAAAGGCAGGACATTGAGGACGCCATGGACGCGGTCCTCAGCCTCAAAACCTCCAGCCACATGGTGGGCGCCATCTGCATGAACCGCTTGGCGACCGAGCTGGAGATCAGCATCCGACTCCTGCCGAACGGAGACCACCTGGACCGCTTGGCCGCGCAGGTCCACGAAATCGAGAATTTTGTCTCCGGCACCATCCAGGAACTGGAAACGCCCCTGCAGCCTAACTAGCCGCTTCAGCCCAACTAGGCGCTGCAGCCCAACTAGCCCCTGGAGCCCAGTTCATGGACGGCCGGGCTTAGTTGTTTGAGGCGGGCGCGAGCCTGTAGCCGACGCCGCGTACCGTCTCAAGCCAGCGGGGCGCCTGAATGCTGTCGCCGAGCTTCTTGCGCAGATTTCCCATGTGTACCTCAACGGCGCGCTCGTCCGCGTCGCTGACGTAACTGCCGACGTCGTAGGGTTCGTTGCGGAGGCGACGGGCGAGGTCTGCCTTGGTCCGCACAATCCGCCCGGTCTCCAACAGGGCGAGCAGGAGGTCGAACTCGGTGCGGGTCAGCTTGAGTTCGGTGCCGTTCAGGACCGCTGTGCGCGACCCGGCGGAAACGGCCAGACCGTTGTGGCTAACCTTGGGGTCCACCACTTCTTCCGGAGCGCTCTTGGATTCGGACGACGCCCGCGGACGCCGCATCATCGCTTCGACGCGCGCGCGCAGTTCCCGGGGACGGAAGGGCTTGGTGAGGTAGTCGTCGCCGCCGGCTTCCAGACCCATGAGGGTGTCCAGCTCTTCGGCGCGGGCGGTCAACATGATGATGTAGGCGTCCGAGGATTTCCGGATCTGGCGGGCAACCTCAAAACCGTCGATATCGGGAAGGCCCAAGTCCAGCGTAATGACATCCGGATTCAGCTCGCGGGCCGACGTCACACCTGCGGATCCGGTGGACGCGACGTGCACATCAAACCCCGCCTGGGATAGAACTACGCGTACCAATTCGCGGATATCCTGATCATCTTCAATGACCAGCCCCACACGTGCTTCACTCATCGCTGCCCCTCAGCCCCTTCGATAACCTCAGAAGTATATCCATTATGGTTAGGCTGATCTCATGAACCGACTTTCTTCCGCATTTTTGGTGGATGTGCCATGACCCCGCCGTCAACGTGGGACATTGGTGAAAAGAAGCAATTGTTGGTTTTTCGGCGCTCTTTCCACGAACATACCCTGCGTATGCGAGTAGTGCTCAGCCAATTGCCGTTATCCGTGTGTGTCTGTATTTCGGCCATCCTGGTTTGGCTGTATTTTCCTGCCACGCTCGAAAATCCGCTGTTCCTCATTTTCCTGCTGAGTCAGGCGCTCCTCCTGGCACTGTGCATCATTGTGCCCTGGCACCGGCTCCCGTTCGCCACCTTCCTCAGCATCCCCATCCTGGACATGGTCTCCATCGGCTTCGCCCGTGAAGGTGCGGTGGAGTCCATCACCGGCCTCAGCGTCCTGGTGGTGTTGCCCGTCATCTGGCTGTGTGCTTCAGGGTTGTACCCGAAACTGGCCATTGTCCTGTCCTTCCTGGGACCGTTAGGGATCGTCTGGGTTCCCTTGTTCGTGAGAGGGACCCTCAGCGAACAGGACCTCACCAAGCCACTGCTGTTCCCCATCCTCATGTTGGGCATCGGTGTTTCCGTGAGTGTTCTGACCCTGAGCATGGTGCGTCAGCAGCGTGCGTTGGAGCAGAAGGACGAGGCCCTTAAGGAAGCACTGAGCGTCAGCACCAAACAGGAACGGCTCCTGAACACCGTCATGGAAGCCCTTCCCCTGGGCGTGGTGGCAGTCGACGGCGATGGCCATGACATCCTCATGAACCGTCGCCAGCGCCAAACACACGCACTGGCAACTCCCCCGGACAATGACGATCCCAACGAATCCCAGTTGCTCATCTTCGACACGGACCGGACCACGCCCCTGGATGCCGACCGCAGGCCGGTGCGCCGTGCAGTCCTGGGCGAAAGGTTCACCGACCAGTTGGTGTGGTTGGGTTCTGGGAGCGATCAACGTGCCTTCACCGCGAGCGCACGCCCCATGGTGGACGACTCCGGCAAGTTCGCCGGGTCCGTAGTGGTGTTCAGCGACGTCACGGACTTGGTGAACGCCCTCGCCGCCAAAGACGACTTTGTTGCCAACGTATCCCACGAGTTCCGTACGCCTCTAACGTCCATCCTTGGGTACGTTGAGCTGATCCTGGATGAGCCGGACACCCTCGACGCCAAGGCACGCAAACAGCTGGACATCGTCAGGCGGAACGCGGAGAGGCTCCTGACCCTCGTCTCGGACTTGCTGGCCATACGTTCGGGCCAGATCGTCATTCAACCTCACACAGTGGACGTTGCCGAGTTGGTGCGCGGGAGCGTCAACTCCGCAGAGCCCCGTGCCGCCAAGGCCGGCATCAGGCTCTCCGTGGATCTCCCCGACGCCTTGGAAGCCCGCATCGACTCCTCAAGGATCGCGCAGGTACTGGACAACTTGGTATCGAATGCCATCAAGTACTCCCCCGACGGCGGGGACGTTGAAGTGGCCGCTTGGGAGGATCAGGACTTCATCTTCTGCCGGGTAACCGATACCGGGATGGGGATGAACGAAGAGGAACAGGCCGAGGCTTTCACCAAGTTCTTCCGGGCCGGCGGCGTACGCAAAAGCGCCATTCCCGGCGTCGGGCTTGGACTGCCCATCAGCAAAGCCATTGTTGAGGCGCACGGCGGAACCATCACGTTGGAAAGCGAACCAGGCCGGGGCACCACGTTCACGGTGAAGATGCCCTCGTGAGCATCAGCGCTTAGGGGCGCCTGCACCCATCTCAGCGTCCCGACGGCGGCCGAACAGGAAGTAGCTGACCGGGCCGAAGAAGTTGATGAAGGAGACAGCGCGCCAGACCGCCTTCTTGCCTCTGATCTGATCGTCAGGAGTCTTGCCGATGCTCCGCTGCGCCGCGCCCAGCAAGGCCATGTTGATGGCGCCGCTGACCAACAGCATGATCCGTTGGCCTTTGGTCATATCGCGCCATGATTTCTTGCGGCCCATAGTGCCTCCTCCAGTGAAGATTTACTTATCAGGCTAGTCCGACGCCGGGCGGCCCGCCACAGCCTGGCGGACTACCTCGCCCCAGGATTGTTCCGCCAGGTCAGCCACTGCGGACAGGATTTCCGACGGCGGCAAGGACAGGTCCAGCGGGTACTCCACAATGTCGATGTCCGTGTTGAGGATCCTACGCAGCTTCATTTCCCCCGTACCCGCGTAGACGAGCCATGCGGTGGGAACGCGGAGCGCCGTGCAGTACGCCAGCAGTTGGTAGTGGTCTGCGCTCAGGGAGGCACCGGCGTCGGAGGCTGCTTGGTATTTGGAGTCATAGACCACCACGGGCCGCCCACCCAGGAAATGAACGGCGTCAGGACGAACGGTGATGCGGTCAGCGTCCCGGACGGCTTCATTGAGGAGAGCCCCATACTGGAGGCGCATCTCCCCCGGATGGGCACTCATGGCGCTGCGCAGTGCAGTGCCCACGAATTCCTCGAACACCTGGCCCATGTCCACCACGAAGGACGCGCTTTGCTGCTTGCCCTCGCCGGCCTCGGCGGAAGCGTTGCGGAGGATCACCTCGGCCAGACGCAACACCGGGTGATAGCGCAGGTTCATCCGGCTGGCCCGCCACGGCGGCAGGGGCGCTCCGGACTGAAGCCGTGTGACGGCGTCGAGCTTTCCTTTGAGCTGCCGCAAACGGCTCAGGACAGTGGGCCGGACGCCGGGAACCTGGCCCATGCGCTCCAAGGCAGCACGGAGGATACGGTTCTCCGCGATGTCCTCCGTGAATTCGTCGTAGGAGACTTCCAATGGCACCATCATCCCGGGACGTCGTGAAATCTGGTCCGAGATCCGGATGCGCCCTTTGACGGTGCGCAAGGACTCCTCCACGGTCAGGTAGCCCTGCAGGACGCCACGGCTCAGGGCTTTGTCCGCCAACTGAGCTAGTGATTCGGCCAGTGCGCTCCACAGGTCCGGGTGCTCCACGGCCTCCACTGAGTGATCACGGAAGCCCTGCTCTCCGGCGTAGCTGAGCAGGAAGAGGAGCCTGCTCAGGCCAAGCCGGTCCTTGGGACGGACTTCGAGCTGCACCGTGGTGGTCCGTACTGAGCCCACCTTGCCAACGGGTTCAATCCGGTAGAGGCCCATGCCCATGGGAGAGGCCTTGGCCAGCCCGCTGGTGTTGATGAACGCCGCCGATTGGGGATCGAGTTTTTCCACCACCCCGCGGGAGAGCTCGTCCATGACGATATGCCGGGGGCCGGAGTTGACCCGCCCCGCGCTGGCGGGCGCACGGCCGGGCCTTGGCGGGATGCCTTTAGCGGGCTGCAAGACGTCCCAGCAGCTGGTCCAGGCCGAAGCGTTCCTCCAGCTGCGCCCGGTTCAGCTGCCCGTGATAGTGCTCCTCCAGCAACGGCATGAGCTCGTACTTCCAGATGCGGCGGAGTCCAGTGGGGTTCTGGGCCGCGTTCTTCATGAAGTAGGACGGCCCGATCATCAGGTCCCGGTCCCAGTCGTCGATCGCGTCATTGAGCGCATCCAGCAGGTCCGCGTTGAGGGTGTCCAGACCGCGGGCTTCCAGGAAGCGACGCAGCGTGCCACGGATCGGCTCCTCTTTGGGGTGGAGCTCGATGAACGCAAACCGCCGGCGAATGGCGGCGTCCATCATGGCGATGGAACGGTCCGCGGTGTTCATGGTTCCGATGATGTAAAGGTTGTCCGGCAAGCTGAAGGGCTCATTGGGGCTGTACTGGAGGTAGATGCGGTCGTCCCGGTATTCCAGGAGGAAGTAGAGCTCGCCGAAGACCTTGGCCAGGTTGGCGCGGTTCATTTCATCGATGATCAGGAAGTACGGCTTGTGCGCATTCTCGGGTTTCGCGGCCTCCTCGGCGAGACGCCGCAGTGGACCGGCCACAAGCTTGAAGGACACTTGGCCATCATCAGTTTTGTCCGGCCGGTAGCCCTCGAAGAAATCCTCGTAGGCATACGAGGGATGGAACTGGACCAGCTTCACCCGTTCGTCGGTGTGGTCACCGGCCAACTCGGCGGCTAGATGCTTTGCAAGGTAGGTTTTGCCGGTTCCCGGCGGACCATAAAGAACCAGTTGGCGGTTTTCCTCGAGAAGTTCAGCGATCTCCTTGAGTGGTTCAACGTCCATGTGCAGGGACGCTGCAAACTCTTCGGTCAGCGGCCGGAACCCTTGCTGGACAACCTCGACGACGGTAGTGGGCGGGGCTTCGTCCTCGCCATCGGTTTCGGCTTCCACGGGGAGCAGCTCCTGCAGGGCCTGAATCACCCTGGTGACGTCCACGATGATGCCCGGTGTGGAAAGTTGACGCTGGGCGTGACGGGGAAGCTCGGGGATAGCGTAACTGTCATCGAACCAGCGGACCTTGCGGCGGATCCGCCGATTGTCTTCATGGTGTTCGGGTTCTCCGAGGACCACCCCAACCCTTACCCGGCCGGCGTGCTGGTACAGCGTGAGGTCACCTGGCTTCATGACTGTCAGGAAAGCGAAAACAGCTGTTTTGGTGTCTTCGCGCTCCACGTAGCCCAGGTGCTTGTAATCCTCATCCACGGCATGCTGGACAACGCCTGCCGTGACGCCTGCGTTGAGGGCGCGCAGATGTTCCACATCCAAGGTGGCCTTCTCTTCGGCAACCCAGGCGGCCAGCAGGTCCGCATTGTCGTGATGGGTACGCAGGAGCCAGGAACGGCGCCCCGGATCTCCCACCTTGCGCCATTGGCTTACCAGTTGGCGTCCGTACCAGTCGATGCGCTGCCCGGCTTGCTCGTCCAGGTGCAGGCGGATGCGGTGGATGTCGGCGGTAATGTCCTCGTCTGTATCGCCCCCGGCCCCGCCGACGAGAGAAGCAAAGGCGTCCCGGATTTCCTGGCGTTCAACGTCTGCCACTACGGGCTCAAAGTAGCTCGGCCACACCAAGTACTCGATGCTGCGGCGCAGGGCAGGCTGATCCTCGGGCGTTGCGGCGGCCAGTTCATGGAACTTCAGCGGGTCCGCGAGTGCCTCGTTGATGGTGGCTGTGCTTTGGCTGTCCACGTGGGCCACGAAGCGGCACAGCCATTTCAGGTGGTCCCAGATGGTCCAGTTGAACTCGGCGGTGCGGTCACGGATGACGCCGTGGTCCGTCATGCCCTCATATAGCTCTTCCGGCAGCTCGATGGGCGGCTCAACCCATGATGCGGCCTCGGTGACGCGGGCACGCTTGACCCGGAGGGACTTGACCTCGTGCGCGAGCGGCAGTGATTGCAGGAATAGCAGTTCCACGGCCAGCAGCTTGGCTTCCCGGGACGCGCCATGAAGGTTCTGCCGCAGGTTGGTCATCATGGGGGCTTTGGAGTCCTCCACCCCGCGTTCAAGCCTTTCCAGGAGCTCAGCGGCAGCATCTGCGGTCCACGTCAACGTCCTGCCGTCCAGCGCCGAGGGTCTCCCGTGGAGCGCCGGACCCAGCACATACCAAGCTGCGTCCTCGATCTCCTTGGAGACTCCGGGGGCGCGGTCAATGGCAGTTTTTACGGAGGGAATCACCATGCCAACTTACCTTGTTTGGTTTATCCAAGCATCTGGATATCCACAGGCTTGCTGCCCATCCCGGCTAAGCTGCGTTCAACCCCCGATTGACCAGCGCTAACTTCCGTCGCGGAGGTCAGCCGGAGGTTCGTCCTTCACTTCGATGGCGTCGAAACGTGCCTCACAGCTCTCGCCCATGGGCGCTTGCGACATGAACCCGACGTGCACTGCCTTCTCCGTATCCAGCCTGAACAGCCGTACGAAGGACCATTCCCGGCCGTCCGATGACCAGTGGAAAGCCCACGCTGGCCCTAGCCGGCTCACGCGCAGGTATACCCACGGGGCGTCCACTACGGGGCCGTTGGAATCGTCGGAGTAGTTGTTGGTCACCACGCTGACCACCATGGCTTCCCCTTGCGGAGAATACTCGAAGCAGAGCTTGGCCCAGTGCTCGCTGTCCGCCCACAAAGTCAGCACACCGGCGTCGAACGTTGTCCGTGGTGAGGCCACCAACACCCGGGCTGAGAGTGAGAACGCGGCAGGTGCCCTGAAGCCCAACGCTGTGGCGCGGTGCTGCGGCTCGCCGCCCAGGGAATCGTTGGTCCAGTCGACGCCGGGGGCTGCCGTGAGCGTCAGCGTCCCCTCCGCCTGGTCGTAGCTGGCATGGCCGTCTGAGGAGGACCATTCCAAGGCTGGCAGTCCCGGTATCTCGGGGGGCATTACGTGCTCCGTTCGTTGCGTCTGCATGTTCCAGAACACGCTTTCAGAGATTACCCCCGATGTGCGGGAGGCCACACCGCGCGCCCGTCAGTGCATCCCGAACTGATAGGCCGCAGGGACGGGCTCGTCCGGGCACACTTCTTCCCACAAGTCCGCTATGGCGTCCTCGCCCTCGCGGAGGTCCGGAATCTCGACGCCCTCACGCAGGATCGCGGCTGCTTCGGTGGCTTTCCCGGTTCGCGCGAGCGCCAGCGCCTTGAGGAACCTCAAACGTCCGACGCCGGCGCCCTCCTTGGGTGCCGACTCCACCAGTCCCAGTGCCATGGCGGGGTCCCCGTGCCGGATGCTGAGCGTGACGGCTTCCGTCAGCAAGGCTGTGGTGGAGGGGTCAGCGTCAACGCCCCTCCGGAGCTCGGTAAGTCCATCAGCCTCCTGACCTGCGGCGAGCAGGGCCAAGCCCAAGCCGCGGTGCGCGAGCGCCCTGATGCCGGGAGCGGCCTCTCCATCGGAAAGCACCCCGCGGTACCCCGCCGTCGCACCGTCCAGGTCCTGACGGGCGTGCTTCATGGTGGCCAGGTGAAACCTCGATTCGGGGCTGGCCTGCCCACCAAGCAACTCTTCCCAGTCCGCCCCGGCGACGAAACCGGGCCCGCCGTCGAACGTTTTTCCCTCCAACAGACCGAGCCACGGTTCCTGCTCGGCCGTGACGCTCTCCACCCCGAAAGGTGTACCGCTCTCATCCACCCAGCCCTTCCCGGATTTCCGGCGCCGGGCGCGTTCAAGAACGCCCCAACCACTGCCGCGCAGCAGCATGGTGGACGGCGGGATGTCGGCGTCGTTGAGGGCTGCGGGAAGCATGGCCTCGAGTTCGTCATGGGGCAGGAGTTGCTCCAATCGCTGGCTGGCGTTGGCCACCGCAGCGTCCCAGTCGGCACCGTGCGAGGTTTCCGGATCGAGATGACCGTTACCGTAGGCCTCTACCCATGCCCACTCCGCGTCGGCTGGCATGACAAGGTGTTCAAACTGCGTCTGCGCCAAACCCGCCTGGATTTCGGCATACGGTCCAGCTCCGGGGCTCAGCCATTCCTGCCACCGCTTGCCGCCCTGCCCCTGACCCCATACGAAGAGCTTCTTGCCGCGGAGGAGTCCCGTGGAGAGCATCGCCAGCCCGTCGCCGTCGTCGTCGGCTGCAACAACCCAACGCCGTTCGGAAGGGTCGATGTCGAAGAAGAAATCCGCCGCGTGGGGGCTGTTGACCGGCCACGTGCCGTCATATCCTTCGTGGGCGGTGGGCCGGACGCGGGTGATGTCCGTGGTGTAGTCGCTGCCGAAAGCCTCATCCGCCGGGGCGATCACGCGGGTCCGCTCCGTCTCAGGGATGGCTGCGTTGCTCCACCAGTACATGGGAACATCGTGGCTGTTGGGGTTCCGGATCCGTACCGCAGCGAACACCACAGGAGAGTCCGCGGGCAACCAGGTGTCTACCTGGAAAACCACTTCGCGGAGCCTCTCCCACTCCCACATCCGCAGCACATGCCGCCCGTCCGGCGTGTGCACCATCGCGGTGTGCAGCGGCTCGCAAGTGGTGGGCGAATGGCCGCGGGTGCCGATGTTCCATTCGAGGCCACCGGCAAACCACGCTTTCCGCAGCGCAACGTTGGCAAGCTGCGGAGCATTGTGGGTGTGCAGGAGTTGCTTGCCGGTCTGTTTGTCGAACAGTTCCCAGATGCGGCCACCCAGCGACGGGAGGACCGTCACCTTGAGTTTGCTGTTTTCAAGCACGACGGCGGGCACTTCCTTGGGTGCCGCGTCCCGGCTGTAGCCGTCCTGCATGAGGTACGGGTACATGTTGGGCACCACACCGAACCGGGCCGAGGCCTGGAGTTCCTCCGGCACCCCCGCTCCCACGGTGTAGGGCTGGTCCAGCTCAGCCGCCACCACGGGCAAGGGGTTGAGCGGGCCGAGCTCGGCCATGGTCAGGGAAACGGTGGTGACTTTGAGGGTGGAGGTTGCTGTGTCTGCCATGTCAGTATCCGATCGTGAGAAGGAGGCCGCGCTGCGGCTCGATGGCTATGGCTTGGCCGGGCACGTAGCTCGCGGCAGATTGGAAGCCGGGGATGGTGGGGGCCTTGATGATTCTGGTGGCGGCAGCAGCGTCGTCGAAAATCAGCGTCACTTGTTCAGTGTCCGCGGCCCAGGAGGCCAGCGCTACAACCATTCCGTGCTCCGTGAGCCACGTGGTGGCCAGAACGTGGGGGTGACTTGTCTTTACGGGGGCCTGCGGGTCCCAAAACCCTTGCATATGCCCGTGCTCCAACCCGGTTTGGGCCCAGAACTCCCAGAGCGGGCGGTTGTCCACGGCAGGTGCCCGGCCTGTCATCCCGAACACCATGCCACGCCATGGGTTGCCACCGCCTTCCAGCATCTCGCCCATGAGGCCGAAGGGAATGCCGGAGAGCTCCACCAGCCAATAGTCGGGATCGGTGGTGTTGTAGTCGAAGTACTCCCCCAGCCATAGCCTGTCCACATACGGCAAGTGCTCCATGTACAGATTGGCGGAGGACGCGTAACCGTCGTGCGCAGTGAACTGGTTTGCTGAATGGAGGTCAATCTCAGGGCCGTCTACACCACGGGTTATGCAGGCCCGCTCCAAGACCTTGCGGACCCGCTGCATGGCGGAGCGGTCATAGGCGATGTCATCCAGGTAGATGCCGTCAATCCCGTCCTCCCCGCCGGCCAGTTCCTGAAGGCTCCGCACGTAGAAGTTCTCCCACCGCGATTCGCCGGTTGTCACCACGGCGATGTCCTCCACATTGGGTGCAAACCACGCTGAAACGTAGCCGCTGCCGGCATGTTCCTGCAGCCAGATGTGGCCTGCCCCTGGACCGTCGCTGAAGACTTCGTGGTCCAGGTGCAGCAACGGCAGCAGCTCCGGGCTATGGAACGTGAGCTCGCGGACCGTGTTGTAAACCTTGGCTTTGAGCCCGTGCTGATGGCACTGGGCCACGTACTTCCGCAGCGAGTCCTGGGTCAGCAAGGGATCATTGATATAGGGCGCCGGCGCCGTGGCGTGATGGACGTTGACCACGGTGGCACCAGCAGCCTTGATGTCCGCAGGGTTTTCAGGAGCGTGGAAGTACCGTTTTCCAAGGTGTTTACCGGGATCGATCGGCTTGAACGGTGTCAGCAGCATGCGGAAATCGAAGTCCAATGGCTCATCCGCCGTCAGGGTCCGGGCACCACTGAAGGCACGCAGCGTGGCTGTGTCCCCCGATGTCCGCAACGCGACACCGCCCCGGACTCCGCTTTCACCGCCGGCCTGCTGCCGGTTGGCCCACGATCCCGGTTCCACCAACGGTTTCTCCCGGTAGAAGTTGGTGTTGAGCGGCCGTTCATAGCTGCCATCACGTAAGGAAAGCTGGACGCCTACATTCACACTCCCCAGCCACAACGCATCCTGGTTCTTCGCCGCCACGTCCCAAGTCCAGTCGATGGTGTCCGGCCGTCTTCCACCCGGGATGCCCAACCCCATGGCCAGCGGAACCGAAGCCTCATGGAGCGCCAGCTGCAGGCCGACGTCGTTCACCTCCAAGGTCCCCACCGGGCTGAGCCGCAGCGAGTACGAAACTGCCCCATCGGCGTCGAGAACGCCGTTCAGCTCCAGCGTCAGCGCCGTCTTGCCGTCCTTGCGACCTGTCCAGGTGCAGCGCCACGACATCCGCGCCGGGCCGTCCTCAGTGAAAACGAGCTGACCGTGCGTCCAATCAATTCCCTCAACCTCCAGCCGCATGGGAGCACTGAAAAGCTCGACGACGGGACCATCCGTCGCGGTCACCGCGGTGGTAAACGTTGACGTCACCTGCGCCGGAAGTCCCGACTCCGTCAGCTGCAAGGACCTGCCCAGAATCCCCAACGTCCTGCACGTTTCGTCCAAAGTGATGGCCGTATATGGCCTAACGAGCTCCGCGTCCTGAGCCACTCGCGAATCCAGCCAGGCCAGGCGCCGAAGGGAACGTGCATCTCCGAAACCGCCCGCAAGGAGTGCCGGATCTGTTTCCGCGGCCACATCAAGCCTGACCACGACCTCCCGTGGTGGCTCCCCCGCTGCATGGATAGTCACCATCGCGGAGTGCGTGGTTCCCACAGCTTCCTCAGGGATGGGAAGGACCACCAGCAAAGCCCGTACCGTGCCGGCAGGAATGTTGAGGGCTCTGTGCCATGGCCTGCCCAGCCTGTCCACGCCATCGGTGTTGATGCAGCGTCCCCGGGTGTCTTCTCCTCCCGTTGAGTCTCCTCCCGTTGGCTCTTCCCCGGCTGATGGGGTGACCCGCACTGTCACGCCGTTGAGATCCTTCTGCGCATACAGCCCCAACTGAACCACGTAGTCCTCGCCAGCCTGTGCAGTGCCATGGAAAGCCTCCGAGGGCCCGTTGATCACCCAGTGCGCCGGTAGCTCATGCCGCATGGAGATGGGATTCAGGCGGTCCTCGGGAAACACCAGAAAGGCTTCTCCCGCGTGGAGTGCCCGGAACCGCTCCAGTTCGTCTGCGCGGGCGGTGAAGTTCATGGGTGCGAACGAGTCCCGTTCGCTTGCCGCCTCATATCGGATGACTTTGGCGGTGGGCAGCGCGGCTTGCGCCCCGCTTGCCCAGGCGGAACGTCCGACGGCGGCGGCCCAGGCCGGATCTGCGGCAGGACGACGCGGGAGGTACTGCGCCTGGGGATAGTGGGCTTTCCCCAGCATGGCGTACGGCAGGTAGAAGACGAAGTAGATGCCAGGGCCCTCTGTGGCTTCGAAGACAACCGTTCCGGACTCGCGGGTGGCCTCTTCCACCATCACGTTCCGGACCCTGATGCCGGTCTTCTCCGAGACGACCATGACATCAACCGTTGCGGGGTCCTTGTCCTGCCGCCGCCACGGGATGACCGCCCTGTGGGCCGCACCAACCCCGCCGCCCCTTCCGCTGAGCCCCGCTTCAGCCACATCCAGGACTTCCACAACGAATCGGTGATTGCCGTAGAGCAGTTTGTCCCACGCGCCGATGCCACAATCCACCTCCGGGTGGGCTGTCACTGAACCGATTCTGCTGGGATTTGGCGGGGTGATGAGGGCCGGTGAAACCGGCGCGGGCAGCGGCATCGCTGAGACTCCTGAAGGTAGCTTCCGGGGTTTCTCACCTGTTTGGTGAATCCTTACATCATCCCGGCGTTCCGTGGAGTCGTAAAGGGTTATTGCGATGCGCGATCACTGCAATTCCCGCCCCCGAATACTGGCCATGACGCTGCCAGGGCATTATGACGGTGCTAGTTGGAGGCGGCCAGGTGCTACTTGGAGGCAGCCAGGTTCAGTGCGTTGACTTTCGCCCTCGCCGCCCGGACGACGTCGCGGTTGGTAACTGTGTAAGCCGTGGGATCGCTGCCGTCCTGCGCACCGAGGGAGACCGCCCCATCGGCGAGGGTGGAGACCGTCTTCTTGGCCGAAAGGTGGACCGCAGCAAGGCCTGCCCGGTGCATCGCAGGGATGTCGTCAAGGGTTAGTCCTCCCCCGGCCATGATCTGCAGTGCACTCCCGGCACGTTCTGCCATGGTGGTCAACGTGGACAGCCCCGCCCCCGCGGTGGCTTCGTGGCCCGAGGTCAGGATCCGCGTGAAGCCAAGTTCCATCAGATGTTCAAGAGCGGCCACGGGGTCTCGTGACTGGTCTATGGCCCTGTGGAAGGTCAACTCTGCCTCCGGGTTGGCTTCCTTGGCGGAATCCATGAGGCGCCGGATCGCGTGAACGTCTACGTCTCCGGACGGGGTGAGCGCCCCGAGCACCACCCCGTGGGCCCCCTGGGCCAGCAGATGGCGGATCTCGTGGACCATGGTGTCCACGTCGGACGCAGAGTACCGGAAGTCGCCGGGCCTGGAGCGGATCAGTGGATGGATCGCCAGACGGCCGTCAACGTGCTCCATGCTGGCTTCCATGAGTCCTTGGCTTGGCGTGACTCCACCAAGTTCCAGGCTGCTGCACAGTTCGATGCGGTCGGCTCCCTCGGCGGCTGCCGTGCCTGCACCCGCGGCACTCACCACGGCAATTTCAAGTTTCATGGTGAAACTCTACGTGGAGTTTTTGTACAGCTGATGCCCCTAAGACGGCCATTTGAGGGCATCAGCTGTACAAAAACTCGTCAGCCCTGGTACTTCTGCAGCTTTTCCTTTTGCTCCGGCGTGAGCCTTAGGACCCGTCCTGTGGCCTCGGCGACGAAAGCCAGGTGAGTAGTTGCTTTCACGCAGTCTTCCCGCGTGACGGGATCTTTGATGACGTAATGGAGATCGAAGCTGGCGCCTTTGATGGCCCCCACCCAGATCTCCACCACAGCCGGGATGTTGCGGTAATCCAAAGTCCGGACGTACCGGACTTTGTGCTCCACAACCAGGGTCATGGTGCCTTCCTCGACGTCATTGAACAGGGCCGCCGGGGGCTCTACGCCCGGAAGGCCCGCTCCGCGAGGGGGCCCGAAGGCTGCGATACGGGCTTCCTCCAGCATCCGCACAATCTGGACGTTGTTGATGTGGCCGTAGGCGTCCATGTCACCCCAGCGCATGGGTACGAGGACCTCTATGCGGCGGGGTGCCATGGACTCCTTCAGTGTTTCCGCGCTCAGCTGTGCACCGCCGTCGAGTCGTCCACAGCGGTCTCTTCCTCACCAGCGAACTGGGACATGTACAACCGGTAGTAGGCCCCCTGCAGGGTGAGCAGGTGGGCATGGTTGCCCTGCTCCACGATCTTGCCGTTCTCCATCACCAAGATGGTGTCGGCGTCGCGGATAGTGGACAGGCGGTGGGCGATCACGAAGCTCGTCCGGTCCGTCCGAAGGGCAGCCATGGCCTTTTGCAGCAACAGCTCCGTACGGGTGTCCACGGAGCTTGTAGCTTCGTCCAGGATCAGCAGCGACGGATCTGAAACGAAGGCACGAGCGATGGTGATGAGCTGCTTTTCACCGGCGCTGACGTTGTTGCCTTCTTCGTCGATGATCGTCTGGTAACCGTCCGGGAGGGCACGCACAAAGCGGTCCACGTAGGTTGCCTTGGCCGCTTCCATGATCTGGTCCTCGGTGGCGTCCAGCTTGCCGTACTTGATGTTGTCGTAAATGGTCCCGCCAAACAGCCAGGCATCCTGCAACACCATGCCCACCTTGGACCGCAGTTCTGCGCGGCTAAGGTCCTTGATGTCCACGCCATCCAAGGTGATCCGGCCTGCGTTGAGCTCGTAGAAACGCATCACCAGGTTCACCAGCGTGGTCTTCCCGGCCCCGGTGGGGCCCACAATCGCCACGGTATGGCCAGGTTCGGCAGCAAAGGACAGGTCCTCAATGAGCGGTTTGTCTTCTACATAGCTGAACGAGACGTGCTCGAACTCAACATGGCCGTCGGTCTTGGCGGGCAGATTGCGGGTCCCGGTCTCTTCAACTTCTTCCTCGGCATCAAGGAACTCGAAGACGCGCTCTGCCGAGGCAACACCGGACTGCAGCATGTTGGCCATGCCGGCAATCTGGCCCAGCGGCTGGGTGAATTCACGTGAGTACTGAATGAAGGCGGTGGCATCGCCCAGGCTCATGGAGCCCGAGGCAACGCGCAAGCCACCCACCACGGCAATGCCGACGTAGGACAGGTAGGACACGAAGTTCATGGCCGGGAAGATCACGCCGGACACGAACTGCGCACCAAAGGAGGCCTTGTAGAGTTCCTCGTTCTTCTCGTCGAAACGCTTCAGCATGTCGGCATCGCGACCGAAGACCTTCACGAGGTCGTGTCCGGAGAAGGACTCCTCGATCTGGCCGTTCAGTGCGCCGGTGTTCTTCCACTGTGCTGCGAAGAGCTTCTGGCTGCGCGCACCAATGACGCCCGCCACAATGCCGGACAACGGCAGGGCGATCAGGGCAATGAGCGCCAATTCCCAGGAGACGATGAACATCATCACCGTGATGCCCAGGACTGTGAGCACTGAGCTGACCAGTTGGGAGAACGCCTGCTGGAGGCCCTGCTGGACGTTGTCGACGTCGTTGGTCACGCGGGACAGGATGTCGCCGCGCTGGCGGGTGTCGAAGTAGTTCAGCGGGAGCCGGTTAAGCTTTGCCTGAACGTCGTTGCGCAGCTTCTTAATGACCCGCATGACGATCCTGTTGAGCAACCAACCCTGGGCCCACAGGAAGATGTTGGCCACAAAGTACATCAGGAGCACGATCGAAATCAGGAACGTCAGCTTGGGGAAGTCAATCCCGTTGGTGAGCTCCATCTTGGAGACCATGTCCGCAAAGTTGCCTTGGCCTTGCTGGCGCATGAGCTCAACGAACTGCTCCTGCGAGACCCCCTCCGGGATCTGCCGGCCCACAACGCCACCGAAGATGACGTCCATGGCACTACCCAGGACCTTCGGAGCAATCACATTGAGGACTACCGAGACAATGACGAGCCCGATCACGATGTACACGCCAACGGCCTCGGGCTTCAGCAGGCCCATGAGTCGCTTGGCGGACGGCCAGAACTCTTTGGCCTTCTTTGCCGGGACGTCGCCGAACATACCGCCATCAGCTTCGGAGGGGACGTATTCTTCTTCAACAAAGTCGTCGTCATCGAGCACTTCGGTGGCTACCTCAGCTTCGGCTGTTGCCTTGGCATCCTTGGCGGCTTGAGCCTTGGCAGCCCAGCCACGCTTCTTCTGCTGGTCCTGCTCGGTCATGCCACTTCCTCCACGCTCAGCTGGGATTCAACGATTTCCTGGTAGGTGGGTGAGGTCTCCAGCAGTTCGTCGTGCGTTCCGCGGTCAACAATCCTTCCGCTATCCAGCACAAGGATCTCGTCCGCGTCCGCGATGGTAGAGACGCGCTGGGCCACGATAATGACTGTGGAATCCCGGGTCTTGGCCTTCAAGGCTTTGCGCAGACGGGCGTCGGTAGCAACATCGAGCGCGGAGAACGAATCATCAAACAGGTACACATTCGGTTTGGTAACCAACGCCCTGGCAATGGATAGCCTCTGGCGCTGGCCACCGGAGACGTTGGTACCGCCTTGGGCGATGCGCCGGTTCAAACCGGATGACTTTTCTTCCACGAAGCCCTTGGCCTGTGCCGTTTCCAACGCTTCCCACAGCTCTTCGTCCGTGGCGTCAGGCTTGCCGAAACGAAGGTTGTGCTCGATTGTTCCTGAGAACAAGTACGGCTTCTGCGGCACCGCAGATACGCGGCTAGTGATCTCCGATGCGTCCATCTTCGTGACGGGCACACCGTCCAGCAGGACGTCACCGGATGCGACGTCGTAAAGCCGCGGCAGCAGCGAGACCAAGGTGGTTTTGCCGGCACCCGTGGAGCCGATGATGGCCAGGGTCTTGCCCGGCTCAGCAGTGAAGGAAATGTTGCTCAGCACCGGAGCCTCGGCACCGGGGTACTTGAAGGTGACGTCCCGGAACTCCACACGTCCCTTCTTCTCAGCAGGCACTACCGGCGAGCTGGGGTTGTGGATGGAAGGCTCGACGTCCAGTACCTCACCGATGCGGTCTGCACAGACGGATGCGCGGGGAATCATCATGGCCATGAACGTGCCCATCATGACAGCCATCAGGATCTGCAGCAGGTACTGGAGGAAGGCCGTGAGCGCACCCACCTGCATCTCCCCGGAATCCACCCGCTGGCCGCCAAACCACAGCACGGCGGCCGTGGACAGGTGCAGGATCATGCCGATGGCCGGGAACATCAGGACGAACAGGTTGCCGATCTTTACCGACACTGCAGTGAGGTCATCATTGGCGTCCCCGAAGCGCCTGGCCTCGTGGGGCTCGCGAACAAAGGCCCGGACCACGCGAATACCGATGATCTGTTCGCGCAGTACGCCATTGATGGCGTCGATCTTGGTCTGCATGGAACGGAACAGCGGCATGAGACGGACTACAAGGTAGCCCACCACGGCCACCAGGACAGGAACGGAGACCCAGACCAACCAGGAAAGGCTAAGGTCCTCACGGAGCGCCATGATGATGCCGCCCACACACATGATGGGGGTTGAGACCATGAAGTTCAGGCCCATGAGCACCAGCATCTGTACCTGCTGGACATCGTTGGTACCGCGGGTAATCAGCGTGGGAGCACCGAAAGTGTTGACGTCCTGGGCTGAGAAGCTACTGACCTGCCGGAAGACGCTGCGGCGCAGGTCCCTGCCAATGGCCATTGCAACGCGGGACCCGAAGTACACAGCGATGATGGCAGTGACCACTTGTCCAAGGGCGACAGCGAGCATGAGGGCACCGGTCTGCCAGATGAAGTCGGTGTCTCCGCGGGAAACTCCCTCATCAATAATTCTGGCGTTGAGGCTGGGGAGGTATAGCGTAGCGATGGTGGATGCGAGCTGAAAAATCAGCACGGCCACGATCTGCGGCAAATACGGCTTGGAGTAGCGCCGTATAAGGGTGACAAGCATGCCCACGGGTCCTTAGAAAGAGTGCGTGAAAGAGGTAAGAGAAGTGTGGCAGCCGGGGCTGACAGTATTAGCCTCCCTACTCTACGAAATCCGTTGCCCCGGCGAAACATCTTTCGGGAAAGATCATCCCAGCGGAGTATCTGCCGGGTGACGGATGCTCCCGCTGCCGCAAGACCGGCAGTCGGGGCAAACAAGAAAGCGCCGGCTGGTTTCCCAGCCGGCGCTCCCAATCCCGCCCTCGTTGGCCGTTTCCCCGCACTCCATCAGGAGCCCCGGCCTGGATCCCCGGACAGGGCCGGGACCCCAGTGAGTTAGCCTGCGTGCTTGCCGTGGTCCGAACGTGCTTCGACGCCTTGGAGGAGCAGCAACGCCATGCGCTCCTGCTGCCTGCGCTCACGCTTGAGTTCTTTGCGGATCGCTGCAAGCTCTTCCGCGGTGTGGGCTTGCTGCTCGGCAATGGTCTGCTGCTCCCGCAACCGGGCCTGCAGCTCCACGTTGGCACGGCTCAGCTGAAGCTGTTGTTCCGCCAGGACGTACTGGGTACGGGACAACTGCTCCTGGACTTCCTTCACATCAGCCGTGCCGTGAGGCCGTTCCTGCGTGAGGATCCGAGCGAACTCGAGGTCAAGATCGGTTCCGGACTCCGGGTTCGGAACCTGACGGTCCCCTACCGGAACCTGACGGTCCGCCCCTACCTGACGTCCGCCCACCGAAACCGCAGGATGGGCACTTGGGCGGCGGGCGCCGTCGTCGGACGCTTTCACTGCGTCCATGGACGCCGTGTCCAGTGACATTCCGGCGTCCCCTGAAGCCGTGGCAACCAGTTCTTTCTCAGGAGCTGCATCCACGGTGCGTCGCAGTGGACGCTCCTTGATGAACAGCACGGCGAGGAGGGCAACGACGCTGATGATCGCGGAGATCAGGAAGATTTGAGCAGTCGCGTCACCGTAGGCAGCGCGCATGATGTCCGCGATGGGGGCAGGCATGTCAGCCAGGTCCATGCTCGCTCCGGACGCGCCACCCTGGGCAGGGATCCCTGCGGCAGTCATGCCCTCAACAGCGAGTTCCTTCACGTGGTTGGACATGATGGCACCGAGAACGGATACGCCGATTGCGCCACCAACCGAGCGGAAGAACGCCACGGAGGCACTCGCGGTTCCGATGTCCTTGGCCTGGACGGTGTTCTGAACAGCGAGGACCAGGTTCTGCATCAGCATGCCCAGGCCGAGCCCGAACACACCGGTGTAGATCGCCACTATCCACAGTTCAGTGGTGTGGTCCATGGTTCCGGCGAATGCGAGACCGCCAATGAGGAGGACGGAGCCTGCAATCAGGAACCTCTTCCACTTACCGAAGCGGCTGATCAGGATGCCCGAAGCGACCGAACCAATAAGGTTTCCGGCGATCATGGGCAGCGTCAGCAGCCCTGCCTCGGTGGGTGTGGCGCCGCGGGCAACCTGGAAGTACTGACCCAGGAAGGTGGACGAACCGAACATGGCGATGCCCACCGCAACGGAGGCAACAATGGCCAGGGCCGTGGTGCGCTCGGAGATGATCTTGAGCGGGATGATGGGCTGGGCCACCTTGGTTTCCACGAACACGAGCACAGCCAGAAGAGCTACGCCGCCACCCACCATGAGGGCGGACTGCCAGGAGAACCAGTCGTAGTAGTCGGGGTTGCCGGCGAAGGAAACCCAGATCAGCAACAGGCTGACGCCGGAGGTCAGCAGGATGGATCCGAGCCAGTCGATCTTGGCGGGACGCTTGATGTGCTCGATTTTCAGCGTCACCTGCAGCAGTATGAGCGCGACGACGGCCAGCGGCACGCAGACGAAGAACGTCCAGCGCCAGCCCAACGGGCTGTCAACGATGAAGCCGCCCAGCAGCGGTCCGCCGGCGGTGCCAACGGCCATGACGGCACCCATGTAACCGGAGTATTTACCGCGGTCGCGCGGCGGAATCATGGAGCCGATGATTGCCTGGGCCAAGGCTGTGAGGCCACCCATGGCCACGCCTTGGATGACGCGGGCGGTGAGCAGCAGCGGAATGGTTTCGGACAGTCCAGCCATTACTGAGCCGGCCACAAAGATGATGATGCTCAGCTGGACCAGGAGCTTTTTGTCGAAAAGGTCCGCGAGCTTGCCCCAGATGGGAGTGGTTGCAGCGTTGGCCAGCAACGCTGCCGTGATGACCCAGGCGAAGTCGGTTTGGGTGCCCTTGAGCTCGGACATGATGGTGGGCAATGCGTTGGCAACAATAGTGCTGCTGAGGATTGCGGTGAAGAAGGCGGCGAGGAGGCCGGTGAGGGCTTCCATGATCTGCCGGTGCGTCATGGGCGCTGCGGCTTTGCTGGCCGCGGGGCTGGCTGAGGCGTCCACCGCCTTGGTGTTCTGAACTGCTGGTGTGGCCATGGTGGCTCCTAAGCTGTCTGGTTGGTTGTGATGGAGCCGGCCGCCGTTGCCCGGATTGAGTCCTTGAGTGACTCGGTGAGTTTGTTGATGACCTGGGAGGCCTCGAGGGCGTCAGCCTCGCTCCAATCCGCCAGGTAATCGCGCAGTCTCACGCTGCGTTGTTCTTCGAATTCGCGCAGTTTCGCGGAGCCTTCCTCCGTCAGGGCAAGCAGTTGGGCCCTGCCGTCCGCGGGATCGGGCCGCCTGACCACGAAGCCCAGTTCCTCGAGTTCGGTAACGTGCCGGCTCAGGACCGGTGCGCTGACACCGAGCCGCGTGGCCAGATGCGTAGCGCGGGTCTCCCCCTCGCCAATGAATCGCATCACCCCTTGAACAGCCATTCCGACGTCGGGAACGCGGGCCATATGGGCGGTCACCACACAGCGCAGTGTGCGCTGGAGGTCGAAGATTTGATGCACAAGATCGGTTGCTGTGGCGGAACCGACGGACATGGAAAACACCCCTCTTTTGCTTGCCTAAAGCAACTATAACTCAGAATGATTGCTTTGGGAAACTAAAGATGCGTTTCGGTTCAGTTGCGGGGCCCGCTCTGCACCTTATTTCGTGGAAATTGGGTGCAGAGTGGGCCTCGCAACGCAGAAAACCCCCGCACGAGGTTCCGTGCGGGGGCTTTCTGCGTTTACTAGGGTCTGCTTAGTCGTCCAAATGCGTGGGGCCGAACATCTTCAGCAGGGTCTCAACCACGACGACGTTGGGTCCGTCCGCTGCGAAGGACGCCTTGAGCGCGTCCCCCACTTCCTCCGGGGAAACCCGGCGCGCCGGGACGCCGAAGGACTCGGCAAGCTTCACGAAGTCCGGGCGGGCGAGCTCGGTGGCGGTGGCTTGGCCAAAGGCGCCCACCATGTACTCGCGCAGGATGCCGTAGCCGCCGTCGTCCACAATCAGCCAGGTGACCGGGACGTTGTGCTGCTTGGCGGTGGCGAGCTCGGAGATGGAGTACATGGAGGATCCGTCACCGGAAACGGCCAGCACCCTGCTCGGCTTGCCGGTGGTCTCCAGTCCCACGGCACCGCCGATTGCCGCAGGGAAGCCGTAGCCCAAGCCGCCGGCGCCTTGGGCGGAGTGGAACTGGCCCTGCCGGGCGTCCCAGCAGCTCCAGCCCCAGTACGCAGAGATGGTCATGTCCCAGAACGTCTGCATGTCAGCCGGAACAGCCTCGCGGATGTCGGCCATGAACTTCAGTTCCTTGGCCAGGTCCTGTGATTCCAGGCGGGCCTTGACCTTGGCCAGGGATTCCTTGACCACGTCCTCCGGGCTGGTGCCGTGCCAGTCACGCTTCACGGAGTCCGCGGCACCGGCAGCTGCGAGGGCTTCGTCCAGGGCCGCTAGGGCCTGGCCGGCGTCGGCACGGATGCCCAAACCGGGCCGGTTGGATTCCAGGACGCGGGGTTCGGCGTCGATCTGGATGATCCGTCCGCGTGGTTCGAACGTGAAGTAGTTCGAGGTCACTTCACCCAGGGAGGAGCCGATCACGATCAGCACATCGGCGTCTTCCAGGACGTCGGTCATATACCGGTCCTCGATCCACGACTGTAAGGACAGCTCGTGGGTCCACGGGAACGCGCCGTTGCCGCCCGGGGTGCAAATGACCGGAGCCCGTAATTGCTCGGCGATCGAGAGCAACGACTTCTCGGCCCGGCCACGACGGGTACCGCCGCCGGCGATGATGGCCGGACGTTCCGCCGTCGAAAGCCACTTCACGGCCTCGCGGATCAGCTCGACGCGCGGCGGGTTGTCGAATGCTTCGGCGAGGGCGTCCTCCACCGGGGGAACCATGATCGGGTCCAGCAGGACGTTTTGCGGGATTTCGATCCACACAGGGCCCTGCGGTGAGGAGATCGCTTCGGTCCACGCGTCCTGGATGGCCGAGGGGATGCCCGAGGCGTGCTGGATCAGTCGCTGGCTCTTGGTGACGTTCGCGGCCGAGGCCTTCTGGTCATCGAGCTGGTGCAACATGCCCTTGCGGCGGGCACCCAGGCCATCGAGCGGAATCTGGCTGGCCACAACCACCATGGGAACACCTGTGGCATAGGCCTCCTGCAAACCGGCCAGGGACGTCAGCGCACCGGGCCCGGTGGACAGGAACAGCACACCCACCTCGCCGGTGGCACGTGAATACCCGTCCGCCGCGAACGCCGAGTTGTTCTCCACACGGGAGGAAACGAAGTGCAAGTTGCCGCGACCCATGGCGTCGAAGAGACCCAGGGCGTGCTGGCCCGGGATACCGAAGACGGTCTTCGCGCCCAGCGCTTCAAGGGTCTCGACGACGAGGTCCCCACCGTTTCGCTGGTTGGTGCCCTTGGTGGGGGCTGCTGTGCCCGGATCGAAATCGATCATCGCTGGTCTCCGGTTGCTCCGGTTACCTGCGCGAGTTCCGCGATGCGGGCGCCGAGGGCCTGCTGCGCGTAGCCGTTGGGGGCACCTTGGCGGTCACCTTCCACTGCGTTGTCCGCCATGAGGGTCACGAGCTCGTAGGCTATGTGGCTGCCTGCAACACCGGTAATTTCTGCGTGGTCGTAGGCCGGAGCAACTTCAACGATGTCCGCACCAACGAGGTTCATGCCCCGGAAACCACGGATGATTTCCAGGAGCTCGCGGCTGGTGATGCCGCCGGCTTCAGGAGTGCCGGTGCCGGGCGCGTGCGCCGGATCCAGGACATCGATGTCCACGGAGATGTACAGCGGACGGTTGCCGATGCGGTCGCGGATCTTAGCCACGGTCTCAAGGACGCCCTGGTAGTAGACGTCTGCGGAGGTGACGATTCCGAAGCCGAAGCGGTGGTCGTCGTCGAGGTCCTTCTTGCCATACAGCGGACCGCGGGTACCGACGTGGCTGATGGCCTCGGTGTCAAGGATGCCCTCTTCCACGGCCCGACGGAACGGGGTGCCGTGCGTGTACTCGGCGCCAAAGTAGGTATCCCAGGTGTCCAGGTGCGCATCGAAGTGGAGCATCGCGATGGGCTCACCGGCACGCTCAGCGGCTGCCCTCAACAGAGGCAGGGCAATGGTGTGGTCGCCACCGAGAGTGACCAGCTTGCTGCCGTTGGCCGTGAGGTCCAAGGCGTTCTGCTGGATGGTCTCGATGGCCTCGTTGATGTTGAACGGGTTCACGGCCATGTCGCCGGCGTCGGCAACCTGGATGTTCTCGAACGGGCTGACGTCCCATGCCGGGTTGTAGGGACGGAGCAGGCGGCTGGCTTCACGCACGTGGTTGGCACCGAAGCGCGCGCCAGGGCGGTAGGAAACGCCGGAATCGAAGGGGACGCCGACAACGGTGACGTCAGCCTTGGAAACCTGGTCCAGGCGGGGCAGGCGGGCATAGGTAGCGGCACCGGCGTAGCGCGGGATGCGGGATGAATCGATGGGGCCGAGGTTCCCGTTGGCCTCAATGCGGAGCTCTTCCAAAATGCCTCTCCTTCGAGATAAGTCAGCGTCTGTGACACCCATCATACACTCAAAGTTGTCTAATAAGCATCACATGTTTACAAATTGGCTTACCGGGCGTGCGTCATGAGATGCCCGTCACAGCGGGCGTTAAGATTCCATAAAAACCGGGGTCCCGACGTCGAACGCGGCCATACGCTCCTAGCGGAAGCAGCACACTGCTGCACGAAAGGACACCGTGACCACCCTGTCGAGGCCTCCGGCCGATCCGGCCAACCGGCCAAAGAACTCCTTCAAGCTCAAGCCATGGCTACTGGAGGGAATGCCGGATACCTCAGGGAAGCGGCAGGGACCCCACGGACGCCCTGCGGACTCGCACAAGCCCCAAGCCTGGTGGAAAGTCATGTGCCTCACGGGCCTGGACTACTTCTCCACCCTCGGCTACCAGCCAGCCATCGCCGCCCTGGCCGCCGGGCTGTTGTCCCCGCTGGCCACCCTGCTCCTGGTGCTCGCAACCCTGGCCGGCGCCCTCCCCGTATACCGGCGCGTTGCGAAGGAAAGCCCCCGCGGCGAAGGATCCATCGCCATGCTGGAGCGCCTGCTACCGCGATGGGGAGGCAAGCTGTTCGTCCTGGCCCTCCTTGGTTTTGCTGCGACCGACTTCATGATCACCATCACGCTGTCCGCCGCCGACGCCACAGCCCACCTCATCGAGAACCCTTTCGCGCCGCATTTCCTCGAAGGCCAGCAAGTAGTCATCACCTTGGCTTTGATCGCCGGCCTGGGCGTCGTCTTCCTCCGCGGATTCAAAGAAGCCATCAACGTGGCCGTGGTGCTGGTGGCAGCATTCCTCGCGCTGAACCTTGTGGTGATCGTGGTGTCCATGACTCATCTCTTTACCGAAGCCGGCGTCATCACCGACTGGTGGAGTGCGCTCACCACGTCCCATGGCGACCCCATCATGATGATCGCCCTGGCACTTCTGGTCTTTCCCCGCCTGGCGCTTGGGCTCTCCGGATTCGAAACCGGAGTTGCCGTCATGCCTCAGATCAAGGGCCACGCAACAGACACCGATGCCAAGCCCACTGGCCGGATCAAGGGTGCGCACAAGCTCCTCACCACCGCGGCCATCATCATGAGCTCATTCCTCATCACCTCCAGCTTCACCACCGTCATGCTGATCCCCGCCGCCGAATTCCAGGACGGCGGTAAAGCCGAAGGCCGCGCTCTCGCTTATCTGGCGCACAAATTCCTAGGAGACGGATTCGGAACCGTCTATGACGTGAGCACCATCGCCATCCTCTGGTTCGCAGGCGCGTCAGCCATGGCCGGGCTCTTGAACCTCGTCCCCCGTTACCTGCCCCGCTATGGCATGGCGCCGGCATGGGCACGCGCCCTCCGCCCGCTGGTCCTGGTGTTCACCGTCATCGCCTTCTTTGTCACCATCATCTTCAAGGCGGACGTCAACGCCCAAGGTGGCGCCTACGCCACAGGTGTGCTGGTCCTGATAACCTCGGCCTCCATTGCCGTCACACTGTCTGCACGGCGGAAGAAGCAGCGGGCACAGGTCATCGGCTTTGGTCTGATCTCCCTCGTCTTCGTCTACACCACCGTAGTCAACTCGATCGAGCGCCCCGACGGCCTGAAGATCGCCGCCCTCTTCATTCTGGGCATCATGGTAGTTAGCTTCATATCCCGCATGCGGCGCGCGTTCGAACTTCGGGCCACTCACATCAAGATGGACGAGAAAGCCCTCGAATTCACGGCCAACGCCGTCGAAGGTCCCGTCCGCATCATCGCCCACGAACCCAAACACCTCAGCGCAAGCCGATACAGGGAGAAGCTCCAGCACGCCCAGCAGGCAAGTCACCTGCCCGTTGACTGCGACGCCGTCTTCATTGAGGTCATTGTGGACGACAGCTCCGACTTTGAGCAGGAGCTCCAAGTGGTGGGCAAGGTCCGGCACGGGTTCAAGATCCTGGAGGTGCACAGCAACAACGTGCCCAACACCGTGGCCGCAGTACTCCTCCACATCCGCGACGTCACAGGATTCATGCCCCATATCTACTTCCGCTGGACCGAGGGCAATCCGATCTCCAACCTCAGCAAGTTCCTGTTCTTCGGCGAAGGAGAGATCGCCCCGGTAACCCGCGAGGTACTTCGGGAGGCCGAGCCTGACATCACCCGACGCCCGTGGGTGCACGTGGGCTAGCCCCGGTTCCGCGCGTTCCTCCCCGGTTGGTCCCCTCGCAGGCCGCGCTCCTCCCCGGTTGGTCCCCTCGCAGGCTGCGCTCCTCCCCGGATTTCGCGCGCTCCGCTTAGCCTGTGCGGAGATCCGGGAGGGAGCGCAGCGCAGGGAGTGAAGCTAGCGGCTCGCCGCCGGCACCAGGACCCACAGCACCTCAACGGTCTCGTCCGTGGGGTTGATCCAAGTGTGGGGTTCCCGGCCCGGGAAGGAGAGCGTGTCCCCTTCTTCGAGGTCGTACTCCTCGTTGGTGAGGATGAGCTTGATCCGTCCCTTGACCACGTGCAGGACATCGACGTCGCAGTCCACGGCGTAGAGCTCGTTTTCGCCGCGGCCACGTGGCTCGATGGTGGCCTGCAGGATCTGTAAGCGACGCTCGGAGCGGGCGGTCAACAAACGCTCCACGATGCCCTGGCCGCCCAGGGAAATGCGGGGGCCGTCGTCGCGCTTGGTCAGGTGTGTCTCCGGAGCTGCGAAGAGGTCGCCCACGGAGACGGACAGCACTTGGCACAGAGTGACCAGCGAGGCAACCGACGGCGATGTCAGGTCCCGCTCCACCCGGCTGAGGAAGCCCTTGGTCAGACCGGTAGCGTCCGCCACTTGCTCGATGGTGAGGCGCTGCGCTTGCCGGGCTGCGCGGATTCTGGAACCGATGGCAACGGGAACATTGCTCGGTTCAACGGGTAGAGCCTTCATTCACGAACCTTTCAGGCCTGTCATGTGGCCCTGTCATTGGAGCAATAGTAGCCGGGAGACAGGCCAAGAACGCCAGAATACGCGGAAGCATGACCAAAGGATCTTGACTGTTACTCCCATCACAACATATCCTCAGAGGCAACAAGTGTTGCCTGTGAGGCACACAACACCTCCCCAATCTCCAATCATCAGCACAGAGACTTCGACTCTTCGCAGGAGTATCGTCGAAAACCCCAACCTCAGTGCATCAGCTCCAAGGACCGTTCATGGAATCATCGGCTATAAACATCGCAATCGTGGTGGTGTACCTGCTCGCCATGCTGGCATTCGGCTGGTGGGGCAAGTCCCGCACCAAGAACAACAGCGACTTCCTGGTGGCAGGCCGCCGCCTGGGCCCCTTCCTTTACACCGGCACCATGGCCGCAGTGGTCCTCGGTGGCGCATCCACCGTGGGCGGCGTCGGCCTGGGCTACAAGTTCGGCATCTCCGGCATGTGGCTTGTTGTGGCCATCGGCTCGGGTGTGCTGCTGCTCAGCCTCCTGTTCGCCGGGACCATCCAGAAACTCAAGATCTACACGGTCTCCCAGATGCTGACCCTCCGTTACGGCAGCACCGCAACCCAGACCTCGGGCATCGTCATGCTGGCCTACACACTGATGCTGTGTGCCACGTCCACCGGCGCCTACGCCACCATTTTCGTGGTCCTCTTCGGCTGGGAGCGTTGGCTGGCCATCGCCATCGGCGGCGCAATTGTCCTGGTCTACTCCACCATCGGCGGCATGTGGTCCATCACTTTGGCAGACCAGGTCCAGTTCGTCATCAAGACGGTGGGCATCTTCTTCCTGATGCTCCCCTTCGCCCTGAACGCTGCTGGCGGCCTGGACGGCATCCGCGCCCGCGTCGATGAGAGCTTCTTCGATATCGGCGGCATCGGCCTCCAAACGATCATCACCTACTTCGTCGTTTACACACTGGGCCTGCTGATCGGCCAGGACATCTGGCAGCGCGTCTTTACGGCCAAGACCCCCACGGTTGCCCGCTGGGGTGGGGCCACCGCCGGCATCTACTGCATCCTTTACGGCTTTGCCGGTGCCCTGATCGGCATGGCTGCCAGCGTTGCCCTCTCCGGTGTGGAGATCGCCGCCAAGGATGACGTCTACGCTGAAGTTGCCACCCGCCTGCTGCCCATCGGCATTGGTGGCTTGGTGCTCGCTGCAGCTGTCGCAGCCATGATGTCCACGGCTTCCGGCGCGCTGATCGCTGCCGCCACCGTTGCCCGCGCAGACGTCATGCCTTTTGTTGCCAGCTGGTTCGGCAAGAAGGTGGACACCTCCGATTCCGACAACCCTGAGCACGACGTCAAGGCCAACCGCTACTGGGTCCTCGGACTGGGAATCGTGGCCATCATCATCGCCATCTCCACCAAGGACGTAGTGGCCGCTCTGACCATCGCCTACGACATCCTTGTGGGCGGCCTGCTGGTAGCCATCATCGGTGGCCTGGTGTGGAAGCGCGGAACGGGCATCGCTGCAGCATGGTCCATGGCGGCCGGTTCAGTGGTAACCCTGGGCACCATGATCATCCTCGAGATCAACGCCGAAGTTCCCCTGGACGGCATCTACGCCAACGAGCCCATCTACTATGGCCTGATCGCCTCGGCACTGGTCTATGTGGTGGTTTCGCTCGCCAGCAAGCCCACCGATCCGGCAGTCATGAAGGCTTGGACCGACCGCGTTGCGGGCACACGCGTGGCAGAGGAAGAGGTCACCACGCCCGCCTCGTAGGCAGGTACAAAGAAACAAGCAAAGTTCGACGGCGGCGCCTCCCCTTTCCGGGGCGGCGTCGCCGTTGTTGCGTCCCGGAGGAGGCGTTGCGTGGCCCGCTCTGCACGATAAGGCGCGAACAAAGGGCGCAGAGCGGGCCGCGCAACGAAGACACCCGAAACCCCGGCGAAAACGGCCACACCCACGGTCCCGGTGATTCCCGCCGTCGACCTCTTCACAGGCATGGTGACCATCACGACAAAGGACCGGACCGGGCGCTTCAGGCATCCCCAGCCGCAGTTGATCGCGCAGGCGTTGGCCCAAGCCATCCGCCCAACGCGCTGGTGTGAGGCGTCAAGGACGGTGACGGTGACTGTTGCCGCCGTCGGGAAGCGGGCAGGCCTCCAACGTCACTTCACGCTGAGCTGCGACCACCCGGCCTAGAGTTCCTCGTCCTCCTCGCGGAATTCTTCGGTTTCGTCGATGGGGACCACGCGTTCGTCGTCCTCGGGGGCGTCTACTTCCTCAACCCAGGGCTGGTCCACTTCCTGGTCTTCGGCGTAGTCGTAGGCCGGGTCGGACTCGATGGTTGCCCGTTCCGGGTGGTTGGCGTGTGATTCGGTGGTGTTCATGGTGCAACCTCCGTCTCGTGGGCCGGTTGGCCGGTGTCCTTCCATCTGAGCACCGGCGCAAACAAGGGTCAAGGAGCGGAAGGAAATTACGGTGCACCGAACATTCCAGTTAAGGAATACCGGCCAAAAATCCGCGCGAATAAGCGGTAGTGTGGGGCGTGCAAAGGGGCGCAACTACCCCACCCAGCACAGGAGACAAGTGCCAAGCACAGGAGACGTAGTGCAGATGCACCAGGAATCCCACAGTTCGTCGAGCCCCGCTCCGGACCCCACCCCCGACTCAGCAGCCCCCGAATCAGCAGCCGCGCTTCCGTCGAACGCGGACATCCGCCGGTGGCGCCAGTACCTGGCCGATGAGCGTGCCGAAGCCGCCGTGTACCGCGAACTTGCCCAGCGGCGTGACGGCGAGGAGCGCCAAATTCTGCTCGCCCTGGCCGAAGCTGAAGGCCGCCACGAAGCCCACTGGCTCAAGCTCCTTGGCGAGCACGCCGGAATGCCCAAGGCAGCGTCCGCCCGGAGCCAGTTCCTGGGATTCCTTGCCCGCAATTTCGGCTCGGTCTTTGTGCTGGCGTTGGCCCAACGCGCCGAGGGTCGTTCCCCCTACGGCACCGAGCCTGCAGCAACGCCTGCCATGGTTGCCGATGAACAAATCCACGAGGAAGTTGTCCGGGGCCTGGCCACGCGCGGACGCAACAGGCTCTCCGGAACCTTCCGCGCCGCAGTCTTTGGCGCCAATGACGGACTGGTCAGCAACCTCTCGTTGGTGATGGGCATGGCAGCAACCGGCGTACCCAGCCCCGTAGTCCTGATGAGTGGCGTGGCAGGCTTGTTGGCCGGTGCGCTGTCCATGGGCGCGGGCGAATATGTCTCGGTCCGTTCCCAGCGCGAACTCCTTAACGCCACGCTTCCCACGCAGGCAACACTGACTGCCGCGCCTTCGTTGGATATTGAGCACAACGAACTGGTCCTGGTGTACCTTGCCAGGGGCATGACCCGTGAAGCTGCGGAGCACCGCGCGGCCGAGCGCATGGGTTTGTTCAGCTGCGACTGCGATCCGAGCCTGTCCTTGCAACCGGAAAAACCGCCGGCGGACGAGCACGAGTCCGTAGGCTCCGCATGGGGCGCGGCATTGTCCAGCTTCTGCTTCTTCGCCTCAGGTGCAATAGTGCCCATCCTGCCCTTCATCTTCGGCATGACGGGCCTTGCAGCCCTGATGGTGGCCGGGGTCCTGGTGGGCATCGCGCTCCTGGCCACGGGCGCCGTCGTCGGCTTGCTGTCCGGAACCTCGCCGCTGAGCCGCGGGCTGCGTCAGCTGGCCATCGGCCTGGGAGCCGCAGCTGCAACCTATGGGCTGGGCCTGGTGTTCGGGGCAACCATCATCTAAGTTTGGACGGCTCGGCCCGCAGAACGTAATGTTGGTTCGTCCTCCGCGCTGCCCCGCGTGATCCAGGGCATCATGAACGGAGAACCGTGGACCCGGAGCGGGAAGCAACACGTGCGCCAAAACACCGACGCAGTTCAACAGCTGTGCGGGTTCTCCGCGGTGTCCTCATGGCCGGAATCGCCGCAATCGTCGCTGTTCTGGTGAGTGGATATCTGCAGGGTGATCCCCGCATCACCGCACTGTTCCCGGGTGTCAGCGTTCCGGGTGCCCCGCAAAAGGGACCGGGCGTTGCAGAACCGGGGCGTGCCCCTGACGCGCCACCCCCGGGGCTTGAGGAGGCGGATGCCCCGCTGGCCTCCCCGTCAGCCCCCGGCACCACCAACGACTCGTACAAGTTCCTGGCCACCAACGACGACGGCACACCCGTAGGTTATTCGCCGTGCCGCCCGCTTCATTACGTTGTGAACAACGCCACCGCACCTGTTGGCTCCGATGCCCTGCTGGCCACCGCCCTGGCCAATATTTCTGCGGCGTCGGGCATTCAGTTCATTGACGACGGCACCACGGACGAGTTGCCCGTGGACCGGCGCGAGCCCTACCAGCCGTCCAAATACGGTGACCGGTGGGCTCCCTTGCTGATCTCGTGGACCACCCCGGTGGAGGCCCCGGCGCTGGCGGATAACGTCATCGGGACCGGAGGCAGCACCATGTACTCCCTCAATAAGGGCCCCAAAAGTTACATCACGGGGAGCTTGGAGCTGGATACCCCGCAGGTCACGGAACTGCTTGCCAGCCCCGGCGGGGCCGACTACGTCCTGGCAGTCATGCAGCACGAACTGGGCCACGTGATGGGCCTGGATCACGTGGATGATCCCATCCAACTCATGTATCCGGAGATCGGGGCTCCCGACGGACTCGCGGCGGGAGACCTGAACGGCCTGCATCTTCTTGCCTCGGCGCCTTGCCGCAAGGACATCTGAGCGGCTTCGCGCTTCAAGCATTCGCGGCGTTGACTCCCGCCATGGACTCCCGGCGGAGTGGGACTTATGCTGGCCACTACGGTCGACGGCGGCGCCCCACCTCCCGTCGCGGCCTCCACGTCAGGGGGTTCCATGGAACCTTACGGGTCGCCCCAGTGGCCGGACCCCGATCCCCCTCGCCCGAAATACCTCCCGCATTCCCAGCGCCCGCCGGACCCTCCGCAGATCAGGCCGCCCATCAAGCACAGCAGCATCGCGGCCATCATGTTCCTCATCAGCGTCCTGGCGCTGGTGTGCGCGGGAGCCTACTTCAGCGGCGAACTCCGTCAGTTCCTGTATGGCCCGTCCGCAACGCAAAGCCAGGCTCCCCGGCCCGGATTGGTTCCTTTTGGCCAACGCCAGGACCCCGTCCCGGGACTCGAAGAAGCGGACGCGCCGCTGGGGACACCAGCCCCGCTGAACCGCACCAGTTCCTCATATAAGTTCCTGGCCGTCAAAGAAGACGGAACCCCGCTGGCCTATTCGCCGTGCAGGCCTATCCACTACGTGGTTAATTCGGACCTCGCGCCGGCCTCGTGGCAGCCTTTGGTGGTGGAGGCAGTGGAGCAGGCCAGTTCAGCTACGGGACTGAGGTTCGTCTATGACGGCCCCAGTTCCGAAGTTCCCTCCCCCACCAGGTCCGGATACCAGCCGGAAAGGTACGGGGACCGCTGGGCACCGGTCCTCATTGCGTGGACCACCCCGGAGCAGGTGCCACGCCTGACCGGGCAGACTGTGGGGCTTGGCGGGAGTTCTTCCATTGGCCTCAGCGACGGCTACAAGGCGTACGTCACCGGGACGGTGTCCTTGGATGCTCCCCAGTTCGCTGAGATCGTGAACGCTCCCAACGGAGAGGAGATCGGCGTAGCTGTGATCATGCACGAGCTCGGTCATCTCCTGGGCCTGGACCACGTAGACGATCCCCGGCAGCTCATGTTCGATCAAGCTTCCTGGGTGCGCGGGTACGCTGCTGGCGACCTCACCGGCTTGGCCCAGCTGGGCAGGGGACCTTGCAGCAAGGATTTCTGAGGTCCTACGGGGCAAGCACCGCCAAGGCCTCCTCCACCGTGTCCACCAGGAAGATCTTCTCCGCCATCGGTTTCCCGGCCGCGAGGCTCTGCACCATGGGCCAGGCGGGAAATGTCCGTTCCCAGTGTTCGCGTCCCACCAGCACCATGGGCGTGATGGTCTCAGGGGCTCCGTAGTAGTTCTCGCACGCGTCCTGGAAGATCTCCTGTACCGTTCCGGCCGCGCCCGGCAGGAACACAATGCCGCCGTCGCAGAGCTCCAACAGGATGGCTTCACGGATAGCGTTGGCGAAGTACTTGGCGATGTGGGTGGCGAAAAGATTGGGCGGCTCGTGGCCGTAAAACCATGTGGGAATACCGAGCGTTGGGGTACCGTCCGGATAGCGTTCGACGACGGCGGCTGCTTGCCGCGCCCAAGCCGTCACCGAGGGCCTGAATCCCGGCACCGCAGCGAGGGCCTCAAGCGCAGCGGTGAAGTCGGCGTCGGAGACTCTGCTCAAGTAAGCCCCAAGGTTGGCCGCTTCCATGGCGCCGGGGCCACCGCCCGTAGCTACGGTAAAGCCGGCTTGGGCCAGCAACCGTCCCAGGTGCGCGGCGTCGGCGAATTCCTTGGTCCCCCGCTGTGCCGCGTGACCGCCCATGACGCCCACCACCCTGGTGCCGGAGAGCGCGCCGTGCTCCAGCAACTCGTCCAAGGCATCGCCGATTGCGTGATCGTGCAGGGCTGCGGCGAGGGTGGCGTCCAGGCTGCCTCGTCGCCCGGGCAGGATGCTCCATTGGTAAATGCGGGCGTCCAGGGTGGACTCGTATTCCGTGGAGGAAATGTCCGCGTACAGTTCCCCGGCTGTGTAGACCCCGCTTCGGTAAGGGTTGAACGGCACATTGTGAAGCTTGGGAAAGATGAGCGCTCCCCGCCGTCGGAGGCTTTCCTCCACCCCATCATCAAAGGTGCAGCCCAGGAAGATCGCACCTTCAGGGTCCAAGGCTTTGAGGTCCCGTGCGTGGCCTCGCAGGTCCAGCGACTGAGCGTGCCAGCCGTGCATGGACCCGGCTCCTGCACTGACCAGGTGGCTGAAGTGGGCCACACTTTCGACGTCCAGTGTGCGGGGACTCGGGTTCAAGGATCCGGAGCGATTCATGGTTTCAGCGTAGTGCTGGCATGGAAGTTTGCCGGAACCCTACCCACGGCCCATCAGCGGGAGTACAGTAGCGCTCACTGCATCGTTTTCACGCGGGGGACCCGTGGGGCGGTGAATAACTCAATCCGACATGGCGTCCTGGGGGCGTCGTAAGTTTGCCGGCTGGGGGGCCCAACATCTGCTCAAGGAGCATGGTTGTGGACCGTCCAAAATACGTTCGTCGTCATACTCGACTACCACTGAATAACAGCCGTTCATGTGCCCGGCGAATCCTGGGATTCCTGCTGGGCCTTTCTGTTGCCCTTTCCTCCCTGGTGTTCGGACTGGCCATGCCCGCCTCGGCGGCAGTGCCGCCCTGTCCGGGTACAGGCGGTGCCCACATGATCGTGGCGCACACCGACGATGACCTGATCTTCATCAGCCCGGACTTCATGCGGGACATCCAAGCCAAACGCTGCGTCCAGACCGTCTACATCACAGCGGGGGAAGCCGGTGAAGGGCAGTCCTATTGGGGTGGCCTGGAGGACGGCATCCGGTCGAGTTATGCCCTGATGGCCGGGGTAGCCAACGCCTGGACGGCTTCTGACGCCGGCGTTCCTGAGCGGCCACTGACCGTTCACACGCTCAATGCCGCCCCGAATATTTCAGTGGTTTTCCTGCGGCTTCCGGATGGCTTCCCCAATGGCAATGGCAGCAGCCGTTACAACGGCCAGAGCATCCTCAAACTGTGGGACGGCCGCATCTCCACCATCCGCCCCGTTGATGGATCTGCCACGTACACAAAAGCCCAACTCCAGAGCGTGTTGAACCGGCTCGTGGCCAACTACAAGCCCACCACGTTCCGGACCCAGGACTGGACCGGCAACTTCACCACCCCGTATGACCACAGCGACCATTGGGCTGCGGCCAAGTTCGGTCAGCTGGCCACCCGCGCCTACACGGGACCACATACTTCCTCCGCCTACGACGCGTACGTGATTGACGAGTACGCACAGAACGTCACAGGGGCCGAATTGACCAGCAAGGTCAACACTTTCAGGCGCTTCGCTGAGTTTGATGAGTACCTCTGCGGTGCCGTTTGCCCGGACACCCCTTACAGCGACTGGCTCAAGCGGCAGTACATCACGTCGATCGAGTGGACCGGAAACGCAGCAAAATCGGCGGGAACCACGGTGTCAGCGTCCTCCCAAAAGGCCTCCGCACAAAGTCCGGAGAAGGCGCGGGATGGATATGCCTGGGGCACTCCCATGGATGCCAACCGCGAGTGGGTCACCAACGGGGGCAAGGCCGGTAGCTGGATCCAGTACAACTTCTCCCCTGCCCGGACCATCAACGCAGTGACACTCTTTGACCGTCCCTTGCCCAGCGACCACGTCACCGGCGGCAATCTCACATTTTCTGACGGCACCACCGTCCCGGTTGCTGCCCTGCCCAACAACGGCTCAGGATTGACTACCAACTTTCCTGCCAGGACCGTCAGCTCCGTACGTTTTAACATCAGTTCTGTCAGCGGTACCACCACCAACGTGGGCCTGGCCGAATTCGAAGCGCATATCACCGCCGATGTTGTTGCCCCCGTGGTCACAGCCACACCGGCAGGCGGCACGTACGACGTCGGACAGAAGGTCACGCTTGCCGTGAACGAGCCGGCCACCATCTACTACACCGTGGACGGGTCCACACCCACCACGGCCAGCAGCAAATACGCCACCCCCCTCACGGTGAACGGGCCGCTGACCCTGAAGTACTTCGCTGTAGACACCGCGAACAACCCATCCGCAGTGGTCACCCAGGTCTATTCCACAGGCCCTGACGTCACCAAGCCCGTGGTCACGGTTAACCCTGCCGGCGGCGCGTACGCTCCCGGCACCACCATCACCCTCACGGTCAATGAAGCGAATTCGGTCATCAAATACACCAAAGACGGTACCGACCCCTTGGTCGCCGGCGTGGTGTACTCGGCACCGATCACCTTCGACGGCCCGGGCCCGATGACACTGAAGTACTCCGCCACGGATCCTGCCGGAAACGTCTCCGACGTCGTCACCCAGACGTACACGGTGCCGCCGGACACCACAGCCCCCGTGGTCACAGCCAACCCCACCAGCCGGGCACTGGCCAGCGGGGCAACCATCACCCTGACCGCAAATGAGCCGGGGGCTGCCATCTACTACACCACCGATGGCAGCACACCCACTGCGGTGGAATCGGCAACGAACATCAAATACTCGGCCCCGATTCTCATGGGCACCTCAACCCTGAACCTGAAGTACATCGGGGTGGACACTGCCGGTAACGCCTCAGCCGTGGGCAACCAGACGTACACCGTGCCCGCAGCCGGACCGCCGTCGGCCCATGACTTCAACGGTGACGGCAAAGCCGATGTCCTAGCCTCCGATACCGCTGGAAATCTGTACTTGTACCCCGGTGACGGTGCGGGCGGGCTATCGGAACGCCAGGTGGCCCTGGCGGCACCGGCGTGGTCCACCGTCAACGAAACCATCACCCCCGGCGACTTCAACAGGGACGGCAAGAATGACCTCCTGGCCCGCGCCGGAGACGTCGTGTGGTTCTACCCGGGCAACGGTGCCGGCAGTTTCGGAGCCCGGGTACAGGTCAGCACCGGCTGGAGCACCATGAGCCAGCTGTTCTCTCCCGGCGACTTCAGCGGCGACGGTATTCCGGACTTCATTGGCCGGCTGAGCTCCGGGGAGCTGCGGCTCTACGAAGGCAACGGAACCGGCGGCCAGCGGACTCCCACCACCATTGGATCCGGGTGGAATGTGATGAATGCAATTCTGAGCACGGGGGACTTTAATGGAGATGGAAAGGCAGATGTGCTGGCGCGCCGTTCGGACACGGGTGCACTCTGGCTCTACCCCGGAAACGGAACCCGCGGATGGCTCCAGTGGAAGCAAATCTCAACGGGTTGGGACAACCGAACATCGATAGCCGGGCCCCGCGACCTCAACGGCGATGGCAGCAATGACGTCGTAGGCCGCATCGGCGACACCCTGTGGCTGTACCCGGGCACAGGCAGTGGAGCGTTCAGCACTGTGCCGCCCATCAGCCTCGGCACCGGTTGGCAGGCCATGAAGATCATCGCCTAGCCAGCCCCCACGGATCTGGCGCGGGTCGGAGTTTTCCCCCAGACTCTTCGGCTCGCGTCAGCTACTTAGAGCACGACGACGGCCCGTCACCTTCCGTAGGGAAGGCGCCGGGCCGTCGTCGTGAGTTAGCTGTAGAACCTAGAGCGTTGCGTAAACTTCGCGCAGCAGCGTGGCGGTTTCGGACGGCGTCTTGCCGACCTTCACGCCTGCAGCTTCGAGAGCTTCCTTCTTGGCCTGTGCCGTTCCTGCAGAGCCGGAGACGATGGCGCCTGCGTGGCCCATGGTCTTGCCCTCCGGAGCGGTGAAGCCTGCAACGTAGCCAACAACCGGCTTGGTGACGTTGGCCTTGATGAAGTCGGCTGCGCGCTCTTCAGCGTCGCCACCGATTTCGCCGATCATGACGATTGCCTTGGTCTCCGGATCAGCCTCGAACGCAGCCAGGGCGTCGATGTGCGTGGTGCCGATGATGGGGTCGCCACCGATGCCGATCGCGGTGGAGAAGCCGAGATCGCGGAGTTCGTACATCATCTGGTAGGTCAAGGTACCGGACTTGGACACCAGGCCGATGGGGCCCTTGCCCGTGATGTTCGCCGGGGTGATACCAACCAGTGCTTCGCCGGGGGTGATGATGCCGGGGCAGTTCGGTCCGATGATGCGGGTGATCTGCTTGCCGTCAGCGTCAACCTTGGACTGGGCGAGAGCCCAGAATTCGGCGGAGTCCTGAACAGGAACGCCTTCGGTGATGACAACTACCAGGCCGATGCCGGCTTCGATGGCTTCAACTACGGCGTCCTTGGTGAATGCCGGGGGTACGAAGACGATGGAGACGTCAGCGCCGGTTTCAGCGATGGCTTCCTTGACGGTGCCGAAGACGTTGATTTCCTTATCGCCGTGCAGGACCGTGGTGCCGGCCTTGCGGGCGTTGACGCCACCAACAATGTTGGTGCCGGCCTTGAGCATGAGGGCGGTGTGCTTGGTGCCCTCGCCGCCGGTGATGCCCTGAACGATGACTTTGGAGTCCTTGTTGAGGTAGATAGACATTGTCGCGTCCCTTTACTTAGCTGCGTTGGCGAGCTCGGCGGCCTTGTCGGCGCCCTCGTCCATGGTGGCGGCCAGGGTAACCAGCGGGTGGTTGGCCTCGGTCAGGATGCGGCGGCCTTCCTCAACGTTGTTGCCGTCGAGGCGAACTACCAGCGGCTTGTTCGCGGAGGAACCCAGCTCAGCCAGTGCGCCGACGATGCCCTTGGCAACGGCGTCACAGGCGGTGATGCCACCGAAGACGTTCACGAACACGCTCTTGACCTGGGAGTCGCCCAAGATGACGTCGAGGCCGTTGGCCATGACCTCGGCGGAAGCTCCACCGCCGATGTCCAGGAAGTTGGCGGGCTTGACGTTGCCGTGGTTCTCGCCAGCGTATGCAACGACGTCGAGGGTGGACATCACAAGACCGGCGCCGTTGCCGATGATGCCTACTTCGCCGTCCAGCTTGACGTAGTTGAGGTCCTGGGCCTTGGCCTTGGCCTCCAGCGGGTCAGCTGCATCCTTGTCTTCCAGGTGCGCGTGGTGCACGTGGCGGAAGTCAGCGTTCTCATCCAGGGAGACCTTGCCGTCGAGGGCAACGATCTCGCCGGCGCCGGTGCGGACCAGCGGGTTGACCTCAACCAGGGTTGCGTCTTCCTTCTTGAAGACGTCCCAGAGCTTCAGAATGACGTCGGCCACTTTGCCGCGCAGTTCTTCAGCGAAACCTGCAGCTGCGACGATCTCGTCAGCCTTGGCCTGGTCGATGCCCACTGCGGGGTCGATGGCGATCTTGGCCAGGGCCTCAGGACGCTCCACGGCAAGCTGTTCGATCTCCATGCCGCCCTCAACCGAGCACATGGCCAGGTAGTTGCGGTTGGCGCGGTCCAGGAGGACCGAGAAGTAGAACTCTTCGGCAATGTCAGCACCTTGGGCGATCATCACCTTGTTGACGGTGTGGCCCTTGATGTCCATGCCCAGGATGTTGGTGGAGTGCTCAAGTGCCTCTTCGGCAGTCTTGGCAACCTTGACGCCGCCAGCCTTGCCGCGGCCACCAACCTTAACCTGTGCCTTGACGACAGTTACGCCGCCGATCTTCTCGGCAGCTGCCTTTGCTTCTTCAGGAGTGTGCGCCACGATGCCGGCGAGCACGGGTACACCGTGCGCTTCGAACATATCGCGCGCCTGATATTCAAACAGGTCCACGGTTTAGTGTCCTTCTACGTCGAAGTAGTTTTCTGTTCAGCCGGGAACCGCGATGACCGCGATAGCCAGCTGCGGAAAGTACGCGGTAACAACCAGGATTGAAGCCGGTCACATTGCGTAAGGTCCTCTCGGAACTTTAGCCCTTTGAGGAGTCCCGCCAGCTACACACTACCTGTTAAGTGAGTAACCTTACACTTCTATCGGCTGTAGAAAACCCGCAGAATGACGCGGTTTTTGGGCCGTCCGCCCCGTGTCCCAGAGCAGTTACGACGCAAGTTTCAGGTTCCCCGAGACCTTTTTTCCGCCGTCGGTAATCAACTGGTAGCCCTCGCGATTGACGAAGAACGCCACGCCCCCGGAGATATTTCCGCAAGCAACGCCGCCGTTATAGGCCGAACACCGCAGACCGTTGCGCTCAATGTTCTGCCCCTCCCCCAGCTCCCGGAGCTTGGAGATGGGACCTTCCCGGCTGCCCTTCGGACCGAACTCCGACTCCATTTGTGTTACGCCGGAACGACATGAGCCGTACACCGCCTTCTCCGGAGTCAGGAGCACCGTCCCGCCCAGGTATCCGAGGCCGATTCCCGCACAATCGTCAGCGACGTCATCGGGCTCCGGTGCGGCATACTTGGCCAGTTCACAGTGGACCACGGGAACAACGGCGAACTTGTTGTTGGCAGCATCCGAGTATGAGTTGGCCTCATACGGGAGATTGAGGTGCCCGCCCCGCGAGGACGTCATGGCGCAGACAATGTTCTTGTCAGCCGTGACAAAAGCAGTGACATCCTCGCCCGCGGACAAGGTGGTCTGCTCAGTGACGGGAACCTGCTGGAGCTGTTCAAGCGGCGGCAACGGGGCCGGCGGCACATAGTCAGGATCTTTGGTGGCGAAAGAGCATCCCGCCGCCAGCACCATGATCAAGGCGGCCAGGATCGGCCCAACAGTCCGTCGCATGCCCCTCATTATGCCGTGCGATTTCACGCATCCAACTTGGTCAGGGGCGCATACCGCAAGAGAAGTCGCTTTTCGCCGACGTCGAACTTCACCTTCGCCACCGTCTTGTCCCCCGAACCCTCGATGCCCAAGACCACTCCGTTGCCGAAGCTTGTGTGGTTGACCTTGTCCCCCGCCACCACGGAAATAACTTCCTTTTGGGGCTGGACCCTGTTGCGTACGACGGCGGCCGGGACGTCGGCGTCGAACCCTGCGGTTGGGCTGGCGGCAGCACCGCGGGATGTGCCCGCACCCCAGAACGAACCACCGTAGCGGTTGGACCCGATGGGGGCGCTCCCCCAGCCACCTGCGGCCTGGCGACTCATTCCTTCGCGCTTCCACTCCACAAGTTCGGAGGGAATCTCTTCCAGGAACTGGCTGGCGGGGTTGTACTGGCTCTGGCCCCACATGCTGCGAACCTCAGAGCGCGTGACATAAAGGCGCTTCCGGGCACGGGTCAGGCCCACGTAGGCCAGGCGGCGTTCTTCCGCGAGTTCTTTGGGGTCCGTTGCCGAGCGTTGGTGCGGGAAGATTCCGTGCTCCATGCCGGTGAGGAAGACCACCGGGAACTCCAGGCCCTTGGCTGTGTGCAGGGTCATGAGCGTGACAACGCCCATCCTCTTGGCCTCAGCCACCGCGGCATCAATGTCCGCACCAGGGGCATCGGGAATCTGGTCGGCGTCTGCCACCAGGGAGACCTGCTCCAGGAACTCGCCGAGGGACCCGTCCGGATTATCGCGCTCGTACTCCCGGACCACGGCCACCAGTTCCGCGAGGTTCTCCACGCGGGATTCGTCCTGGGGGTCGTTGCTGGCGCGCAGGCCCGCCAGGTAACCGGTCTGTTCAAGGACGGCTTCGAGGGCAGCAGCGGCACCGGAGCCGGACGCCACCTCGGCGAGGTCATCCAGCAGCTTCACAAAGCCCAGGACGGCGTTGACCGAGCGGGTTGCCATTCCGGGAGCTTGGTCGGCGCGACGTGCAGCGGCCATGAATGACGTGCGTTCCCGCTCCGCCAAAGCCGCAACTGCACCCTCGGCGCGATCACCGATCCCGCGCTTGGGTTCGTTCAATACGCGGCGGAGGTTGACGTCGTCGTCCGGGTTCACCAGGACGCGCAAGTACGCCAGGGCATCCTTGATTTCCTTGCGCTCATAGAAGCGCGTACCGCCCACCACTTTGTAGGGCAAGCCCACCCGGACCAGCACATCCTCAATGGAGCGTGACTGCGCGTTGGTGCGGTAGAAGATAGCGACGTCGCCGGGACGCAAGCCGTCCTCGTCCTGCAGGCGGTCGATTTCCTTGGCAATGAACTGGGCTTCGTCGTGCTCGTTCTCCCCCACGTAGCCAACGATTTTCTCGCCGTCTCCCTCCGCTGTCCACAAACGCTTTTCCTGGCGGTTCGGGTTACGGGAAATCACCGAGTTGGCGGCGCTGAGGATGTTCTGTGTGGAGCGGTAATTCTGCTCAAGTTTGATGGTGCGGGCGTTCGGATAGTCGGCCTCGAACTCCACGATGTTGCGGATGTCCGCGCCGCGGAAGGCATAAATGGACTGATCGGAATCGCCCACCACAGTCAGTTCGCTGGGCGCAACGTCCGTATCCGTTCCCAAACCCACGATTTCCCTGACCAGTGCGTACTGGGCGTGGTTGGTGTCCTGGTACTCGTCAACCAACACGTGCCGGAAACGGCGCCGGTAGGATTCCGCGAGCGCCGGAAAGGCCCTGAACATGTACACGGTTTCGGCGATGAGGTCATCGAAGTCCATGGCGTTGGCTTGCCGGAGACGCTGAGTGTAGCCCTTGAAGACCTCTGCAACGGCGCTTTCAAAGGGGTCGTTATGGTTTGCCGAGGACACGTAGGAGTCGGCATCGATGAGCTCGTTCTTGAGCGCGGAAATCTTGTGTTGGATGGCCTTTGGCGCAAACTTCTTGGGATCGAGGTCCAGGTTCTTGGCCACCAGGGTGATCAGGCGCAATGAATCAGCGGAGTCGTAAATGGAGAAGTTGGAATTCAGGCCCACGTTGGCCGCTTCCCGGCGCAGGATACGTACGCAGGACGAGTGGAAGGTGGAGATCCACATGCCCTTGGCCCGGGGTCCCACCAGGGCTTCGATGCGTTCCCGCATTTCGGCCGCCGCTTTGTTGGTGAAGGTGATGGCCAGGATTTCGCCGTGATGGGCACGCTTGGTGGCAATGAGGTGGGCGATCCTGTTACTGAGCACGCGGGTCTTGCCGGAGCCCGCGCCTGCAACGATCAGCAGGGGGCTTCCGGCGTGTTTCACAGCTTCTTCCTGCTGTGGATTCAGTCCCTGGAGCAGGGCATCGGCAGTGGGTAAGCCGTGGGTTCCGTGGTGGTCCCACCCTCCCGGTGCGCTCTGGCCCGGAAGGTCCTTTGACTCGCCGGCGCCTTCCTGAAGGCGGGGACCGGAGGAGCCACCGCCGGAGGGGGAAAGCTCCGGGGCAGCCTTGAGTGCGGCTTTGGTGCCTGCTTTGAAGGGTCCGTCTGCGTAGGGGTCAAACAACATATCCATGGTGCCTACCAGTCTAGGCGGTGCCTCTGACACTCTACGTCGCGCCGGATCCGGTGTGCTGGTGCCCTCCGAAACGCCCTACGCAAATTGGGGAACAGAGGTGAGGGCAGCGCTCAACTCACGGACCGCCGTCGGGCCTCCTGCCACGAACCAGTTCAGTCCGTTGACCTGCACGACGGCGGTGTCCCCGCCGGCCGCGCGGACGATCGCTTTGCCGGGAAGCCAGTCCCATTCCGGGCAACTGTGCTGGAACCAGCAACCGAGCTCCCCGTCAGCAACCCTGCCGAGGTCGCAGGAACCTGAGCCGAACATGCGCAGTGATGCCGCGGAAACTGCAGCCGCGTGCCACGGCATTGCTGCGCGGGGGTCCGCCAGCCAGGTGGGATGGATGTAGGTGGCGGCGGAGATTTGGCTCACGGGGAGGTCACCGAAACCGGAAATCGGCTCGTCGTTCAGGGTGGACGGGCGATCTTGGCCGCCAAGCCAGAGCTTGTCCAGTTCGGGCTGATAGATGGCCCCCAGCAGCACCTCGGGATCGGCAATCGGGTGACCGCCGTGGTCTGCATCGCCGCGCTTAAGGGCGATGGCCGAGCACCAGTACGTGGAGCCGTGCAGGAAATTGTAGGTGCCGTCCACGGGGTCGATCACCCAGGTCCGGCCGCTCGTGCCGGCAACAGAGGCCCCCTCCTCGCCCAGAATGCCATCCTGGGGACGGCAGCGCCGCAACTGTTCCAGGACGTAAGCCTCAGCTGCGTGATCGGCCGCAGTAACGACGTCGGACACTGAGGTCTTGCGTTCACCCTGTAGCCCGCCCATCCGCATGAGCAGCGCCAGCTGGCCTGCTTCGCGAACCAGGGCGCTGGCCAGTTGGTAGTCATCCAGTGATGGATCGAGTTCAGTTGCTGTGTGCCTGCCAGTGGTCATGGATCCAGCTTATGTGGCGGGATAATGAATGACATGGCCAAGACACCCGCCCAGCGCATCAAGAAGCACGGAGCAAAGGCAGTGGTCCCCGACCACTCGCTGCCTCCCGTGATCAACAACACAACGCAGCGCACCCCGCAAAAGGCGCAGAGCAACTCCAAGCTCATTGTGATCGCGGGCGTGGTGGCCAGCCTGTTCCTGTTCTGGTACCTGCACCTGCTCACCTTGAACCAGATGACGCAGCTCTCCGGCGGCCTGGCCATGCCTGATTCGCTGATCGGTGGATTCTCGCAGGACTACATCGTCCAGCTCCGGGAGGCCATGGACGAGTCAGCCCGAGGCCAGCTCAACTACGTCCACAAGACCGCCGGCACTCTGTTTCCGCTGATCTTCGGCTTCAGCTGGCTCCTGTTGATTGGCACCAATGTGGCGCGAAAGTCATGGCGTTGGGCCCTGTGGGCTGCTCCCCTGCTGTTCGCGGTGGCTCACCTGTGGTCCAACGTGGCCATCGACTCGGTGCTCGCTGCCGAAGCGCCCGACGCCGGTTCGGTGGCGCTGGCGTCAGCAGTCACGGTTGCGTCCTGGGTACTGTTCCTTCTCAGCCTGGTGTGCGGCGTGGTAGCCGTGTTCCTTGGACGAAAGAGTGCGAAGCCCGCCTGACCACTCGTCCGCGGCGGCGCACCCGTTTCCGCCCGGAGCACCAGGCCCCAGCCAACAAACCTCAGTGCGCACCCGCCCCTGCCCGCGCCAGTTTCCGTTCCGTGTGCGTACGCTGGGCAATTACCAGGCCCGCAGCTGCCAGGCCAATGGTCACCGGGTAGCCCATGAACCTCTCCAGCAATCCCGGCTGCGGCACGTCCATTCCCGTGATTGCGCCGATCACGAGTGCCCCAATGCACGTCAGCCCGCACGCAGCGAGGAACCAACTGATCGGGGTTTGCCGGAACCACAGGACTCCCAACAGCAGGAGGGCAAAGCCGCCGGCGATGAAGTACATCAAAGCGCCGGCGAAATGCCAGGGAGAGCCCAAGTCCTCCGGAACCAGACCCACAATTACCGTTCCTACCCCCGCAACAGCGGTGAGAATCCGGATAGCAACAGCCAAGATCCAGGGCACGGTCAGGACGCGTGCAGGAAGGGAACCCTCCGAAACAGCCCGGAATCGCCGGGCTTGCACGCCGGGCCGCGCAGCCACGCTCAAGAGCCCGGCTGTCAGGAACAGCGAGCCAAGGACCAACGCCAAGCCCTGAACCACGAACGAGGCATTCATCAGCAGATGCAGCGGCGAGCACACGGCCCTGTCCTCATAAATGCCGCAAGAGACTGCCCCGAGGTCGCTGATGAATCCCGTGGCCCTGCTGTACGGCTCCGGGCCTGCCCAGGCATCGATCACAGCGGCTTCAGCCACGAAGTACTGGACCACACTCAGTTGCGCCCACCCTCCGATGTTCGCCCTGATGCTGCGGGTATTCGGACGGAAGGATCCAGCTGTTGCCGGTGCAGTGACGTGCCCTTTCATGAACGTCAGCCTAGCGGTGTTCGGGCAGCGCCCCGGCAGCTTGTATGCTTGTAGTCGTGTCCGGGCCCTTGAGCTCCAGCAGTGGGATTCAGAGTCATGGACGCACAGGCCCTCGTAGCTCAGTGGATAGAGCACGGCTCTCCTAAAGCCGGTGTCGTTGGTTCGATTCCAATCGAGGGCACTTGAACCACCAGCAGCCCACCCAGGACTTGCAGGCCTACCTGGCCGGCAGCTGGCGCGTGGAGCGGACCCTCCTGGACCGGACGTCCGGCACCAACGGAACCTTTTCCGGCGTCGTGCGCTACTTGAAGAACCCCGACGGCGGCCTTGACTACCGCGAAGACGGAACCATGCACTGGCCTACCCATTCAGGCCCGGCATTCCGTGAGTATCTCCTGAAACCCGGAGCCAGCCCGGATTCGATGGACGTGTTCTTCCCCGACGGCCGCCCGTTCCATGTGATGAGCTTCGCCGAAGAAGGCAACCAGGATAAGCACTGGTGCGACCCCGACGATTACCGTGTTAAGTACGTCCGTGAGGGCCCGGACTCGTTCAGTTTCACGTGGGATGTCCGCGGGCCAGCCAAGGATCTGTTGCTTGAATCGCACTTGGTCCGGATCGACGCCGGGAGGCAACCATGAGTGGAACCGGCACGGACCTGATCGTTGTGAGCGCGGTGTGCGTTTACAACGAGGAAGGCCATTTGTTGACCGTCCGCAAGCGTGGCACGGACAAGTTCATGCATCCCGGCGGCAAACCCGAGCCAGGGGAAACCGCTGCTGAGGCTGCCTCCCGGGAGCTCTTGGAGGAAGTCGGCATCGAGGTTCCGCCGGGCGTCCTCGAGCCGCTCGGGGTGTGGTTGGCGGAGGCAGCCAACGAGGCCGCGACCAATATCGAGGCAACGGTCTTCACGGCCCCCGGAACGTGGGACGCGCATCCTTCAGCGGAAATCGCGGAGATCCGCTGGCTGGACCTGGACGCGCCGCTGCCCACCGACCTGGCACCGCTGCTGACGGACCACGTCATCCCGCTGCTGACCCCGCCCACGTAGGGGCAGCGTTTACAGCTCCGGGACCGCTTCCTGCGCCACAGCGGTGGCCTCAGTGAACTGGGTTTGGTAGAGCTCCGCGTAGCGTCCATCCGCAGCAAGCAGCTCAGCGTGCGTGCCACGCTCCACGATCCTGCCGTCCTCAACCACCAGGATGGCGTCTGCGGCACGGATGGTGGACAAGCGGTGCGCAATCACGACGGCGGTGCGCCCCTCAAGTGCCTCGCCCAAGGCCGCCTGGACGGCGGCTTCATTGGTGGAGTCCAAGGCTGCCGTGGCTTCGTCGAGGATCACAACACGGGGCTGCTTGATGAGCAACCGTGCAATGGTGAGCCGTTGGCGTTCACCACCGGAGAGCCGGTAGCCGCGCTCCCCCACCACTGTTTCCAGGCCGTCAGGCAGGGACCGGATCATGGGCTCCAGGCGTGCCCGCCGGAGCACATCCCACATGTCGTCCTCGGTGGCATCCGGCCGGGCGAGGCGCAGGTTGGAGGCGATGGTTTCGTGGAAGAGGTGGCCGTCCTGGGTGACCATGCCCATGGTGTCGCGCAGGGAGTCGAAACTGAGGTCGCGAATGTCCACGCCTGTTCCAGGTGCCTGCCCCCCGAGGCGCACGGCGCCGGAGTCGACGTCATACAGGCGCGAGAGCAGCTGCGCCACCGTGGACTTGCCGGCACCTGAGGAACCCACCAAGGCAACAGTCTGCCCAGGTTCAACCCTGAAACTGACTCCGTGCAGGACTTCCTCCCCGCCCCGGGTATCCAAGGTGGCCACGTCCTCAAGGGAAGCCAGCGACACCTTTTCGGCCGAGGGGTAGGAGAAACGGACGTCGTCGAATTCCACGGCAACGGGGCCTGCGGGCACGGAAACAGCGTCCGGTTTCTGGGTGATCAGCGGCTTTAGGTCCAGAATTTCGAACACCCGCTCGAAGCTGACCAAAGCACTCATGATTTCCACGCGGGCGTTGGAGAGCGCCGTCAGCGGAGCGTAGAGCCTTGTCAGAAGAAGTGCGAGCACCACAACATCGCCGGGTGCGAGCTGCCCGCCGATTGCCAGCCAACCGCCCAAACCATAGACCAAGGCGAGCGCCAGGGCAGAGACCAGCGTCAGGGCCGTCACGAAGGTGAACTGCAGCATGACAGTCCGGACGCCAATATCCCGGACCCTGCCGGCACGCTCGGCGAACTCCCGGGATTCTTCACCCGGGCGGCCGAACAACTTCACCAACGTGGCTCCCGGGGCGGAGAACCGCTCCGTCATCTGGGTTCCCATGGCGGCGTTGTGCGCGGCAGCTTCGCGGCGGAGGTCCGCCAGTTTGGAGCCCATCCGCCTTGCTGGGATCAGGAAGATCGGCAGCAGCACCATGGCCAGCACAGTCACAAGCCAGGACGTGTTCAGCATGACCACCAGCGTGAGGACCAGGGCCACCACATTGCTGACCACACCTGACAAGGTGCCGGCGAAGGCGGACTGCGCCCCGATGACGTCGTTGTTCAAGCGGCTGACCAAGGCACCGGTTCGGGTTCGGGTGAAGAACGCGATGGGCATGCGCTGCACGTGATCGAACACGCGCGTGCGGAGGTCCACAATGACGCCCTCGCCGATGATCGATGACAACCACCGGGTCACCAGGCCCACACCGGCCTCGCCCACCGCAACGATCGCAATGAGGACGGCCAACCAGATCACCGTTCCAACGCCTGCGTTGGCAATGATGGAATCGACCACCTGACCGGCAAGCACAGGAGTGGCCACAGCGAGGAAAGCACCGGCAATCGAGGCGATCACAAAGGCGATGAGTTTGCCCTTATGCGGCGCAGCGAAAGCCATGACCCGTTTCAGGGTTTCCTTGGAGAACGGCTTGGAACCGCTCTTGGCAGTGGTGATGTTGTACAGCGAGCTCCAGGCCACGCGGTCCATGCTCATGGGTTACTTCTCCTGGCTTGGGGTGTGATGAAGCTCTTGCACTTGGCCGTTTTCCAGGTGCCAGCGCGAATCGAGCCGAACGTTTTCCAATAAACGGCGATCATGGGTGACCAGCAGGAGTGCGCCCTCGTAGCTTTCCAGTGCCTCCTCCAATTGCTCAATGGCCGGAAGATCCAAATGGTTGGTGGGCTCGTCCAGCACCAGCAGGTTCACGCCGCGGGCCTGCAGCAACGCAAGCGCAGCACGGGTTCGCTCCCCCGGGGACAACGAGTCCACGGTGCGGGAGGTGTGATCGGCTTTGAGGCCGAATTTGGCCAACAGGGTGCGGACATCTGCACTGTTCCAGTCCACCAGCACAGCTTCAACGGCGTCGCCAAGGTGCCGCCCGCCGTCGAGCAGTCCGCGCGCCTGGTCGATTTCGCCAATGGCCACGGAGGCACCCATGGAGGCGTCGCCGTCGTCCGGTTCCTGGGTCCCCAGCAGCAGGCGCAACAGCGTTGATTTGCCGGCACCGTTCGGTCCGGTGATGCCGATCCGCTCGCCGCCGTTGAGTTGCAGGTTCACCGGACCCAGCGTGAAGTCGCCTTGGCGCGCGACGACGTTGCGCAAGGTGGCGACGACGGCACTTGAGCGGGGTGCCTGGCCGATGCTGAACTGCAGCTGCCACTCTTTGCGAGGTTCTTCCACCTCGGTGAGCCGGGCGATGCGGGACTCCATCTGGCGGACTTTCTGTGCCTGTTTCTCGGACGATTCACTGCTCGCTGCGCGCCGGATCTTGTCATTGTCCGGGTTCTTCTTCATCGCGTTCCGGACGCCTTGGGAGCTCCACTCGCGCTGGGTGCGTGCCCGGGAGACGAGGTCGGCCTTGGTGTTGGCGAACTCTTCGTACCGCTCCCTGGCGTGGCGCTTGGCCACGGCGCGTTCTTCGAGGAACGCTTCATAACCGCCGTCGTAGACGGCTACGGAGTTCTGGGCGAGGTCCAGCTCCACCACGGTGGTGACGCAGCGGGCCAGGAATTCGCGGTCGTGCGACACCAGGATGACACCACCCCGAAGGCCTTGGACGAAGGCCTCCAGCCGGGCGAGTCCGTCAAGGTCAAGATCGTTGGTGGGTTCGTCCAAAAGGACGACGTCGAAGCGGCTAAGCAGCAGAGCGGCCAAAGCCACGCGTGCAGCCTGCCCGCCGGAAAGCCCCGTCATCAGGGCATCGGCGCCGAGGTCCAGGCCGAGGTCCGCCAGCACGGCCGGGATCCGATCCTCCAGGTCGGCAGCACCGGAAGCCATCCACCGATCGAAGGCCAACGAGTACGCGTCGTCAGCTCCGGGAGCTCCCGAGCCAAGTGCTTCGGCTGTGGATTCCATCTCGGTTGTCGCCTGGGCACAGCCGGTTCGCCTGGCAATGTAGGCGGCGATTGTTTCGCCGCCGGTGCGCTCATGTTCCTGCGGCAACCAGCCCACAAAAGCATCCGAGGGCGCAAGGCTGACGGTCCCAGCCTGCGGCTGGTCCACTCCTGCCAGGATGCGAAGCAGCGTGGATTTACCAGCACCATTAGCTCCCACCACGCCCACAACATCGCCCGGCGCAACGGTCAGGGAGAGGTCCGCGAAAAGCGTGCGGTGGCCATGACCACCGGCAAGATCCTTGGCCACCAAAGTTGCAGTCATTGTCTATCCTCCAGCAAGGGAACGCAGAAATTCAGGCCGCGATTCCCGCGGGCATGGAAAAACCCGCTGGTCCGGACTTGGGGGGTGTACGGACCAGCGGGTTCAATCATCAAGCATAATTCAATGTGGCGTCGGCGTAAAATCGTTTCGTACTCCCACTTAGGTCTCATCGTGTCTTTGCCTTCGCGGCCCATCCAGGAAAGTTCTCCATGCCCTTACAGTCCAAGGCGTTCCAGCGCTGGCTTCATGGTGTTGCACCCGATGCCAGCACCGCTGACGTCTGCAGGATCGCGGGCATCAAGCGGACAACGTTGGCCCAACAGCTGGTCCGCGGCAAGGTTGCCGAATCCACCTTGGTGAGTATCAGCCGCGGCTTCAACATCAATCCGGTACAGGCCCTGTCCACTTTTGACCTTTACGCCGATCTTCGGGGCGATCCCATTCCCCCCACGCCCTGCGAGCTCGTCAGCCAGGTGGCCACTATCGACCTGCTGCGAGCAGTAGTGGACCGCAGCGAACCCGGCTCCTCCCCCGCCCCGCGCCTTTCGGAACCACCTCACCCCACCTCCGTGCGGAACTGGGTGGACGCGATCGACGACGGCGAGTTGCGGCACCGGGTCAGCGACACCACCGGGATTGCGCCGCAGAACTTCTCCGCCCACCTGACCGCCAACAGGCTCCCGCCCGAATTGGCGATCGCCACCTCACGCGCCGCCGGGGTGGGACCTGCGGGCGGGCTGGTGGCTGGTGGGCTGATTACGGAGGCCGAAGCCGGATGGCCGCCCAATTCCCGGCAGGAAGCGCTGGATAAGTTGTCACAGGGCAGACTGGTGACGTTGGCCGGCGAACGTCTTTTGGCGCTCGGCAAAACACTGCGCCGGCAGGAACAAGACCAGGAACGAACTGAACGAATTTGGGAGAACCTCGGATGACGGCTGTCCTGCCCTGGGTCACGCTGGTGGTGTGCCTGGCGATAACCCTGGCCCGGGTTCCCAGCGCGTTACGGGGTGAAAACCGCGAGGTTTTCTACATTTTTGCACTGATCTCTTTGAGTATCTTCATCAGCATCGAGGCCCCCTACCTGGTCATTGACGGGTGGTTGGGCGGGATGAACATCTGCAATCTTGTCCTCCGTTTCCTGCTGTATGGAACCTTCTACTTCATGGGCATCAAGATCGCCACGGCTTTCGGCTCACCCGCTGCCATGAACGCAATTGAGGACCCCTCGGCATCACCGCCGCCATCCTTGTGGGTGTTTTGACCATCTACTTCTTCCTCATCACGGATACAGCGGGATCATCGGCCGGTATGAGCGGCCTGCGCTGGGGGCCCTCATTGGAGGCTTACGCCTTCATGGGACGCCTCTACCCCGGCTTCGTTGCCGCCTGCCTGGTCCCCGCCATCTGGCGCACCGTAGTGAGCACGGCCCCAGTCCTGCTGCGGATCGCCTCGGCGGTGCTGCTGCTCGGCCTGTCGCTTCTCCTGCTGTCCCAGCTGTTCCCGCTGATACCGTTCTCCGAGGCGTGGTTGCGGGTTCTTATCAACTACTCGGCGGCCACTTTCACGGCTATTGGGCTTGCCGGTATTTGGGTCTCCAAGGCATTCGCCCGCCGGAAGACGCGACTTTCGGCGTAAGACTTTCACAAAACCATTAGATCGTGGCACAATCATGAATGTGTGAACGCGGCTTGCAGCCTGACACCGGAATCAGAGAACGGGTTTCCGGTGGATGTGGCGCCCACGTGATCACAATTGGGGGGATGAGTGGTGGCGGGCTGTTGGGGACCGCCCCCACTCAGCCTTTTTAACGCGCTTTTGCATGCCGCCGCCACCCCTGCCCCGGGCGGTGACTAAGATGGCTCCATGAACAGCCTTCGTACCCGCCGCTCTGTCCTCGCAGCAACCGTGGCCGCGGCCGCCCTTGCACTTTCCGCGTGCGGCGGAGGGTCCGCGCCCGCCCAGTCCGGTGGCGATACGTCCCTTTCCGACGTCAAATCCAAGGGCGAACTCGTGATCGCCACCGAAGGTACGTACCGTCCCTTCAGCTTCCACGCTGACGGCGCAGGCGAGCTCACAGGTTTTGATGTGGAGATCGCCCAGGCGGTGGCCGGGAAACTCGGGGTGAAGGCCACCTTCCAGGAGACCCAGTTTGACGGCATCTTTGCAGGTTTGGAGTCAAAGCGCTTTGACACCATCGCCAACCAGATCTCCATCAATGACGAACGCAAGGCCAAGTACGATTTCTCCACCCCGTACACCATCTCCACCGGTGTTGTGGTCACGAAGTCGGACAACAACAGCATCAACAGCTTTGCGGACCTCAAGGGCAAGACCACCGCGCAGTCACTGACCAGCAACTTCTACAAAATGGCCGTTGAAGCCGGTGCCAACGTCCAGGCAGTGGAAGGCTGGGCACAGTCCGCCACGCTGGTGCAGCAGGGACGCGTGGATGCCACTGTGAACGACAAGCTCACCTACTTGGACTACGCCAAGAACACGCCCGACTCCGGCCTGAAGGTGGCGGCAGAGGCCCCGGAGAAGACCGAGAGCGCCATGGTGTTCCGCAAGGGCTCCACGGAGCTCACTGCAGCTGTGGACAAGGCACTGGCCGATCTCCAGGCTGATGGCACGCTGGCTAAGATCTCGGAGAAGTACTTCGGCGCGGACGTCACCAAATAGATGAACTGGGACCTCATCTGGAGTTCCTTCGGTCCGCTGATTACCGGCGCGGTCACGGGGACCATTCCCCTCACGTTGGCCTCCTTTGCCATCGGCCTCGTCCTCGCACTGGTGGTTGCCCTGCTCCGGTTGAGCCCCAACATCGTCCTGTCGGGCATCGGCCGTTTCTATGTCTCGGTCATCCGCGGCACCCCGTTGCTGGTGCAACTCTTTGTGATCTTCTACGGGCTCCCCAGCATCGGAGTGAAGCTTGATCCCTGGCCCAGCGCCATCATCGCCTTCTCACTGAACGTGGGCGGGTACGCCGCGGAGATCATCCGTGCGGCCATCCTGTCAGTCCCGAAGGGCCAGTGGGAAGCCGGCCACACCATTGGCATGTCCCGGCCGCAGGCACTGGTGCGGATCATCCTTCCCCAAGCGGCACGGGTGTCCGTTCCACCGTTGTCCAACACCTTCATTTCACTGGTGAAGGACACCTCCCTCGCCTCACTCATCCTGGTCACCGAACTGTTCCGCAACGCCCAGCAAATCGCTGCGTTCAGCCAGGAGTTCATGGCCCTTTACCTCCAGGCTGCCCTGGTTTACTGGGTCATTTGCCTGGTCCTTTCCACGGCCCAATCCGCGGTGGAAAAGAGATTGGACCGCTATGTCGCCCACTAACGAATCCCTACAGCAGCCGCCCGTCGCCTCAGTCCTGAAGGCGCGGAGCTTGGCCAAGGCCTTCGGAAGCAACGTCGTTTTGCGCGACATCGACATCGACATCCGGCGCGGTCAGGTGGTGGCATTGATCGGGCCATCGGGCTCGGGCAAGACCACGGTCCTGCGTTCCCTCAACGGCTTGGAAATTCCCGACGCCGGAACGGTCACCTTTGGAAGCGGCGATGCCTCAGCAGAGCTCGCCATAGACTTCGGCGCCAAGGTCGGGAAGAAAGAGGTGGCTGCCCTCCGGGACCGCAGTGCCATGGTCTTCCAGCATTACAACCTGTTCCCTCACATGACCGTGCTGAAGAACATCATTGAAGGCCCCGTCCAGGTACAAAAACGGCCGCGCGCTGAGGCCATTGCCGACGCCGAACGCCTTCTGGAGCGCGTTGGCCTGGCCGATAAACGCGACGCCTACCCCTTTGAACTCTCCGGCGGCCAGCAGCAGCGCGTGGGGATCGTCCGGGCGTTGGCCCTCAAGCCCCAGCTGCTCCTCTTCGATGAGCCCACCTCGGCGCTGGACCCCGAGCTCGTGGGGGACGTGCTGGGCGTCATCAAAGAACTCGCCGAAGAGGGCTGGACCATGGTGATCGTTACCCATGAGTTGGCCTTTGCCCAGCATGTGGCGGATGAGGTAATTTTCATGGACGGCGGCGTCGTGGTGGAACGCGGGCCGGCAGCTGAGGTGTTGCGGGAACCGCGGCAGGAGCGGACCAAGCTCTTCGTGAAGCGGCTCCAGCACGACGTCTAGGTTGTTAGCCAGGATTTGTCAGGTTTCGCAGGATCCAAGCAGTTCGCAAATATGGGGGATAAATCCTTGGAAGAGACAGCCAGCGCGCCCGGCAGGGGTAGCTCCAAACGCACGGCAATCATTGCTGTTCTCCTCGTCGCGGCGTTGGTGGCCGTCGGGATTGGCACGTGGTTTGCCCTTTCCCGTCCGGCCGGAACAGACCGCGCAGACGTGCTCCGTTTGGACAAGCACCGCGTCATTGTGGACAACTCCATGAATCTGTACGATCCCCTCGTCCAACAGTTCTCCGGACGGTACTCGAACGCCATCTCCGAAAAAGCAGGACAGCCTGAAGAGGAGAAAGTCCTCAGCCTGGACCGTGAACGGATAGTACGCGAGTCCGCGGCAAACCGTGACCGGCTGGAGCAAATGTCAGAATCGCCGGCCCTGAAGGATCAAAAAGTCGCCGAATCCTTCAACCGCTTCAAGGATCAGTACACTGCGGTGATCGCGTACAACGATCAATTGCTGATCAACACTGCCAACATTTACCGGTCTGTAGGCGGTCCCTGCGCGGCCCTGCATTCATCGCTGAACGTGGCCAGCGAGTCCTACTCCGAGGACTACGTCAAGAGTGCAGATGAGTGCCTGGCAGCCCTTGGCACAGCCAAGGACGGCGCCGACGCCGAGACTACTACCCTGCTCACGGAGGTGGAGTCCGTCATCCGTGGACAGCGGGACAAGCAACAGGAAGTGCTCAACAGCAAGGACCCCTTGGAGCGCCTCGCCAAGAGCACCGTTGCCGCTGTTGCACTATTGGATATCAATGAGGCATTCGGCAAGGCGCAGGCAACTTATGAAACTGCCAGCAAAGACAAATACACAAAAATCATTGAAAATGCCAACAGCTCAAACACCGAATTTGAAGGCGTCCTTAAGAAGAGCCTTGAGCAATTCGATGCCGCGTCCGGTGAGGGGAAATAGCCATGACCATTGAGCCTGTTCGCAAGAAGCGCCGCCCGGTCATGATTGCCCTCACCCTCGCCGTTGTGCTGGCCTTGATTGCCTCGGCTGTGGTGATTTCCGTGAGCACCATGACCGCTCAGCAGCGCAGGGAAAGCCTGGTCCTCCTCAAGGATGAGCGCCTGACGACACTCGATGAGGCCAGAGGCAAGATCCAGCCCGCGGTGAACACCTACCTGGCCGCGTACAAGAAGGCCCGCAATGCCCCCGCGTCACGTGAGGAAGCTGAGAAAGGCTCCGCCAAGGAACGGGACGAATTCCAGCAGGCCATCATCTCCGCCCGCACGGCCTTGAACGAAGTGCAGACCAGCGACACCGCCGGCGCAGAAGACAAAACGGTCTCCGGCGCAGTAGCTATGCTGGGCGATTCCTACCAGGCCTACCTCGACTCCATGGAAGGACTGGTGGAGTCCTACCCTCTGTTCGAAGGCCTCTTCAGGCAGGACGCCGGGTGCAGCGGACTCTTTGTGGGCTCCAAAGCAGCCAACCTCCGGGAACGCCAAACACTCCTGGCACAGGCAGCAGTCCAGTGCCGCGAAGCCGTAAACCAACTCAAACAATCGAAGAACGTGTCCTACGTAGAGTTTGCCCGCACACTGGACAACCAGATTGCCCAGTTGGAAACACATGCTGAAACAACGGCAAAGTCCGAGGAAAACTACAACGAATTTGTCCGGCTCAAGGACGAGTACGTCAAGAAGATCGATGACGCCACCGCCCGGAATGCCCCCGACGCGGAATACCGTACGATTGCCGACGAACTCAAAGCCCTCAACACCCGGATAAAAAACAACAGGTCAGAGTTCGACTTTGCAGCCAAGCGCTACGTCAACGGTGTGAGGGACATGCCCACTTTGGTTGAAGATGTGTTCACAAAAGACGTCGCAGACCAGATCAAACACCACGACGCCGTGATCCCCATCCGGGTGCAAGTGCTCAAAGATGCCCTCGACGCGGAACTGGCGGAGTAACCCAACAAACGCAGTAACTCCGCCAGCCACCTCAGCGAAAGAGCCTGATCGTGACCAGCTGGAAGGGCCGGAGTACCAGTTTGACCACGGGGCCTTCCTCCACGGTCACGCCGGGGGTTTCGGTGGTGCGCTCCAGCAGGTCTGTGGCCATCGCATCCGAGCTCTCAAAGTTGGCCCTCAGGGTTCCCGTTGAACGCTCCCCTAACGATTCATAGAGCCGGACAATAACGTCACCGGAGCCATCCTCGGCTAGCTTCACCGCTTCCACCACAATGGCAGGGTTGGACACGGAGAGCAGGGGTTCCACCGATTGTCCGCCTGTGACGAACCTTGGCTTCAGGTTGGTGCGGTAGCCCTCTTCCACGGCATCAGCGATCGCAGCACCGGGCCTGATGGACAACTCGAGCGTGTGTTCGCCCCGATCTGCTTCCGGGTCCGGGAAACGCGCCGAACGCAGCAGCGAGGTGCGGACCGTCGTCGTGGTTCCGCCATCGGCACGGACCGCCCGGGTGACGTCGTGCCCGTAGCTGGAGGAGTTGCTCACTGCAACGCCGTAGCCGGGCTCGGCGACGTGGATCCAGCGGTGGGCGCAGATCTCGAACTTGGCAGCTTCCCAGGAAGTGTTGGTGTGCGTCGGGCGGAAGACATGGCCGAATTGGGTCTCCGACGCTGAACGGTCCGCCCTGACGTCCAGCGGGAACGCGATTTTGAGCATCTTTTCGCGTTCCTGCCAGTCCACCGTGGTGCTGATACCCAGCGACGCCGCACCGGCGTCGAGAGTCAGGCGTTGCGTGATGGTGGAGGCACCTACCGTGCGTTTGACCACTACGACAACGGCCTCCGCCGAACGCTCAACGTCGATCGCATCCGCGTGGGTCAACGGGGTGACGTTTCGGCGGTAGAACTCCTCGATGTCCCAGGCATCCCACTCGTTCGGGGTATCGCGGAACAGCTCCAGCAGGTTACCGGTGTGCCCGGGGGCGATGGCGTCCCTCCCGCTCGCGTGGTCCACCAGCGATGTCAGGAGTCCGTCACGGTTCAGGACGGCCCGGATGATGCCGTTGTCCAGGACGTAGGCGTCGTCGAGCTCGTCCACCTGGACGCCGGAGTGCGGTGCTGTGGCCTCGGCCGCCCCCAGTGCTGGGACGCCGTTGCGCTGATGCGGAGCGGCGTTCAGCAGGAACTGCTGATCACCCTCCCCCACCAAGGCGTGGGCGGCGTGGCTGATGATGCCCTCAAGGTCCCGGGCAATGGCTTCATAGTTCCGTTCAGCGTCCTGGTGGACCCAGGCGATGGAGCTGCCGGGCAGGATGTCGTGGAATTGCTGGAGGAGGACCAGCCGCCAGAGTCGCTTGAGTTCGTCGGCGGGATAGGCGTAGGCCCCGCCTAGGCGGACGGCGGCCGTGGCGCACCAGAGCTCCGCTTCGCGAAGGAGATGTTCGCTCCGACGGTTGCCAAGCTTGGTCTTTGCCTGGCTGGTGTACGTGCCGCGGTGCATCTCCAGGTACATTTCACCCACCCAAACCGGCAGATTGGTGTACTCGGCCTCAGCTCGGATGAAGAAGTCCCGGGCTGCGCCCATCCGGACCTTCGGGGAGCCTTCCAAATCCGCCGTACGATGCGCAGCGGCGACCATTTCGCGAGTTGGTCCTCCACCGCCGTCGCCATAGCCGAACGGCACCAGTGACATGGTTCCGCGGCCGTGATCACGGTAATTGCGCTCCGCGTGGGCCAGTTCGCGTCCGTGCAGCTCAGCGTTGTACGTATCCACCGGCGGGAAGTGGGTAAACAGCCGGGTGCCGTCGATGCCTTCCCAGGCAAAGGTGTGGTGAGGCATCCTGTTGACTTTGTTCCAGGAAATCTTCTGGGTGAGGAACCACCGCGAGCCGGCTTCCTTGACGATCTGCGGGATGGCGCCGGAGTAACCGAAGGAATCGGGCAGCCAGGCTTCCTGGCACTCGACGTCGAACTCGTTGAGGAAAAAGCTCTTTCCTTCCACGAACTGGCGGGCCATGGCCTCGCCGCCTGGCATGTTGGTATCCGATTCCACCCACATGCCACCGACTGGAACGAACTGGCCGCCTTTTACCTTTTCCCTGATGCGCACAAAAAGCTCTGGGAAGAACTCCTTCATCCACGCCATTTGCTGGGCCGAGGAACAAGAGAACACGAAGTCGGGGTCCTCATCCATCAACGCCACCACGTTGGAGAAAGTGCGGGCACACTTACGAATGGTTTCGCGGACGGGCCACAGCCAGGCGGAGTCGATGTGTGCGTGGCCGGTAGCCAACAGTTCATGGGCCGAGGCATATGCGGGACGGCTAAGGACCTCGGCCAGCTCAGCACGGCCTGCGGCAGCGGTTCCGGCGACGTCGTCCGGGTCCATGACGTCCATCATGCGTTCAAGGGCGCGCAGGATCTCATGGCGACGCGGCATTTCCATGGGAAGTTCGTGCATCAGACCGCTGAGCGTCCAAATGTCCTGGTTGAGTTCCCACACGGTTTCGTTCAGTTCAGCGATGGCGATGCGGCCAAACCGGTATCGGGGCTCATCACCGGAGGTGGCTTTATCCCCCAGCAGGGTGGGGGCGAACGACCAGCCCTGGGCGACGTCTGGATTGGCTGCGGCCTCCACGTAGAAATCCACGGATTGACCTCCACCCAGGAGCTTGAGCGGCACATGGTAATTCCGTGGCGAAATTGCTTTGATGATGCTTCCATCAGCGCGCCACGCCGTGCCTTCACACTGGAACCCGGGGACATCGCTGTTGAATCCAAGATCAACAATGATCTCCACCGTTGTGGACTCAGCCATGCCCCAGTCCTGCGGTACCTCACCCTGCAGGCGCAGCCATTTGGTGCTCCACGCCTTACCCCATGCAACGCCGGGTTCCTGCGGTGCATAGACCTGGCGCAGCGCCTCGGCGGCCGGCACTGGCTCGCCAGGCGCATCCCAGCTGCTCAGCTGAAGCGGGATCGCCCTGCCATAAATGGCCGGAAGAATGCGTTCCCGAACAAATCGATCGAGACGCTGTTCAGTGATCCGGCGGTCGTCGTGCAATGAGTTCCCCTTTGGGCGTTCGCTGGGTAGTTAGCTTGGTTACCGCGACCCGGTAGTGCTGGGTGCGGACGGCGAATGTGGCATCGCCACGCTTCCAATCGATGGATAAAATCTACGTTGTTCCAGCTTAATAGCCAAGTGACTGTGGGCTATCACCAACGGACAACGGGTCCGCATCCGGGGCTTCGGCAACCACTCTGTCCCGTCCGGCGTACACATTGAGGCTGAGCCCACGGCTGAAGCCGGCCAGCGTGATTCCCGTATCCTCCGCCAGTTCCGCCGCGAGGCTGGACGGTGCGCTCACGGCGGCCAGCACAGGGATACCGGCCATGGCAGCTTTCTGGACGAGTTCGAACGAAGCCCTGCCGGACACCTGAAGCACCGTCCCTTTCAGCGGGAGCATACCGGCGCGCAAAGCCCAGCCCACCACCTTGTCCACGGCGTTGTGCCTGCCTACGTCCTCGCGGAGGCACAGCAACTCGGTGGTGCCGTCGTCGTGGATCCTGAAAAGTCCCGCGGCGTGAACGCCACCGGTCTTATCAAAAACAGCCTGTGCCTCGCGGAGGCGGTCCGGGAGGGCAGCCAAGGCCCGGACCGGGACCGTCACATTATCCTCGCGCGGGCTGTGGTGCGAAGACTTGCGGACGGCCTCGATGGAATCCGTACCGCAGATTCCGCACGAGCTGGAGGTGTACACATTGCGGCCGGTGTCGGGCCGTTCCACGTCCGGTCTGAGCTGGGCATCCACCACGTTGAAGGTCTGCACACCGTTTTCGTCCTCCCCGGAGCAGAAGCGCTCCGAGATCAACTGTCCGGGCTCCCAGATGATCCCTTCGGACACCAGGAACCCCGCGACGAGATCGAAGTCGTCTCCGGGGGTTCGCATGGTCACGGAAAAGGACATCTCGCCCAAGCGGATCTCCAGCGGCTCCTCAACGGCCAGGACGTCTTCCTTGAACCGGACGGGATGCTCCAATGCCTGGGGCGAGCTGTCCAGGACAAATTTGTGCACCTTGCGGCGCTGGGTTACACGTCCCATATCAGGATCCGTTCTCCTCGTGCTGGATAAAGCGCACGGTCATGGCTTTGTACCCGGGGGTGTTGGATTCCCGTGCCACCAGTTCGCGATGCACCAGGGCGTTGGCCTCCGGGAAATACGCTGCGGCACAGCCCTTGGCCGTGGGGTACCCGATCAGCCGGAACTTGTTGGCACGCCGTTCAGTTCCCGCGAAGGTGGAGATGACGTCCACCAGGTCCCTGTCCTCGAAGCCAAGTTCCATCAGGTCCTCCGGGTGGACCAGGATTACACGACGCCCCTCCGAGACGCCGCGGTACCGGTCATCCAAACCGTAGAAGGTGGTGTTGTATTGATCGTGGCTGCGAACCGTCTGGAGAATCAGGTGGCCCGCCGGCGCTTCAAGGTACTCCAGGGGCCGCACGGAGAAACGTCCTTTGCCGATGTCCGTGGCGAAGGTGCGGGTATCGCGCGGCGGGTTGGGTAGGACGAAGCCATTCTTGGTTCGAACCCGGGCGTTGAAGTCCTCAAAGCCGGGGATGACGCGTGAGATGTGGTCCCGGATGACGTCGTAGTCCTCGGCCATGGCACGCCAGTCCACACTGTGGTTGTCCCCCAGCGTTGCTTGCGCCATGCGGGCCACGATCACCGGTTCGCTCAGCAGGTGCTCGGACACGGGCTCCAGCCGCCCCTGTGTTTTGTGGATGACGGACATGGAGTCCTCCACGGAGAGGAATTGTTTGCCCTTGGGGTGCTTGTCGTCTGTATCCGTCCGGCCCAGCGTGGGCAGGATCAGGGACGTTTTGCCGTGCACCACGTGGGCGCGGTTGGGCTTGGTGGAAATGTGGACCGTCAGTCCGGCTTTCTTCAAGCCTTGCTCCAAGGCAGCCGTGTCCGAACCCGCGGCTGCGAAGTTTCCGCCCATGGAGACGAAAACGTCCACCTCGCCCTTTTCCAGGGCGTGCTGGGTTTCCACGGAGTCATAGCCATGATCCCGGGGCATGTGGAAGCCGAACTCCGCATCCAGCGCGGCAAGGAAGGATTCCTTGGGTTTCTCCCAGATGCCCATGGTGCGGTCACCTTGGACATTCGAGTGGCCCCGCACGGGACAGGCACCGGCTCCACGTTTGCCGAAGTTGCCCTGGAGCAGAAGGAGGTTAATGATCTCCCGGAGTGTATCCACCGAGTGCGGCTGCTGGGTCAAACCAAGGGCCCAGCAGATGATGGTTGCCTTCGAGGCCGCCAACATCGCAGCCGCCTTGGTAATCTCCTCCCGGCTCAGCCCTGTTGCCCGCTCCGTTTCGTCCCAGTCCAGAACCGAACGGGCTTCCTGGTAGGCGGCGAAACCTTCGGTCTGCCCGGCTATGAAGGAATGGTCGACGACGGTCCCCGGGTTCCGTTTCTCCTCCTCCAGGAGCAGGTGGCCGAGCGCCTGGAAGAGGGCGAGGTCGCCGCCTACCTTGATCCGCAGGAACTCATCGGCAATGGTGGTCCCACCGCCAATCATGCCGTTGAGGGACTGGGGGTCCTTGAAGTTCAGGAGGCCGGCTTCGGGAAGCGGGTTGACCGCAATGATTTTGCCGCCGTTGTTCTTGCAGTCGCGGAGGGCGGAGAGCATGCGCGGATGGTTGGTTCCAGGGTTTTGGCCCACTACCAGGACCAGCTCCGCGTGGTGGATGTCCTCCAACGACACAGTGCCTTTTCCGATCCCGATGGTGGGGTTGAGGGCACTACCGGATGACTCATGGCACATGTTGGAGCAGTCGGGGAGGTTGTTGGTTCCGAGGCTTCGCGCAAACAGCTGGTACATGAACGCGGTCTCGTTGGCCGTCCTGCCGGAGGTGTAGAACACGCACTTATCCGGAGTTGTGGCGTTGATGTGTTCGCCGATCAAGGCAAAGGCGTCGGCCCATGTGATGGCCGAGTAGTGGGTGTCACCCGGTTTGATGACCACAGGCTCGGACAATCTTCCCTGGCTCCCCAGCCAGTACTCTGTTTTGTCCTCAAGTTCTGCCAGGGAATGCCTGGCCCAGAATTCGGCACCGACTGTCCTGGTGGTGCTCTCCTCGGCGATCGCCTTGGCACCGTTTTCGCAAAACTCTGCGGGACTGCGTTTGCCCGTGATTGATTCCGGCCACGCACAGCCCGGACAATCGAACCCGTCATGCTGGTTGACCCTGAGCATGGAACGGACCGTGCGGCCCACGCCGGCCTGGGCATAACCTCGTTCGAGGGCAACCGTGACAGCTTTAAGGCCTGCCGCGGCTTGTTTGGGCGGGTGGATCTGCAGGTCATCTTCATTGATGTCCTGTTCGGGAGCATGCCTGTTCATGTGTCCATCATTGCACTTTGTCAGCAGACCCAAACCCCTTCATGACGCGCCTCAGGTGTCCAACGCACTCCAGTCAACAGGGCCGGAAGGAGCCTTCCTTTGTTGCCGAGGCACGGCTTTGCGGCTCTTCTCTTCCGGCGCCTTCGGCACGGGAAGCGCTTTTCCCCAGGGTACGGCGAAGGCGGGCACCGCTTCGCCCAGCTGGACACCATGCGGCGGCACCACCATGACCCCGTCGGCGCCGGCCAGGCCACGCATCATTCCAGGGCCTGCATGATTGGCTGGCGACGCCAACCCGTACACCAGCTTGAACGGCATCAGGCGGGTGCGACCGGGCTCAGCATCAAGGGTGGTGCCACAGGGAACCTCGCCCACCTCCTCCAAACGGCCATGGCCCAAGGCCGCCAGCAGCGGTCCACCCACGGTGAACAAAGCCATCATGGCCGCCAGCGGATTTCCAGGCAGGCCCAACACAAACCGACCATCGGGCAACTCTGCCAACACCGCCGGATGTCCGGGACGCATGGCGATCCCATCAATCAGCAAATTCCCGCCAAGTTCAGCTACGGCTTTGCGTAGGTGGTCCGTTCCAGAGCGTCCCGTGCCGCCCGTGGTAATAACGACGTCGGCAGGAGGTTCCGCTTCACCGAAGTGGTCCCCGGGTCCCGGCTCGTCCAGCGTTGGCTCGGTGTCCTGGAGTGCGTCGATCCACTCCTCATAGCTGTCACCCACCCTGAGCTGCTCCCCGGCAATGCCGCCCAAAAGCTCCACCACGGCGCCCAGCTGCGGACCGAAGGTATCCCTGACCTGGCCGGGCAAGGGAACACCGTGAGCCACTACTTCCGAGCCCGTCAGGAGGAAACGGACCAAGGGTTTTCCGAGCACCACAAGATGGTCCAGGCCCGCAAGCGCTGCCAAGGCAATATGGGCCGGATTCAGCACCGTGCCGGCCTTGAGCAGGACATCACCCTCAGCGGCCTCTTCCGCAGCCTTTCGGATATGTTGGCCGTTGCGGGGCTCCCCCGGTTTGGCGCTGCCTCCCAGCGCAAGAACCGGCAGGCCATCCTCGTCAGTAGTTATCACGCCGCTTTCACTGCGCAGTACTGCCTTGGCACCGGGCGGAATAAGCCCGCCCGTAACAATGGGACTGGCCTGGTGCGGTGCAAGCCTCTGCCCCGGTTCGCTGAGGATCCACGGACCGCTGCCGTTAACGGCCCATCCATCCATGGCGGACGACGCATAGTGGGGCATGTCCTGCACTGCCAGGGCATCCGAAGCCAGGGTGCGCCCGAGCGCTGAGCTGAGCGGCACGGGGCCCGACGGAATGGGTGTGGCGACGTCGAACGCACGCTGCCGGGCCTCATGCCATGTGTGCGCCGCGTGATGGCCCTCGTTGGGGGCCTCCGTCATTCCGGGCCGGTCCCGGACTCCGAGTACTCCCGGGCAATTTTGCGGGCCAGTTCCAAGGCAGCGTTCATGGATGCGTCATCGCTGGCCTGGCCAATTCCGCGGGCCATTCCGGCCGCGTAACCTGCAATAAACGTGGTCAGGGGTGCGGCGGGGCGCACCACGGAATGTGCTGCTACTCCAGCCACCGCGAGGACCTCGTTGATGTCCACTTCCACGCCCTCAAGCTCGAATGCCTGAAGCAGTGTCCGGCACCATTCCTCGAGCGTCTCTTCCTGGCTCTTCACGTCCGCCTCCAACTCGTAGTCAATGCCCAAGGCCGCAGCGTCCTCCCATGTATCCACGTCATCGGTGGACCCAGCGGGGACTTCAACGTCCAGCACGTTCAGCCTAGCAAGCAGGCGGAACACTGATGAGTTCGTTAACCCGGAACCTCCCGAAGCTACGGCCACTTCCCTTTCCAGGGCCTCTGTACTGTAGGCCCCCAGAAGTGGCTGCTTCCGGCCGTCGGCAGAGACGGCCATGGCTCCTTCCATTCCGGGACTGGACTCAAGAGCTGCCCAAAGGAGCTCAACACCGCGGGATGCATGCGGCATATCGCAGGCAAGCACCAGCGTCCATGGAGTGCTCCTACCGCCATTCTTCAGCGCGCTCAAGCCGGCCGCGATGGCAGCTGCCGGCCCTGCGAATACAGGTTCTTCGCGTGTCCGCAGAACAGCGTCCGGTAGATGCCCGGCGGTTCCTGGCTCGCCGCCGCCTGAGCCGGGCTCATCCGGCCCCACCACAACAACCGCCGAAGCACCCCGGGCAGCCTGAAGTGCGAGCGAAAGGAGGGCGTCGCCGTCGTACTTCAACCATGGCTTGGACACGCCACCGAGGCGGGTGGCCCTGCCACCCGCCAAAATCACGGCGTTGAACTCCATCCGCCCAGACTACCCGGGCGGCCGGAGGTCAGCAGAAATCGATCAGGCAGCGGATTCCGGCAACAGGAACGGGTCCCAGTCCGGCGCAGGTTTCTCGAGTTCTTTGATCTGCCACATGGTTCCCTGGGGCACTCCGGGTTTGAAACGGAGCTTCCAACCCATTTCAGCCAGTGTGTGGTCGCTTTTGGCGTTGTTGCATTTCAAGCACGCCGCAACCAGGTTTTCCCAGGAATCCGCGCCGCCCCTGGATTTGGGGTGGACGTGGTCTATGGTGTGGGCTGTTTTGCCGCAATAGGCGCACCGGTGACCGTCGCGGCGAAGCACCCCGCGGCGGCTCACGGCGGTGACCTTGTTGTACTTGGGACGTATGTAGCGGTTAAGGAGAATCACGGACGGGCGTCCAAGAATTTCCTGTGGCCCGACGACAGGCTCGTCGCCTTCGGCCACTACGCTAGCTTTCCCAGTGAGCACAAGGACCAGCGCCCGGCGGAATGTTATTACCGCCAGCGGTTCATATCCAGCATTCAGAACGAGTGTGCGCATGCACGTACCTCTTCACGGCCGCACCCGTCAGGGGCACGAGGGCCGGCTGCCCTCTGCATGTACGGGCTGTGGATCGACAACATAAGGGTAAGCACTTATATGCCGTATCAACGAATTTTTCTGTCGTTTCGCTCACAGTGTCGGCAAGAGTTCATGCGCGGTTAAAGCAGAACACCCCGCCGGCCGGAGCCTGCGGGGTGTTCTGAAGAAAGTGAATCAGCCGTTGACGCGGATGAAAACCGGGCCGGAACCGACGTTGACGCTGAACAGTGCCGTGGTGGATCCGTTCCATCCACCGTGAACTGCCTGGCCGTTGCCCACGTATACAGCGATGTGCGCCTGTCCGGCCAAACCACCGTTTGCGTAGTAGGCGAGGTCGCCGGGCTGGGCTTCTGCTGCACTGACCGTGCGGCCCAAGGAGAGGTAACCTGCAGGCCAGTCGTGGAAGTTGATTCCCACGGCTGCAAGGGAGTTGGTGACCAGCATGGTGCAGTCCTGGGTGACGCCGAGCTGGGCGTAAGCAGCTGCAGCGATGGCTGCGCCGAGTCCGCTGGAAGCCGCCGGAGCTGCTGGAGCGGGGGTTGAGTTGCTGACGGCCACGGTGGCGTTGGCTGCAGGAGCGGCCTTGGCGGCAACCGCAGGTGCTTCCGTGGCTTCAACCTTTGCTTCAACCTTGGCCGGCGCTTCTTCCACCACAACAGGAGCCGGAGCTTCCACCGTGGTAACCACGGGACGCTCGTAAGAGATAGCCACAGTGGAGTCGGCCGCGATGGTGGCCTGCACTACGGACTGGACGTCCAATGTGGACGTGGAGGTCGACTCACGATCAACGTTGGTCTCGGCTGCGTTGGCCGCGATGCCGCTGGTCAGGACCAGGCCTGAAGCTGCGGCGATCACTGCTGCCTGGCGGCCAACGCCACCGGCGTTGGAGCTGACAGCCTTGGCAATGACGGCAAGCGAGCTGGTCTTGGGGGCCTCAGCGCGGTGCCGTGCAAGCTTGTTTGCACTGGTCATGATTTTCTCTTTTCGTATCCGAGCGCCGTTGGGGTGCACACGGGTAGCGGGTAGGACCGGCATTGCGGGCATGCCGGCCCACCCCGAACCGGGTTGTTTCTAGCGGAGGGTGTAGAACGAGGAGGTGCCGGTGGACGCTACGGAGTGCAGCAGCGTTCCCTGGCCGGGGTTCAAAGCGCTGATCATCATGCCATTGCCGACGTAGATGCCCACATGGGCTCCGCCGTTCTGCATGACGAGGTCGCCGGGAGAAGGAGTGCTGGTGGGCGTCATAGCCGTCCAGGCGTTCACGCGCGGGATGCTGATGCCTGCCTGGGCGTAGACCCACTGGGTGAAGCCGGAGCAGTCCCAGCCGTTAGGTGTTGTTCCGCCCCAAACGTACGGGGAGCCGATGCCGGTGTAGGCAATAGCAGCAAGGCCGGAAGCAGCTGCGCTGGCAGCCGGGTCCTTGGCCTCGGAGGACTTCGCCGTCACGGCTTCAGGGGCTTCGTCCGTGGTGGCCGTTGCTCGTTCGGTAACCTGCGCTGCGCGCTGGACTACCTTGGGGGCTTCCTTGGTGGCCACGGTGGGGCTCTCGAAGGAAACGGTGGCTGTTGGCTCTGCGGTAACCACTGCCGTTACAACCAGCTGCTGGGTGCTGGAGGCTTCAGTCTTGGAAACATCGGCGTCGGCTGCCTGTGCGGGCAATCCGACGGTGAGGACGAGGCCTGAGGCTGCGGCCAGAACGATGGCCTGACGGCTCATGGTTCCGGCGTTGGTGGATACAGCCTTGGAAAGCGTGTTCAACGGGTTCGTGCGAACCGTTTGGGCGCGATGGCGCGCAGGGGTAGTGCGTGATGACACGTAGGTAGCCTCTCCCAATGCCTGCGAGGTGAGCTGTCGGATTCGGATGGGAGTCATCCGGCCGCGCCGCTTCCAAGGAAGTTTTGCGACTTAACCCCAAGGCCTTCTCACGAAGACCAGAAGTGGTTCCCCCGCCCCTGCCAGACGATTTATGCGAACGGACCTTGAGAGGTGGCAGAGCTAGGCAATCCACTCAAGTGCACCGGCCCCCTAAAAAGCCGATGCGCTCTGTACGCTACAACAGTTGAACGCAAATGTCACATTCAGGTCACGGGGTGTCCCGCACATGCGAGAGGCGACCATCAGATTGGTTAGAGCCAGCCCATGGGGTCTACGACTTCACCGTTGACCTGAACCTCGAAGTGGAGGTGGCAGCCGGTTGAAGCGCCCGTGGTGCCGCTCAGCGCGACGGTATCGCCACGGTTGACGGTTTGTCCCACCTGGACGGTGAAGGACGACAGGTGGTTGTACGTGGTCTCGAGGCCGTTGCCGTGGTCGATCACCACGCGGTTGCCTCCGCCATATTCGTGCCATCCGGCGAAAGTGACCTTGCCGGTTGCCGCTGCGTGGACAGCGGTGCCGCACTGGGCAACGAAGTCCTGGCCCCGGTGGAAGTCACCGGCGCCGCCCGTGAGGGGGCTGATGCGGTAGCCGAAGGGCGATGCCGTGGTAAGCGTGTCAAGGGGGCTGGCCATGGTGCCAACGGATGATGCGCGCTGGATGCTTCCGGCCGACTGGGCGCTGAGCAGTTGCTTCAACTTCCCATCGGGGTCAGCGGCAGTGGCGACTGCGGCTCGGCTGAAGTCGATCTTTGCCGACGCTGCCGCGGAAACCTCGGGCTGGCTGCCCGCGGGGGCTGCGACGGCGAGGGCGGACTCGGTCTGGCCCGATTCCGAGGTGGCCATGACCGGGCTGGTGGCCGGCAGGCCGACAGTCAGGGCAAGCCCGGTGGCGGCAAGCGCAACACCGGCCTTCTGCCCGACGCCGCTGGCAGCGGCGAAGTCGGCAACCTGGCGCAGGGGGCTCTTACGGCGGCGCACTTGACGCTCGGTGGCGCGGGGCCGGATCTCCGTGACGACGGTGGCTGGCCGCAGCTCAGCAGCGGGGCCGGACGCGCGGCGGCGACCCCTGACGTTCTGCGATGTCAAACTCTGTTCCTCTCTCAAAAGCCTGCGAAGTTAGCTGTCGGATTCGGGTCAGAGAGTACAAAGACCCGGTCCGCGCGAGGCGCTCACGGCACACAGGTATCCCAAGAGGGACTTGTATACGTGGGCACTTCTGCTGCGGACTTCACCCCAAGGCTGCTTCTTTAGACAGCCGCTTGTGGTTCCCCCGCCTCTGCCAGTGGTGGGTGACACACCTGATCCGCTGGCAGAGCTCGGCTCCGGATCAGGTAACGCTTTGGTATCAGCGCTAGTAAATAACTATAGGGGATTAAGGCCTTCGGTAATAAATTCGTTATCAACAGGATCGGGCTCAGAGCGAGAAGCCCTTATCACTATTTTCGGAAAACCGCAGGTCACGCACGCTAAAAAGTGACAGAAGTGAGGTTTGACACGGCGCTGCCGGCGACACTCAGTTGAGGGATACGAAGACGTGCGCGGCCACCTCGGGCGGCAGCTCCAAAGCGCCTTCGATGCCCGGAACACGGACGGAGATGTACTCGCCGACGCGCTCCAGCGAGACACTTGCGCCGGGACGGATTCCGCCTTCGTCCAATTGGGTCAGGAGCTCCGGCTCAACCTGGATGGGCTCCGCGAGGCGGCTGACCACCACGCGGGTAGCGGCGGCATATCCGTCCATTGCCTGGAGAAGGTTGACATCCAGCCGAGGGAAGGGCTGGCTGGCAAGGCCGCCAAGCGCTTCAAGTCCGGGGATGGGGTTGCCGTAGGGAGACTCCGTGGGGTGTTCCAAGAGCTCGTAGAGCCGACGCTCCACACGCTCGCTCATGACGTGCTCCCAGCGGCACGCTTCATCATGGACGTAGGCCCAATCGAGCCCAATGACGTCGGCCAGCAGGCGCTCCGCGAGGCGGTGCTTGCGCATGACTTCGGTGGCGCGCTTCCGGCCCGCTTCCGTCAGTTCCAGGTGGCGGTCGTTGGACACAATCACCAGGCCATCGCGCTCCATGCGTCCGATGGTCTGGGAAACAGTGGGGCCGGAGTGCCGCAGGCGCTCGGCGATGCGGGCCCGCAGGGCCACAATGTTTTCTTCTTCAAGCTCCAAAATGGTCCGAAGATACATCTCAGTGGTATCGATCAGATCCGTCATCCAGCTCAGCTCTCCTCGAACGCAGTTCCTTGCGTAATCTCCACCGTACCGCGTCCCTGGCAAGGGCGGACGGTGTGCACCGCCGCCCCCTGAACGCCAACCCCCAGCCTAGCTTATTTGGAATTACTCTGGATAATTCCGGTCGCATTCGGTGGGACCGCATTCCACGTGGCGGACTATGACGGTGGCAGGTTCCTGAGGCCGGGCCGTGTCAGGCAGAATTGGGTGTCGAAGGGGCAGTTGATGCCCCATGCCACCTCCCATCTCTAGCCGACACCCATTGGAGCGCCACGTGAGCGACAACAGCATCACCATTCCCGCCGACCTTCTGCCCAAGGACGGACGCTTCGGCGCTGGACCGTCCAAGGTTCGCCCGGAACAGATCGAGGCGTTGTCTGCAGCATCGTCCACCATCCTGGGTACCTCCCACCGCCAGGCTCCGGTCAAGAACCTGGTGGGTTCGGTCCGTGAAGGACTCAGCCAGTTCTTCCGCGCTCCGGAAGGTTACGAGGTTGTCCTCGGCGTAGGCGGCTCAACGGCGTTCTGGGATGTGGCGGCGTTTGGCCTGGTGGAGAAGAAGGCACAGCACTTGTCCTTCGGTGAGTTCGGTTCCAAGTTCGCTGCCGCCACCAACAAGGCACCCTTCCTCGATGCTTCCTCCATCATCAAGGCCGAACCCGGAACCCGCCCGGTGGCACAGGCCGAAGCCGGCGTTGACGTCTACGCTTGGCCCCAGAATGAAACGTCAACGGGCGTGGCTGCGCCCGTCAAACGCGTCCAGGGTGCTGATGAAGGCTCCCTCGTCCTGGTGGATGCCACCTCGGCGGCCGGCGGGCTGGACGTTGACGTTGCCGAATCGGACGTCTACTACTTCGCCCCGCAAAAGAACTTCGCCTCCGACGGCGGCCTCTGGCTGGGCCTCTTCTCCCCCGCAGCCCTGGAGCGTGCTGCACGCATCAAGGCCAGCGACCGCTGGATCCCGGACTTCCTGGACCTGCAGACGGCCATTGATAACTCCAAGCTGAACCAGACCTACAACACCCCGTCGCTCTCCACCCTGGTGACCCTGGACGCACAGGTGCAGTGGCTCAACAGCAACGGCGGCCTGGACTTCGCCAGCAAGCGCACGGCAGATTCTGCCAACCGCATCTACTCCTGGGCTGAGGCCTCCGAGTACGCCACGCCTTTCGTCGCAAACGCCGAGGACCGCTCCAACGTCATCGCCACCATCGACTTTGACGACTCCATTGACGCCGCGGCCATCGCCAAGGTCCTGCGCGCCAACGGCGTGGTGGACACCGAACCGTACCGTAAGCTCGGCCGCAACCAGCTCCGCATCGCCACCTTCGTCGCCATCGAGCCGGACGACGTTTCCGCGCTGCTCGCCAGCATCGACTACGTGGTGGGAGAACTGAAGAAGTAGCACCACGGGCTTTGGCCGGCGTCGTGCGGGTAGCTCCCGTACGGCGCCGCTGCCATTTAAGCCGCCGCCATTTAAGGTGCGCTACCCGCCCTGCCTGCTTGCGCCGTCGTCGTCCGTATCCGGAGGGGCAAGCAGCGACTCCACCCGGAAGTGCCGCAGTCCGCGGGCCCGGCGGTCAAAACGGAGCCGCAGTTGTTTCGCACGGATGATCCACAGCAAACCCACGACGGCGGTGCTGACGCCGGCAACCGCGGCGACGCCCACGGCCCACCGTGGGCCACCGACGTTGGCCACCAACCCCACCAGCGGTGCCCCGATGGGGGTGCCGCCCATGAAGATGGCCATGTAGAGGGACATGACCCGCCCGCGCATCACGGCTTCCGTGGTGGATTGAACGTAGCCGTTGGCGCTGGTGATAAGGGTCAGGGCGAAGAGTCCGCACGGAATCAGGGCGAGCCCGAACAGCACGGCGTTGGGTGCCAGTGCGGCTAACGCGCTGGCCAGTCCGAACCCGCCGGCGGCCCCGAAGATCAACCTGAGGCGCGGCCTGCCTCGCCGGGCGGCCAACAGCGCACCGGTCACCGAGCCAATGGCCATGACCGAGTTTAAGGCCCCAAAGGCACCCGCATCCATGCCGAATTGGGTGCCCACCATGGCTGCAATGAACAGGGGGAAATTGAGCCCGAACGTGCCCACGATGAAGATCGCCACCAGGACCACCTGGATGTCGGGCCTGTTCCTGACATACTGCAATCCCTCCCTGATCCGCCCCTTGCCCGCGGCTGCCCGGGGTTGACTGCGGAGTGAGGACGCAGGAATAAGTTTCAGTGCCCACAGCATGGCAACGAAAGACACCGTGTTGATGAGGAACACCCAGCCGGGGCCCACCACCACCGTCAGAACACCGGAAACAGCGGGGCCGATCATCCGCGCCACGTTGAAGGAGGCGCTGTTGAGCGCAACCGCGTTGGGCAGGTAATCGTCGGTGACGAGTTCGGAGACGAAGGTCTGCCGGACGGGGGCGTCCACGGCAGTGACTATTCCAAGCATGAGGGCAAAGAGGTAGACGTGCCAGAGTTCAGCGACGCCCAGCAGTACCAACACGCCCAGCCCCGTACTGAGGAGGGCCATGGCCACCAAGGTGATGAGCAGGAGCTTCCGCCGGCTGTAACGATCGGCCAGCAGCCCCGCCCACGGAGCAAGGAAAAGCTGGGGACCGAGTTGGAGTGCCAGGGTAATGCCCATGGCCCCGGCGTCGTGCGCGGTCAAGTGGTCAAAGACCAACCAGTCCTGCGCCGTCCGCTGCATCCAGGTGCCGATGTTGGAGATCAGCGCACCGAAGAACCAGATGCGGTAGTTGAGGATTCCGAGTGACCTAAAGGTGGACATCAGCGTCCGCCTTCACTGTGGTCACCCCGGGTTTCCGCAATGCCTATTCAGCCCCGGTTTCGTCGTCGTCTTCAGCGTCGTCGGAATCCTCGGCTGCCTCGGTAGCCTCGTCTTCTGCGGCCTGCACGGACTCCTCCGTGACGTCCTCAACAGTCTCTTCCACCAACGGCGTCTCATCCTCGGGACGGACGCGCTTGGCCCACGGCACCCACTCCGGGGCCAGGATGGAATCTTCTGAGGGCAGCAAACCGAGCTCGCTCACCGTTACCACCTTGGAGCGGGAGTTCCGGGTGAGCACGGCGTACCACTGCCAGCCGCCGTAGCCGGCGAGGCGGGACTCGAACAGGTGGGTCACCACACGGTCGCCCTCCGACTTGGCGCCAAGGTGCGCCCCCACTTCACCCGGGCTGGCGATGCCTTCAACTGCAACACGAGCAGCATCGACGGCGGCAGCCAGGAACGCGTCAGGCTTGCCAGTGCGCCACACGGGTAACCCGGTGCGCGGTTTGGCCGCGACAGGCTTCCGCGCGGGGGCTTCCCCGTTTCCAGGAGCCTGGGCAGCTTCAGGGCCGGCCTTGGTGTCCTGTGCGGATTCCGAAGTCATGGCGTTCCTAAGCTTCCAGCTCGTCGGCAACCTTGCGCAGGGCCAGGCTGATGGCCTTTGCCTTGTTGCCGTCGGGGTACTTGCCTGAAGACAAGGAGCCGGAGAGGTTATCCAGTACCGTCACCAGGTCCTGCACCATGGGTGCAAGGTCCTTGGCGTTCATGCGCTTGGCTTTGGCGATGGAGGGCGTTTTCTCCAGGACACGCAGTCCCAGCGCCTGGGCGCCACGACGGCCGTCGGCAACGCCGAACTCCACCCGGGTTCCGGCTTTGAGCTCAGTTACGCCCGCGGGCAAAGACGTTTTGGGCAGGAATACTTCCTGCCCGTCTTCTGCCGCGAGGAATCCGAAGCCTTTTTCCTTGTCATACCACTTGACCTTGCCGGTAGGCACGTAATCAACCTTCTTCGTTCTTGCTTTGGGAGACACGTCGGGCCAATCACCGCATCCGCAGGGATCTGCGGGATCGAGGGTGACAGCCCGGTCCGTGTTGGTCTGTTCCTTCAAGGTTATCCTGCCGGACCCCCTATTCCCGCTTTGCCGCGACCACGCAGCACCGGAACAAGACACAGGCAGCACGCGAACAGGACAAGAACGGCAACAATGGTGCAGACAGAAGTCCCCTCTGCGGCCTAACTGCTAGCGTTGTGCCCATGACTTTCCCGGGTTACCGCCGCCCCCTCATGATCATCGCCGCCGTCATTGCAGTCCTCTCCCTGGCCGCAGTGGGCACGGTCATGGCTGTGGCTTTTAATGAGGGAGTTGCGCCGGTGTGGGTAACCTGGACGGCACTTTACGGACTGCCCGTGGCCTTCATGCTCGGCATATTCCTGGTAGTTCACTCCGTTCGCCAGCGGCGCCGGCAATAACCTGCGCCCCCGCTGACAGGCACCAGCGGCCCCGGAGCGGTAACGTTGGATTGATGTCCCTTATTCGCGCGCTCAGTAAGGAATTGGAAGCGCGCAGCGACGATTCGCTGCGGGCCTTGTTTGCCGCGCGGCCGGACCTGATCTCCCCCATGGCGCCCGACTTTGCGGCCCTGGCTGCGAGGGCGAGCGCCCGGGTCAGTGTCCAACGGGCCCTGGAACGCCTGAACAAACCGGAAATGCAGGTGCTGGAGACGCTGCACCTGTGTACCAATGCCGATACCGGCCACAGTATTTCCGCGGCCGGACTGAAGAAGGTCATTGCCGGTTCCACCCTTTCGGCACTGGATCCCATCCTCGCAAAGCTGCAGGAACTGGCACTGGTCCACAGGGCGGATCCGCCCACCGGGTCACCAGCAACCTCGTCCCGTCAGCGCTTTTATCTTCCGGTGGGCAGCCTCAAGGACGTGATCGGCATCTACCCGGCGGGACTCGGGCGCAGCTACACCGAACTTGTCCGGTTACAACCGGCCTTTGCCCAGCGGGTAGTGCAGTTGGTGGCCGAGCTTCATCAAAGCGGCGCGGGCATCCACCCCGCCAGCACTCCCATGGACGCTGCGTTGGCATTGCAACGCTGGACATCCACCCCTGAGAACCTGCGCGCCATCCTGGCGACGGCGCCGGAGCGGACTGTGGGCTTGTTGGACAAATTCGGCAGCTGGGCCATGGGCGCAGTGCCCCAAGCGCAGCGCCGGGCCTCGGTCACCCACGAAAGTCACGACGTCGGCCCTATCGACTGGCTGTTGGCCCGCGGTTTGCTGGTCCCCCTGGACGCCGGCCACGTGGAGCTGCCCCACAGCGTGGGTCTTGCGTTGCGCGGAGGTGCGATCGTGGACGACTTCACGCTGACGCCACCTGTTCCGGAACTCGGCCATACCAGTGCTGCCCTGCGACGGAATGCGGCCATGGGGGCGATCGCGGAAATCCTGCGGCTGACTGCTGAGCTGTTGTTCGCGGTGCGGGAACAACCCCTGGCTACGCTGCGAAGCGGCGGTGTGGGTGTGCGCGAGTTGCGACGATTGGCCGAATCCATCCGCTTGGGTGTCCATGAAACGGCCGTCCTCCTGGAGTTGTGCGCCATGGCGGGATTGCTCCGTTTGGACGTGGACAGTTCCACGTGGGTCCAGCCGCCATCGCTCGAATGGCTCAACCTTCCCCGGCAGGAACAGTGGTTGTGGCTGGTCAATGCCTGGCTGGCCAGCGAGAGGGCACCTTCCCTGGTGGGGCAGCCCCTCACCGGCCCTTCGTCGTCGGTTGCCCATCAAGGCACGGCCGGTACCACCATCAACGCTTTGTCCGCGGAAGCGCAGCGGCCCGACGCCCCTGTTGTTCGCCGTCGGGTCCTTGAAATTCTCAATGAGCTCACAGCCGAAGCGGCCGCACCGGATGGCAAAGCGCCTGTTTTGGACGCCAGGGCTGTACTGCAGCGGGCCGAGTGGTCCCAGCCGCGGATGTCCCGCCGGTTCAGTTCACTGGTCCGAGGCATCCTTGAGGAAGCCACGCTTCTGGGCCTGATGGGATCAGGGGCGTTAACCCAATTGGGTGCGGCCATTGCCGATGCCCAGCCGGAAAAAGCCCTGACCATCCTTGGTGAGCATTTACCGGCCGCCGTGAACCATATTCTCCTCCAAGCCGATCTCACAGCAGTGGCGCCCGGGTACCTCGCGCCGGAGCTGGGCGATACGCTGCTGCTGATGGCCGACGCCGAGGGCCAGGGTCCGGCGTCGATCTACCGGTTCTCGGCCACCTCCATCCGGAGGGCCTTGGACGCCGGACAGGATGCGGAATCGCTGTTGGCGTTCCTCCGTGAGCATTCGGCCACGGACGTGCCCCAACCTTTGGAGTACCTTATCCAGGACACTGCTTCCCGGCACGGCCGCCTCCGAATCGGAACGAGTGCCAGCTTCATCCAGAGCGACGACGAGACCGCCATTACCGATCTTCTCCGCGAAGCCCGGACGTCGGCTTTGAGCTTGGTGCGCATCGCACCCACTGTCCTGACCTCCTCTGCCAGCCCGCGAGAGACTGCGCGCGTCCTTCGCGAGCTGGGACTATCGCCTGCAGTGCAGGAGGCCGAGACCGCCGTCGTGCGTTTCAAGCGAACCACGGCGCTGCCTGGCAGCGCCCGTCCGGTCTACACAGCGCCCCGAACGGCTCCGCCGGAGGACGACGTGGAGGCACAGCTTTCGGTGCTGCGCCAACACCGTGCCGTCCCGGCCGAAACCACCGGCGAGGCGTCCACCCAGCTCGGCTTGGAGACTCTGCAAACGGCCATCCGGCTCAAACAGGCGGTCACCATGAACGTGGTGGACAGCTTGGGGAATGCCAACACTGAAACCGTTGTTCCTGTATCTGTCTCAGGTGGGCGTGTGAGGGTGTTCGATCCCGCCAAGGACACCGAACGGGTGTTGTCCATCCACCGGATCATCGATGTGGAACCCGCAGGAGAGCTGCGCTCATGAAAAGGACTCAACAGTGACCGACGGTCCGCTGATCGTACAAAGTGACAAGACCATCCTCTTGGAAGTCGATCACGAGCTCGCCACCGAGGCCCGGCATGCAATCGCCGCCTTCGCCGAGTTGGAGCGCGCCCCGGAACACATGCACAGCTACCGGCTGACGCCGCTGGGTCTCTGGAACGCCCGGGCTGCAGGGCTGGATGCGGAGCAGGTGCTCGATACCCTTCTGAAGTACTCCCGTTTTCCTGTCCCGCACTCCCTGCTGATCGATATCGAAGAGACCATGTCCCGCTACGGCCGGCTACGGCTTGAAAAGGACGCCCAGCACGGACTGGTGATGCGCACCGATGACTACCCGGTGCTGGAGGAAGTCATCCGTGCAAAAAAGATTGCTCCCCTGCTGGGGCCCAGGATCGACGGCGAAACCGTGGTGGTGCACTCTTCCCAGCGCGGACAGTTGAAGCAGCTGCTCCTCAAACTGGGCTGGCCCGCGGAGGACCTGGCCGGCTACGTCGATGGGCAACCGCACCTCATCATGCTGGACGAAAGCGGCTGGCAGCTGCGCCCTTATCAGAAGTTGGCCACGGAGAACTTCTGGGCCGGCGGCAGCGGCGTCGTCGTGCTTCCCTGCGGGGCGGGAAAGACGCTGGTAGGCGCGGCAGCGATGGCTACATCCTCCACCACCACGCTCATCCTGGTCACCAATACCGTCTCCGCCCGGCAGTGGAAGGACGAACTGCTCAAGCGGACATCACTGACCGAAGACGAAATCGGCGAATACTCCGGTGCAATCAAGGAAGTCCGGCCGGTCACCATTGCCACCTACCAGGTCCTCACCACCAAGCGCGGTGGACTCTATCCGCACCTGGAACTCGTGGACGGGCACGACTGGGGACTCATTATCTATGACGAAGTCCACCTGCTGCCCGCCCCGATTTTCCGGATGACCGCCGACCTCCAGGCACGGCGTCGGCTAGGCCTCACAGCAACGCTGGTGCGGGAGGATGGGCGCGAAGGCGAGGTCTTCAGCCTGATCGGTCCCAAACGTTACGACGCACCATGGAAGGACATCGAGGCGCAGGGTTACATCGCGCCCGCCGACTGTGTTGAAGTCCGGGTAGACCTCCCCCGCGACGAACGGGTGGCGTATGCGATGGCCGACGATGCCGACAAATACCGGCTCTGCGCCACCTCGGAAACCAAAACCACACTGGTTGAAGAGCTCGTGGCAGTCCACAAGGGTGAACAGTTGCTGGTGATCGGCCAATACATTGACCAACTGGACGAGATCGCCGAGCGGTTGGACGCTCCCCTGATCAAGGGCGAAACCAGCGTCAAGGCACGGCAGAAGCTTTTTGATGCTTTCCGCAAAGGTGAGATTCACACGTTGGTGGTGTCCAAGGTGGCCAACTTCTCCATCGACCTGCCTGAGGCGTCGGTCGCCATCCAGGTCTCAGGTTCCTTTGGCTCACGGCAGGAAGAGGCCCAACGGTTGGGACGCCTCCTGCGTCCCAAGCAAGATGGCCGCGCAGCCCGGTTCTACTCCTTGGTTGCACGGGACACGCTGGACCAGGATTTCGCGGCAAAGCGCCAAAGGTTCCTGGCTGAGCAGGGCTACGCCTACAGAATCATGGATGCCAAAGACGTGGGCAAGGACGTTGGGCAGGAGCAGTAGGAAGCCAGCCGGAACAATGTTTCCCACGCCTCTTGCTATTCATTTCCATCAACTTTACGATTCCTAGAGAAGCTCTCCGCCCTTAATGGTTGCCCCTGGTCCAGGCAGCCTGGCGGCCAGCCATCGGCGGTGGGGGAAGCCCGCAGCCAGGGAGCCGATGGTTCGAAGGCCTTGAAGAATCTGTGAATTGATTACCAGAGGATTCCCCAATGCGTAAAGCCCTCTTGGTCCTCTCCGCGATTGTCCTGCTGTCAGCACTCGCACAGCTGTTCTTCGCCGGATACTTCCACTTCCAAAACACCATCGAAGCCCAGCGTGAAGCCGGCGTCTACCATGCCGTGAACGGCCAATATGTGCTTCGGTACTCAGCTTTGCTGGCCGCGATCGTAGCGGCCATTGCCAAAGCGGGATCCCGTACTATCTGGCTGGCGGCAGGTATTTTCCTGCTGACATGGCTTCAGCTGATCATCTTTATTGTCGGCGGCATGTTGACCGGATCCTCCCCGGAGTTCATCACTCCTTCGGGCTCGTGGGTGGTTTCCATCCACCCGATCGTAGGCGTGATGATGATCTTCATGTCCTATTGGTTGTTCAAGCGCGCACAAGCTGCCGCCCTCAACCCTCAACCCTTGCCTCCCAAGGCTGCATCTTCGGATGCTTCCACGTCCCCCAGCACAGCCTAAGCACCGGCAGCTGTGAACACCTCGCAGCTGCTGGCAGTAGATCTGCTGCTGTCTTTCGTGTCGGCCGGCGCCTGGATCGGCGCGGCGTGGATGAGCGCGTCCTTGAAGGACAAGTCCCGCCGGACTGACCTTGCATTGCTCCTATTGGGTACAGCCGTCGCATTGACAGTGGGACGGTACGCATTGCTTCCCGCTTTGGTGGCGGGCAGTTGGTGGTTTGCCAGCGAACGCATAACCATCAACGTGCCTCTGACCGCCATCCCCGCGGCTTGGGCCGCGGCGGCCGGTGTTCCGTTCTTGCTGAGGAGGCGGAACACCGGCTCCAAACCTGTCACACCAGATCCTGGACGATCCCGCGAATGGGCCGTCCTGGCCATAGTGGCTGCTGCCGCTTCCGCCGTGGCATCGCTGGCGCTGACGTTCGTCCTGGGGCCATTCCCCTCACTTTGGAGCCTAGCGGTGGTGCTGTTCATGGTGGCGGCATCTGTGCTGACCGTCAAGCTCGCACTGTTTCCTCAGACAGGACAGGTCGCACCTCGGTCCGGCGCGGCTCCCGGCGGCGGCGCTTCTGCCGTTGTCCGGCGGCCGACGGCGGCTGCCGCGGTGGCCGGGCTTATGATCTGTACCGCTTTGGGATCGGGGGTCTTTGCCTGGCTTGGGAGCCGGTCGGTGGACGGCGCCACCATCACCGCCGCCGTCGGTCATCACGGCGGTGCTGGCGTTGCGGTGAAGGATCCGACGCCGGTGACCAGCCTGGTGGGCGATGCCTTCGCGGACGCTGTGGTCCGGCGCTACGAACTGACGGCGCGAATGGAACAGGTAACGCTTCCATCCGGACAGACCACGGAGGCCTGGACGTATGGCAGCCTCCCCGGGCCGGCCTTGGAAGCCCAACTGGGAGAAGTGATGGAGGTGGTGCTCCATAACCGCGATGTGGCTGCGGGGGTGACGTTGCACTGGCACGGGTACGACGTCCCCAACGCCATGGACGGGGTGGCAGGGGCTACCCAGAACGCCGTCATGCCCGGAGGGTCCATGACGTATCGCTTCGCCGCCGCCCAAACCGGCACCTACTGGTACCACACCCACCAGGATTCCGCCGAAGGGGTCCGCAAGGGCCTCTATGGCACGTTCGTCGTGCACCACCCCACATCCCCCCGGGCCGATACGGACATTGTGGTGGCGGGGCACGACCTCAGCGGTCTGGGGTTGCTGGGCTCCTCAGACCGCACCACCGTGCATACGGCCACACCTGGTTCGAGTGTGCGGATTCGTCTGATCAACACCGATTCCGTGCAGCAGCGGTACCTGATTCAAGGCGTGGCCTTCAAGGCCGTAGCCGTGGACGGATCCGAAGTGAACCAGCCCCAGGAAGTGACCGGCAAACTGGTACGCCTTGGCGCCGGTGGTCGGGTGGACGTCGCCTTCACCATGCCCGCCTCGCCCGTCACCGTGCGTTCGGACGCAGCAGCCAGCGCCGTCGTGGTCATTGCTCCGCCAGGTTCAGCAGACGCAGATTCCCAGGAACTGGCTCGGGAGAAGGCGCCGGCAGGGGTCTTCACCACCACGCCGGTGCTCGACCTTCTGGAATATGGCAAACCGCTGGATCGGGTTGAATCGCTGGATAGGGTCGAACCGCTGGATGGGGTCGAACCGCTGGGTGGGGTCGAACCGCTGGATAGGAGCCGTGATGGCTCTGGACCCGTCCGTCCCATCACGCGGGAAGAAGTGATGGTGCTGGACCGGCAATTCCGATTTGTCGACGGGATTCCCCGGTACGCCTTCACCGTGAACGGGGCAGCGTATCCGCTGGTTCCGTCCATTGAAGTGGCTGAGGGCGACACCGTGAAAGTGACGGTAGTGAACCGCACCTCAGAGCCACATCCGATGCACCCGCACGGTCACCACATGCAGGTACTGAGCAGGAACGGCGTGGTCCCCAGCGGGTCACCACTCAACCTTGACACCGTGGACGTGCTGCCGGGCGAAGTGTGGGAACTACTGCTCCACGCTGACAACCCCGGAATCTGGATGGATCATTGCCACAACCTGGACCACGCTGCCGAAGGAATGATGATGCTTCTGAAGTACCAAGGCGTGTCATCGCCGTTCGTGCACGGCGGCCAATCACACAACCGGCCTGAGTAAACGGACGGCCTGAGGAAACGGACGGCCTGAGAGGGGTGAACCTTAGGCGACCATTCTGCTGGTGACCTCAATCTTTACGTGATCCACCACGGCCCAGCCGTCCTCATCGCGAAGTTGGGCACTGGCAAACCGTTCGGCCGCGGCCAGGTCGTCAAAATCCTCGCGCCTAATACGGCCTGAATCGGTATCCAGATACGTCACATGGAACTCGACGTCCCTGGTGCGGTTCTGGTGGATGCTTGCGGGAGCTGCTGTGTTTGCCATGTTTTAAGTGTGGAACGGGGCACTGACATTATAGGAAGCATCCGCAGGCGTGTTGGGATTTCGTGGATTCAGGGCTTGGCCAGGTACTGGCCGGACACCTCACGGACCGTGTCGCTCAGGACGTCCAATACCCTTGACGCCGTCTTCCACCGTTGCCAGTAGAGCGGCACATCGAAGGGTCGGTCCGGGGCGAGTTCGATCAGCTGGCCATCGTCGATATCGGGCCCGCATTGAACTTCCGGGATCAAGCCCCAACCAAGGCCCAAACGGATCGCGTCGCCGAAGTCCTGGGAAGCCGGGACGTAATGCCTGGGTCCTTTCCGGTCCGGAACCGCGCCGCCCTCAGCTTTGAATGCCGACTGCACAAACGCCCACTGATAGGTGTCCTTGCGATCAAAGTCCACGGTGGGGGCCGCATTGAGTGCGGCTCCGTCCACGTGGCTGCGCGGGTGCTTGTCCGGGTGCTTGTCCAAACCCTTTTCACTTCCCGGGAACCAGCGTTCCACGAACTGCGGGGCTGCAACCGCGCGGTAGCGCATCACTCCAAGGCTCTCTACGCGGCACCCTTGTACGGGCTCTGGAGTTGCCGTCACGGCGGCCATCACTTTCCCGGAGCGAAGCAAGGATGTGGAGTGTTGCTCATCATCCCTGTGGAGGTCGAAGGTGACGTTGAGGTCCTCAGGCACGTGGGCCAGCGCTTGCAGGAACCACACCGCCAAGGAATCCGCGTTGACCACAATGGGTACGGCCAACTGGGCCCTGTCCCCATCCAGCCCGAGTTCGCGTCCGGCATCAGCTTCCAGTTGCGCCACCTGCCTCGCCAGACGAAGCACCACTTCGCCCGCTTCCGTGGCCTGGGCAGGGTTGCTGCGTTGAAGCAAGACCCTCCCGGCCGACTGTTCGAGTGCCTTCAGCCGTTGGGAGACGGCCGACGGCGTGATGTGAAGCATGCGGGCGGCAGCATCAAGAGTGCCTTCTGAAAGGACCGTGGCGAACGTAAGGAGCTGTTCGGAAGGAAATTGCGGCATAAGAATATCTTATGCCACATGAGAATCTTTAGCTGGTCTAAAGGTTGTTGCGGCCGTAATTTCGAAGGGTGAACTTTACTGATTTCTTTCAATCCGCGGGCCTCGGCCTGGCCACTGGGCTCGTCCTTATCGTCGCTATCGGAGCACAGAACGCCTTCGTACTCAGGCAAGGAATTCGCGGTGAGCACATCGTGCCGATCGTGGCAGTATGCGCCTTGTCCGACGCCGTCTTGATCGCAGCCGGTGTATTAGGCACGGGTGCGCTTATTACGGCAGCCCCTGCCGCCGTCGTGGTTCTTCGCTATGTGGGCGCCGCGTTCCTGGTGACGTACGGCATTGTGGCCGCCCGGCGCGCCCTCCGTCCGCAGTCGTTGACAGCAAGTGAAGGGCCCGTCAACGACGTCGGCGCAAAGCGCGGTCTCGCTGCCGCCGTCACCACCGTCCTGGCGCTAACCTGGCTCAACCCGCACGTCTATCTGGACATAGCACTTCTGGGCTCGATAGCCAGCGCCCAAGGCGACCAACTGCAGTGGTGGTTCGGGGCCGGCGCCATGCTGGGCAGCATCCTATGGTTCAGCTCATTGGGATTTGGAGCACGCTACCTCCGCGGCTTCTTTGCCCGGCCACTGTCCTGGCGATTCCTGGATGGCGGGATCGCCGTAACCATGGTGGCGCTGGGAGCGGGGTTGGTGCTGGGGGCCTGACCTGCCGCCCTTAGCCACGCAGGCGGCTCCCATGCGGCGTCCAGAAAACTCCCAGTTTCTGGGAGCATCATGGGTGTCATGAAAAAGAACGGTCCTGAAGCCAAGCTTCTCGTAGTCGACGACGAACCCAACATCCGCGAGCTGCTGTCCACGTCGCTGCGTTTTGCAGGCTTCGAGGTTGTTGCGGCCGCCAATGGTCGCGAAGCCCTCGCCGCGGCCGACCTCCACTCACCGGACCTGGCAGTTCTGGACGTCATGCTGCCGGACATGGACGGTTTCACGGTCACCCGTCGACTCCGCGCTGCAGGCAAGCACTTCCCGGTGCTGTTCCTCACAGCGAAGGATGACACCGAGGACAAAGTCACCGGCCTCACCGTCGGTGGCGACGACTACGTCACCAAACCCTTCAGCTTGGACGAAGTGGTGGCGCGCATCCGCGCGGTCCTTCGCCGCACCCAGCCGCTGGAAGACGACGACGCCGTGATCCGCGTGGACGATCTTGAACTCGACGACGACGCCCACGAGGTCCGTCGCGGGGGCACCGTGATCGAGCTCTCCCCCACCGAATTCAAGCTCCTGCGCTACCTCATGCTCAATCCCAACCGCGTCCTATCCAAGGCCCAGATCCTGGACCACGTGTGGGAGTACGACTTCAACGGCGATGCTTCGATCGTGGAGTCCTACATCTCCTACCTGCGCCGCAAGGTGGACATCGATCCCGATGCCGCAGCCCTCATCCAGACCAAGCGCGGCGTGGGTTACGTGCTGCGGACGGCAGAGAAGCGCTGACCCTTGCTGCTTCGCTGGAAGTCGGCGTCCCTGAGGTCCCAGCTCGTCGCCATCATCATGGGCCTGCTGCTGCTCGCCCTGGCAGCCACAGGCGCGGGAACGTTGACGCTCGTCAAGAGTTACCTGCAAGGCCAGGTAGACGACAAACTCAAAGCCGCCGTCGCCCTGGCCCAGGACCAGCAGTCTTTCGACAAGCTGGCCCAGCCCAACCCCTCAACTCCTACCGACACTGCCGTGCCCACGGACTACTCGTTAACGCTGTACGTTCCGGGTCTGGAGCCATATCCGTTCGGCGGCAGTCAGAGTGATCGTCCGGCGATCGCCAATATCACCGCAGCTGAAGCCAAGCTTCGCGGCAACTCCCCCTTCCAAGTCAAGGGCACGGCTGGCACCAACTGGCGCGTGGTGGCCATAGGGGTCACCGCCAACGGCCAAAACGGCGTAGTGATCATCGGGCTGCCTCTCACTCCGGTGGACAAAGTGATGGAGCACGCCGTCCTGGTGGTTGTAGGCGTGGGCCTGTTGACGTTGGTCCTGGCGTTCTTCATCGCCACGTGGACTGTGGCGCGGTCCTTCCGTCCGCTTGCCAAGGTGGAGAAGACGGCTGCAGCCATCGCGGCCGGTGATCTGTCCCGCCGCGTGGAGGTGGATAACCCGCACACTGAGGTTGGCCGGCTGGGCGGTTCCCTCAATGCCATGCTTGCCCATATTGAAGCTTCCTTTGCTGCCCGCGCTGCTTCCGAGGGGCGCATGCGCCGCTTCGCAGCGGACGCCTCCCACGAGCTGCGCACACCTTTGGTGACCATCCGTGGCTTCTCCGAGCTTTATCGTCACGGAGCCTTGGCCACCAAAGAAGACGTGGCCATGGCCATGGGCAGGATCGAAAGCGAAGCCAAGCGCATGGGGTCCATGGTGGAGGATCTGTTGATGCTCGCCCGGCTTGATGAGCAGCGGCCGCTTCAGCTCAAGCCCGTGGACCTGCAGCTCCTTGCCCACGATGCCGTAGTGGACACCAAGGCCTCCTCCGGAGACCGAACCATCAGGCTCACCGGGCTCGACGATGCCTCCCCCACTGCCGCGCCCGTTCAAGGTGACGAAGCCAAACTCCGGCAGGTCATTGGGAACCTGGTGGGAAATGCACTGCGGTACACCCCCGAAGGCAGCCCCATAGAACTCGCTGTCGGTGTTCGAAACACTCCGTCGGGTTCCGTTTCAGTCATCGAGATCCGCGATCACGGGCCAGGCATTCCGGAGACCGAAACCAATAAGATCTTCGAGCGCTTCTACCGTGCTGACACGTCGCGGACCCGGGAAACAGGCGGCAGTGGTCTCGGCCTTGCAATTGTTGCGGCGATTGTTGGCTCGCACGGCGGTACGGTCCAGGTTGCAGAGACCGACGGCGGCGGCGCCACTTTGGTAGTCAGCCTCCCCTTCCACCAGGAATCAGCCGAGCTGTTGTCCACATAGCGCTGTTGTCCACATAGCGACGTATGACTGTTCTGCGACTGCGGGCGGCTGCCTAGGCTCAATGTTGTAGCCACGCATCCCCCGCACCACGCGGAACATCTTCGTCGAAAGGCATCACCATGAGCGTTATCTCAGTCGATACCGAACTTCTCCAACTCAAGTCAGCCAACGTCAAAGGAACTGTGGATCGCATCAGTTCCGATGTCCACACCATGCGGCGCGGCCTTGAGGAACTCGAGGCGACCTGGCGGGGAACAGCAGCCACCAACTTCCAAGCGCTTGTCATGGAGTGGTCCCTGACCCAAAGCAAGGTGGAGGCGTCCTTGGCCTCCATCAATCTGGCTCTGTCAACAGCGGCCACAAGTTACCTGGAAGTGGAGCAGGGAAACACGCAGCGCTTCACCTATTAGCTCACACTGTCGAGTTACTTACGCTCCCATGAACTCCTGCGGGGCGGGCTGTCTTCCCCCTGTGCAGCCGCCTCGCAGGTCAGGAGTAACTTCTGTTCAGCGTCAGTTCTCCGGCCTAGCTTTCATCCGGCCTAGCTTTCAATAGTCCCCTGGTGGAAACGAAGTCGCCATTGGCCGCGGTCCAGCATCCAGACGGAACTGCGAAGTGCTGAGCCCGTGGTTGCGAAGCTTCGGTAATTCAACAGCATGGTGTTGTCGCTGAGCCGGTCTGCGCTGAGCAGTTCCAGTTCAGTCGGTTCTCCCGGGTCCTCTTCCAAAGCCACCATCATGGCGTCCCGCGTCCAGAACCTGCCCGAACTCCCGATCTCCGCGAAGTCCGGGTGGAGCAGCACAGCAATCCTGCCAATGTCCGCCCTCACATCGGGCCGAAGCAGTTCCCGCTCCAGCGCCAAGACGGTGTCCTCCGCCGACAACTGCTGGGACGAGGCGTCATCCTCCAGCTCACTGAAGAGATCGGCCTGGCCAAAGATGCCGGATTCGCCAAAGAGCGTCGGCTCAAAATGCGGTCGAAGGCTACGGTCTGCCTTCGTGGCCGTGGAAGCAGCGCCCACAGCGGAGGCGCCGGCACCGGTGCTTGAAGAGACGGGCAGAGGAGCACTGTCTTGCATACGTGACTCAGCCTGCCGCTGCGGCTCAGCCTGCTGCTGCGAGCCTTCCCGGTCTTGGCTCGGACCGCCGTCGTGGGCTCCAGGGAACCCAGGGCCTGCTCGGTGCGCAACGCCCTGCTGGTAGGCGGTAGCAACAGCGCGGGCGCGCTCGTCTGCTGCTTCATTGAGCGGGTGACCAGCATGGCCCTTGACCCATTCGAAGGAGTATTTACGGCCAACGATCACTTGGTCAATGTCCTTGAGAAGGTCCACATTCAGCACGGGCTTGCCGTCGGCCTTGCGCCAACCCTTCCGCTTCCATCCCGGCATCCACTTGGTGACGCAGTTAATGACGTATTGGCTGTCGCAAAGGATCAGCAGTTCTTCCTGCGGCACGTGGGCCGTGGACCGGAACAGGTCCAGGACGGCCATTAGTTCGCCCTGATTGTTGGTACCGTGCGGCCAACCCCCTGCTCGCCAACAGGAGTCATCAACATACCAGGCCCAACCGGCCGGCCCAGGATTACCGAGGGCAGACCCATCGGCGGCAGCAATAATCGTCATGGGGTTAATCCTGCCAGACCCCACCGACACTGAAACCGTGCTAGCACCCAACTAGGTCGCATCAGTGCGCGTTCTGAGCCCTCTAAACGCGCACTTATGCGACCTAGTTGGGCTGGGACCGCAAAACGGCGGCCCCCACCAAATGGTGAGGACCGCCGTCGTAATGCTATCCAGCGTGATGCCGGGTGCTGTATCGCTACAGCAGGGAGACTTAGAAGCCGCCCATTCCGCCCATGTCGTCGCCGCCGGGAGCCGGAGCGTTCTTCTCAGGCTTGTCAGCAACTACGGCCTCGGTGGTCAGGAAGAGACCAGCGATGGAAGCAGCGTTCTGGAGAGCCGAGCGGGTGACCTTTACGGGGTCGTTGACGCCGGCAGCCAGAAGGTCTTCGTACTCGCCCGTAGCAGCGTTCAGGCCGTGGCCGGAAGGCAGTCCGCGAACCTTGTCCACCACAACGCCCGGCTCAAGGCCAGCGTTGAAGGCGATCTGCTTCAGCGGTGCATCGATGGCAACCTTGACGATGTTGGCACCGGTTGCCTCGTCACCCTGGAGGGTGAGGTTGGCGAATGCCTTGGCACCAGCCTGGATGAGGGCTACGCCACCACCGGCAACGATGCCTTCTTCAACAGCAGCCTTTGCGTTGCGGACTGCGTCCTCAATGCGGTGCTTGCGTTCCTTGAGCTCAACTTCGGTTGCGGCACCGGCCTTGATGACTGCAACGCCGCCGGCCAGCTTGGCCAGGCGTTCCTGCAGCTTCTCGCGGTCGTAGTCGGAGTCGGAGTTCTCGATCTCGGCGCGGATCTGGGCCACGCGGCCTGCGATCTGATCGGCGTCGCCGGCACCTTCAACGATGGTGGTCTCGTCCTTGGTGACAACAACCTTGCGGGCGGTGCCGAGGAGTTCCAGGCCAGCGTTTTCGAGCTTGAGGCCAACTTCTTCGGAGATGACCTGGCCACCGGTGAGGATGGCGATATCGGCCAGCTGTGCCTTGCGGCGGTCACCGAAGCCCGGAGCCTTGACGGCAACGGACTTGAAGGTGCCACGGATCTTGTTGACGATCAGGGTGGCCAAGGCCTCGCCCTCGATGTCTTCGGCGATGATCAGCAGCGGCTTGTTGGACTGCATGACCTTCTCCAGAACCGTGACGAGTTCCTTCACGTTGGAGATCTTGGAGTTGACGATGAGGATGTACGGGTCTTCGAGGACCGTTTCCTGGCGCTCTGCGTCGGTGACGAAGTAAGCGGAGATGTAACCCTTGTCGAAGCGCATGCCTTCGGTGAGTTCGAGCTCCAGGCCGAAGGTGTTGGATTCCTCGACCGTGATGACGCCTTCCTTGCCCACCTTGTCCAGGGCTTCGGCGATGAGGCTGCCGATTTCCGGGTCGCCGGCGGAGATGGAAGCGGTAGCTGCGATCTCTTCCTTGGTCTCGATTTCCTTGGCGGAGGCGAGCAGTTCGCTGATGACTGCCTCAACAGCCTTCTCGATACCGCGCTTGAGGGACAGCGGGTCGGCGCCGGCGGCAACGTTGCGCAGGCCTTCCTTCACCAGTGCCTGGGCGAGGACGGTTGCAGTGGTAGTACCGTCGCCAGCGACGTCATCCGTCTTCTTGGCAACTTCCTTGACCAGTTCTGCACCGATCTTCTCGTAGGGGTCGTCCAGTTCGATCTCCTTGGCGATGGAAACGCCATCGTTGGTGATCGTGGGGGCGCCCCACTTCTTTTCGAGGACGACGTTGCGTCCACGCGGGCCGAGGGTGACCTTGACGGCGTCTGCGAGGATGTTCAGGCCCCGCTCGAGGCCGCGGCGTGCCTCTTCATCAAATGCAATGATCTTGGCCATAACGGCGGTAGTCCTTTCGGGACAGTCGTTAAGAAGGTACCTGTCAGATGGGGTGCCCGCGACGGACGGTCCATTGCTTGCGGCCTCTGTATGCCACGCGCTCCGGACCTCACCCCACCAAGGTGTTTCTTGATCCTCCGCAGATTCGACGCCTGCCCGCCGCCGGGATGAGCCGGGCCGGACTTAGCAGTCGAACCGTAGGAGTGCTAACTCAATAATTAGCACTCGACCGGTGAGAGTGCAAGCAGGGATGCCACTTCCCGCTATAAATGGGAGGGCTTTCAGCCGTGGGCTGACCTACGCGACGCGGACGCCTTCGGCCTGCGGACCCTTCTGGCCCTCCCCAAGTTCGAACTCAACACGCTGACCTTCTTCGAGGGCGCGGAAGCCATCCATCTGAATGGCCGACCAATGCACAAAGACGTCGTCGCCGGATTCATCCACAGTGATGAATCCGTAGCCTTTTTCGGCGTTGAACCATTTGACGGTTCCCAAAGCCATAATGCCCACACTTTCGCAGTAGCCAAGACCGGTTGCCGGGATCTCCGTACCGGAATCAATCCACTGTAACCACTGTCACCATCACCGCGCTGCCCCAAAGAGCGAAGGCACCGCTTTTGTTATTGAGGCTTAACCGAGTTGGGCCTTATCGCTTCCAGCCGGGCGTGATTCTTATTGGAAACCGGGGCCGGCCACAACCACCAGGGGTTGTTGAACCTCAGGCGTTTCCACAATGGTTTGAATGCCCAGCAAGGTTCCCAGGGCCTCAGCGTTCGCCTTTTGCTCCGGGGCGTTGTAGAAGATCACGGACGTCTGCTGCGGCAGTCCACCCCAGTTCCCCACCGTGCTCAACGCCCAACCATCACCCTGAACGAGGCCGGCCACACGCCCGGCCAAGCCGGCTGTTCCAGCGCCGTTGTACACAGCTACCGGAGTGGTCTTGTCCACAGGAGCCGAGGAGGGAGTCGCAGAAGGAGAATCCGACGGCGCCGGTTCGGTGCTGGCTTGACTGCCGGGATCGCCGGAGGCGGACGGCGCGCTGCTCGCTTCAGTGGGTGCAGCTGACGGTGCTGTTGAAGTCTGCTGGGGTGCCGGCGTCGTGGCGTTTGATGCTGCGCCCGGTGATACCAGCCCAAGGTTGGGGAGGATCAGGAAGGCCACCAGTCCGAGCACCAAGGCCACTGCCCCAACGGTCAGGACCGGCCACAGGGTGGGGCGTGCGGTCTCTTGGGCGTCGCGGTGAACGCCTTGACGGGACGTGTTCTGCGGAACCCGGTCGAATTCGTCCTTGGCATATTTGGTCATGGTGAAGCGGTGTCCTTGCTGGTTGCTGCTGACTGATCAGCCTGGCGATTTACGCGTCGGACCCCAAGCGACGTGCAGTCCTCGCACGCTGGCGGGACGTACGTAGTCTACGCAGTCTCTTGACGAGCATGGGATCGTGGGCCAACGCGTCCTCGGTATCGATCAGCGCGTTCAGGATCTGATAATAGTGGGTGGCGGAGAGGTCGAACAGCTCGCGGATAGCCTGTTCTTTGGCCCCGGCGTACTTCCACCACTGCCGCTCCAGTGCCAGCATCTGCTGATCCCGTTCGCTCAACGGAGAGTCGCTGCGGGTCTCGGCTGCGAGGTCCTCGAGCGCGAAACCTGTGGCCTGCGACGCCATCGGTTCCGGTGCTGGTTCTGCCACGGCACACTCCTTCGACGCTTATTGGGGGGAAAATGTCCTACCCCCATGCTACGGGCGAATAACAAGGCTGTCATTCGCAGTGCGGGTGCCGCGCGGGAGACAATAGCGTGATGACTGGCGAGGATGCACTCTTTGATCTTGAACCTGCCGACTCGGCCGACCCGGGCTTCGCCGCGTTCTGTGAGGCGCCGCTCGAAGACCTGATGGCTCCCGACTGGGCCGACGCCTTGCGCCCTGTGGAAGGCCAACTCCGGGAGACCCTGAAGTACGTGGCCGGCCAATCCTCAAACGGCGCACAGGTTCTTCCTGCGGCCAAAAACCTGCTGCGGGCTTTCGAGCAACCGCTGGCCGATGTCAAAGTCTTGATTCTCGGCCAGGATCCCTACCCGACTCCCGGCCACGCCGTTGGACTTTCCTTCGCAGTGTCGCGGCAAACACGGCCCATCCCCCGAAGCCTGGTCAACATCTATCGCGAACTCCACGACGACCTCGGACTTCCACCGCGCGTCCACGGCGATCTCGGCGCCTGGACCGAGCAAGGCGTCCTGCTCCTGAACCGAGTCCTCAGCGTCGAAGCCGGGAACGCCGGTTCCCACCGCGGCAAAGGTTGGGAGGCCATTACGACGGCGGCGGTCACCGCCGTCGTAAACCGTACAGACGGCGATGGGCGGCAAAGTCCGCTGGTGGCGATCTTGTGGGGCAAGGACGCCGAGGGCGTGGTGCCGCTGCTGGGCGGGGCGCCGTCCATCGTGTCCGTCCATCCGAGTCCGCTTTCGGCCTCGAGGGGTTTCTTCGGCTCAAAGCCCTTTAGCCGGACCAACGATCTCCTGGTGGGTTTGGGCGCGGACCCCATCAACTGGGAACTTCCGGTTCTGTAGACTCACGGCTGCAACCTCCGGCAGCTGTAACCTTCGACTCATACCCAGCCGGTGCGCAGGTCATTAGCTTAGGCTTGCCTACATGACTGCACTCCCCGTCACTTCATCCGCTTCACGCAAGACTCGCCCGCAGGTGACCCTGACCGTCCTGCGCAACGAACGCCTGTCACCGCACATGGTTCGGATCGTTGCAGGCGGACCAGGATTCAGTGACTACGCGAACAACGAATACGTGGACCGATACGTCAAGATCGTCTTCCCCCAACCCGGCGTGGAGTACGAACTCCCGCTGGACTTGTGGGCCATCCGCGACACCATGCCCCGCGAGCAGTGGCCCCACACTCGTACGTACACCATCCGCTGGGTGGACTTGGAAGCTCAGGAACTGGCCATCGACTTTGTGGTCCACGGCGACGAAGGACTGGCTGGCCCCTGGGCTGCAGCGGCCAAGCCCGGCGATTCACTGACGTTCACAGGTCCGGGCGGTGCCTACAACCCCGCACCTGGCGCCGACTGGTACCTGTTCGCCGGCGACGACGCCGCCATACCGGCCATTGCGGCCTGTGTTGAGGCCCTTGCTCCGGATGCCCGCGGCACCGTGTTCCTTGAAGTGGACAACGAGGCGGACATTCTTCCGATTTCCGCACCCGCAGGTGTGGAGTTGCACTGGCTGCTGCGCAAAGGGATTCAGGCGGGATCCAGCCACCTGCTCCTTGAAGCACTAAGAAACACCGAATGGCTGCCGGGACGAGTGGATGTCTTCGCTCACGGCGAGCGGGGCTACATGAAGGGTCTCCGCGAGATCTTCTTCGTGCAGCGCCGCTTGGAGCGTTCGCAGGTATCGCTCTCCGGGTATTGGGCGCAGGGTCGCGTGGAGGAAGTCTTCCAGGCAGAAAAGAAGCTCCCCGTCGGACAAATCTAGACTCAGGTCAAATCTAGACTCAGGACAGATCCAGACTCAGGACAGATCAAGCGTCACTTCTTAAAGCCGAACGGCGCCGCCTCATTGGGCAGCGCCGTTCGGCTTTTGTGGTTAGCGCCTGCGTACCCTGCGCCGTTCGTTGCTGGACAACCCCTTCGTGAGCGGTCTGGCCAAGTTGTCGCCCAGCACAATGCCCGCCGCCACTCCCAGCACTATGGCGCCGGCGTTGAGCATTCCACCCGCACCCAGAAGGATGTTGCCCCCCTCAACGGTGAGCGCGTACATGGAGCGGAAGATCGTCAGACCTGGCAGCAGGATCAGTGCAGCTGGAACAGCCACCACAAGCTGCGGTGCCCCGAGTTTGAGCGCCACTACACGGCCCAACAAGCCGATGGCCACGGCGGCGACCGCTGGTGACAAGCGGTCGCCAAGGCCGGCTTCGCCCACCCCCCACAAGACGAAGAAGCCCACTATGCCAACTGCCGCCGTCGGGAGTAACAGCCGCATTTGAGTCTGTTCGGTGACGCCGATGGCCACCACCGCGATGGCAATGAGCACTGCCTGGATCCACAGCGGATACGCGTCCGGGAAGGTTTGCGTGACGTCCAGGACGGCGCTGCCCATGAGCGTTCCCACCACCACGGCGACGCCGATACCTGCCACGATCGCACCGAATGTCAGTGCCGTGGAAAGAAAGCGGCCCGCCGCCGTTACCGGGAAGCCGTTGATCGCGTCTTGAACAGATGAGACAAGTCGACCCGTTGGCAGCAGCAGCAGGATTCCGCCGGCAACCACAATGGAAGGAGCAATGTCCACACCCGCCCACCGCAGCATCAGGGCAATAAAGGTAACCAGGAATGCGCACGCCATGGTGTTGAAGAAGTCCGCTGTGCGCCACCGTGCTAGCTGCCGGGAGAGCAGGCTGATCAGGATATTGGAGCAGAAGGCAACCACCGACGCGCCCAGTCCCCCACCCAGTACGCCAACAAATACCGCCGAGAAAATACCGAACGCTATGGTGACCATCCACCGGGGGAACGGTTTGGCGCTGCGGATGATCTCGTTCAACCTGCGCACGGCTTCGTCACGGCCTACTCCCCCTGCCACGATGTCCGTGACCAACTGATGCACCTGAGCCAGGCCAGCGTAGTTGTTGGTCCAGGAGCGCACTACACGCAGCAGCGTGATGGGAGTCTGGTCTTTGGGCGCATAGTTGATGGCCACCGACTGGTTGGTGATGTCCACTTCAACGTTCTTAAGGCCAAGAGCTGCTGTGACCGCAATCATGCTGGTCTCCACCTCAAGGGCACCTGCACCATAACGGAACATGACTTCGGCCAAATGCAGAGCGAAGTCGATGGTCTTGCGGGCCGAAGCGTCCACACCCACCACTTGAATGGTGGGGTTGGCGTAAGGACTTCCGGCCAACCGGTCCACGATGTTCATGGGTGCGGTGGGCGGGCTATCGCCTTGAACCAAACGCATCAGCATGCGCTTGGCGTTGACGTTCTGCCGGACCTGGGATGGCCGCAACGGCTGGGTTTTAGGCAACCCGTCGGTATGGGGCCTGTTGGCGGACCCGTCGGGGCGTTCAGTCACGCGGTGATCCTCCCTTGGCTTGTGTGATTAGCGATTCCTCCGAAATTTTCCTACTACCGGCAATTTCTCAAGGGGCAATCGTCCCAGAACTGTCTGGGCGGCCCCTGCGAGCTTCCTGACCGCGCGGTAGCCATGGAAGATGAGCGGGTTCACCGGCGCTACGAAATCGCCCACCAACTGGACCACCTCGCCACCGAAGCCCTTCTTGAATTCGTAGCCTCCATGGCCGGTTTCATCCTGGCCTTGGATACCGAACGTGCCATAGAAGTTGTAGCGCGAGTATCCGTTGTTCAACGCGTGCAGCATCATGCCCCAGTAAAGGGACGTGGCGCCGTTGAAGTAGATGTAGTCCTGCACTGTTCCGCCAATGACGCACACCAGTTCGTCGCCGGAGCACGCAAAGTGGATGGCGGCCACCGTAGCCACACCCACGGAATCGGGGAAGCGTTCAATGTCCTTGAGGCTGCGCTCGTAGCTGTCCACCAGGTCCTGGACCACTTTGACCCGGTTGGCCTTCTTCTTGCTGCCGGTCTCCTCGACCTCGCGCTTCAGATCGGCCAAGGTCTTGGACTCGGCTTCCAGGCGCTCCGTGATGGAGGCCCGGTACTCGGGAATGTTGATCTTGGCCATCATGAGCTTGGTGAACTCATCGGAGGTATTCCGCAGGAGTTGCTCGTAGTACTCGCGTTCGCGGTACGTGAAGCCCTTCTCATCACCAGCGGTGCTCAGCGCGTTGTAAAAATCGTCCAGCGTCTCCAGCGTGGCCTGTTCCAGGTAGACGCCGTTCTTCTCGGCTTTACGGATGGCCTTGCGCGTGCGGTAGTTCATCCCCATGATGAGCTCTTCGGAGTCAGCGATCCCGTCGAGCTGCTTGATGAACATCCAGTTGATATTGGCGAAGTTCATGTCGAAGCCCTGGTGCGTGAAGCCAAGCCCTTTGAGCTCCTTCAGCAGCGGGCGGTTGTCTTCAACTTCGGGGTGTTCGGCGCCTTCTTCGTCCCGCGCGATGTACCGGATGTTGGGCGAAATGCGCAGCTCGGCAGCCTTCTTGGAGGCCGCATGCTTCTTCAACCGCTCGACGACGAAGCTCACCACTGTGGGGTCGCTGTAGTCCATCAGGGGTCCCTTGGCGCAGTCTGCGGTCTTGTACCCGATGCGGTTGGACGTGTACACCAGCTTTCCCGCAGCAATGAGGGTGCCGCCGCGAGTCACACCGAAGAGTTCCACTTCCTGCCCACGGGCGCGCTGGAAACGCGTCAGATCCATGGACTGGATGAAGCTCCCCTGCGGGTGTCCCTTGGCGAATGTCTCGAAATCAGCGTCACTGAGAATCACGAATTCCATGTCGGTTCCAGCCTCAATCGGAGTCAAAGAAATTACCTCACCTAAAAGTAGATTGCACCCGTTGGTGGCCGGGGCGGGCCTGAATTTGGCGTGCTGGCTGCGGGTGGCCGTCAGTAGAACTGACCGCCGGTACGCCTGGTTTCGAGCCTTCTGAACACCTTCTCAGCGCCCTTGAGCCACAGCTTGTGACGGACGGGCCCCAGGACAAGGTCATAACAACCCACGAAGTCCGTCACGGTTTTGGTGAAGCTTGTCTTGAACGATCCCAGTCCGTACAGGGGGTGGCTCTTGTCCTTGATCCGGTCAGCAGAGGGTGTGCCGCAGAAGTCGTACTCCACGCAACCGAGCTCCTGCATACGCTGGATCGCTGCCCATTGGACCAGATGGGAGTCGCCGTACTGCTTGCGGTTCTGGGTAGAGCCGCCGTCCTTGTACGTCGCTTTCGATCCGTAATTGATGACGAATGCACCAACGCTAGGTGCGCCGTCCTCATATACGAAGAAGAAGTGGCCCTGCCCACGGCTGCAGAACTCTTCCCAGAACCTGGAGTAGTACTCGTAGCTCCGCAGCGGCATGGAGCCTTTAGCGTCCATGGTGTTCCGCATGAGGGCGTAGAGCTTGCGGTAGCTGTCCTCACCCGGCTCGGCCTGAACTACCTCGCAGCCTTCACGCTCCGCCCTACGCACGGCATTACGGGCACGCGAGGATATGCTGCGGAGGACTTCATTGGCCGGCGCGGAGATATCCAGCAGAGCCGTGGAGTCATTGGACTGGATGTTGGGAGCTTTGACCAGTCCGGCGGCATTAAGTTCTGCCACGGCCTCAGCCGAGTCCACAATGTCAGGCTCGATCTTGATGCTGAAGACGTTCATCTTCTTCTCGCGAGCCAGCGCGGCCACTGCTTTCAGGGCCGGCTGAATGTCACTGACCTCCAGGACGTCCGGTCCCTTGATCAGGTACCAGAGCCGACCCATTACGGGGAACTTCTTCTCCAGGAGCAGGTTGTAGCTGGAGTACTCCTGAGTCTCCACGACGAGCCGCCGGACGAGCCAGCCGTTTCCGTCCTTGACCGCCGCGTAGGCGTCCGACTGCAGCATGTTGCCGCCGTTCGGATTTGCCGTGACGTGCTTGTCCCAGTTATCGATTTCCTCGGCGGTGGCAAAGCGGGCGGTAAATTCTCGCAAGGTGGCCGTGTCCAATCTCAGGGTTTTGGTGCAGTGTTCAAAAGCGTAGTGCGCATGCGGACATGCAGCCCCAAGTCTATCGGGGTATGTGGATATCGCCCGATTCTGCTGGATCACCACGGTTCAGAGCCTGATCTGCTCCATGCTCTCCAGCTCTATGGCCCTGGGTTCCACGCCGGATTCCCGCTGGCCGCTCACAAGCCGGTCCGCATTGATCAGCCTGCTGAGGCTGAGCCCGGTCAGATCCGCTATCTGCCCGATGGGCACTTGGAACGTCCTGAAGGGGCCCAGCGGCGGTGGCTCGCCCTCAAGGAGCCGCTGGACGATTGCCTTCTTCAGCTCCACCTTGCCCAGCATGGGTGACTGGTCCAGGACAAAGCCGACGGCGGCCAGCTTGGCGTCGTTGGTCCATGCCGCAATTTTCCAAAACTTTCGAGGGATCTGAACACCCCGATATACGGGGTCGTCATCGACAAACACCGGCCCCGTGAACACGCTCAGCTTTGCGTCATAGGCATCAGCATGGCCAAGAACGTGGTCTTCGAGCCCCACCCAGAGCTCCTTGCCCTGATTGAAGTCATCAATTTGTGGTGCCGCATTGGTGTAACTAAAGGTGTCCTGATTGGCTTTCTTCGCCGTTGCTGAATCGCCCCACACCGGATCCAGGCGCCGGACCAGATGGCCGCGATCAAACGCATTGTTCTTGTACAGATCCGGGCCGGCCTGCTGCTCCCGGGGGATTCTGTCATCCACATGCCATGACCCCTCACGGGCCAGCGGCACCAGATCCTTGCCGTTGATGTTCACTCCCACAATTGCCGCGAGCTTCCGGGCAACCCGGAACCGCACGGAGAAGTGGGTGTAGTCCAAAAGAATGGTGGTTGCCGACGGACTGGGCAGTTCAAGCCGTGTCCGCAGAAAGTCCCTGCTGTATCCCCCGCTCATGGATACAGCATGACATCAGGAGCTGACAGTAATGGGGCGCCGGGCCCTTCGCTGCTCAAGAAGTGCCACCACAACGGCCGCCACTGGGCCGGCTACGGGCACAGCAAGCGCCAATAGCGCCAACGCGAACCGAACGCCCGGTGAGAAGGACTTAGTGCGAAGTACCAGGATCAGGGCAGCTACAAACAGAAGCAGTGACACTAGCCCGGCCCCCACCACTGCGGCTTCCCACAGCGTGGGAACAATGGGATTTACTTGATCATTCATACGGTCCCCCCAGAGACAGTTGTGAACCCACAGCCTACAGAATCAGCATTCGACGACGTTGACGGCCAGGCCGCCCATCGCGGTTTCCTTGTACTTATGGGACATGTCCTTGCCCGTCTCCCGCATGGTCACGATCACCTCATCCAACGACACCCGATGCGTCCCATCGCCCCACAACGCCATCTTCGCCGCGTTGATGGCCTTCGCCGCCGCGATCGCATTCCGCTCAATACACGGAATCTGCACCAACCCCCCGATCGGATCACACGTCAGCCCCAAATTATGCTCCATGGCGATCTCCGCCGCGTTCTCCACCTGACCCGGCGTACCGCCCATCACTTCAGCCAACCCGGCAGCAGCCATCGACGACGCCGACCCCACCTCACCCTGACACCCCACCTCAGCACCCGAAATGGACGCCTGCTCCTTATACAAAACCCCCACAGCAC